>Ga0164243_10008617_pt1 | contig 15006 bp, 16 predicted proteins | sample OricompcompostOP_FD_108781 | JGI IMG/M metagenome (GOLD analysis project Ga0164243, IMG submission 108781) | Organic Plus compost microbial communities from Emeryville, California, USA - Original compost - Organic plus compost (OP) | ecosystem: Engineered > Solid waste > Mixed feedstock >... | reverse complement strand
TGCCCACCGGACAGCTCGTGCGGGTAGCGGTTTCGGTAGTGGCCCGACAGCTCCACTTTGTCCAGCAGCGACACAACGCGGTCGTTGAGTTCCTTGCCGGCGAACAGCTTGTGCAGCACCATCGGCTCGGCGATGGACTCGCCGATCGTCATCTTCGGGTCCAGTGTGGACGCCGGGTCCTGGAAGACGATCGAGAAGTACCGGCGAAGCGGGCGAAGTTCCTTTGTGGACAGGTTCGTGATGTCGCGGCCCGCGATGGACACCGTGCCCTCGGTCGGCTTCAGCAGCCGGATCGCGCACCTGCCCACAGTGGACTTGCCCGAACCGGACTCGCCGACCAGCCCGACGATCTCGCCCTTTTCGATGCTCAGCGAAACCCCGTCGACGGCGCGGTTACGTGCCTGGCCACGCCTGCCCGGGTACTCCAGCACGAGATCCTTGATCTCCAGCGCGGGCGCGTCGTGCTCGATCTGCTCTTCCAGCTCCTGGTCGGCGAGGCGGATCTCCTCGGCGACCTTCGCCGCCTCCTCGCTGTCCATGGTGAGCGCGGTGTCGTCCAGCAGCCTGCGGCCCTCCGGCCGCTGCCCCAGCACCGGCACCGCGGCCAGCAACCGCTTCGTGTAGTCCTCCCGTGGCGCGGCGAAAAGCTCCCGCACCGGGGCCTGCTCGACGATCTCGCCGTCGTACATCACCACGACCCGGTCGGCCAGGTCCGCGACCACACCCATGTCGTGGGTGATCAGCACGATCGCCGTGTTCAGCGTGTCGCGCAGCTTGCGCAGCAGGCCGAGGATCTCCGCCTGCACGGTGACGTCGAGCGCGGTGGTCGGCTCGTCCGCGATGATCACCTTCGGATCGCAGGCGATGGCCATCGCGATCACCACGCGCTGGCGCAGACCACCGGAAAGCTGGTGCGGGTACTGCTTGAACCGCTCCGCCGGGTTCGGGATGCCCACCATGTCGAGCAGCTCGATCGCGCGCTTGTCCGCGGCTTCCTTGGACAGGTCCTTGTGCGCGCGCAGTGCCTCGCGGATCTGCCAGCCAACAGTGAACACGGGGTTCAGCGCGCTCATCGGCTCCTGGAAGATCATCGCGATGTCGTTGCCGCGGATCCCGCGCAGGTCCTTGTCCTTCAGCCCCGCCAGCTCGCGCTCCTCCAGGCGAAGATCGCCCTCCACCGTGCTCGTCTTGGGCAGCAGGCCCAGCACCGACATCGACGTGACCGACTTGCCCGATCCGGACTCACCGACGACCGCGACGATCTCACCCGGCTTGACGTCGAAGCCGATGCCCTTGACCGCCTCGACGATGCCGTCCTCGGTCCGGAAGGAGATCTTGAGGTCGGCGATGGACAGCACGGAACCGGAGGCGGCCAGTCTCGCTGTCGTCGTGTCAGTGCTCACTAGTGGCCCTTCGTGGGGGAACGTTCGTCACCATGTATTCAGTGGGACTGCGCGCGAGGATATCCGAGGATGCCCCGACGATGGTTGGACCACGGTAAATCCCTGCCACCACCCCACCACCACCCTCAACGGAGGCGCATCGCGGCCGCGGTAATGTTCTCTAGATGTGATCCGAAGGTTGTTGCTGGTCCACGCCCATCCCGACGACGAATCCATCACCACCGCAGGCACCATCGCCCGGTACGTGGCCGAGGGGGCGGAGGTGGTTCTGGTGACGTGCACGCTCGGTGAGGAAGGCGAGATCATTCCGCCCGGGCTGGCGGAACTCGGCTCCTGGGCGGGTGATCAGCTCGGCGGCTACCGGAGCGGGGAACTGGCCGCCGCGTGCCGCGCGCTGGGCCTGTCCGATCAGCGCTACCTCGGCGGCATCGGCCGCTGGCGCGATTCCGGGATGGCGGGCACCCCGGCGGCGAAGCACCCGAGGGCGCTGGTGAACGGATCACCGGACGAGCAGGTGGCCCAGCTGCGTGCGATCGTCGAGGACGTGCGGCCCCAGGTGATCATCACCTACAACTCCTTCGGCGGCTACGGCCATCCGGACCACATCAGGGCGCACGAGATCACCATGGCGGCGACCACGGAGGTGCCGCGGGTCTTCCACATCGCCGCGGGCGGCGGCGCCGAACTGCCCGAGGGCATCGAGGTGAGCGAGCCGACGACCGTGATCGACATCCGTGATCACCTCGACGCCAAGATCGCCGCGTTGCGCGCGCACGCGACACAGATCACCGTGAGGCCGCCGGAGTTCGCGTTGTCCAACGGGGTGGCGCAGCCGATCGGCGAGGCGGAGTACTTCACACTCGTGCGCGGGCCGCGTGACGGAGCGGACGGCGACCTGTTCGGAGGACTCGAATGACCGAGGAGCGCGCGGGCGTGCGGCGCGTGCTGCTGGTGGTCCTGCTGCTGGACACGGTGCTGCTGGCCACGCTCGAACTGTTCTTCCTGCCGGTGCGCCTCGACGGCAAGCTACTGCCCGAGGCCGGCGACGCGCCGATGCCGCTGTCCGTGCTGGTGGCGATCCTGACCACGCCGCTGCTCGTCGTGCAGGCGGGAAAGCTGGTGAGCCCCAGGGCGGCGTTCGCGCCGCTGGTCGTGTGGGTACTCACCGTACTGATACTCGGCCTGTTCGGGCCGGGTGGTGATCTGGTGCTGATCCAGGACTGGCGCGCGTTGCTGCTGATCGCGGGCGGAGCACTGCCCGCCGCGGTCATGCTGGGCAACACGCTGGCCGGTCCACGGAGGAAATGACATGGGCGAGGCGATTTCGGATCGTCAGATCGTGACGGTGCTGCGGCCGTTCGTGCGCGCCGCCAATCCGGTGCTGCGTGCGATGCGGACGCCCGGGCGGGTGGAAGGACTCGCCGGGCGGAAACTGCCCGGAACACCGGCGTGGGACGCGATGGACAGCGAGGCCCGCACCGACTGGTGGATCAACCGGGTCGGCAGGCTGACCTCGCTCGTGACCGCGGTGCCCGGCATCGGCGGGGCGCTCGCGGATCGGTTGCCGGTGCAGGATGCGCTCGGCGCGAGCGCACAGGGACTGTTGCTGTCCGCGATCGCCGGTGAACACGGTGTCGACGACATCGGGGAGCGCGTCCAGCTGATCGCGTGGGTGCTGTTTCACCGCGAGATCGCACCCGAACTCGCCGCCGGAAAGGGCGCTGACGCCGCCGAGGACGCGCAGACCGAGCGCCTGACGGGTGAGTTCACCGAGCCCGGGCGGCAGAACCGCAGAATCACGCTCAAGGCGTGCGCGGGCACGTTGTGGCGGATGGGCCGGTCGCTGCTCGCCATCACCGACGAGCTGGAGAAGCGCCCCCGCGGTCGCTTCTACCAGCGGGCGATCGGCATGCTGCCCGTCGTCGGGATGGCGGGCGACTACCTGGCCGAGCGCTCCGCGCTCAAGCGGGTCGCCCGGCGCAGCGAGCGCTGGCTCAGTGCTGCCAGAACGTGAACGCGTAGCTGCCGACCTGCGCGGCGAAGTAGTCGCCGCCGACCGCCTGGAACACGAACCGGGAAATCTCCCAGAACACGTCCTGCACCGGCTGCACGGCGAACAGCAACGCGAACAGTGCCAGCGGCGCCCACGGGCGCACCTTGGCGGCGAACTCACGCGACTGCGGTGACAGGTACGGCTCGATCGCGCCGAACCCGTCCAGTCCCGGCACCGGCAGGATGTTGAGCACGAACGCGAGAATCTGAAGCAGGGCAAGGAAGGCGAGGCCTACCGCGAGCCCGGCCGCCATCGGGATGTTCGCGACGGCCAGCGAGAGCAGGATGCCGAGTACGAGGTTGGACAGCGGGCCGGCCAGCGACACCCAGGACGCGGCGCCGCGGGAACGCAGTGCCCACCGGTTGATCCACACCGCGCCGCCGGGCAGCGGGATGCCGCCGATGATCAGGAAGATCAGCGGCAGCACCAGCGACAGCACCGGATCGGTGTACCGGCGCACGTCCATCGTCAGGTAGCCCTTTTCGACGACGGAATGATCACCGCCGCGGTAGGCGATGAAGGCGTGGCCGAACTCGTGCAGGGTCAGTGACAGCGCCCAGCCGGCGATCACCAGGATGAAGATCCCGGCGATCACCATCGGGTCGTTGTCGGTGGTGATGATCGACGAAGCGTCACCGAATGCCGCGAGTACACCACCCACGACGGTGAGCGCGACGAGGCCGTAGAAGACGGGGCTGGGGCGGACCGCTGATCTCTGCACAGCCCCAGTTTGTCCTATCCTCCCGAATCGATGTCGGCGTGTCCCCTTGCGCGAACGACGATCGGGGTCCCCCAACCTCGCTACTCGGCTTGACCTGGCCGCACTACACGGGTGTAATCACATTGCTGTCATTCGACGCTGGAAGGGGGCGTCGGACTGGCAGGGATCAACACAGCAACACCGCCAGCCTGGGGAGTGCGTGGAAGCAGAGGAGGCGGAAGTGCGGTTGGAAGCGAACGGAAGGGAATGGGGGCAGGTCGTGGACTGGGCAGCGAACCCGGAAGCTGAACTGGGTGAGCTCGCGGACATTTTCGACCCTGCCGAGCCTCCGGAGTGGCAGGACCGCGCCCTGTGCGCGCAGACCGATCCAGAGGCCTTCTTCCCCGAAAAAGGTGGCTCCACAAGGGAAGCCAAGCGTATCTGCCAGGGCTGCGAGGTCAAGGGCGAATGCCTCGAGTACGCGCTGGCGCACGACGAGCGCTTCGGCATCTGGGGCGGCCTGTCGGAACGCGAGCGCCGGAAACTGAAAAAACGCGCGGTGTAGGAACGAGCGGCGGAGTCTGCTCGCGGACCTCGCTCGCCGTGGCTCGTTCCTACGTGTCTTTTGGGGGTCGAACCCTCAAACCCCGCCGGGGCAAGCCCCCTGGACCCCCGCGCGTGGTTGCGTTGCGTAGTTTGGTGCCGTGGATCAGGTGACCGAGGCTGAAACCGGGGTGGTTCCGGGCCCTGTGCCGGGCAAGGAAACCCTCGTCCGGCGGTGGGGTCCGCCCGCCGCGCTGGTCGTGGTGCTCACCGCCCTCGGGCTGGTGATCAATTCCAGCCGTCTCGGACTCGATCTCGCCGGTGGGCGGCTACTGCCCGCCGGTGATCTCGGCCAGGTCTGGTCCTCCTACCTGTCCGGCTGGCATGCCGTCGGTGGTGGCACCGCGAGTGCCGCACCTGCCTCGCTCGCCGTGCTCGGCATCCTCGGCGCGATCTTCACGCCGCTGGGCGGCCCGCCCGCGCTCGTCGCGATCCTGCTGATCGGCGACGCACCACTCGCCGCGTTGTCCGCGTACGCCGCCACCCGCCGCCTGCCGGTGTCCCGCTCGACCCGCGCCGCGGCCGCCGCCGTGTACGCGCTGCTGCCCGCCGCCACCACGTCCGTGGCGCAGGGCCGGCTCGACGTGGTGGCCGTGCACATCCTGCTGCCGCTGGTCATCGCCGGGATCGTCGGGCTGCTCGCCCGCACCGGCACCCGCTGGCTGCACATGTCTTCCTGGTGCGCGATCGGCGTCGCGCTGATCGGCGCGTTCTCACCGCTCGCGCACGGGCTCGCGCTGCTCGGCCTGGTGGCCGGGTTCGTGGTGCTGCCCCCGGCAGACGGGCTGCTGCGCCGGATCGGCTCGGTCGGCATCGTCGTGCTATTGCCACTGGCGCTGCTGCTGCCCTGGCCGACCGCGCTGGTCAACCAGCCCGCGTTGTTCCTGCACGGCCTCAGCGGTCCCGCCACCCCGGCGACCGGCGGTGACCTGCTCGGTCTCGACCCGGGCGGACCGGGCGGCTGGCCGATCGGGATCGCCGTGATCGTCGCGCTGGTGATCGCCATCGCGGTGCGGCCAAGGGCGCTGCTCAGCCCCGGGCTCGGCGTCGTCGTGCTCGGCGGGCTCGGCCTCGCGGTCGTCTCGATGGTCTCGGTGCCCCCGTTGCAGGGCGGCACCGAGGAGACCGGCTTCACCGGCGTGCCGCTGCTCGTGATCAGCGCCGGGGTGCTGTGGATCCTGCTCACCGCGTGCGTGACCGCGCCGTCGAGGGGGCTGCTGCCCAAACTGGCCGTGATCGTCGGGGTCCTGGTGATCCTGGCGCTCGGGACCGGCGCGGTGATCGCGGGCCGCGGCGGGCCGCTGCGTTCCGGCGGCGGCGATCAGCTCGCGTCCGGGCAGGCCGACGAGCTTGCCCGCACCGGCCGGTCCGTCGTCGTGATCGGCTCGGGCGACGAGCCCACCCGGCAGACCGGCGGGCGGCTGCCACTTCTCGGGGACGATCAGCTCGGCCTGACCGAGCCCACCCCGGACCGGCTCGCCTCCTGGCAGAACACGATCATCCAGCCGTCCTCGGGCGCGACGAGGGCGACGCTGTCGGCGGCCGCCGCGTCGGGCGCGCTGTTCGTGGTGCTGCCACAGGGCCAGCCCGCCGCGCCGATCGTCGCGCTCGCGCCGGACCTCACCGTCGCCGTCCAGCCGACCAAGGACGGCCGGGCCGTGCTGCGGCTCCTCCAGCCCTCGGGCCAGGTCGTGCTGGTGCCGCCGGGCGTGGCCAAACAGGCCGTCACGACATCGGCGCCGGCCACCACGACGGGCATCACCCCGGTCGACGCCGGGCTGCCCGACGTGCACGTTCGCGTGTCCGAAGGCGTCGCCGGACGGTTGCTGGTGCTCTCGGCCGAACTCGAGGCTGGCTGGCAGGCCACGGTCGACGGCAAGCCGACGCCGATGGTGCCCGCGTGGGGACATCAGGTCGCGGTCGCGCTGCCCACCACGCAGTCCGAGGTGATTGTCGAGCACCCGTCGACGCTGCGCGACGTGCTGCTGCTCGTTCAGGTCGCGGCGGTGCTGTTCGCGGTGCTGACCTCGATCCCCAGCATTACTCGCCTTCGATGACGTCCGGCTCCACCCCGAGGTAGCCCGCGATCTGCTCGACCAGTACGTCGTGCACCAGATCCGCCAGTTCGCCGGGGTCCTTCGCGCGTGCCTCCAGCGGTCGCCGGTACAGCACGATGCGCGCCCGCGTCGGCATCCCGGTGCGGTCCACGCCGGCCGGGACCAGCCGGGACAGCGGGATCGATCCGTCCAGCAGCACGCCGTCGGCGGGCACGGCGGCACTGGCACCACGGACCTCGGGCACGTCGTCGACCGCGACGTCGAGCTTGGTCAGCTGGTCACGCCAGCGCCCCTCGATGGGCTCGAGCGCGTCCAGCACGAGCTGGTCGAACTTCTCCGCCCGGCTCGACGCCGCCGGCAGCGACGCCGGGTACAGCGGTCCGCGCAGCCCACGGCCATGCCGGTCGCGGCGGACGCGCCGCTGCTGTCGGGAACTGCGAGCCATAGACACCCAGTGAAGGTTACGCTGCCGCGCCCGCCGGATCGTCACGGCATTTCCGGCAAGCGGCTCCGGTGTGCCTGCGCGCGACTGTCGGCAGGAGGGGCTATCGTTCGGTCCGTGTCGAGCGTAAGAAAGTGTTCGCGGACCGGGTGCCTGCAACCCGCGGTCGCCACGCTGACCTACGCCTACAGCGATTCGACCGCGGTGGTGGGTCCCCTCGCGACGGCGTCCGAGCCCCATTCCTACGACCTGTGCGAGGAGCACGCGCTCCGGCTCACCGCCCCCAAGGGCTGGGAGGTCGTCCGGCACGAGGGTTCCTTCGGCGAGGCCGACCATTCGGACGACGAGCTCACGGCGCTGGCCGAGGCTGTCCGCGAGGCAGGACGGTCCGATCGCCCCGCGCCGCCGCCGGAGCCGGAAGGCCCCTCGGGCCGGCGCGGTCACCTGCGGGTCCTGCCGGATCCGATCTCCTAGCTTCCCCCGGTACGCTTTCCGGCATCCGAAGTCGTCGAAGGAGTCCGGGGAGAAACGCGTGTCAGACCTGTCGGCCATCGTGAAGGCCTATGACATCCGTGGCGTGGTCGGCGAGCAGCTGAACGCCGATCTGGTGCGGGACTTCGGGGCCGCGTTCGCGTTGCTGATCAAGCCCGAGTCACCGTCGGTCGTGATCGGACACGACATGCGGGACTCCTCGCCGGCGCTGGCCACCGCGTTCGCCGAGGGAGTGACGTCGCAAGGCCTGGACGTCGTGTCGATCGGGCTCGCCAGCACCGACCAGCTCTACTTCGCCTCGGGCTCGCTGAACATGCCCGGCGCGATGTTCACCGCCAGCCACAACCCGGCCAAGTACAACGGCATCAAGATGTGCCGCGCGGGTGCGGCACCGGTCGGCCAGGACTCCGGCCTCGCGGAGATCCGCGACACCGTCGAGCAGGGCGTGCCGTCCTTCGAAGGCCAGCCGGGCACCGTCACCGAACGGGACGTGCTCGCCGACTACGCCGCCTACCTGCGCAAACTGGTCGACCTGACGGGCATCCGGCCGCTGAAGATCGTGGTGGACGCCGGCAACGGGATGGGCGGGCACACCGTGCCGACCGTGTTCGACGGGCTGCCCATCGAGCTCGTGCCGATGTACTTCGAGCTCGACGGCAGCTTCCCCAATCACGAGGCCAACCCGCTGGACCCGAAGAACCTCGTCGACCTGCAGGCGAAGGTGCGTGAGGCCGGCGCGGACGCGGGCCTGGCCTTCGACGGTGACGCCGACCGTTGCTTCGTCGTGGACGAGAACGGCGACCCGGTCTCGCCGAGCGCGGTCACCGCGCTGGTCGCCACGCGTGAGCTGGCCAAGGAGCCCGGCGCCACGATCATCCACAACCTGATCACGTCGCACGCGGTGCCGGAGATCGTCACCGAGCACGGCGGCAAGGCCGTGCGCACCCGTGTCGGGCACTCGTTCATCAAGGAGGAGATGGCCCGCACCGGCGCGATCTTCGGTGGCGAGCACTCCGCGCACTACTACTTCCGCGACTTCTGGCGCGCCGACACCGGCATGCTGGCCGCGCTGCACGTGCTGGCCGCGCTCGGCGAGCAGGACGGCCCGCTGTCCGCGCTGACCGCGGAGTTCAAGCGCTACGCGGCCTCGGGCGAGGTCAACTCGACCGTCGACGACCAGGTGGCGCGGCAGCTCGCCGTGAAGGACGCGTTCGCCGACCGCTCCGGCGTGACCATCGACGAACTCGACGGGCTGACCGTGCAGCTGCCCGGCGGCGCCTGGTTCAACCTGCGCCCGTCCAACACGGAGCCGCTGCTCAGGCTGAACGTGGAAGCCCCCACCGACGACGAAGTGCGCGCGCTGACCGACGAAGTGCTCGCGATCGTGCGTGGTTGAGCCACCGAGAGCGTGGTAAGGAGAAAGCATGGCTCTCACGCTTGATGCCCAGTTGCTGGAGATCCTGGCGTGCCCGTCCCCCGATCACGCGCCGCTGCGGCCGGGTACCGCCGACGACCCGGACGCTGAGGCGCTGACCTGCACGTCCTGCGGACGGGTGTTCCCCGTGCGGGACGGTATCCCGGTGCTCCTGCTCGACGAAGCGACCGAACCGGAATCCGCCAGTGCCGACGGTGCTTGACGACAGCCTGCTCGACGACCCCGCGCGGCTGGCGGAGGCGGACACGCAGGGACTCCTCCGGGCCGCGGCGATGGCAGGCGCGCAGGTGCGCGCCACCAAGGAGGTCGCCGCCGAAATCGAACTCGCCGACAGGCTGGACCTCGGCCGGCCGCGGGCGCTCGTGCTCGTGGTGCGGCCGGGTGTGGGGCGCGCGTTGACGAAACTGCTCGCCGCGCTGCTCGCGCCGTCCTGCCCGGTGCCGGTCGTGATCACCGACGCCGTGCCGAGCTGGATCGGCGCGCTGGACGTGGTGTTCGCGCACACCGACGACCCCGCCGACCGTGAGCTCGCGGCGGGCATCGAACGAGCCAGCCGCTACGGCGCGACGGTCGTGCTTTCGGGCCCGCAGGAGGGCCCCGTCGCGGCGTCGATCGCGGGCAAGGGGCTGCTGCTCGCGCCGAGGATGCCGGTGCCGCCGGAGCTGACGTTCGCGCGCGGTTTCGCGGCCGGTCTGCTGACGGCGAACGCGCTCGGCCTGCTGGTCGCCGATCTCGAGGCGCTGGCCGACCAGCTCGACGCGGAGGCCGAACGCGGTCACCTCGGGCGCGATTCGTTCGCCAACCCGGCCAAGGCGCTCGCGCTGCGGCTCGCCGACCGCGTGCCGATGCTGTGGGGCCTGGACCCGGTCGCGGTCGCGGTGGCCGACCACGCCGCCTACGCGCTGGGCGCGTTCGCCGGTGTCGTGTGCGACGCGGCCGACTACCGGCAGGCCAAGGCGCGGCCCGCGCTGCACCGCAGCGCGCTGGGCGGCGATGAACAGGACATCTTCGTTGATCCGGACTTCGACGAGCCCGGCCTCAAACCGCGGGTGCTGCTGCTCGCGGTGCACACCGGGCCGACCGCGGACGCCGCCAGGCACGAGGCCTCGCATACCCTTCCCGGGGCGGGAATCATCGCTCCCGCGGACGAGATCGCCGGGCCTGAGCCTGTTCGTGCCGGAGTGCTCGCGCTACGGTTCGAGCTGGCCGCGGTCTATCTCGGGCTCGCGGCCGGAAGTCTGGGGGGAGCAGGTCAGTACGCGCCCGCTACCGCGTGAGACCTGTTGAAGACAAACCGGGCATGCCCGGTCCAAGGAGTTGAGAACACAGTGGAGCTGCTCCGCAATGCCGTGCGGCCCTACGCGTGGGGGTCCAGAACCACGATCCCGGAGCTGCTGGGACGTGAGGTGCCCGCCCCGCACCCCGAGGCGGAGTTGTGGATGGGGGCGCATCCCGGTGACCCTTCGCGCATCGTCGGCGCCGACGGGGTGGAGCGCAGCCTGCTGGAGCTGATCGAGGCGGATCCGCACGCGCATCTGGGGCCGGAGTGCTCGCGGCGGTGGAACAACCGGCTGCCGTTCCTGCTCAAGATCCTCGCCGTCGAGGAGCCGCTGTCGATGCAGGCGCACCCCTCGGCCGAGCAGTCGGCGGAGGGGCACGCGCGCGAGGAGGCGGCGGGCATCCCGCGGGACGCGCCGAACCGCAACTACCCGGACCCGACGGCCAAGCCCGAGCTGGTGTGCGCGCTGACCGAGTTCCACGCGCTGGCCGGGTTCCGTGAGCCCTCGCGGACGATCAAGCTGCTGCGCGCGGTGGAAACGCCCGGGCTGGCGAAGTACACGGAGTTGCTGGCGGCGCAACCGGATTCGGACGGGATGCGGGCGTTGTTCACCACGTGGATCACGCTGCCGCAGGCCAGTCTCGACGAGCTGCTGCCCGAGGTGCTCGACGCGTGCGTGCTACACGTGAAGGAGCACGGCGAGTTCGACACGGAATGCCGCACGATCCTGGAACTGGGCGAGGCGCATCCGCGGGACGCCGGTGTGCTCGCGGCGCTGTTGCTCAACCGCCTGACGTTGAAGGCGGGCGAGGCCATCTACCTGCCTGCCGGGAACCTGCACCTGTACCTGCACGGGACCGCGGTGGAGATCCTGGCGAACTCGGACAACATCCTGCGCTGCGGGCTGACGCCCAAGCACGTGGACGTGCCGGAGCTGCTGCGGGTGGTCGACTTCTCGTGCTGCGACATGCCGATCCTGAGCGGCGAGGCAAGCGATTGCGGTGCCGTCTACTACACGGACGCCCCGGAGTTCGAGCTGTCCCGGTGCGAGTGGAGCGCCGGTGAGGACCACGAGCTGCGCGTGACCTCGGGCGTGCCGCAGATCCTGCTGTGCACGGCGGGCAGGCTCGTGGTGCGCGCGGAGCACGGCCGTGAACTGGAGCTGAAACGCGGCCAGTCGATGTGGCTGCCCGCGTCGGACCCGGCCGTGACCGTACGCCCCGTGGGCGGCGAGCGGACGCAGCTCTTCCGGGCGACGTCCGGTCGCTGACTAGCGGCGCTTGGCTTTCGGGGGTTCGATGACCCGGCTCCGGATGTGCTCGTAGACCACGCTCGTGCGGACGTCGGCCACCTCCGGGCGCTGGGTGAGCCGGTCGATGACGAACTCATACAGGGCCTGGTTGTCCGGGACCGCCACGTGCACCAGGAAGTCCTCGCCGCCCGAGACGACGAAGACGCCGACGGTCTCCGGCAACAACGCGACCCATTCCCGGAACGCCTCGATCACGCGGCGCGACGGGGGTTTGATGCGCAGCGCGATCAGGGCCTGCACCGGGCGGCCGATCTCCGCGAGATCCACGTCCAGCAGGAACCCCCGGATCACGCCACGCTCGCGCATCGACCGTACGCGCTCCAGCGACGTGGACGGCGAGACGCCCGTCGCGGCCGCCAGCTCCCGGTTCGTCCGCCGACCGTCGCGCTGCAATTCCCGCAGCAGCGCCTGATCTAGTTCGTCCAACTCGGCCATACACACCCTCCTGCCGAACTAAGTTCGGATTCAGTGGCCCACCGAAGTATCTTTGCCTAGCTTTCCATGACATGACCATAGAACATCAGGAACTCGCCACAATCCTCGAAGAAGATGCGCGCACTGGCGTCACCACACGCACGGCCCGGCTCAAGTGGGTCATCGTCGCCGACCCTGGGCTCGGGGCGGGGCTGGTCGCGAACGCCGTCGCCTGCCTCGGGGCCGCCGTGGGTGCCGCGCTGCCGGGCGTGGTCGGCGCGCCGGTGCCGGACGCGACCGGCTCGCCGCACGCGGGGTTGCCGTGGGGCGGCTGCTCGATCCTCGCCGCCGACGCCGACCGGATCCGCGAGATCCGCGCGAAGGCGGTCACCAAGGACGGCATCTTCGTCGCGGACATGACCAAGCACGCGCAGGCCAGCACGTCGTACGAGGAGTACACGGCCGGCCTCGGTGCCGCCGGGGAACCCGACTACTACGCGGTCAGCCTGCTCGGTCCGCGCAACAAGATCGGCAAGCTCGTCGGAGGCCTCCCACTGCTGCGGTGATCACCGGCCGACCCGTAGGCTGCATCCCGACAAATCGGGATGACTCCAGGGGGTCGCAGTGTCGGCTAGCGGTGGGACGAAAGCGATTCTGGCGGCGCTCGGCGCCAACGCCGGCATCGCGGTCGCGAAGTTCGTCGGGTTCCTCGTCACGGGATCGTCGTCGATGCTCGCGGAGTCGGTGCACTCGGTGGCCGACACGTCCAACCAGGGTCTGCTGCTGCTCGGCCAGAAGACCTCGCAGCGCAAGGCGACCCGTGAGCATCCGTTCGGCTTCGGCCGGGACCGGTACTTCTACTCGTTCATCGTGGCGCTGATGCTGTTCACCCTCGGCTCGGCTTTCGCGCTGTACGAGGGGATTCACAAGGTCCAGCACCCGGAGGCGCTCACCTCGCCGCTGGTCGCGGTGATCATCCTGGTCGTCGCGATCTGCCTGGAGACCTACAGCTTCGTCACCGCGATGAAGGAGTCGGCGAAGATCAAGGGCGCTGTGTCCTGGTGGGGCTTCATCCGCCAGTCGCGGACCCCGGAACTGCCGGTCGTGCTGCTGGAGGACACCGGCGCGCTGCTCGGCCTGGTGTTCGCGCTCATCGGCGTCGGCCTCTCCGAGCTGACCGGCGATCCGGTGTGGGACGGCATAGGCACGATCATGATCGGCGTGCTGCTGGGCATCATCGCGATCATCCTCATCGTGGAGATGAAGAGCCTGCTGATCGGTGAGGGAGCCACGGAGACCGAGCTGCAGACGATCATGAAGGAGCTGGCGGCAGGCAAGGTCGAGCGCGTGATCCACATCCGCACCCAGTATCTCGGCCCCGAGGAGCTGCTGGTCGCCGCGAAGCTCGCGCTCACCCCGAACCTCCCGCTGGCGGACGTGGCCCAGGCCATCGACGACGCCGAGGCCCGCGTGCGCGCCAAGGTGCCGAACGCGCGCCTGATCTACCTGGAACCGGACCTCGACCGCCAGCCGGTCTGATGTGTACCGAGATCCGGCAGCGTGGCAACCTCGAACTGGTGGGGACCCTCGACTGGGACGGCGACCTCGACCAGATGCGGGACATGCGGTCGCTCGGGCAATGATCACCGTCGACACGAGCGTCTGGATCGAGACTTCGCACCCACTGAGCGATGAGGGTCGAGCCGCTCAACTCGGCGAGTTTCCCGTGCTCAGGCTTGCCGATCTGGACGATTTCCGCCGCGCGGCAGGGGTATTCACCGCGCGGCGCGCCGGAGAGGTCAGGTCATTCGCCGCACAGCGATCGCCTCATCGCGTCGGTGTACATCCGTGACGATGTTCCACTGCTGCATTCCGGCGCGGATTTCGACCGCATCGCGGCCGTCAGTGAGCTCCGGGTCGTCCCGCAACTGGTCTGATCCACCTGTGGTTTGCCCTCCGTAAACGCTCGATTCGCCCCGTTCATCCTTCCGAGTTAAGGTGTCTTCCCGGACCTGAGATCCAGGCACCGGGAGGAGAGCACCTTGCCAGGTAACGGTTTGTGGCGCACGAAGTCGATCGAGCAGTCCATTAAGGATACTGACGAGCCGGACACCAAACTCCGGAGAAACCTCAGTACCTGGGACCTGACGGTGTTCGGTGTCGCGGTCGTGATCGGGGCCGGCATCTTCACCCTCACCGCGCGCACGGCCGGTGACTACTCGGGTCCGTCGGTGTCCGTGGCGTTCGTGCTGGCCGCGATCGCCTGCGGGCTCGCCGCGCTGTGCTACGCCGAGTTCGCCTCCACGGTGCCGGTCGCGGGAAGCGCTTACACGTTCTCCTACGCCACGTTCGGCGAGTTCATGGCCTGGATCATCGGCTGGGACCTGGTGCTGGAACTCGCCGTCGGCGCGGCCGCGGTCGCCAAGGGCTGGTCGGTCTACCTCGAGACCGTGCTCGGCTACATCTTCGGCGACGGCGTGACCACGACACTCGATGCCGGCGGCTTCACGATCGACTGGGGCGCGCTGGTACTCGTGATCGTGCTGGCCACGCTGCTCGCGGTCGGCACGAAACTGTCGTCGCGGTTCTCGATGGTGATCACGGCGATCAAGGTCGCGATCGTGCTGTTCGTGATCATCCTCGGCATCTTCTACATCAAGGGCGCCAACTACCAGCCGTTCGTCCCGCCCGCCGCGAGCGGCGGCTCGGGCGAGACCGGTGTGAACCAGTCGCTGTTCTCGGTCATCGCGGGCGGCGCGAGCAGCTCGTTCGGCGCGTTCGGGCTGCTGGCCGGTGCCTCGCTGGTGTTCTTCGCG
>Ga0164243_10008616_pt1 | contig 15007 bp, 13 predicted proteins | sample OricompcompostOP_FD_108781 | JGI IMG/M metagenome (GOLD analysis project Ga0164243, IMG submission 108781) | Organic Plus compost microbial communities from Emeryville, California, USA - Original compost - Organic plus compost (OP) | ecosystem: Engineered > Solid waste > Mixed feedstock >... | reverse complement strand
CGCCTGGTTGCGCGGCAAGCCGGTCGTCGCCGCCCCGCTGGTCGGTGCCAGCACGACGGCCCAGATCGACGACGCCGTGGCCTCCCTCGACCTCACCCTGACCGACGACGAGATCCGTACGCTGGAAGCGCCCTACACGCCGCGCCACGACTTCCAGGGCGTCTCCGACGACGCGGAGCTCCAGCGGATCATGGCCCAGCTCCCGCAGTTCGCGCCGGCGTGACCGCTACACGCGCACGAGCTTGACGGCGTCGGCGATGACGAAGCCGTCGGCCGCGTCGCTCAGCGTGATGGTCGTGGCGAGCCCGGCGGCGAGGGAGAACACGCCGAGCGACGCCCACTCTCCCCCGTGCACGTCGGGTGCGCCGAGCACCCGCTGGTCGACCGTGACCGTGTCCACGCCGTCCCGGTGGGTGACGGTGTAGGGGGCGTTGGAGGCGCGGTTGGCGAACGCCGTGTAGGAGACCCGCACCTCGTAGCGGCCGTCGCCCGGCACCGCCGGCTGCCAGCGGACGACGCTCGACCCGGTGCCGGCGGCGTGGGACAGGTAGTTGCCGCCGTAGAAGCCGGCGACGCCGGTGGCCGCCGACCACGTACCCGAGACGACCTGGAAGCCCTGTGTCGACTGGTTGTCGACGACCACGTCGGGTGCCGGGTCGGCGGGCGGGCCCTCGACCAGGCTCAGCTCGTCGAGCGAGATCAGGGTGCCGCCGCCGCGGCCGGCGCCCGCCAGCGTGAAGCGCACGTGGTGGCGGCCCGGCCGCAGCCGCAGCCGGCCGAGCGGGACGACGTCGTACCCCTCGGAGCTCTGGGCCGTGGTGTCGATCGTCGAGGTCGGCGGCCGCGCGCCGTCGACCGTCACGGTGACCAGGCCGCCCGCGACGGGCCGGTAGTAGCGGAGCACCGCCTCGAACGTGCCGCCGCGACCCACCGTGACCGGGAACTCGACGTGGTCGCCGACGGCCGCCGGGGTGAAGACCGAGCGGCTGCCGCCCCGCGCGGTCGGCTCGCGCACGATCGCGATCGTCCCCCGGGAGCGGGACGCGTGGCGTCGACGGCGTTGAACAGCCCGGTGCCGCCGTCGAGCTTCGGCGGCGACCAGGTCAGGCCGCGGTCACCGCTGACCGCCACGATCCGCTGGACGTTGCCGCCCGCCGCGAAGCGGCCGTTGACCAGCACCGTGCCGTCGTCGCGCTGGACCAGGCGGGCCTCGTTGATCGGGTAGTCGGTGGAGACCGGGATCTCGGCGGTGGCGTGCCAGGTTGCGCCGTGGTCGTCGCTGTAGATCGGCGCGACGCCGTAGAACCGTTGCGCCACGGTGTTTCCGACGATCACGCGGCGGTGGGCGACGTTGAGCAGCAGGCGGCCGTTGTCGAGCTGGATGCCGTGTCCGGGGCCGGGGCCGTGCAGCGCCCAGTCGTACGGGAAGTGGTCGAAGAGTCCGGCCAGGCTCCGCGGCGCGCTCCAGGTGACGCCACCGTCCTTGCTGGACACCACGAAGAGGTCGCCGCTGTCGCCGGAGCACGACGTGTTCTCCGGCAGCCGCAGGGACAGCATGTAGAAGAGGAACACCTCGCGGGTGGTCCGGTCGACGACGAGCGTCGGGTTGCCCCACGACTGGCCCTCGACCGACGGGACGACGGTCTGCGTCCCGCTCCAGGTCTCGCCGCCGTCGGTGCTGCGGCGCAGCACGATGTCGCGCGGGCCGGCGTCGCAGACCTCGTGGCGGCCCTCGGTGACGCAGAGGATGGTGTCGTCGGGCAACACGGCGAGACCGTGCACGTGGTAGTTGACGAGAGGCCCGACCGAGGCGTCCCAGAGGGTCGTCTCGGCGAAGAACGGCGCGTGCTTGCGGGAGCCGGCGAGGGCGGGGGCGGGCGTGCCGACGACGGTGGCCGCGGCGCCAGCGGCGACCCCGGCGATGAAGGTTCGGCGACCGATCACGGGAACTCCTAGGGGTTCAGTAGCCGCGCACCTGGGGCCACGCCAGCTCGACGCCGTCGGCGACGAGCTCGGCCTGGAACCGCGTCAGGAGCGCGGCGTTCTCGTGGACCTGGGCCGGTTCGAGCTGGTTGTCGAGGCAGTGGGCGGCCAGCGCGCCGGCCGCCTCCCCCGCGTTCCACTCGACCGGGTGGAGCCGGTAGCAGCCGTTGGTGATGTGGGTGGTGCCGATGTTCTTGCCGGCCGCGAGCAGGTTGCGCACGCGCACCGGCAACAGCGCGCCGAGCGGGATCTGGAAGGGTGAGCTGGCGACGTCGATGTAGTTGTCGCCGCCCGTGGACGGGTGGAGGTCGATGCGGTACATGCCGACGCCGATCGAGTCCGGATAGGACACCGCGCCGTGCGCGCCCCGGACTTCGAGAGAAAGATCCTGTTCGACGACGGTACGGCGGGCGCGGATGCGCCGGGACTCGCGGATGTAGGGTGCGACGGCGAGCCCGTCGGTGCTGCCCATGACGTCGGGCCGCAGCCGCAGCCCCGGCCAGCCCGTGCCGCCGTCGGGGCGCGGGGCCTGTGTCTGCAGCCAGTAGAGCATGCTGAGCGCGAGCTGCCGCGAGCCGTCGAGGTGCTTGTCGCGCTCGGCGTCGGAGACCCCGATGAGCGGCCCCGGCAGATAGTCGATCATCGGCCAGTTGACGATGGTCACGTCGCTCGCGGCGAAGCCGGGCTCGAACAGCTCCCGCGCCAGCACGCGCCGGAACAGCCACAGGTCCTTGTCGCCGGGATCGAGGCTCTGGTCAGCCACGACGGGGCCGGTCGCGCCGTGCGGCACGAACGTGCGCCGGACCGGCTCGAGCGTGCGCGGGTCGGGGGCCACGAGGCTGAGGAGCTTGTCGGGCCAGAACGGCGGCTGGTAGTCGCGCCAGAAGCCGTACTGGGCGGGGCGGTCGATGGTGTGGTCCTCGCCCTCGCGGTGGTCGACCGCGAAGACCCAGGAGAACGCCTGCATGTTGTCGGGCTGGGCGTGCTCCGGCGCGTGGGGCTCCCCCGTCTCGTCGCGCGACTCGAAGCCGGTGACGTGTTCGACCTCCGCGAGCGGCAGCAGGTCGCCGACCTCGGTGGCGTCGAGCACGTACGGGGCCGCCGCGGTCACGCGCTCGCCGTCCACGCGCTCGAACGTCACGGCGGCGATGCGGTCACCGTCGACGTCGGCCGCGACCGGTCGGTGGCGCAGCCACACGGTCAACCGCCCGGCCGCCAGGTGCGGCCCGACCATCGCGTCGATCACGGCCGCGGCGACCCGGGGCTCGTGGCAGAGCCGGCTCACCCGGCCGAGCCCCGGGTTGAGGTCGACCACCTTGCGGGCGGCCGGCGTCAGCGGATACCAGGTCCGGTAGTGGTCGCGGATCGCGTCGCGCAGGGCCCGGTAGGAGCGGGTGGCGCCGAACTGCTCGATCCACGGGTGCTCGTCGGGTGGCACGCCCTGGCTGGTGAGCTGGCCGCCCAGCCGGTCGGTCTCCTCGGTCAGCAGGACGGTGCGGCCGCGCCGCAGCGCCGCCAGGGCCGCGGCGACCCCGCCGAGCCCGCCACCCACCACCAGGACATCAGTGCCACTTGCCACGCGTCGTTCACTCCCCAGTCTCATGTGGACGCACCTCGAACGGCAACGGCCGCGCGCCGGGCATCACCAGGTTGACCATCCCGCCGGGTCCGACGGGCATCTCCCGCACGGCGTCGCCGGCGCGGACGACGACGGACCGCCGGCCGCGGGCCGCCGCCGGCACCGCGATCAGCGGCTCACCGGCGTCATCGGGTACGCCGTGGAGCACGCCCCGCACACTGTCGTCGTCACGCGCGTAGCCGGTCACCGTGACGCCGCGCGGGACGTCGAGCAGCGGCGCGGCGTCGAGCGCCACCACGAGGCGCCGCCCCGCGTGGACCGAGAGCCGCCCCTCCGCCAGGGCAAGACCGTCCACTGTGGCGTCCTCGCCCGGGTGGCCGAAGCGCCAACCGTCGGGGCGGGCGTCGGCCAGCTCCTGGATCGCGAGGTAGGCGAGCAGCCCGCCCCAGCCCATCAGCCCGTCGGACCGGGCCGCGAGCGGCCGCACGTCCTCCCCCGGGTTGACCGGGTAGTTCTCGCGGACGTGGCTGTGCTCGTGCCACTCGCGGAGGAAGAGCTTCAACAGGCCGGCCACGATCGGGCGGCTGTGGGCGTCGAGGTCGTTGCGGCGCAGCCCTTCGACGGCGAGGAACGCCATGGGCGCCCAGACCCGTCCGCGCCAGTAGCGGCTGCTGAACCCGGGATCGTCGCGGGCCGTGCTCGGCAGCGGCGGGTCGCCGCCGAGCGTGCCGGGGCGCAGCAACAGGTCGGCCACGGCCGCCGCCCGGGCGGCGTCGGGGATGCCGGCCAGCAACGGGTAGAGCAGGGTCGGCGAGGTGTGGTCGGAGTGCGTCCCGCCGGCCCAGCGGTTGCGGTAGAGGCCGGCGTCGTGATCCCAGAGGACCTCGTCGACCGCCTGACCGCGGGCGCGCGCCGCCGCCCGGTGGGGCGCCGCGGGCTCGCCCAGCCGCTCGGCGATCAGTGCCAGCGCCTCGGCGTCGACGGTGTGGAGCGCGTTGAGGCCGACGTCGGCCAGGTTCATCGTGTGGGTCGCCGGGTCGAGGACGGCGTCGTCGTACATCGGGGAGTCGTCGAGGCCCGACTCCCGCTTGGCGCGGTCGAGGGTGGCCGACTCCGGGTCGCCGTCGACCGGGTCGGAGCCCCACGCCAGCAGGCCGTGGGCGCCGGTCCGGGCCGGTGCCCACCAGGCGTGCCAGGCGGCCAGCGCCGGGTAGGTGCTCCGGAGCAGGTCGGTGCGGCGGGTGCGGTCGGAGAGCCCGCTGCCGAGGTAGGCCTTGAGGACGGTGTATGCGCCGACGGGCGGCTGCGACCGGTCGTCGGTGCGGCCACGGTCGTCGCTGACCCGGTTGGGCAGCATGCCGGCCGGTGTGGCGTGGTCGAGGATCTGGCCGAAGATGTCCCGCGCGTAGGACGGGTCGACCCAGGCGGCGACGAGCCCGGTGAAGAACGTGTCCCAGGTGTGCAGCGCCCAGCTGCCGTAGAAGCCCTCACGCTCGCGGCAGACGAAGTCGCGCGACGTCGGCGTCAGCACCCGGCCGAGGTCGGGTGCGTAGATGGTGTTCCAGGTCAGCGCCCGGGTCATCGCGTCGGCGCTGTCGCCGAGCCAGCCGCCGGTGCGGATCCGGGCCGCGGCCCGCCCGGCCGCCGCGATCCGCGCCGTCACGGGCTCATCGGGTACGGCGGCAGCCGGCAGCACGCGCACGGTCACGGTCCCGCCGCCCTCGAAGACGAGCCGGCCCGGCTCGACCGTGGTGGGCTCCGGCGCGCAGTCGACCCGCCAGCCCTCGGCGCCGTCGACGAACACGACGAGCGCGGCCGGGCCGTCGCGGTCGGCGCGCACCGACAGCTCGCCGCCGCCGGCGCACTCCAGCCGCAGTGTGGTGTCGTGGGCGCTCACGTCGACGGCCGCGTAGCCCCCGTCGACCGTGTGGTGGCCGAGGCGGACGAGGCCGTGCCGCCAGGTGAACCCGTCGAACACCGCTCCGTCGGGGCCGCGCAGCCCGAACCGCACGCGCGGGCCGTCGGGCAGGTGGGCCCAGCCGGTGTGGTAGCGGACGTCCCAGGTGTTCCAGCCGGTCGGCGTGGGTGTCGTCAACGCCGGGCCTCGCTCTCGTCGGACACCGGGAGCTCCTCGGAGACCTCGAGGTCGAGCGCGGCGTCGAGCAGCTCCCGGGTGTAGTGGTGGGCGGGCTTGTCGAAGAGGGTGGCGGCGTCGGCGGTCTCGACGAGCTCGCCGGCGCGCATGACGGCGACCCGGTCGGCGATCTGCCGGACCACGCCCAGGTCGTGGGTGATGAAGAGGATCGAGAGCGCGTGGTCGCGGCGCAGGTCGACCAGCAGGCGGAGGATCTGGGCCTGGACCGAGACGTCGAGGGCGGAGACCGCCTCGTCGCAGACGAGCAGCCGGGGCCGCAGGGCGAGGGCCCGGGCGAGGCTGACCCGCTGGCACTGGCCGCCGGAGAGCTCGGCGGGCCGCCGGTCGAGCACGGTCGCGTCGAGGCCGACCTGGTCGAGCAGGTCGCGCACGGCCGCCGTGCGGTCGCCGGCCGGGGCGGCCGACGGGTGCGCGGCCCAGCCCTCGGCGACGATGCGCCGCACCGGCATCCGCGGGTTGAGCGACGACCGCGGGTCCTGGAAGACCATCTGGACCGCGCGGCGCAGCGCCGGCGGCCGGTGGGTGCCGGGCGGCAGCGGCGTGCCGTCGAACGTCATGGTCCCGCCGGACGGGCGGGTCAGCCCGACCACGCAGCGGGCCAGGGTGGTCTTGCCCGACCCGGACTCGCCGACCAGGGCCACGGTCTCCTGGCGGCCGACGGTCAGGCTGGCGCCGGCGACCGCCTCGACCCGGTGGCCCCGCGGCCGCCAGGGCCGGCGCGACTTGCCGAAGCCCACGCGCAGGTCGCGCACGTCGAGCAGCGCGGTGGTCACGGCTCCAGCTCCTCGGCGTAGTGGCAGGCGGTGAAGTGGTCGGGCGCGATCTGCCGTACCACGGGGACCTCGGTGGCGCAGCGGTCGCGGGCGAGCCCGCAGCGCGGGTGGAAGGGGCAGCCCGACGGCCGGGCGAGCGGGCTCGCGGGCGCCCCGGGCAGGGGCGCCGCCAGGGCCGACGTCGTGTGGACCGCCGGCACGCTGGCGGCCAGCGCCCGCGTGTAGGGGTGGCGGGAGTGCCCGAGCACGCGGCGGGTCGGCCCCCGTTCGCAGACCCGCCCCGCGTAGAGCACCACCAGGTCGTGTGCCACGTGTGACATGACCCGCAGGTCGTGGCTGACCAGCAGCATCGCCATGTGACGTTCGTCCTGGATCGACCGCAGCAGCCACAGGATCCGCGCCTGCACCGTGACGTCGAGCGCCGTGGTCGGCTCGTCGGCCAGGACCAGCGCCGGGTCGCCGGCGAGCGCCAGCGCGATCATCGCCCGCTGCCGCATGCCACCCGAGAACTGATGGGGGTACGCCCGCGCCCGCCGCTCCGGCTCCGGGATACCGGCCTGGGCCATGAGGTCGACGGCCGCCCGGTCGGCCTCGGCCCGGGACCGGCCGCCGCGGCGCAGGATCTCGCCGACCTGGCGGCCGATCCGCTGGCTCGGGTTGAGCGCCGAGAGCGGGTCCTGGAAGATCATCGAGATCTCCTGGCCGCGGACCTGCCGGCGCCGCCGGTCGGCCACCGCCAGCAGGTCCTCGTCGCGGAGCAGGAGGCGGCCGCTCGTGCGGCTCCCGGGCGGGAGCAACCCGATGATCGCCATGGCCAGCATCGACTTGCCGCTGCCGGACTCGCCGATGACGCCGGTGGTACGCCCCGCCCGAACCGCGAGGCTCACGTCGTCGAGGACCGCCGTGGTGCCGGCCGGGCCGGCGAGCTCCACGCGGAGGTTCTCGACGCGCAGCAGCGGCGGTTCGGTCGGGGCGGTCACGACAGGGTCACCGGCGCGAAGTCGGGCAGGTAGCTCGGGCTGGCCTCGAGCCCGTGGACGTTGGACTTCCAGGCGTAGGCGATCTTCACGGACATCGGGTACATGCCGACCGCGTCGTTCCAGATGATCTGGCTCGCCTGCGCGTAGAGGTCCTCGCGCCTGGCCGCGTCGCTCGTCGTGCCGGCCTGCTGGAGGATGCCGTCGAGCTCGGGGTTGCAGTAGCCGTTGCGCTTGGCGGCGCAGGTGTAGAGGCGGCCCAGGTTGGTGGCCGCGTCGAACGTCGGCGTCGACAGCGACTGGAAGTTGACGTCCCACTTGAGCGCGAGCAGGTCCTGGAGGAAGACCGCGCTCTCCTTCTCGGTGGGCTCCGCCTTCACGCCGACCTTGGCGAGGTCGGCCGCGACCGCCTGGATGAACTGCCGGTACTCGGCGCCGCTGTACTGGAGCTGGAGCGTGGTGCCGAAGTCGAACCCGGCGCTCTGGAGCGCGGCCTTGGCGGCGTCTGGGTCGTAGGCGACCGGCGGCTGCTCCGCGTAGCCGAGCACCGAGGGCGCGACCACCGACTTCGACAGCTCACCGGTCTGCGGGTAGAGCGTCTTGATGATCGTGGCGAAGTCGACGGCCTGCCAGAGCGCCCGGCGCACCTGCGCCGACTCGAGCGCGGGCCGGCCGGAGTTGAACCACATCGTGTAGACCGAGGTGGCCGGGACGGTCGTGATCTCGACGGAGTCGTCGCCGGTCAGCTGGCCGACCTGGTCGTCGGGGATGCCCCAGGTCGCCTGGATCTCGCCGGTGCGCAGCGCCGTCATGCGGGTGGCGATCTCGGGGATCACCCGCAGCACCACCCGGTCGAGCTTGGGAGCGCCGCCGAAGTAGGTCGGGTTGGGCACCAGCTCCAGCGTCTGCCCCGGCGTGAACTTGTCCACTGTGAACGGTCCGCTGCCGATCGGCTTGGCGAACTCGTCGTCGGTGACGCCGGCCTTGGTGACGAAGACCAGCGTGAGCTTGCCCAGCAGCGCCGGCTCGGGCTTCTCGGCCGTGAAGACCACCTTGTCGGCACCGTCGGCCTTGACGGTGACGCCGGCGAAGTTGGAGGCGTTGGGGCCCTTGAGCGCGACGATCCGCTCGATCGACGCGACCACGGTCGCCGGCTCCAGCGCCGTCCCGTCGGAGAACTTCACGTCGGTGCGGAGCGTGAACGTCCACGAGGTGGCGTCGGGGTTGGCCTCCCAGCTCGTCGCCAGGTCGGGCGCGATGGTGCCGTCGGGCTTCGGTCGCACCAGGCGGCTGAAGATGGCCTGGTCGGCGAGCTGGGTGCCGGTGCCGGTGCCGGCCGCCCCGTGCGGGTCGAGGCTCTGCGCCGGATAGGGGCTCGCGACGGTCAACGTACCGCCGGATGTGGAGGTGTCGCCGCCACCGCCCGAGGTGGTCGAGCACGCGGCGGTCAGCGCGGCCACCGCGAGCGTCGCGGCCAGGACGGTGACTCTTCTTCGGAATCGGCTATGAGACGGCATCGGAGGGTCCTTTCGCGGTGCGCTTGCGGGCGCGGACGCCACGGCGCCCGTTGCCCTGGACGTAGGCGTTGAACTGGTCGCCGAGCAGGCCCACGCAGATGACGAGGAGCGCCAGGGCCAGGCCGGGGAACGCGGAGATCCACCACGCGGTGGAGAGGTATTCCTTGCCGGTCGCTATCGTCTGTCCCCAGGAGACGGTCGAGGGCGGCAGGCCGATGCCGAGGAAGCTCAGGCCGGCCTCGGCGAGGACCACGAGGCCGAAGTCGGTGGTGGCGAGCGCGACCACCGGCCCGAGGACGAACGGCAGGACGTGGCGGGTGAGGATGGTGCGGCGCGGCACGCCCATGACCCGGGCGGCGGCGACCCACTCGCGGTCGCGGACGGCCAACGCCGACGAGCGGGAGAGCCGGGCGAACGGGATCCAGCCGGTCAGCGCGAGCGCGACGACCACGACGACGATGCTGCGGGTGAACAGCCCGGCGACCACGATGGCGAGGACGATGCCGGGGAACGCGAGCAGCACGTCGATCGAGCGGCTGAGCACCGCGTCGACGGCGCGCCCGAAGTAGCCGGCCACCACGCCGACCGTCACGCCGATCAGGGCCGACAGGGCGACGGTCAACACCGCGATCGTCACGGAGGTGCGGGCGCCGTAGACGACCTGGGCGAACACGTCGCGGCCGAGCGGGTCGGTGCCGAGCAGCGCGGTGCCGCCGGCGCTGGTGGCCGCGCCCGGGCCGAGCAGCCGGTCGGCCAGCGACGTGGCGACGGGGTCGTAGTCGACGAGCAGCGGGCCGACGACCGCGACGGCGAGGTAGAGGGCGATGACGGCGCCAGGGACGGCGCGCCAGCCGGGACGGCGCCGCCGTGTGGTGGTCTCGGCGGTCAGGACCGGGAGGTCTGTCGTGGTGTCGATCATCGGCGGGCCGCCGTCCGGATCCGTGGGTCGAGCAGGGAGTAGGAGAGGTCGGCGACGAGGTTGAGCACGACCACGATCGCCGCGATCACCAGCACGGCCGCCTGGACGACCGCGTAGTCGCGGTTGCTCACCGCCTCGACGACCAGCGAGCCGAGGCCCGGCCAGGCGAAGACGTTCTCCACCACGACCGCGCCGCCGAGCAGGGCACCGACCTGGAGACCCACGATCGTCACCACGGGTACGAGCGAGTTGCGCAACGCGTGGCCGGTCAGCACCTGGAGCTCCGAGAGGCCCTTGGAGCGCGCCGTCTGGACGTAGGCCTCGCCCATCGACGCGGCCACGCTCGTCCGGGTGATCCGGGCGACGATCGCGGTGAACGGCAGCGAGAGCGTCACGGCCGGCAGCACGAGGTGTTGCGGCGTGCCGACGCCCGAGGAGGGCAGCAGCCGCCAGGTCAGCGCGAAGAGCAGCACCAGCATGATGCCGACCCAGAACGTCGGCATGCCCTGGAGCAGGATCGTGAGGCCCGAGACGAGCCGGTCGGTGCGGCCGTCGGGGCGGCGCCCGGCGACCATGCCGAGGGCGAGGCCCACCACGACGGCGATCAGCGTGGCCGTCAGCGTCAGCTCGATCGTGGCCTGCAGCCGGCTGAACACGACGTCGATCGCGGGCTCGCCGAACCGGAACGACCGGCCCAGGTCGAGCCGGGTGGCGTGGCCGAGATAGTCGACGTACTGCGTCAGTGCCGGCTGGTCGAGGCCGAGGTCGGCGCGGAGCGCGGCGATTTCGTCGGGGCTGGCGTCGGGGCCGAGCAGCAGGGTCGCCGGATCGCCCGGGGCGAGCCGCAGCAGCACGAACATCAGCGTGACCGCGCCCCAGAGCACGAAGACGCCGATCGCGAGGCGGCGGACGATACGGCCGGTCATCGCGGCCCCACCGTGGTGCCGGCCTCGATGACGCAGCTGACGCTCTCGCTCGTCGCCGCCGCGTCCTGGCTGTCGAGGAGGTGGACCAGCAGCCGGGTCGCGGCGCGCCCCATCTCCTGGCGGGGCACCCGCAGGCCGGTCCACGCGACGTCGGTGTGGCGGGCGCCGGTCGTGTCGCCGAGGACGACGATGCTGAGGTCGGCGGGCACGGCGAGGCCGCGGCGCCCGGCCGAGGCGTAGATCTCCTCGGCGAGCGCCTCCTGCTCGGCGACGACGCCGGTGATGCCGCTGGTGACGATCTCGTCGAGCAGCCCGTCGACCTCGTCGGCGGCCTCCAGCGTCCAGACCGGGCCCTTGAGGCGGGTGCCGGCGGCCCGCAGCGCTTGGCGGAAGCCCTTCTCACGGTCGCGGCTGGGATGCGCCTCGCCGTCGCCGAGCCGCGCGTAGGCCAGCCGCTGGTGGCCGTTGGCCAGCAACAGCTCGGTCAGCTCCCGGGTCGCGCTCGTGTAGTCGGCGGCGACGTAGGAGACCGGGGCGCCGGTCACCTCGCGGTGGCCCACGTAGACGAACGGGTAGCCCGAGTCGCGCAGCCGCTCGATCTCGTCGAGGTCGGGGTTGCGGCCGAGCAGCAGCGCGCCGTCGGCGAGCGAGAGCCGGGTCGAGCCGTCGCGGAAGATCCGGCGCTCGCCGTCGAGGCTGGTGAAGAGCAGCAGGTCCTGGCCGAGCTCGGCGGCCTCCTGCTCCATGCCGAGCAGGAACGGGAAGTAGAAGTCGACGCTGGTCGTCGGGAAGACGGGCTCGAAGGTGTAGACGCCGATGATGCGGTTGCGGCCGCCGGCGAGCGAGCGCGCGGACGCGTTGGGCACGTAGCCCCACTCGCGGATGGCGGCCAGCACCCGCTCGCGGGTCTCGGCGCTGATACGCATTTCCGAGTCGCGCTCGTTGAGCACCAGCGAGACGGTCGCCTGGCTCACCTGCGCTAACCGCGCGATGTCGGCCTGCGTCGGGCGCTTTTGGAAGCCGCGTCTCATTCGTACCCCTTGCTAATGCGCCCAACCTGATGGAGGGAAAGTTTCACGTCTGGGTCGGCGCGGTGTCAAGGGCGAAAACGGTTGTGCCCCAACGGATTTACTAATAGCCATTAGCATCTGGCGTCCGGCGAGAGGGCCGGGTAGCTTACGGCGCATGGACCCGGCCCGACATCCCGTCGCCGGCGTGACGATCCCGTTGGTGACCGTGCTCGACGCGCACGGCGACCCTGACGTCGACGCCGCCCGCCCGCTGCTGCGCCACCTGGCCGACGGCGGCGTCACCACGCTCATGCTCGCCGGCACCAACGGCGAGGGGCCGGCGCTGTCGGCCGAGGCCGTCCGCTCCTACGCGGCCGGCGTGAGCACCGTCTGGCGCCAGATGGTCGGCACCGGCGCGCGGGTGACGGCCACCGCGCCGGGCGCGGGCACCGCCGAGACCGTCGCCCGTATCGGGGCGCTGGCCGACCTCGGCCTCGACGCGGTGGTGGTGCTGGCACCGTTCTACTTCCGCCACACGGCGGCCGAGCTACGCGCCCATTTCCGCGAAGCGGCCGGATGTGGGGTACCGGTGGTCATCTACAACAGTCCTGGCTATACGGGCAATCCGGTCACCGCAGCCTTGGTGCGCGATCTGCTCGACGAGCCGGGCATCGTCGGCATCAAGGACAGCTCCGGTGACCCGGCGCTCTTCGCCGAGCTCTGTGCGGCGACCCGGCCCGGGTTCCTGGTCGCGCAGGGCGCGGAGAAGCAGCTGGCGGCCGGGCTGCGCGCCGGGGCGGCCGGCCTGGTCCCGGGCGTCGGCATGCTCGCGCCCGGGCTCTGCGTCGAGCTGTTCCGCCGGGCCACCGCGGGCGACCACGCCGGCGCCGAGGCGCTCCAGCGCGGCGTCGACCGGCTGACCGCGATCTTCGGCGTGCGGCCGGGCGTCAGCGGCGTCGCCGTCGTGAAGGCCGCACTCCACCTGCTCGGCCTCTGCCCGCCCCACGCCACCAGGCCCTTCGCGCCGTTGACGGGCGTCGAGGTCGCGGCGCTCCACGAGACGCTCGCCGAGGTGCTACCTCAGATGTCCTCGCCCAGCGCTCGCTGAGCGAGCGGGAGCAGGCCCGCCCGCCGCACCGGGTCGAGCGGGTCGGCAGCGCGCCCGGCCCGGTAGGCGCGGGGCGACACGTCGTAGGCCGCGTGGAAGCGGCGCGAGAAGTGGAACGGGTTGACGAAGCCGCACGCGGCCGCGACCTCGCCGACGCGGAGGTTGCTGCGCTGGAGCAGGACCGCCGCCCGCGCCAGCCTGACCAGCTCGACGGCGGCGACCGGGCCGACGCCGAAGCGCTCGCGGAAGATCCGGGCGAGGTGGCCCGGCGAGACCCGCGCCGCGGCCGCCAGCTCGGCGAGGCCCAGCGGGCGGGTCGGCCCGTCACGCCAGGCCGCGACGAGCGCGTCGACCAGCCGGGCCACGTGGTCGGGCAGCGCGGCGTCCGGATCGTCGGTGGCCGGCCCGTTGACGAACAGGTCGAGGGCCCAGCCCACGACGTCGGCCACCCGGCCGCGCGCGGCCGCGCTGTCGGTGCCGCCGAGCCGCACCAGGTAGCGGCAGAGGCCGGCGAGCGGCTCGACCGCCGCGTGGTCTCGGAGCAGCGGCCAGCGCTCGGGCGGGCCCCAGCCGTCGACACCGTCCACAGTGAACGACAGGTAGGCGTGGACGCAGGGGCGCCCGGTGTCCCACGCGAAGTGCTCACCGATCCCCGGACGGCTCAGCAGCAGGTTGCCGGGGTGGAGGACGAGGCCCGGGGCGGTCGTCGGGTCGCCGCCGTCGGGGGTGTGGCGCCAGGTGGCCTCGCCGGTGAGCATCCAGACCAGCTCGAAGGCGACCTGCACCCGCGGGCCCAGCGTCGCCCCGCGCGGGTAGTGGGCGACGGCGGGGCCGGTGCGGAGGCGTACCCGGAGCGATGTCATGAACAGACAGGTTATCGCGAGGCGCGGACATGGCCCACCGCCTACCCGGATGCGAGGGTTGAGGGCAGACTCAACGGCTTGACAAGGGGAGACCCGATGACCACCACCCGGGCGGCGCGGTCCGCCGTGCTCCACGACACCGTCTCCGACGCGCTGATCGAGCAGATCCGCGAGGAGGGGTACGGGATCCTGCGCGGCGCGTTGACGCCGGCCGAGGTCGCCGCGATCAACGCCGAGGCCGTCCGGCTCTGCCGCGGCGACCTCGGCGAGATCGGCCGCGGCCCGGCCGTCGGCGCCGCGGAGTCCGACGCCGAGGTGCTGCGGCGCTACCTCTGCGTCCACTATCCCCACAAGGTCTCGCCGGTGGTCCGCCAGGCGCTGGCCCACGAGCGGATCGTCGAGGTGCTCAAGCGCGTCATCGGCCCCAACGTCAAGGCGATGCAGTCGATGCTCTTCGTCAAGGCGGAGGGCAAGCCCGGCCAGGCGTGGCACCAGGACGAGTTCTTCATCCCGACCCGCGACCGGTCGCTGACCGCGGCGTGGATCGCGCTCGACGACGCCACCGTCGAGAACGGCTGCCTCTGGGTGCTGCCCGGCTCCCACCGGCGCGGCGTCCTCTACCCCGACCGCGACCAGGAAGACCCGCGCTTCGACTGCACGACCGAGGCCTACGACTTCCCGTACGGCGACGACGACGCCGTGCCGGTGGAGGTGCCGGCCGGGTCGGCGGTCATCTTCAACGGCTACCTGCTCCACCGCTCCCTGCCCAACACGGGCCGCCACGGCTACCGGCGGGCGCTGGCCAACCACTACATGAGCGCCGAGTCGCCGCTGGGCTGGCGGGTCCCCGCCGACCGGCAGGCGGCCGGCTGGGACTTCCGCGACATCGTGATGGTGGCCGGCGAGGACCCCTACGCGTACAAGGGCGTCACCGACGAGTCCCGGCCCTACGTGCGGCCCGACAAGGACGGCGGCTGCGACCGCTGACGTATCGTGTGGGTCGATGCCAGACAGCGCGACGGTCGACTACCGGCGCCCCGGCGTCTGGGACGACCTGGCGGCCGCGCTCGAGACGCGGTGGGCGCCCCGCCTCGCGCCCGGCTACGGCCACGTGACGTGTGAGCCCGGCTGGTCGTGGCTGTTCGCGATGCCCGACCACGACCTGTGGCTGGTCTCGGCCGGCCAGGGTCAGGTGGT
>Ga0164243_10008615_pt1 | contig 15008 bp, 9 predicted proteins | sample OricompcompostOP_FD_108781 | JGI IMG/M metagenome (GOLD analysis project Ga0164243, IMG submission 108781) | Organic Plus compost microbial communities from Emeryville, California, USA - Original compost - Organic plus compost (OP) | ecosystem: Engineered > Solid waste > Mixed feedstock >... | reverse complement strand
TGCTTGACACCCGGGTTCCCGCGGTCGTTCTGCGGATCGACCGGAATCCCTTTCATCACGGCACACTGGGCGCCGTCCGGTCGCTCGGCCGGGCGGGGGTGGACGTGCATGTCGTCGCCGACTGCACGGGAAGTCCCGTGGCCCGTTCGCGCTTTGTGCGCCGGCTCCATGCCCCGCCGCCCCCGGACGCGTCCGCCGAGGAGATCCTCGCCGTGCTGCGCCGGGTCGCCGACCAGGTGGGCCGTCCGGCGGTGCTGGTGCCGATGGACGACGCCACCGCGATCGCCACGGCCCGACTGCGCGAGGAGCTGACCGGCTCCTACCTGCTGCCCGTGATGCCGTCCGCGCTGCCCGAGCGCGTCGCGGACAAGGCCGAACTGGCCGCCGTGTGCGCCTGGGTGGGCGTGCCGCACCCACGCACGGAGGTCCCGGACACCCCGGCGCGGGCCGCCGAGGACGCGCTGCGGCTCGGGCTGCCGGTGGTCGCCAAGTGGAGCCGCCCCTGGCTGCTCCCGGCGGGCTCCGGGCTGCGCAGCACCCAGGTGCTGCACACCGCCCGCGAGGCGCGGGAGCTGCACGCCCGCACCGCGGAGGCGAGCTGCCCGCTGCTGCTCCAGGCATTCCTTCCGCCCGGCAGGGACCGGGACTGGTTCTTCCACGGCTACGCCGACCGCACGGGCACCGTGTGCGCGGGCGGACCCGGCCGCAAGCACCTGTCCTGGCCGCGCGGCGCGGGACTGACCGCGGTGGGCCGCTGGACGCCCAACTCGGAGGTGATCGCCCTCGCCGAGCGGATCACCGGCGAGCTGGGCTACCGCGGCATCTTCGACCTGGACTTCCGCCGCTGCGGCGCCACCGGCCGCTACCACCTCCTCGACTTCAACCCGCGCCCCGGCGCCCAGTTCCGGCTGTTCACCGACAGCGCAGGACTGGACGTCGTACGGGCGCTGCACGCGGATCTGACGGAGCGTGACCTGCCGGACGGCGATCCGGTGACCGGCAGGGCCTTCGTGGTGGAGAACTACGCGCCCCTCGCCGCGCTGCGCCCCTCGCCCGGCGGGCGCGAACTGGCCTGGTGGGCGGGCGACGACCGCGCCCCGGGTCTCGCGATGTGGGCCCTGTGGGCCCGTCATGTGTCCGGCCGGCTGCGCCGGCGGCTGGGCGCCGCGGCCGAGGTCCCGGCGCAGCGCCCGGCACCCCGGGCGAACACGCCCTCCCTGACGACCGACAACGAGAAAGCGAGCAGCTGATGATGTACGACCTTCTGGTGGTGGGCGCGGGTCCGTACGGTCTGTCGATCGCGTCGCACGCGGCGGCCGCCGGACTGAGCCTGCGTGTCTTCGGCCGGCCCATGGCGTCCTGGCGGGACGCCATGCCGGCCGGGATGTTCCTGAAGTCGGAGCCGTGGGCGTCCAACCTGTCCGACCCGGCGGGACGGTGGCGGCTCGACGCGTACTGCGCCGAGCGGGGCCTGATCGCGCGTCACGCGCACCCGATCCCGGTGGAGGACTTCGCCTCGTACGGGCTGTGGTTCGCGCGCAACGCCGTGCCGGACGTGGACGAGCGGATGATCGCGCGGGTGTCGTCGGGGCCCGAGGGCTTCTGCGCGGTCGCCGAGGACGGGGAGGTGCTGCACGCGCGGACGGTGGCGCTGGCGGTGGGCGTGATGCCGTTCATCGAGGTGCCGTCGGCGCTGCGCGGGCTGCACCCGACGCTGGTGACGCACAGCAGCCACCACAGCGACCTGGGCCCGTTCCAGGGCAAGGACGTCACGGTGATCGGCGGCGGGCAGGCGGCGCTGGAGACGGCGGCGCTGCTCGCCGAGCAGGGCACGCGGGTGCGGGTGCTGGCGCGGGCGGAGCGGCTGTGCTGGAACGACGTGCCGCCGCCGTGGGAGCGGCCGTGGTGGCAGTCGCTGCGCTCGCCGCACAGCGGCCTGGGTCCGGGCTGGCGGAACTGGTTCTACTCGGAGCGGCCGGGGCTGTTCCGGCGGCTGCCGGAGGCGACGCGGGCGAGGATCGCGGCGACGGCGCTGGGCCCCGCGGGCGCCTGGTGGGTGCGGGAGCGGGTGGAGCGTGCGGTGGATCTGATGCCGGGGCACGAGGTGACGGCGGCGGCCGCGGTGCCGGGCGGGCTGCGGCTCGAGCTGGCCGACCTGTCGGGCGCGCGGCGCACGATGGAGACGGAGCACGTGATCGCCGCCACCGGGTTCAAGGCGCACCGTGACCGGCTGGGGCTGCTGTCGGCGGAGCTGCGGGGCGCGATGACGGCGCTGCCGGACGGGTCGCCGGTGCTGGACCGGGGGTTCGAGTCGTCCTATCCGGGGCTGTTCCTCGCGGGGCTGGTGACGGCGTCCGGGTTCGGTCCGGCGATGCGGTTCGTGCACGGCGCGACGTTCACGGCGTCGACGCTGGTGCAGGGGGTGCGCAGGCGGCTGCGGGCGGCCCCGGTGCGCGGGTCCGTGCCGGTGCCCGCGGGTCCGGGCCGTGGCGGCACGCCGGCTCCGGTGCGCGGCTGACGGACCGTACGACGAGGCGTCCCCCGGACCGGGTGGTCCGGGGGACGTTTCGTGCCGGGGCGCGGACGCCGGGTGGGGTGGGCCCGGCGTCCGCGGGGGCGTCAGCGGCGGGCGCCGACGCGGCCGCGGCGGTACAGCAGGGCGCCGCCGGTGAGCAGCACGGCGCCGGCGGCGGAGGCGGCCATCAGGCCGTCGGTGCCGGTCTCGGCGAGGTGCGGCGGGCTGCCCGGGGTGTCGACGGCCGGCGGCTCGACGGGCGTCGGCGGCGTCTTCACCTTGACGGGCGGCTCGGGCTTGTCCTTCTCGGGCGTCTTCTCCGGCTCCTTCTCCGGCTCCTTCTCCTCGTGGTGGCCGGAGACGTTGACGCAGGTGTTGTCGCTCGCCTCGTTGAACAGGCCCACGAGGTTCAGGCTGTTGCCGCAGGCGTTCACCGGAACGTGGATCGGCGCCTGGATGAGGTTGCCGGACAGCACACCGGGCGAGCCCTTGGCGGCGCCGACCGCGTGGGCACCGCCGCTCTCGGAGTGCGAGCCGCCGTAGGAGGCCTCGTGCTGGGGGTCCGCCGAGTGGTCGGAGGACTTCTTCCCGCCGTGCGAGCCGTGCGAGCCCTCGGAGACGTTGGCGCAGGTGTTGTCGGAGGCGCTGTTGAAGCCGCCGCCGATGGTGACGTCGTTGCCGCACGCGTTCACGGGGGCGTGGACGGGCGCCTGCACGTTGTTCCCGGAGAGCACGCCGGGCGAGCCCTTGGCGCCGCCGGACGCGTGCGCGCCGCCGGCCTTCTCACCGTGGCCGCCGGACTCGTTGACGCACGTGTTGTCGGACGCGCTGTTGAACGCGCCCACGGCGGTGACGGTGTTGCCGCACGCGTTCACCGGCACGTGGACCGGCGCCTGCACGTTGTTCCCGGACAGCACACCGGGAGAATCCTCGGCACCGCCCCCCGCGAACGAGTCGGCGAGGGCGGGGGTTCCGTACAGGGACAGAATGCCCGTGGCGGCAGCGGCCGCCGCGAACACTCCCCTGCTCAGGGTCTGTCGCAATGTGGTTGTCTTCCTGCTTGAAGATCGGGAGGCCGGCCCCGGCATGGAAAGAGGCGGCCGAGGCCGCGCGTCACGGCCCCGGCTGCCCTGTGGCCTGTCTCCCTCTCCAACCCTGCCGCGCGGAATCGGTTGCGCAGGTTCACCCGGTCGGCCGCGTGGGCGTCACGCGGCCCGGGCGGTCAGGACACCACGTCCTTGCGGGCGAACCCGCGGAACGCCAGTGCGAACAGCACCAGCGCGTACGTCACGGACACCGACGCGCCCTGGATCATGCCGGACCACTCCGGTGTGGGCTGGACGGCGTCCGCCCAGGCGAACTGCCAGTGGGCGGGCAGGAAGTGCCGCCAGTCGCCGAGGGCGGTGACGGCGTCCAGGACGTTGCCGACGATGGTCAGGCCGACGGCGCCGCCGACCGCGCCCAGCGGGGCGTCGGTGCGGGTGGACAGCCAGAACGCCAGCGCCGCGGTGACCAGTTGCGACACGAACAGGTATGCGACGATCACCACGAGCCGCCCGGCGGCGGTGCCCGCGTCGAGCGTGCCGCCGGTGGGGATGTGCAGCGGGCCCCAGCCGTAGGCGACGGTGCCGACGGCGAGCGCGACCACCGGCAGCAGCACCATCGCGCCGAGGCTGAGCCCCAGCCCGACGACCAGCTTGGACCACAGCAGCCGCATCCGGGGGACGGGCGCGGCGAGCAGGTAGCGCAGGGAGGACCAGCCGGCCTCGGAGGCGACGGTGTCCCCGCAGAACAGGGCGACCGGGATGACCAGCAGGAAGCCCGCCGACACGAAGAGGCTGACGGCGGCGAAGTTCGCGCCGGACGCGGTGGCCGTGTCCATCAGGTTGACGCGGGTGTTGCGGCCCTCGGGTTCGCCACCGATCGCGAAGGCGGTCACCAGCACGAACGGCAGCAGGGCGAGGACCGCGCCCATGACGAGGGTGCGCCGCCGCTTGAGCTGGCGGACCAGCTCGACGCGCAGCGGCAGGGTGCGGCCGGCGCGGTAGCCGGCGGCGGTCCCGGCGGGTGCGGGCGGCTGCTCGGGGGCCGTGGACTCCTCGGCCCGCTCGGTGAGCGCGCTCATGCGGATCCTCCGATCAGGGTGAGGAAGGCGTCCTCGAGACGGCGGTGGGGGCCCACGGACGTCACGGGCACCTCCAGCCGGACCAGTTCCGCGATCAGCCGGGGGGCGGTGCCGTCGGCGCCGAGCCGGACCAGCAGCCCTTCGTCGGTGCGGACGGCGGACTCGACGCCGGGCAGCGCGGCGACCTTCCCGGCGAGGGGTTCCTCGACGGGCGTGACGGTGCCGACGAGGAGGGTGTCGCCGGAGCCGATGATCTCGTGCACCGGTCCAGCCTGGACGAGCCGGCCGCGGTCCATGACGACGAGGTGGGTGCAGGACTGCTCGACCTCCGCCAGCAGATGGCTGGAGACGATCACCGTGCGTCCGGCGGCCGCGTACCGGATCATCACCTCACGCATCTCGCGGATCTGCGGCGGGTCGAGGCCGTTGGTCGGTTCGTCGAGGATGAGCAGGTCGGGCAGGCCGAGCATGGCCTGGGCGATGGCGAGGCGCTGGCGCATGCCCTGCGAGTAGGTGCGCACGGCGCGGGCGAGCGCGTCGCCGAGGCCGGCGATCTCCAGGGCCTCGTCGAGGCGGGCGTCCTCGGGCGGGCGGCCGGTGGCGGCCCAGTACAGCTCCAGGTTCTCCCGGCCGGACAGGTGCGGCAGGAAGCCCGCTCCCTCGACGAAGGCGCCGACCCGGGACAGCACGGGGGCTCCGGGGCGCACGGCGTGGCCGAACACCCGGATCTCGCCGTCGTCGGGCTTGATGAGGCCCATCAGCATGCGCAGGGTGGTGGTCTTGCCGGCGCCGTTGGGGCCGAGCAGGCCGAGCACCTGGCCCTTCTCCACCCGGAACGACAGGTCCCGTACGGCGTACCGGTCGGCGGAGCGGGCGTACCGCTTGCTCAGGCCGGTGATCTGGAGGGGCACGTCGGCCAGGTCCGGGTCGGGGGCCGGGGCGGTGGTGCGGCGGCGGGCGGTGAGGAGCAGCGCGAGGGCGGTCAGGGCGCCGGCGACGGGCAGCCACACCACCCAGGCGGGCAGCGGGGCCGCTGCGGTGGTGACGCCGGGCGCGGTGGGGACGGTGAGGTCGCTCCTCAGCGCCGCGGTGTACGTGGCCGGGGCGGCGGGGGAGGCGTAGGCGAGGTCGGTGGAGGCGAGGACCAGGCGGAGCCGGTGGCCCTTGCGGACCTCGTGGTCGACGGCCGGGAGGGTCAGCTCGACGTCCTTGCCGGCGCGGGCGTCCTCGACGCGGACGGGGGTGACGAGCTGGGAGGGCAGCACCTGCTGACCGCCGCCCGGGCCGACGTCGTAGAGCTTGGCGAAGAGGACCGCGTCGTCGCCGGTGGACGTCACGCGGACGGTGACGGTCGGGGAGCCGGTGACGCGCAGGTCGCGGGTGACGGGGGCGGACTCGAAGCGGGCGTGCTGGCCCGGGAAGTCGAGGGAGACGCCGACGCCGAGGGAGGAGAGCTGGGAGAGGCCGCCGGAGCCCCCGATGCCGGGCAGGGCGGACACGGCGGGCGGGTTGGCGCCGGCCGGGTTGGCGAAACGCTGCTCACGGCCGGTCAGCTTCACGGTCCGCTCGCCGCTGTGCAGGCCCGGGTAGGCGTCGGCGCTCGCGCCCCGCAACTGGGCCTGGCCGTCGGTGGAGTCGACGCCTCCGGTGCGGGTGACGCGGAAGGCGGGGCCGGTGTCGGCGCTCTTGTCGCCCTTGAGGTAGCGGTCGAACCAGGCGCGGACGCGCGCGTGGAGGCGGTCGTTCTCCGGGTCGCCTCCGTCGTGGCCGCCGGCCAGCCAGTCGACCGTGACGGGGGCGCCGTTGGCGCGGATCGCCCGGGCGGCGCCGTCGGCCTGGCCGAGCGGGAACAGCGAGTCGGTCTGCCCCTGCATCAGCAGGGTGGGCACGTCGATGCGGTCGGCGACGGCGACCGGGGAGCGGGCTTCGAGGAGCGCCCGCGCCCGCGCGTCGGGGACGCCGGACTCGGCGACCCGCTCGTACATGGCGCACAGCTCGGGCTCGAAGCGGGCGCAGCCGCCGCCGGAGGTGACGAAGGCGCCCGCCCACAGCTTCTTGAACACGCCGTTGGGGAAAAGGGCTTCGGCGAGGTCGAAGTAGGTGATGGCGGGGGCTACGGCGTCGACCCGGTCGTCGTACGCGGCGCCGAGGAGGGCGATGGCCCCGCCGTAGGAGTTGCCGGCCATGCCCACGCGGGGGTCGCCGGCCTTGTCGAGGCGGACCTCGGGGCGGGTGGCCAGCCAGTCGACGAGCCGGGAGACGTCGGCGACCTCGCCCTGAGGGTCGTTCAGCCCGATCTTCCCGGTGGACCGGCCGAAGCCGCGCGCGGACCAGGTGAGGACGGCGTACCCGTCGCGGGCGAGGTCCTCGGCCTGGGCGCGGACGTCCTCCTTGCTGCCGCCGAAGCCGTGGCCGAGCAGCACGGCGGGACGGCGGCCTTCGGGGCCCGCGGTGAAGAAGGAGGTGTCGATGCGCACCCCGTCGTCCGTGGCCATGACGCGGTCGGCGCGGCGCACCGGGGGCGCGTCGTCGGAGGCGACGGCCGTCCAGGTCCCGGCCCCGGCGAGGACGACGACGGCGGCCGCGGCGGCGAGGGCACGCCGGGGCCGCGGCCGCCGGAGGCGGGGCAGTCGAAGATCCATGCGTCAACCGTACGGGGTCCGCCTGTCGGTCCGATGTCGACCGGAGACCGAACCGGGGGACCTCCCGGGGGTGTACGCGCGTGTGGCCGTGTACCGCGGGCGCGGTACACGGCCACACGTCCCCTGAGCGGGCTCAGTGGTTGCGGGGGAAGCCCAGGTCGACGCCGGAGGGGGCGTCCGCCGGGTCGGGCCAGCGGGTGGTGACGACCTTTCCGCGGGTGTAGAAGTGCGTGCCGTCGTTGCCGTAGATGTGGTGGTCGCCGAAGAGGGAGTCCTTCCAGCCGCCGAAGGAGTGGTAGCCGACGGGAACCGGGATCGGGACGTTGACGCCGACCATGCCGGCCTCGACCTCGAGCTGGAAGCGGCGGGCGGCGCCGCCGTCGCGGGTGAAGATGGCGGTGCCGTTGCCGAACGGCGAGGCGTTGATGAGGTCCAGGGCCTCCTCGTACGTGTCGGCGCGCAGCACGCACAGGACCGGGCCGAAGATCTCGTCCTGGTAGGCCTTGGCGGTGGTCGGCACCTTGTCGAGCAGGGAGATGCCGATCCAGTGGCCGTTCTCGAAGCCGTCGACGGTGTAGCCGGTGCCGTCCAGGACGACCTCGGCGCCCTCGTCGGCCGCGCCGGCGACGTAGGAGGCGACCTTGTCGCGGTGGGTCGCGGTGATCAGCGGGCCCATCTCGGAGGTGGGGTCGTCGCCGGGGCCGATCTTGATCTTCTCGGCGCGCTCGCGGATCTTCTCCACCAGCTCGTCGCCGATCGCGCCGACGGCGACGACCGCGGAGATCGCCATGCAGCGCTCGCCGGCCGAGCCGTACGCGGCGGACACCGCGGCGTCGGCGGCCGCGTCGAGGTCGGCGTCGGGCAGCACCAGCATGTGGTTCTTGGCGCCGCCGAGGGCCTGGACGCGCTTGCCGTTGGCGGAGGCGGTGGTGTGGATGTAGCGGGCGATGGGCGTGGAGCCGACGAAGGACACGGCCTTGACGTCCGGGTGCTCCAGGAGGCGGTCGACGGCCACCTTGTCACCGTGCACGACGTTGAAGACGCCCTCCGGCAGCCCGGCCTCGGCGAGCAGCTCGGCGAGGCGGACGGAGGCGGACGGGTCCTTCTCGCTGGGCTTCAGCACGAAGGTGTTGCCGCAGGCGATGGCGATGGGGAACATCCACATCGGCACCATCGCGGGGAAGTTGAACGGGGTGATGCCGGCGACCACGCCGAGCGGCTGGCGGATGGACGCCACGTCCACGCGGCTGGCGACCTGGGTGGACAGCTCGCCCTTGAGCTGGACGTTGATGCCGCAGGCCAGGTCGACGATCTCCAGGCCGCGCGCGACCTCGCCGAGGGCGTCGGAGTGCACCTTGCCGTGCTCGGCGGTGATCAGCTCGGCGATCTCGTCGCGGTGGGCGTCGAGCAGCGCGCGGAACTTGAACAGGATCGAGGTGCGCTGGGCGAGGGAGGACTGGCCCCAGGTGCGGAACGCCTCCTTGGCGGCGGCGACCGCCGCGTCGACCTCCTCGACGGAGGCGAAGGCGACCTTGGTGGTGACCTCGCCGGTCGCCGGGTTGGTCACCGGGCCGTAGGTTCCCGAGGCGCCTTCGGCGGTCTTGCCGCCGATCCAGTGGTTGACGATCTTCGTCATGACCGAGAACTCCTTCGCAGATGGCGGCGTCGGGTGGAGACGTGCCGTTCGTACAGCTCGTGCGGTGGTGCCGCGGGCGGGCGTGCCGCGGCGATGGCCACGGGTCCATCCCACCAGGGGCGGGGTGCCGGGCGGGCCCGACACTGTGTCGGCCGTTCGGGTCCGCGAGTGGACACATGGGTCTCGGGGGCGGACGTACGGGGCTGAACCTCCGGCGCGGGGCCGCGGCGGGCGGGGAGTCGTCGCTCGCACCTCGCTCCTGCCAAAGCGAGGCGGCCTCCCGCGCCGGAGGCGATCTGTGCGGGGGCGCCGCCGTGGGCGCCCCGACGACGGCCGGGGAACGCCCGGCGACGGTGGAGGCTCGCCATGACGCTCCCTTCGAACGTCTCGTCCGCCCTGCGGGATCCGAGGGCTTCCCCCGGTTCTAGCCCCGCTCACGAAGCCCTGTCAATGTTTTGTCCGGACATTCGGACGAGATGTCGGAAGTGAGGGTGGGAGGAGGGGTTCCGGTCCGGGTCCGCAAGGGCGCCGGTACGCGTCCGGGGGCCGGGGAGTCAATGCGCCCCGCCGGTGTGCCGGGGTGCGCCCGTGTGGCACTCCTGTCACAAACACTCCCGTCGCGTCACGGGTGTCACACGCGGGCGGCCCTTCCGTCACACCCGCGCACGAGCCCTCTCCGTACGCGGGCCGACTCGTTCTCCCGCACGACGCTGTCGATCGCCAGCGCATGCCCGGCTCCCCCTGACGGCCGCCCCCGGCCGCCGCCGTGGTGTGCGCGGGGAGGTGCACTCATGACCGAGCTGTGGTCGTACAAGGACATCGCGGCCCACATCAAGGTGCAGCCGGACACCGTGCGTTCCTACCGCAAGCACGGCCTGCTGCCGCCGCCGGACCGGGTGGAGAGCGGGAAGCCCTACTGGTATCCCGACACGGTCCGCCGTTGGGTCGCCGCCCGTCCCGGCAACCGCAACCGCCGGGACTGACCGCCGCGGCACGAGGACGCCGTGCCCCCGCGCCGACCACGCGGGGGCACGGCGTCCGTGCGTGCGCTCAGCGCCAGGGCTCGATCACCGTCACCCCGGCGGCCGGCGCGGTGTCCATCGCCGCCAGCGCCGCGGGCACCGCGTCCAGGCCGATCACGGAGGTCACCAGCAGGTCGGGGCGGAGCACCCCGGCGCGCACCAGGTCCAGCATCGGCGGGTAGGCGTGGGCGGCCATGCCGTGGCTGCCGAGGATCTCCAGCTCCAGGGCGACGGCGCGGGCCATGGGCACGGGCGTGGTGCCCGTCTCCGAGGGGAGCAGGCCCACCTGCACGTGCCGGCCCCGCCTGCGCAGGCCGTTCACCGAGGCGGCACAGGTGACAGGCGCACCGAGGGCGTCCAGGGAGAGGTGGGCGCCGCCGCCGGTCAGCTCACGGACCGCGACTGCGGGGTCGTCCACCGCGGAGGCGTCCACGGTCTCGGCCGCGCCGAACCGCCGGGCCAGGTCGAGCGCGCCCGGCGACACGTCGACCGCGACCACGCGCGCGCCGGACGCCGCCGCGATCATCACCGCGGACAGACCGACACCCCCGCAGCCGTGCACCGCGACCCACTCCCCCGCCGCGACCCGGCCCTGCTGCACCACGGCCCGGTAGGCGGTGGCGAACCGGCAGCCGAGGGAGGCGGCGGTGGCGTACGCCATGCCGTCGGGGACGGCGACCAGGTTCACGTCGGCGTGGTCGAGGGCGACGTACTGGGCGAAGGAGCCCCAGTGGGTGAAGCCGGGCTGCGTCTGGCGTTCGCACACCTGCTGGTCGCCGGCCGCGCAGGCCGGGCAGGAGCCGCAGGCGCAGACGAACGGCACGGTGACCCGGTCCCCGGCGCGCCAGCGGGTGACCCGGGGGCCCGCCGCCTCGACGACTCCGGCGAGCTCGTGGCCGGGGACGTGCGGGAGGGCGACGTCCGGGTCGTGGCCCTGCCAGGCGTGCCAGTCGCTGCGGCACAGGCCGGTGGCCTCCACGCGGACCACGACCCCGTGCTCCGCCGGCTCCGGGTCCGCGACCTCGCGCACCTCGGCCGGTTCCCCGTACCGCTCGAACACCACCGCTCGCATGCCAGGTCCCGCCTTCCGGTGATCGCCGCTGTCGGCGGAACGCTATCGCCGGCCCGTCGCGCGCCGGCTCCCGGGCCGTCCCGCCCGCGCGCTCCACGTCCTGGATTCATACCCCCTAGGGGTATAGTGTGAGTGGTACGGGGTTCTCATGGGCCCCTGCGACCCCCTGCACACCCCACAAGCCCCGACGAGGAGAACGACATGACGTCCCAGACCGACACCCAGGGTTCCGTCACCACCGTCTACAAGGTGACCGGGATGAGCTGCGGGCACTGCGAGGGCGCCGTCTCCGGCGAGATCTCCCAGCTCCCCGGCGTCAGCTCGGTGACGGCCGTCGCCTCCTCCGGCGAGGTGACCGTGGTCTCCGCCGCGCCGCTCGACGAGGCCGCCGTGCGCGCCGCCGTCGACGAGGCCGGCTTCGAGCTGGCCGGCACGGTCTGAGCCACATCCTCACGAAGGCACCCCGCGCGGCGTGAACCGGGCCGTACCGGCCACCCGGCAACGGCACCCCCGGGCACCCCGGCCCACCCGGTCCCCGCGGCCTTTCGGCCCGGCCCGCCGCCGCCCGCATCCCGGACGTCCCCAGGAGCACGGACATGACCAGCACCACCGCCACCGAGGCGCCGGCCGCCGCCGGGCAGCCGCGCCTCTCGGAGGTCGAGCTGCTCATCGGCGGGATGACCTGCGCCTCCTGCGCGGCCCGCGTCGAGAAGAAGCTCAACCGCATGGAGGGCGTCACCGCCACGGTGAACTACGCGACCGAGAAGGCCCGGATCGCGTATCCGCCGGGCGTCGAGGTCGCCGATCTGATCACCACGGTGGTGAAGACCGGCTACACCGCCGAGGAACCGGCGCCCCCGCAGCGGGACGCGCAGGAGGACACCGCATCCGGGAAGGATCCCGGGACGGCGGCCCTGCGCACCCGGCTGATCGTTTCCGCGCTGCTGGCCCTGCCGGTCGTCCTGCTGGCGATGGTTCCGCCGCTCCAGTTCGACAACTGGCAGTGGCTCTCCCTGACCCTCGCCGCGCCGGTCGTGGTGTGGGGTGCGGCGCCCTTCCACAAGGCCGCGTGGACGAATCTGCGGCACGGCGCGGCCACCATGGACACCCTGGTGTCGGTGGGCACGCTGGCCGCGTTCGGCTGGTCGCTGTGGGCGCTGTTCCTGGGCGACGCGGGCGAGCCGGGCATGCGGCACCCCTTCGAGCTGACCGTGTCCCGCACCGACGGGGCCTCCATGATCTATCTGGAGGTCGCCGCGGGCGTGACCGCGTTCATCCTGCTCGGCCGCTATCTGGAGGCCCGCTCCAAGCGGCAGGCGGGTGCGGCGCTGCGGGCGCTGATGGAGCTGGGCGCCAAGGACGTCACCGTGCTGCGGGAAGGGCGCGAGGTGCGGGTGCCGGCCGAGCGGCTGGCCGTGGGCGACCGGTTCGTGGTGCGGCCCGGGGAGAAGATCGCCACCGACGGCACGGTCGTCGAGGGCGCCTCCGCCGTGGACGCGTCCATGCTGACCGGCGAGTCCGTGCCGGTGGACGTGACCGTGGGCGACACCGTCACCGGCGCGACCGTCAACGCGGGCGGCCGGCTGGTCGTCGAGGCGACCCGGATCGGCGCGGACACGCAGCTCGCGCGGATGGCGAAGCTGGTGGAGGACGCGCAGACGGGCAAGGCGCAGGTGCAGCGGCTCGCCGACCGGATCGCCGGGGTGTTCGTGCCGGTGGTGCTGCTGATCGCGGCCGCCACGTTCGGGCTGTGGCTGGGCAACACCGGGGACACGGTCTCCGCGTTCACCGCGGCCGTCGCCGTACTGATCATCGCCTGCCCGTGCGCCCTCGGCCTCGCCACGCCGACCGCGCTGATGGTCGGCACCGGGCGGGGCGCCCAGCTCGGCATCCTCATCAAGGGGCCCGAGGTGCTGGAGTCCACCCGGCGCGTGGACACGGTCGTCCTGGACAAGACGGGGACCGTCACCACCGGCCGGATGTCCCTGCGCGCCGTGCACACCGCCGAGGGCGCCGACGAGCGGGAGCTGCTGCGGCTCGCGGGCGCCCTGGAGCACGCCTCGGAGCACCCGGTGGCCCGTGCGGTCGCCGCGGGCGCCGAGGAGCGCGTGGGCCCGCTGCCCGAGGCCGAGCACTTCGAGAACGTTCCCGGGCGGGGCGTGCGCGGGCGCGTGGAGGGCCGTGAGGTGGCCGTGGGGCGGCTGTCCGAGGTGTTCGGGGAGCTGCCGCCGGAGCTGGAGCGGGCCAAGGCGGACGCCGAGCGCGCCGGGCACACCGCGGTGGTCGCCGGCTGGGACGGCGTGGCACGCGGTGTCCTCGCCGTCGCCGACACGGTGAAGGAGACCAGCGCCGAGGCGGTCCGCGACCTGCGGGCGCTGGGCCTCACGCCGGTGCTGCTGACCGGCGACAACCGGGCGGTGGCCGAGGCCGTCGCGCGCACCGTCGGCATCGACGAGGACCGGGTGATCGCCGAGGTGCTGCCCGAGGACAAGGCCGACGTGGTGCGGCGGCTCCAGGAGGAGGGGCGCAGCGTCGCCATGGTCGGCGACGGCGTCAACGACGCGGCCGCGCTGGCCGTCGCCGATCTGGGTCTGTCCCTGGGCACCGGCACGGACGCGGCGATCGAGGCGGGCGACCTGACGCTGGTCCGCGGCGACCTGAGGGTGGCTGCGGACGCGATACGGCTGTCCCGGCGCACCCTCTCCACCATCAAGGGCAACCTGGTGTGGGCCTTCGGCTACAACGTGGCCGCGCTGCCGCTCGCCGCGGCGGGACTGCTGCACCCGATGATTGCCGGGGCCGCCATGGCCTTCTCGTCGGTCTTCGTCGTGACCAACAGTCTGCGGCTCCGGTCATTTCATTGAGGTCTCAAGTTGGGCAGTACCCCTGGAGTCCGGTAAGACCCTCACATAAGCTCTTCACAAGCCTCGCGCATCATCCTTACGCTTGGGTCCCGTGAGAGGTTTGCGGGCTCCTGCGCAGCGTGGGGACATATGCAAGAGACGCAGATCACAGTGATCTGAACGTAACCATCGAAGGGGTTCGAAGGTCTAAGTTGGCGATGTCGGGCAGCGTCTTGGGGGGCGCTACCTGGCATCTGGAGATGTCTTGGGGGACTTCTCCAGAGATTGCGTTGCCGGGGCACGTGCCCAGGGAAGCTTTGAGCGGCCCTCCCGACGTGCGTTGTCCCGGCAGACCGCACACCGACGAGTGCGGGCGGGTTCAGGTCCGTCCGTGCTCAACAGCGATTCAGGCGCTGTCCTCACAAGCGCCCGGCCGGATCCCGTGGGGGGAATCCGCACCGGGACATGGGAAGGCGCCCTGGTACGTCGGCCCGTGGGGGGACCGGCGACCGGGGCGCCTTTTCCATGCGCGTGCGGAGAACGCCCGAAGGGGCGCGGTTCCGCGGGACGCCCAGGGAGCGCGGGCTGCGCAACACGCCAGAAGGGGCGCGGGGAACTGCGCGACCAGCCACAGCCGGCCCGCAGCCGCCCACACCCCTTCGGCGACGAACTCTCAGGCGCTCACGCGCACAACACCCGCAGGGGGTGTCACCGCTCCTCGACCGGCACGAAGTCCCGCTCGACAACACCCGTGTAAATCTGCCGCGGACGGCCGATACGCGACCCCGGCTCCTTGATCATCTCGTGCCACTGGGCGATCCACCCCGGCAGCCGCCCCAGAGCGAACAGCACGGTGAACATCTCCGTCGGGAAGCCCATGGCCCGGTAGATCAGACCGGTGTAGAAGTCCACGTTCGGGTAGAGGCTGCGCGAGACGAAGTAGTCGTCGGAGAGCGCGTGCTCCTCCAGCTTGAGCGCGATGTCCAGCAGCTCGTCGGACTTGCCGAGGGCGGACAGCACGTCGTGCGCGGCGGCCTTGATGATCTTGGCGCGCGGGTCGAAGTTCTTGTAGACCCGGTGGCCGAAGCCCATCAGGCGGACGCCGTCCTCCTTGTTCTTCACCTTGCGGATGAAGGCGTCGACGTCGCCGCCG
>Ga0164243_10008613_pt1 | contig 15009 bp, 12 predicted proteins | sample OricompcompostOP_FD_108781 | JGI IMG/M metagenome (GOLD analysis project Ga0164243, IMG submission 108781) | Organic Plus compost microbial communities from Emeryville, California, USA - Original compost - Organic plus compost (OP) | ecosystem: Engineered > Solid waste > Mixed feedstock >... | reverse complement strand
GCGGAAACTCTGGGCGGCCTCGCCCCAGCGCAGGACCGAGAGCCCCTGGCGCCGGTCCTCGTCGGCGAGCGCCCGGGCGATCAGGGCGGGGTCGGGCTTGTCGATCAGCCGCTCGTCCAGGATCAGGGCGCCCAGGCGGCGCACCCGCTTCGCGCGGACCTTCCCGCCCTCGGTCTCCAGCCGGTCCTCGGTCTCGATCTGGCCGGCGAAGGCGACCTCCAGCTCGGCAGGATCGAGCGGGGCGGCGAGCAGGATGCGGTCGCGGGCCGCGCCGCCGCCCAGCTCCCCCACCGCCAGCCAGCTCTCCCGCGCCAGGACGTCGTGCGGCTCGACGAAGACGCCGCGGCCGCTCGCCAGCCGGAACTCGCCCGGCTTGCCGCGGGCCTTGGCGATGCGCTCGGGATAGGCGGCGGCGAGCAGCAGGGCGTCGCTGGGCCGCTCACCACTCGCCCTCCCCTTCCCGGCCGCGGTCGCCCAGCGGGCCGCAAGCGCGCGGGCGTCGCGGGCGCGGGGCGAGCGGTCGGCTTCGAACCGCTCCAGCCGGTGGGCCAGATGCCCGTCGTTTCCGCCGAGTCCGCGCTCGGTCAGCACCGCGGCGATGCGGCCGGCGCGCTCGCCCGCGCCCTGGGCCGCGCCGACCGCCACCATGTGGGCGAGCCGGGGCGGCAGCGGCAGGCGGGCCAAGAGCCGGCCGTGGGCGGTCAGCTCGCCCCGCTCGTCCAGGGCCTCCAGCCGCCGCAACAGGGCGCGGGCCTCAGCGAAGGCGCCGGCCGGCGGCGGATCGAGGAAGGCGAGCCCGCTCGCGTCCTTCGCTCCCCACTGGGCGAGCGACAGGGCGAAGCCGGACAGGTCGGTCTCCAGGATCTCGGGCCGGGCGAAGGGCGGCAGCGCACGGGTTTCGGGCTCGTCCCAGAGGCGATAGCAGACGCCCGGCTCGGCGCGGCCCGCGCGGCCGCGGCGCTGGTCGGCCGCGGCCTGGGAGACCCGCACGGTCTCCAGCCGGGTCAAGCCGCTGGCGGGATCGTAGCGGGGAATGCGGGCGAAACCGCAGTCCACCACCACCCGCACGCCCTCGATGGTCAGGCTGGTCTCGGCGATGGAGGTGGCCAGCACCACCTTGCGCAGGCCCGGAGGCGCAGGCTCGATGGCGCGGTCCTGCTCGGCGACGTCGAGCGCGCCGTACAGGGGGGCCAGGATCACGTTCGCGGGCAGGCGCTCGGCCAACAGGCTCTCGACGCGGCGGATCTCGCCCTGGCCGGGCAGGAACACCAGCGGGCTGCCGGTCTCCTCCGCCAGCGCCTTGCGCACGGCGCGGGCGACCTGGTCCTCCAGCCGGGCGGCAGGGTCGCGGCCGAGATAGCGGGTCTCGACCGGGAAGGCGCGCCCTTCGGAACGGATCGCCGGCGCGTCGTCCAGCAGCGCTGAAACGCGGGCGCCGTCGAGCGTGGCGGACATGACCAGCAGGCGCAGGTCCTCGCGCAGCACCCCTTGCGCGTCGCGGGCCAGCGCCAGCCCCAAATCGGCGTCCAGGCTGCGCTCGTGGAACTCGTCGAACAGCACGGCGGCGACGCCCTCCAGCCCGGGGTCGTCCAGGATCATGCGGGTGAAGACGCCCTCGGTGACCACCTCGACGCGGGTGCGGGCCGATACCTTGGACTGCATCCGCACCCGGAAGCCGACGGTCTCGCCGACCGGCTCGGCCAGGGTGGAGGCCATCCGGGCCGCGGCGGCGCGGGCGGCGAGGCGCCGGGGCTCCAGCACGATGATGCGGCGGCCCTCGACCCACGGCTGGTCCATCAGGGCGAGCGGGACGACGGTGGTCTTGCCCGCGCCGGGCGGGGCGACCAGCACGGCGGCGTTGCGCTCGGCGAGCGCCGCAGCCAGCGGCGCCAGCACCTCGTGGATGGGCAGCATTGGCGGGACCTATCCCGCCTTCCTCGGCTGCGGCAAGGGCCGGCGGCGCTACTCCGCCGGCGTCGGCGCGCTCTGGACCCGGTTATGGTAACGCGAGTGGCGGTAGGCGTAGCCGAAATAGACCACCAGCCCGACGGCCATCCAGGCGAACAGCCGGATCCAGGTGTCCCTGGGCAGGCTGAACACCAGGTACAGACAGGCCAGCACGCCGAGCGGCGCGATCACCTGATAGAAGGGCGTGCGGAACGGACGCGGGATCTCCGGGTGCTTCACGCGCAGGTAGAAGACCCCGCCGCAGATCAGGGCGAAGGCCAGCAGCGTGCCCATCGACACCAGTTCGCCCAGCAGCCCGATCGGAAAGAGGCCGCCGATCAGGCCGGCGAAGGCGGCGGTGATCAGGGTCCCGGCCCAGGGCGTGCGGCGCTTGCCGACCCTGGAGAACATCGGCGGCAGGAGCCCGTCGCGGGACATGGCGTAGAAGATCCGCGACTGGCCGTAGAGCAGCGACAGGATGGTCGAGCCGAGCCCGATGGTTGCGCCGACGGTCACCACCGGCTTCAGCCAGGCGAGTTGGGGGCCGACGTTGTCCACCGCCACATAGACCGGCGCGGGCACGTTCAGCCGCTCGAAGGGGACCAGCCCCGTCATCACCAGGCTCATCAGGATGTAGAGCACGGTGCAGATAGCCAGCGACACGATCAGGCCGATCGGCATGTCGCGCTGCGGGTTCTTGGCTTCCTGCGCCGCCGTCGAGACGGTCTCGAAGCCGATGTAGGCGAAGAAGATCACCCCCGCCCCGGTGAATATGCCGGGCAGGCCGAAGCGGGACATGCCCGTGGCGACGTCCGTCGTCTGCGGCGGGATGAAGGGGATCCAGTTGGCCGGGTTCACGTAGAGGAACCCGAAGATGATCACCAGCAGCACCACGGTGACCTTGATGGCCACCACGACGTTGTTGAAGAAGGCCGACTCCGTGATCCCCATGATGAGGATCCAGGCGATGAACATGATGATGCCGAAGGCCGGCACGTTCAGGATCGCCCCCGTGGGCCGGAAGTGGAATCCGGCCACGGCCGTGAACGGCGCCTGGCTGAACTCCGGCGGGATCACGACGCCCACGTCCTTCAGCAGGCCGACGAAATAGCCCGACCAGCCGACCGACACGGTCGAGGCCGCCAGCAGGTATTCGAGGATCAGGTCCCAGGCGATGATCCAGGCCAGGAACTCACCGATGGTGGCGTAGGTGTAGGTGTAGGCCGACCCCGCGACCGGGATCATCGAGGCCAGCTCGGCGTAGCAGAGCGCGGCGAAGGCGCACACCACCCCGGCGAGGATGAACGAAAGCATGATGGCCGGGCCCGCATGGGCCGCCGCGGCCTGGCCGGTCAGGACGAAGATCCCCGCCCCGATCACCGAGCCGATGCCGAGGACCACGAGGTCGAAGGCGCTGAGCCCCCGCCTGAGCGTGTGGGCCCCGTCCTCCCCGGCTTGGGCCAGCAGCACGTCGAGCGGCTTCTTGAAGAAGAGCTTCATCACACCCCCTGTCGGAGCCGCCCCCCATAGCGGCCTGCAGGCCCTTCGGCCCCTCGACTCCCGCCGAGCATAGACAGGCGGCGGGCGCGTCGGCAACGCGCGCAATCGCCCCCCTTCCCCTGGGGCTTCAACTGCACAATTCTCCTGTGGAAGCGCCGGAATGCTCCGCTCCAACGCGTTTCAAGCGTGAAATGCTGTCGTCACCGCCTCTTGGGAGGATGCGTCAATGAGCCCACCCCTGGATGAAGCCGCCATCGGCTCGGGCGCACCGCAGACTCCCGGGCGCATCATCGTCGTCGACGACGATCCCGGCATCCGGGACGTCGTGCACGATTTCCTGACCCGGCACGGCTACGAGGTCGAGACCGCCGCCGACGCCGCGGGGCTTAACCGCGCGCTCGCCAAGGGTCACGTCGACCTGGTGGTGCTGGACGTCATGCTGCCGGGCGAGGACGGGCTGGCCGTGTGCAAGCGGCTGGCGGCGAACCAGGGCCCGGCGGTGATCATGCTGAGCGCCATGGGCGAGGAGACCGACCGGATCGTCGGGCTGGAGCTCGGGGCCGACGACTACCTGCCCAAGCCCTGCAATCCCCGGGAGCTTTTGGCCCGGGTGCGGGCCGTGCTGCGCCGGCGCGGCGAGCAGCCGCGCTCGGAGACCAATCTCGGCGCCCACTGCGAGTTCAACGGCTGGCGGCTGGACCTGGTTCGCCGCGAGCTGCGCTCGCCCGACGGCGTGGTGGTGAACCTGTCGGGCGGCGAGTTCTCTCTGCTGCGCGCCTTCGTCGAGCGCCCGCAGCGGGTGCTGACCCGCGACCAGTTGCTCGACCTCGCCCGCGGCCCCGACTCCGACGCCTACGACCGGGCGATCGACGTGCAGATCAGCCGCCTGCGGCGCAAGCTCGACGACGGCGGCTCCGGCTCGGAGCTGATCCGGACGATCCGCAACGAAGGCTACATGTTCATGGCCAAGGTGGTGCGCCGATGAGCGAAGGCTCCCGGGCCAACCGGCTCGGCATCAGCATGCCGCTGTTCGCCCAGGTGCTGGCCCTGGTGCTGCTCAGCGTGATCGCGGCCCAGGCGCTGAACCTGTGGATCCTGTTCCATTCGCCGCAGTCGCCGCCGGACGTCTACTACATCGAGGAGGTCGTGACGGCGCTGAAGACCCGCCAGCCCACGCCCACGGAGAACGGCCAGAAGCTGCTGGTCCGCATCGCCCGCGCAAGCGAGGTCCCGCCGCCGAGCGACCGCCGGCTGGAGCGGTTCATGGCTGAGGAGGTGGCGCTGCGCATGGACGCGCCAAGCGACGCGGTGCGCCTGTCGCTGCGGCTCGATCCCCGCAGCCCCGCCCGCCAGACCGTGGGGCTGGTGCGGCGGGTGATGGGCGTGCGCGGGCTCACCCACGCCGAGAACAACTTCCTGGTCGGCTCCTTCGCCGCGGCCCTGCGCCAGCCGGACGGGCAATGGCTGCTGGTCGAGCCGATGCGGCACGGTCTTCTGACCCCGTGGCAGACCCGCATGCTGGTCTGGTTCAGCGTCACGGCGGTCGCCCTCGCCCCGGTGGCCTACTTGTTCGCGCGGCGGCTGGCCGCGCCCATCGCCGACCTCGCCGAAGCGGTCGAGCGGCTGGGCCGCGACCCGACCGCCCCGCCCCTGCGGCTCAAGGGCGGACCCGAGCTGAGCGCGGTGGTCACCGCCTTCAACGAGATGCAGGACCGGCTGCGGCGTTACGTACAGGACCGCACCGCCATGATCGGCGCCGTGGCCCACGACCTGCGCACGCCGCTCACCCGCCTGCGCTTCCGCGTGGAGGGCGCGCCCGAACCGCTGCGCAGCAAGATGACGGCGGACATGGAGCAGATGGACGCCATGCTCACCGCGACCATGGCCTTCGTCCGCGACGCCACCAAGACCGGCGAGCGCCGCCGCCTGGAGCTGTCGTCCCTGGTCGAGAGCATCGCCGACGAGATGCACGACACCGGCGCGGACGTGACCGCCGAGACCAAGGGGCCGGTGGTGATCGAGGGCGATCCCATCGCCCTGCGCCGGATGGTCTCGAACCTGCTGGAGAACGCGGTGAAGTTCGGCGAGCGCGCCAGGGCCCGGGTCTACGCCCAGGACGGCGCGGCGGTGATCGAGGTCGAGGACGACGGGCCCGGCGTGTCCGCGGCCGACAGCGAGAAGGTGTTCGAGCCCTTCTTCCGCGGCGAGCCTTCCCGATCCCGGGAGACCGGCGGCGCGGGGCTGGGCCTGGCCGTGGTCCGTTCGGTCGCGCGAGCGCATGGCGGCGACGCCGTCTTGGAGAATCGCCCTGGCGGCGGGCTGGTCGCCCGGGCCCGGCTGCCGATCTGACGGCGCTGTGTCGCTCCCCCGCGGCTGTTCCCTCCCTCCCTTCCTCCGGCCTCGGGACGTCCGCCGCGCCATGCCGATCGCCAAGTCCGGCCTGCCCCTGATCGTCCTGCTGGCCCTGGCGGCCTGCGCAAGCGGCCGGCCGCCTCCGCCCGCCGGGGCGCCGCCACGGCTGGCGGGGCTGTTCGTCAGCCCGGCGGGCGAGCCGTTCCGCGCCCCGCCGGGCGGTCCCTATCCGGTCGCCGCCTGGTTCGCCGGAGCCGACGCCGACAAGGACGGCAGGCTGACGCCGGCCGAATTCGCCGCCGACGCCCAGCGGTTCGTACGCAGCCTCGACCGCAACGGCGACGGCGTGGTCGACGGTTTCGAGCTCGGCGACTACGAGCATGCCCTGCCGGAACTGTCGCCGCAGTTCGAGGGCGCCCGGCCCGAAGGTCCGCAAGCCGGCCCCGGCCCTGTCGTCAGGGGGCGGCAAGGCGGCCGCCGCAGAGGCGCAGGCCCTGCCGCGGCGGCGCCGAGGCAGGCCATGCGCGGGGCGGGCCTCCCGCGGGGGGCCGCCGCCTTCGGGTTGCTGAACGATCCCCAACCGGTCGCCGGCGCGGATCGCGATCTCGACGGGCGAGTGAGCCTGGACGAGGCGCGCTGGACCGCCGAGCGCCGCTTCGCCCAACTCGACCGCGACAAGGACGGCGTCCTCACGATGGCCGAACTCCCCCGTACGCCCGTCCAGGCCGCCGCCCGGCGAGCCGTCGGCGGAACGTCGGCAGGCGACGGAACCGCGCCGCCCCGCCGTTGAACCTTGCACCGCGTCGCCCGACGCCTGACCCGAGCCTGCGCAGAGCCCAGATGAGTTCTCCTCCCTCCAAGCCCCGCCCCCGCGTGCGCCGCAAGCTGAACCTGCCTGCGCTGATCGGCGCCGCCGTCGTTATGGCGGGGATCGCCGGCGCCGCGGTCTGGCTCATGCGGCCGAAGGATGCCGAGGCCGGCTATCGCACCGCCGAGGTCGAACGGGGCGACATCACCCGCAGCGTCTCCGCCTCGGGCACCCTGCAGGCCCTGGTGACCGTGCAGGTCGGCTCGCAGCTCTCCGGCCAGATCCGCGAGGTCCTGGTCGACTTCAACAGCCCGGTGAAGAAGGGCCAGCTCCTGGCCATCGTCGACCCCTCGACCTTCGAGTCCCGCACCGCCCAGGCCCGCGCCGACCTGAACGCGCAGGAGGCGGCGCTCCAGCAGCAACAGGCGAACCTGCGCCAGGCCGAGGCCGAGCTGGCGCTTCAGGAGGCCAACTACGAGCGCTCCAAGACCCTGGCCGGGCAAGGCTGGCTGTCGCAGTCGGCGCTCGACCAAGCCGAGGCCACCTTCAAGAAGGCCGCCGCCGCGGTGGGCACCGCCCGCGCCCAGATCACCTCGCAGCAGGCGCGGATCAGCCAGTCCCGCGCCTCGCTCGCCGCCTCCGAACTGGACGTGGGCCGCACGCGCATCGTCTCGCCCATCGACGGGGTGGTGGTCAGCCGAGCCGTGGACCCCGGCCAGACCGTGGCCGCCAGCCTGCAGGTCTCGACCCTGTTCCAGATCGCCCAGGACCTGTCGAAGCTGCAGGTCAAGGTGCTGGTGGACGAAGCCGACATCGGCCAGGTGCGCGAAGGCCAGTCCGTGGAGTTCACCGTCGACGCCTTCCCCGACGAAACCTTCACCGGGACCGTGACCCAGGTCCGCAAGCAGCCGGAGACCGAGTCCAGCGTTGTGGCCTATCCGGTGATCGCCGAGGCCGACAACCGCGGCGGCCGGCTGCTGCCGGGCATGACCGCCAACGCCAACATCGTGATCGCCGAGGAGCGCAACGTGCTCAAGGCACCCAACGCAGCCCTGCGCTGGCGACCGGCGGACCAACCCGCCCCGAACGGGCAGCAGCGGCAGGCCGGCGGCCCCGTGCTGGTCGGCGGCCCGGGCTTCGGCCCCCCGCCCGGCGGGCAGGGCGCGCGAGGCGGCCAGGGTGGTCGAGGCGGTCAGCGGGGCTTCGGCGGCGGCGCCCAGGCGAACCAGCGCCTGTTCGAGGACCTGCAGCTTGATGCTGGCCAGAAGGCCAAGGCCGAGCCCATCCTGGCGGCCGCCCGCCAGAAGGCCCAGGCCGCGTTCCAGGACGGCGCCCAGGCGGACCCGCAGGCGCGCCGCCGGGCGGTCCAGGCGGCGATGAACCAGGCCTACGACCAGATCGCGCCGCTGCTGCGCCCCGACCAGAAGACCCGCCTTCAAGCCTTCCGCGAACGGCAGGCGCAGTTCGCGGCCGGCGGCGGCCGGCGGGGCGGAAGGCTCCAGGCCGGCACGCTTTGGGTCCTGCAGGACGGCAAGCCCACCGCCGTCTCCGTGCGCGTGGGCGCCTCCGACGGCAGCTTCACCCTGATCCAAGGCGATATCCGGCCCGGCCAGGAAGTGATCGTCGGGGGCGGTCCCAAGACGCCCGCCCAGGCCGGCCCGCCCGGGCTGGGCGTCCCCGGCGCGGGCGGCCCGCAATTGCGGCGGATCGGCTGACGCCATGATCGAGGTGAAGGACCTGACCAAGGTCTATCGGATGGGCGACGAGGAGGTCGCCGCCTTGGCGGGCGTGGACCTCCATATCGGCCGCGGCGAATACGTGGCCGTCACCGGTCCCTCCGGGTCCGGCAAGTCGACCCTGATGAACATCCTCGGCGGGCTCGACCGGCCCACGGACGGGATCTACATGTTCGAAGGCGAGGCGGTGGCGCGGTTCGACGACGACCAGCTCGCCGACTTCCGCAACCGGCGCATCGGCTTCGTCTTCCAATCCTTCCAGCTCCTGCCGCGGATGAGCGCGCTGCAGAACGTTGAGCTGCCGCTGATCTACGCCGGCGTCGCGCCCGAGCCTCGGCGGGCCCGGGCGAAGGAACTTCTCGAGCGCGTGGGCCTGGGCTCGCGCACGGACCACCGGCCGAACCAGCTCTCCGGCGGCCAGCAGCAGCGGGTGGCCATCGCCCGCGCGCTCGCCAACAGCCCCGACCTGCTGCTCGCAGACGAGCCCACGGGCGCCCTCGATCAGGCCACCGGCCAAGAGGTGCTCGCCCTGTTCGAGACCCTGAACCGCGACGGCCTGACGCTGGTGATCGTCACCCACGACGCCGCCGTCGCCGCCCGGGCCAAGCGTCAGGTCGGCTTCGTCGACGGGCGCATCGTGGAGGACCGGAGGAACGCCGCCGCATGAGACGCCGGGAGCTGATCCGCTTCGCCGCGGCCGCCATCGCCGCCCATCCCACCCGCAGCGCCCTGACCGCGCTCGGCGTCGTCATCGGCGTGGCGGCGGTGGTGATGATGACCTCCATCGGCCTGGGCGCCCAGCAGCGGGTGACCAACGCCATCTCGGGCCTGGGCACCAACCTGATCGTAGTCAGCCCCTCCTTCGCCCGAGCGGGCGCCGGGCCGGCGCGCGGCGCGGCCGGGACCCAGATCAGCATCTCCAGCGGCGACGCCGACGCCATACGCGCCCAGGTCGAAGGCGTGAGCGCCGTTTCGGCCGCCGTGAGGGGCCAGAGTCAGGTGGTGGCGGAAGGCGCCAACTGGAACACCCGCGTCGAGGGCGTCGGCGCCGACTACCTGATAGCCCGCGATCTCGGCGTGGGCTCCGGCCGCATGTTCGACGACGTCGAGGCCCGCCAGGGCCGCAAGGTCGCCCTGCTCGGCGCCACCGTGGCCAAGGAGCTGTTCCCGGACGGCGACAGCCTGGGCAAGCGCATCCGGGTGGGCTCGGTGCCCTTCGAGGTGATCGGCGTGCTGGCCACCAAGGGCCAGAGCGGCTTCGGCCAGGACCAGGACGACCTCCTGATCGCCCCCCTGCAGGCGGTGCGCTCCCGCGTCGTCGGCGGGCGGCGCTTCCGCGGCGACGCCGTGCAGCAGATCTATGTAAAGGCCCAGGACGAGACCCAGCTCGACCGGGTGCAGGAGGACGTGACCAACCTGCTGCGCGACCGCCATCGCATCCGGCCTGGGGACGACGACGACTTCCAGGTGCAGAACCTCGCCTCGATCCTGCAGGCCTCGCAAGCGGCGACCCAGACCTTCACCGTGCTGCTGGGCGCCGTGGCCGCCGTCTCGCTGGTGGTGGGCGGGGTCGGCATCATGAACATCATGCTGGTGGCGGTGAGCGAACGGACACGGGAGATCGGGCTTCGCATGGCGCTGGGCGCGCGCCGCTCGGACGTGCTCTACCAATTCGCCCTGGAGGCGGTGACGCTTTCGGTCGCCGGGGGGATCATCGGTCTCGTCATCGGCTGGAGCGGCGCGCTCTTGATGGCGACGCTCGGGAACTGGCCCGCGGCGGTGGCCGCCTGGGCCGCGCCGCTCTCCATCGGCTTCTCGCTGATCGTGGGGCTGGTCTTCGGAGCCTATCCTTCGTGGCGCGCGGCCCAACTCGATCCGATCGAGGCCCTCAGACGGGAATAGGGGGAGCGACCAAATGCGAAGGGCCGCAGGTCAACCCGCGGCCCCCGAACGGCTTCCAAGCGGACGGCTAGCGGCGCGAGCTGGCCAGCAGCACGCCCAGCACCAGGCCGGCGGCGAAGGCCGCGCCGGCCGACACCCCGACCGCGATCAGCGGCCGCTCGGTCACCTGACCGCGGATCACCTCGCCTTCCTTCACCGCCCATTCGCGGGCCTGAGCGGCGCGCTCCTCGACCGTCTTGCGAAGCTGGGCCGCCGTCTCGGCGGCGCGATCCTTGGCGGTGCGCGAGGCCGCGCCATCGTTCGGCTCGAGCGGGTTGTCGCCCGGAGCGTAATCTTTCGGGGCGTCGGTCATGAGCGGTCTCCGTCGAACGGCTTTGCGGTTGCCTAACACCTACCGGCCTCCGAGGTTCCTGGCTACGGCCAAGCTGGCGACGGGCGGTTTCCAGCTAGGCGACGCAGTGTTGATCGCGCGGAGTGTGGAAGAAAAGCGCCTGTCCGATCAAGGCCTTGACGGCTTCTTCCCGAAACGGCTTGGTGATCAGGAAGGCCGGCTCCGGACCATCGCCGGTCAGGAGGTGCTCGGGAAAGGCCGTGATGTAGATCACCGGGACGTCGACGGAGGCGAGGATGTCGGCGGCCGCGTCCATCCCGCTCGAGCCGTCCGCCAGCCGGATGTCCGCCAGCACCAGCCCGGGCGGGGTCTGCTTGGCCAAGGCGACGGCCTCGCCCCGCGTAGCGGCGGTCCCGGCGACCCGATGCCCCAGTTCGCGCACGACCCGCGTAAGGTCGAGCGCGATGATCGGCTCGTCCTCGATGATCAGCACGTCGGTGGCCAGCTCCGCTTCCAGCTCGGCCTGGGCCTCGGCCAGGCGCCGCGTCAGGGTCTCGGCGTCGACGCCCATGACCTGGGCCGCCTCCCCCACGTCGAAGCCTTCCATCGCCACCAGCAGCAGGGCGGCGCGGCGCTCCGGATCCATGGTCTGCAAGCGCTGGTCGGGCCCGGCGCCCGAGGGGATCGCCCCTGCGGCGGCCGATTCGCGCCAGGTGGCCAGGAGGGCGCGGTAGAGCCCGGCCCTCAGGGAGAGCTCGGGCGCGAGCTTCACCTTCCCCTCGAGGAGGCCCTCCATCATGGACTGCACCAGGCCGTCTCCAGCCGTCTGAGACCCGGTCAAGGCGCGGGCGTAGCGCCTCAGATAAGGGGCCTGGCGGACGATCTGCTTCGGCATTGCCTCTCCGTCGGCGAACGACGCTGCGGCCGCGCGAAAACACCCGGCCGACGGCGACGATCGTCGTGGGTTCCTAGCGGTCGGCCCGAAACGTCCGAACCGTCCCACGAGTTCCCTGCGCATTAGCGCAACCGCCACCGCAACCGAAGCGTGCTCAACCGCCCTTTTCGCGCGTTCGGGCCCGCAGGTCCAATGCGGCGGCTGATCGCGCTTCAAAATGGCGCAGGGTTTTCCATCGCCGGGGCGAACCGAACCGGGCCCGGGGAGTTCCACCGCCATTCGACCAGCGAGGCCGATCATGAGCGACCTGCCGCCGGAACCGGACCCCGATGCGCCTCCGCCCTATCCGGAGGTGAATCCCCCCGCCACGCCCGAGGAGGCGCCGCAAACTTCCCCCACCCCCCAGGAGGAGCAAACCGGTCGGCCCCACGACGCCCCGGCGTCGGACCGCACGTCCCCGTCGGCCGACTAAGTACACCAGGAGCTTTGTGGCGCTGACCGCCAACGCTCCACCAGTAAGTCAATCGGCGTCGACAGGTGGAACCGATCTTAGCCGCGAATGTTCTAGTCGGGCGTCCGCCGAAGTAGCAGGTACAGCACAAGGGAGTTAATCATGGCGCAAGGACAGGGGACGAGCCAAGGTCGCGGAACTTCGAATCGCGGGTTCGCCTCGATGGACCCGGAAAAGCAGCGCGAGATCGCCCGCAAGGGCGGCGAAAGCGTGCCGAACGAAAAGCGCAGCTTCAGCCAGGACCGCGAACTCGCGGCCCAGGCCGGCCGCAAAGGCGGCGAAGCCAGCCAAGGTGCGCGCCGTCGGGCCTCCACGAGCAGCTGACGGCGGCGGGCTGATACGCCGCACGGGCGCGCATGGGCGCGTCCGGCGGCGGTTGGGGCTTGAGCGCGACCGCGGCTCGGGCGCGACGAGGCCGGACAGAACCGTCCGGCGCTGAATCGACCTCGAGATTTGACGGACACGACGCGTGCAGGCGGAACAGCCGCCCGGCGCCCGACACGCGCTACGCGCCGAGCAGGACCACGCCAAAGGCCGGGTCCGAGGACCTCCACCCCCGCTCGACGCGCCAGCCGGCTTCCGCGGCCAAGGCGGAGAAGCCTTCCAGGGTGAACTTGTAGGAGTTCTCCGTGTGGATGGTTTCGCCCTCCGCGAAGCGGAAGGTCCGGCCGCCCAGCCGCACGGTCTGGGGTTTCCGGCTGACCAGATGCATCTCGATCCGGCTCTCCCGGGCGTTCCACACGGCCCGGTGCGAGAAGGCGTCGAGATCGAAGTCCGCCCCGAGCTCGCGATTGGCCCGGGCCAGCAGGTTGAGGTTGAACGCCGCCGTCGCCCCAGCGGCGTCGTCGTACGCCGCCTCGAGCGTCTGCGCGTCCTTGACCAGGTCCACGCCCACCACGAGCTTCGCTTCCCGGCCCAGGAGCGTCCGGGCCGCCCGCAGGAAGACGCCCGCCTCCTCGGGTCGGAAATTGCCGATGGTGGAGCCGGGGAAGAAGCCAAGCCGCCGGCCGCGCCCGGCGATGGGCGGCAGGTCGAGCGGCGCCGTGAAGTCGCCCACCACGGGCGCGACCTTCAGCTGCGGATAATCGCGGGCGATGCGGGCCGCGGCTTCGGCCAGCGCCGGTTCGCTGATGTCGATCGGCACATAGGCGACAAGTTGCGGCGAGGCCTCGACGATCAGGCGGGTCTTCACGCTGGCCCCGCTGCCGAATTCCACCAGCACCGTCGCCTCGGCGGCGCGGGCGGCGATCTCCGGCGCGATCTCGCGCAGCAGCGCGGTCTCGGTGCGGGTGGGGTAGTACTCCCGGGTCTCGCAGATCGCCTCGAACAGGCGCGAGCCCTCGGCGTCGTAGAACCACTTGGGAGGGACCTTCTTCTGCGGCAGGGACAGGCCATCGACCATGTCCTCGAGGAAGCCTTCGGCCGAGGCCTCCTCGCCGGTCCCGTCGGCGGCCAGGCGCACGCCGGAGAACTGCCACCGCTGCCAGGGGTGGAAGAAGTTGCGATAGCTCGGCCGGCTGTGCCCCGGCGGGGTGGCCAGCGAGCCGCCGCGCAGCACCATCTGGCTGACCATGAACTTGCCGTTGTACTCCCCGACCGCCCCGGCCGCCGGCCGGAAGCCTGGGTAGGGAGCGTAGGCGCTGGCCGTCCACTGCCAGGCGCTGTCGTAGAGCTGCCTCAGCCGGCCCGGCGCCGTGCGGACCGCATGCTCCCATTCGGCCTCGGTGGGCAGGCGCAGACCGCGCCACGACGCATAGGCGTCGGCTTCGTAGTAGCTGACGTGCAGGACTGGCGCGGCGGGATCCACCGGGGCGAACCCCGAGAGCGTCAGCGTCCACCAGGCGCCGTCCCGCCGCTCCCAATAGAGCGGCGCCGTCCAGCCCTCGGCGCGCACCCTGTCCCACCCCTCGGACAGCCAGAGCTCCGGCCGCTGGTAGCCGCCGTCCTCGATGAAGGCGATCCACTCGGCGTTGGTGGTCAGGCGGTCGGCCAGCCGGAAATCGCCTACGAGGGCCTGGCCAGCGGGCTGTTCGTTGTCGAAGGCGAAGGCCAGGCCGGGCTCCGCGCCGACCATGGTCAGGCCGCCCTCGAAGGCGACCCACTCCGCCGGCCCGGGCGCCGGGGCCGGAGCGGGCGCGCCTTGGCGGTAGGCGGGCCGCAGCGGGTTCTCGCCGAACAGGTGGAGGATGTCCGTGAGGATCAGCTCCTGATGCTGTTCCTCGTGCGCCAGCCCCAGCACGGCCAGGGCCTCCGTCCTGGTGTCGACGCCGCCGTCGAGCAGGGCCTCCATCGCCGCGTCGACGTGGCGGCGGTAGGCCCGCACCGTCTCGGCCGAAGGCCGGGTCAGGAGCCCCCGCTTGGGGCGGGCGTGCCGGGGGCCGGCGGCCTCGTAGTAGGAGTTGAACAGGTATGCGAAGCCGGGATCGAACCGCCGGTAGGACGGCCGCTCCGCCAGGATGAAGGTCTCGAAGAACCAGGTCGTATGGCCCAGGTGCCACTTGGTCGGGCTGGCGTCGGGCATCGACTGGACCGTCTGGTCCTCGGCCGACAGCGGCTCCGCCAGCGCCAGGGTCCGCGCCCGCACGGCGCGGTAGCGCTGCGACAGCCCCGCATGGACGACGCGGGACGCCGCAGCGGGGGCTTCGTCGGCCGCCGCGCTCACGCACATCTCCTGGCGATCCTCCAAGCCCGGACACCTGCGCGAAGGCCGAAGCCCCGCCGCAAAACGGGCGAACCGGGGGTCTGGTGCATCGCAGCTCCTCGCGACTAGGCCGAACACATAGCCCCGCTGGCCGCCGCTCGCCAGCCGTCGCGGAACTCCCCTCGCCCGCAACTCTACCCGGAACGGTTGAGAAGGCGGCACGTTTCGGAACCGTCCCCCGATACCGGCCGTGGGGACGTCTGCGATTTTCGCGGAGCCTTTCAATGCGTAGCCCATTCCCCCGCTCGCCCCTGCGGCTCAGCGGGGAGGCTCTGTCCACTACGGAGGGGCGCGGGTGACCGATTCTCCACAAAGCTGGAGAGACG
>Ga0164243_10008612_pt1 | contig 15010 bp, 11 predicted proteins | sample OricompcompostOP_FD_108781 | JGI IMG/M metagenome (GOLD analysis project Ga0164243, IMG submission 108781) | Organic Plus compost microbial communities from Emeryville, California, USA - Original compost - Organic plus compost (OP) | ecosystem: Engineered > Solid waste > Mixed feedstock >... | reverse complement strand
TGTGCAATATTCCCCACTGCTGCCTCCCGTAGGAGTCTGGGCCGTATCTCAGTCCCAGTGTGGCCGGTCGCCCTCTCAGGCCGGCTACCCGTCGAAGCCTTGGTAGGCCGTTACCCCACCAACTAGCTGATAGGCCGCGAGCCCATCCTTGGCCGAAAAACTTTCCACCTCCGCTCATGCGGGCAGAGGTCGTATTCGGTATTAGCCCCGGTTTCCCGGGGTTATCCCAAAGCCAAGGGCAGGTTGCTCACGTGTTACTCACCCGTTCGCCGCTCGAGTACCCCGAAGGGCCTTTCCGCTCGACTTGCATGTGTTAAGCGCGCCGCTAGCGTTCGTCCTGAGCCAGGATCAAACTCTCCAACAAAAACTTGTAAAAGAGGACCCTGACAATCAAAGAAATTGCCAGAGAAAATTTGCCTCCGCGCCAGGGACCTGCTAAGCTCCCCGATCGTGGAGATTCTTGGCACTGGCTTATCTAGCACCCTGTTGAGTTCTCAAGTAACAAGCACCCGCCGCCGCTCCGCCTTCACCGAGAAGGTTTCGCATTCGGGGCAACTTCTCTAAGTTACCTGATCGGCTTCGCTTCGTCAAATCGCTCTTCGTCGATCTGCCTTAGCACCGCTCAGGCCTTTATAGTTTTATCCGACCGGCTCCTGCTTCGTCAAATCGACTTCCGTCGATCTGTCTCGGCGCCACTCGGGCCTTGCTGGGTCTTGCTCGCTTTTGCTCGTCCACCCTTCAGCGCGCTCCATTTTGGAGCTCCTACTTCGGGGGGATGCCGCCAGCCCGGCCGATCCATCCGCTCTTGGTCGGGACCTTGATCCTCGGACCCTCTCGCGGAGACCCGCCCGGCTCGCTGCCGGCTCCGATACTGTAGCGAACCGCTGATCGGCGCGCAAGCCGGGGGCCCAGAAATCTCGGCGAGATCCTGGGATCCACGGTTGGACACCGTCCGCGCGCCCCTGGGGGCGGCAAATCTCAGCCTAGCGTGCCGAGCACCTCACGGGTAGTGCACAAATCTGGGGTTCGCCCGGCCGTCCCGGGAACCGTCGCAGGGCCGGAGCGAGGCATCGATTCGCGTGACGGCGGTCACACCAGACGGCGGTTCGCCAGGCTCGGCAACTCGGCGCGGATGCGCTCCAGACGGGCCAGGTCCAGATCGGCCACGACCAGTCCGGGCCCGTCGACGGCCTGCGCCACCACGGTTCCCCAGGGGTCGACCACCATGCTGTGACCGAAGCAACTGCCGCCTTCGTGGTCGCCGCTCTGACCCGCGGCCACCACGTAGCACTGGTTCTCGATCGCCCGAGCCCGCAGCAGGACCTCCCAGTGGTCCCGGCCCGTGTGGGTGGTGAAGGCCGCGGGCACGAGCAGCACCCGGGCGCCCACGACGGCGAGCGCGCGGTACAGCTCGGGGAAGCGCAGGTCGTAGCAGATCGACAGACCGAACGTCACGCCCTCCACGTCGACCGTCGACAACTCCGTGCCCGGCGCCACGGTCCGCGACTCGCGGAAGGTCACCCGGTCGGGGATCTCGATGTCGAACAGGTGGATCTTGCGGTAACTCGTCACCAACGCACCCGTACGGTCGAAGACCAGGGTCGTGTTGTACGTGTGCGTCGCGTCGGGTCCGACCTCGTGGAACGAGCCCGCGACCACCCACATCGACAGCCGCCGAGCCATCCCCGCGACGGCCACGGCGAACTCCCCGGTGACGGTCTCGGGCTGGGGCGCGAGTTCCGCCGGGCCGAGGTAGTCCACGTACTCGGGCAGCACGGCCACATCCGCGCCGGCGGCCGCCGCCCGGTTGAGCAGCTCCTCGGCCGCGGCGAGGTTCGCGGCCCGGTCCCCGCGGGAGTTGACCTGGCAGGCGGCGACTCTCATGCCGTCGACCCTACGCAGGAATGATCCCCGCGAACAGCGCGTGACGGCCGTGGGCCCGCCCGGTACGGCACCCAAATCCCGGCTCGCGCGGCGAGTCGGGCTTGGCGGGAACCAGCGGCGTCAGAGCGCGGTGAAGACCAGCGCCATGGCGGCGAGGCCGAGCCCGGCCACCTGCACCGAACGAACGTGCTCCCGGTCGATGGCGAGCGCGAGCAGCACGGTGCTCACCGGATAGAGCGCCGCCACGGGTGCCACCACGGTCAGCAGGCCTTCCCGGGCGGCCAGCAGGTACAGGGCGTTCGCCGTGATGTCGCCCACACCCGACAGGATCAGCCACGGGGTGATCCCGCCGCGACCGGGGAGCGCTGCGCGGGGCAGGATCGCCTCCCGTTGGGCGAGCACCAGCGCCAGGGCGAGCGGGATCGACGCCCCCCGCGCGGCGAGCAGAGGCCAGAGGCCGGAATCGTCGGCGGTCCGGTCGAGCAGCACGAAGAACAGCCCGAACATCGCCCCGGACAGCAGTGCGGTGCCGATGGCCGAGGCCCGGATGGCTGCCCCGGCCCCGTTGCCCGGCACGAGGCTGACCAACGCGATCGCCGCGATCGCACACCCCACACCGACGAGCGCCAGGGCGTGGGGACGCTCGGCGGTCGCCAGGCCGAACAGAACCGGCACCACCGCACCCGTGACGGCCGTCACCGGCGCGACCACGGACATCGAGCCGCCGGAGAGCCCTCGGTAGAGCAGGATCAGGCCCAGGCAGCCGGCGGCACCGGCGCCAGCGCCCCAGGCCATGTCGGTCAGGTGCACCGACCCGGGCACGAGCAACAGGCAGAGCCCCAGCGCGGGCATGCCGATGAGCTGGGACGCGAAGGTCGCCGTCGCGGCACTGACCCGACGGCTGGCGCGACCGCCGCCGTAGTCGGCGGTACCCCAGACCAGTGCCGAGAGGGCGGCCAGCGCGATGGCGGCCGCACCCATCTACGCCGACTTCTCCTCGCGGTCGTGCCGGCTGGAGCGACGCGTCGGAGCCGTGGTGCGGGGGACGATCGTCGGGTTGACGTTCTCCATGACCACCGCGCGGGTGATCAGCACGCGCGCGGCATTGGGGTTGCTGGGCACCTCGTACATCACGGAGAGCAGGACCTCCTCCATGATCGCCCGCAGACCGCGGGCCCCGGTGCCGCGCAGGATCGCCTGGTCGGCGATGGCCTGCAGCGCCGCGGGCTCGAACTCGAGCTCGACGTTGTCCATCTCGAACAGCCGCTGGTACTGGCGCACAAGGGCGTTCCGCGGCTCGGTGAGGATCTTGACGAGGGTGTCCCGGTCGAGGCTGCGCACGCTGGTGAAGACCGGCAGGCGACCGATGAACTCGGGGATCAACCCGAATTTGATCATGTCTTCGGGCATCACCTGCGCGAAGATGTCGTCGTTCGTCTTGTCCGAGACCGAACGCAGGTGCGCCCCGAACCCCAGGCCCTTCTTGCCCACCCGCTGCTCGATGATGCGCTCGAGGCCCGCGAACGCCCCGCCGCAGATGAACAGCACGTTGGTGGTGTCGATCTGGATGAACTCCTGGTGCGGGTGCTTGCGGCCCCCCTGGGGCGGGACGTTGGCCACCGTGCCCTCAAGGATCTTCAGCAGCGCCTGCTGCACGCCCTCACCGGAGACGTCGCGGGTGATGGACGGGTTCTCCGACTTGCGGGCGATCTTGTCGATCTCGTCGATGTAGACGATGCCGGTCTCGGCCCGTTTGACGTCGTAGTCAGCGGCCTGGATGAGCTTGAGCAGGATGTTCTCGACGTCCTCGCCGACGTAGCCCGCCTCGGTCAACGCCGTGGCGTCGGCGATGGCGAAGGGCACGTTGAGCATCCGCGCCAGCGTCTGGGCGAGGTGTGTCTTGCCACATCCGGTCGGGCCGATCATGAGGATGTTGGACTTGGCGAGCTCGACCGAGTCGTTGTCCGACCGGGAGCCCGACGCCTCGGCCTGCACCCGCTTGTAGTGGTTGTAGACGGCCACGGCGAGGGCCTTCTTGGCCGTGTTCTGGCCGACCACGTAGTCGTCGAGGAAGTCGCAGATCTCCATCGGCTTGGGCAGCTCGTCCCAGCGGACGGCGGTGTCCTCGACCAGCTCCTCTTCGATGATCTCGTTGCACAGGTCGATGCACTCGTCGCAGATGTAGACGCCGGGTCCGGCGATGAGCTTCTTCACCTGCTTCTGCGACTTCCCGCAGAACGAACACTTGAGCAGGTCAGCGCCATCGCCGATGCGTGCCACTCAACTACTCCTGCTCTGCCGCAGCGCCACTGAAGGACGGCCCTCGATAGGAAAGGACCCACACACCTTGACCAGGCGTGGGCCCAGGTCTCGACGGTACCCGCTCGGATGCCGAAACTCCGACCCCGACGCGGGGAATGTTAGTGGTGTCGCGCGGCGCCGGGAAGCACCGTGCCGGTCGCCACGGCGGCCCGTCGCCGGGCCGGAATCCGACAGCCGCACCGGCGGGCAACCGTGCCGGTGAGCCGCGCCACCACCGCGCCACCAACGGTCGGTCGACGCGCCGGTGCGGCGTCCTCGGCGCCGGACAGGCCGCGGGCGCCCGTCCAGTGGCGGGCGCCCGCGATCCGAGCGGAGACGTACGCGGCGAGGTCAGCTGGCCGCGGCCAGGGCGGACTTCTTGCGGGTCGTCAGCACCTGGTCGATGAGGCCGTACTCCTTGGCCTCCTCGGCCGTAAGAATCTTGTCGCGGTCGATGTCCTTACGGACCTTCTCGATCTCACGACCCGTGTGCCGCGAGATCATCTCCTCCAGCATGGTGCGCATGCGCAGGATCTCGCGGGCCTGGATCTCGATGTCCGAGCCCTGGCCGTAGCCGCCCTCCGTCGCCGGCTGGTGGATGATGATCCGCGAGTTCGGCAGCGCCATCCGCTTGCCCGGCGTGCCGGCCGCCAGCAGCACCGCCGCCGCGCTGGCCGCCTGCCCCATGCAGACGGTCTGGATGTCGGGCCGCACGTAGAGCATGGTGTCGTAGATCGCGGTCAGCGCCGTGAACGAGCCACCGGGCGAGTTGATGTAGATGGTGATGTCCCGGTCGGGGTCGGTCGACTCCAGGGCGAGCAGCTGCGCCATGACGTCGTTGGCCGAGGCGTCGTCCACCTGCACGCCGAGGAAGATGATCCGCTCCTCGAACATCTTGTTGTACGGGTTGGACTCCTTGACGCCGTACGACGTGCGCTCGATGAACGACGGGATGATGTACCGGTTGTGCACCTCGCGCAGACCCGCGGGCAGGCTGAGGTCAGTCATGGGTCAGTACCTCTCTCAGGAACGGGTTCCGGCGCCAGTGGCCACCTGTGCGGCGCCCGTGATGACCTTGTCGATGAAGCCGTAGTCGAGTGCCTCCTGGGCCGTGAACCACCGGTCACGGTCAGAGTCGGCCTCGATCTGCTCGGGCGTCTGCCCGGTGTGGAACGCCACCCGCTCCTGGAACATGCGCTTGGTGTAGAGCATCTGCTCCGCCTGGATCGCGATGTCGGCCGCGGTGCCGCCGATGCCGCCCGAAGGCTGGTGCATCATGATCCGCGCGTGGGGGAGGGCGTACCGCTTGCCCTTGGTCCCGGCGCAGAGCAGCAACTGGCCCATCGAGGCCGCCATGCCCATCGCGACCGTGGCGACGTCGTTGGAGATGAACTGCATGGTGTCGTAGATCGCCATGCCGGAGTAGACCGAGCCGCCGGGCGAGTTGATCCACAGGTTGATGTCGCGGTTGGGGTCCTCCGCGGCCAGCAGCAGCAGCTGCGCGCAGATGCGGTTGGCGACCTGGTCGGTCACCTCGCTGCCCAGCACGATGATCCGCTCCTTGAGGAGCCGGTTGTAGACCGACTCATCGAGCATCCCGGAGAGAGCGTCACCGCCTCGTGCCAGTGGAGAGGGCAGATGCAGGTCCGTCGCACGCGGGCCATCGGTGGGCGGGTGGAACATCTCGGCAGCCCCTTCGGTCGTGGTCTCTATGAATGCTCGGCTCGCACCAGGCGTCTATCGCGACCCTAGCCGGTCGACCAACCCGGTTGCCCGCGTACGGGCGCGGTTTCGCTGTCGGCGCACCCGTACGGCTGGGCTCGGACGACCCGCTGGACTCACCCGTGGTCGTGGCCGTCGCCGACGGCGCGCAACTCGTCCACCGAGACCGTGGAACCGTCCGGCTCCTTGACCGTGACCCGCTCCATGATCAGCGACATGACCTTGTTGCGCCGGACCTCCAGGGCCAGGCTGGGGACCAGGCCCGCCCGACTGAGCTGGTCGTAGTACTGCTGCGGGGCCATGCCGGCGTGGCCGGCCTGGTGGATGACCTCGCGGGTGAACTCGTCGTCGCTGACGCTGACGTCCTCGGCGTCGGCGAAGGTGTCGAGCAGCAGCTGGGCCTGGATGGCCTTGGTCGCCGACTCGGTGAGGTCCTTGGTGAGGTCCTCCTCGGTCTTGCCCTCCGAGGAGAGGAAGTCCTCCATACTCAGGCCCGCCCGCTCCAGCTGGCTGGCGATGTTCTCCCGTCGCCGCTCCACCTCGTCGCGCAGCACACCCTCCGGGGTGGGGATCTCCGTGGCGGCGAGGAGCGCCTCCAGCACCTGGTCGCGCGCCTGGACCAGCTGCTGACGGCGGTAGGCCTGCCGCAGCCGGTTGCCGAGGTCGGCGCGCAGTTCCTCGAGCGTGTCGAACTCGCTGGCCAGCTGGGCGAACTCGTCGTCGAGCGGGGGCAACTCCCGCTCACGAACCGTACGGACGGTCACCGAGACCTCCGCCTCCCGGTCGGCGAACTCGCCCGCCACCAGCGTGCTGGTGAAGGTCGTCGACTCGCCGGCGCTCAGGCCCTCGATCGCCTCGTCCAGGCCGGGCAGCAGTTCGTTGCTGCCGACCTCGTGGGAGAGGTTCGTCGCGCTGCCTCCGGGCACCTCGGTGCCGTCGACCGTGGCGGAGAGGTCCAGCTGCACGAAGTCGCCCCGCTGCGCCGGCCGGTCGACGCCCTTGAGTGTGGCGAACCGGGCCCGCAGCGCCTCGACCTGCGCGTCGATCGTCTCGTCATTGACCTCGGTGCCCTCGACCGTGACCTCGATCGTGGCCAGGTCGGGCAGCGTGATCTCCGGCCGCACGTCCACCTCGGCGGTGAACTTCAGCGGCGCCCCGTCGGCGAACTCCGTGATCTCCACCTCGGGGCGGCCGATGGTGTGCACCTCGTGCTGGCGCACGGCCGCGAGCAGCTGCTCGGGGATCGCGCCCTGCACCGCCTCGGTCAGGATCGTGCCCCGCCCGATCCGCTGGTCGATGACGGCGTTGGGCACCTTGCCCTTGCGGAAGCCGGGGATGGTGACCTGCCCGCCGATCTGCTTGTACGCCTTCTTGAGGCTCGGCTCCAGCTCGGCGAACGGCACCTCGATCGCGAGCCTCACTCGGGTCGGGCTCAGAGTCTCGATGGTGCTCTCCACGGGCATGCTCTTCCTAGGCGGGCCGGCTTCCACGGCATCGGTGTACGGCGGATTGTGGCGGTGCCGACCGCGGTGAGGTCGGTCGCGGTCGGGGTGGCGGGATTTGAACCCACGGCCCCTCGCTCCCAAAGCGAGTGCGCTACCAAGCTGCGCCACACCCCGTGGCGACGCCAGTGTACGTGCTGTCCACTGTGGGGACGCGCGTACGGTCCGCGCTGGAGGGGGTAACGCCCGCGACGAGCCGGGCGGCGGGCCGCTACGCTATCAGCGGTCGACGTTCGCCGGACCCGCGTCAGGCGAGCATCAGCCGCGGGGTAGTAGCTCAATGGCAGAGCTTCAGTCTTCCAAACTGACGGTGCGGGTTCGATTCCCGTCTACCCCTCCGCAATGATCGTGAGCCGATTCGGCACCGGGGGCGCTGGGCGTCTTGGGTGTTGCGGGAGCGTTGACTACCCTCGGACGCCATGTCCAGTGCGCCGTCCTCCACCCGGCCCACCGCGGTACCGCCGTTCGTCGCCGACCTGCCCCGCCATGGGGACGCGACCGCACTGATCGGGCCCGATGGCGCGTGGACCTACCGTGACCTGGCGCAGCGGGTGCAGGAGTGCGCCGACCGCATGGTGGGACAGCGGCGCCTGGTGCTGCTCGTCGGAGCGAACACGGCGGACGCGCTCGTCGCCTACCTCGCCGCCCTGTGGGCCGGCCACGTCGTGCTGCTCTGTCCCCGCGGGGCGGCGCCCGAACTCATCGCCCAGTACGACCCGGACATCGTGGTCGGTGACCTCGGCGGCCCCTGGCGGGTGCAGGTGCACCGGGAGGAGTCCCGCCACCAGCTGCACGAGGACCTCGCCCTGCTGCTCAGCACGTCCGGGTCGACGGGCTCCGCCAAGCTGGTCCGCCTGTCCCGGCAGAACCTGCAGGCCAATGCCGAGTCCATCGCGGAGTATCTGCGGATCACCGCGGCGGACCGGGCGGCCACCACGCTGCCGATGTACTACTGCTACGGCCTGTCGGTGATCCACAGCTACCTGTACCGGGGGGCCAGCCTGGTGCTCACCGAGCACTCGGTGGCCGACGCCGAGTTCTGGCACCTCATGCGCGAGCAACAGGTGACCAGCTTCGCGGGCGTCCCGCACACCTTCGACCTGCTCGACCGGGTCGGCTTCGACAACCTGCACCTGCCACGACTGCGCTACATCACGCAGGCCGGCGGCCGGCTCGCCCCCGAGCGGGTGCGCCACTACGCGACGCTCGGGCAGCGGCACGGCTGGGAGTTCTTCGTCATGTACGGCCAGACCGAGGCGACGGCCCGGATGGCGTACCTGCCGCCGGCGCTGGCCGCGGAGCACCCCGACTGCATCGGCGTGCCGATCCCCGGCGGCAGCCTGCGGCTGGACCCGGTGCCCGAGGTGGACGACCCGCAGGCCGGGGAGCTGGTCTACGCCGGGCCCAACGTGATGCTCGGCTACGCGCAGCAGCCGGCCGACCTGGCCCTCGGCCGCGAGGTCGACGAGCTCCGCACGGGGGACATCGCACGACGCAACCCCGCCGGGCTGTTCCAGATCGTCGGGCGGCGCAGCCGCTTCCTCAAACTCTTCGGCCTGCGCATCGACCTGCAGCAGATCGAGGACCTGCTCGCCACGGGATCCGGCTTGACGGCCTACTGCACGGGCGACGACACCGAGCTGGTCATCGGGGTGATCGACGACGACCTGCTGCGGCCCACGCCCGAACAGATCCGCCGGTCGGTCGCGCTGGCCTGCGGCCTGCCGGAGTGGATCATCCGCCCGGTCGTCGTCGATGACGTGCCGCGGCTGGACAACGGGAAGGTGGACTACCCGGCGCTGCGCGCCCTGGCGCGGACCGTGCCGGCCCCCCGCGAGGCGACCGACGGCGGCGCGCGACGCGACCCGTCCGGCGACGCCGGTCGTGCGGACCAGCAGGGGCAGGTGGGCACCGAGTCCGAGGTCGCCGCGATCTACGCCGCGGTGCTGGGGCGCTCGGACGTCACGCCGGAGAGCAGCTTCGCCAGCCTCGGCGGAGACTCACTGTCCTATGTGGAGGCTTCGGTCCGCCTCGAACAGGCGCTCGGCTCGCTGCCGTCGAACTGGCCGACCCTGTCCGTACGGGAGCTCGAGGCGCGCACGCGCCGCCGCCGCGCGCTGGGCACCCTGGACATGAGCGTGGCGATCCGCGCGATCGCCATCGTGATCATCTGCGGCACCCACACGGGCGTGTTCAACCTCCCCGGCACCGCGCTGGCGCTGCTCGCCGTGGTCGGGTTCAACTTCGGCCGACTGCAGGTGGTCGACACGCCGCGGGCCAGCCGGGTCACGCGGACGGCCGCGAGCATCGCCCGGATCGCCATCCCGACGATCGTCTGGTGCGCGATCGGCTGGGCGGTGGACGGCACGTACGGCTGGACCAATCTGATCTTCGCCTCCCTGTTCATCAGCGGCGGCGGGAACTGGTTCCTGTGGTTCGTCGACGTCGTCGTGTTCACGCTGCTCGCGATGGTGGCGCTGCTGGCGACGCCGTGGGGTGACCGGCTCACCCGGCGGTACCCGTTCGGCTTCCCCCTGGCCCTGGTCGGCGTCGGCCTGGTCCTGCGCTACGACCTCATCCCGTTCGTCGACCTGTCCAACCATCGGCTCGACTCGCCGTTGATCATGATCGTCGCCTTCTGGCTCTTCGCCGTCGGTTGGGCGCTGGCCAAGTCGACGCGGGTCTGGCAGCGGCTGCTGCTGACGGCCGTCGTCCTGGCGGCCGTGCCGGGATTCTCCGGCGAGGTGCGCCGTGACGTGACCACGACGGTGACGGTGCTGCTGTTGATCTGGGTGCCCGCGCTGCCGAGCATCCGGCCGGTGAGCTGGCTCCTGGCGACGATCGCCTCAGCATCGCTGTACATCTATATCATGCACTTCGCGATCATGCCGTGGACGCACCAGGCACTGCACGCGCTGTCGCTGCGGGGCAACCCCTACTACGCCGGTCTGATCACGTCGATCATCGCCGGCGTCCTGTACTGCAAGCTGTGCACCTTCGCCGAGCAGTGGCTCCGCCGAGCCGTCCGGAACCGGCGAGCCCGCGCGACCGACCGGCACCCCGACGGGCCCGGTACCGCCCCGCGCACCGCGGTCGCCGAGCCGGAGCAGTCGCTGCTCTGACCCGCCGGTCGGCTCCCGTGGTCAGTCTCGGGCGCGCCGCCACCAGGGCTCTTCGTCCTCCACCTCGTTGGCGGGGCGCATGGCGGCCGAGAGCGCCGGCATCACCTGGGTCGGCTCGAACATCCCGCTGACCTCGTCGAAGTCCGCGGTGAGCGGGTCGATGGGCGGCGGCGGCACATAGTCGTCACGCGGCGCGTACCGACCGTACCGGCCGTTCCCGTCGAGGTCGCCGCGATGGTGCTCGACGACGTACGGCTCCTTGGACATGACCTGGGAGTAGTCGTCCTCGACCTCGCCGACGGGGGTGGCCGGTTCGTTCGGCAGGGTGATGATGCCGCTGACCATCTCGTCCAGCGTCGCCTCCACGTTGGCCAGCCGCTCGTCGAACTGGCGGGAGGCCTCCTGCACCTCGATCACGGCCTGCGCCGCCACGGCCTGCTCGGCGGCGTCCTTGATCAGGCGCTGGACCCGCTGACGGGTGCCGAGGCCGGTCAGCTCCGCGACCTCGCTGAGCTTGTGGCCACGCTCGACCAGTTCGGCCAGCGCCCGGCCCCGCTCGCGCCGGATCGCGGACGCCAGCGCGTCGTAGAGCACCTGCTCCCGGGTGAGCACCGTGTAGCGCTGCACCGGATCGCGTTCGGCCAGATGGAAGCCGCACAGGTTGTGCAGCAGGGCTTCAACCTCGTCCGGGTCGATCTCGACACCACTCGTCGTCTTGTCCGTCGTCATGCCCAGCCCTCCGCGACACGCCAGGAGAGTCAGTCTGCGCCATGCCAGGCCTCATCGCCGGGCAGCGACACGGATGAGTTAGCACGCGGCGTCACCGACGGCCCGCGCCGGCGGCCCGCACCGGCACGCAAACTCGGTGGCCTTTCGCGTCCCCGCCCGGTAGGACCGAGGGGTGACCGAACCCGACGAACCGACGCCGTCCTGGCACATCGAGGTGCCCAGCCCGCAGGACTGGGACGAGATCTTCCGTCTCGACATGCGCGCGTTCCACCGCGACCCCAACGACGAAGCCAGCGCGGCGGAGCGCGGGATCTTCGAGTTCGACCGGGCCCTGGTCGCCCGGCGGGCGGGCGAGATCGTCGGCACCGCGGCGCTGCTGACCCGCCCGCTGGCGGTGCCCGGCGCGGTGCTGCCCGCGGCCCACGTCAGCTTCGTCGCGGTCGCGCCCGGCGCACGGCGGCAGGGCATCCTGACCGCCTTCATGGACCGCCAGTTCAGCGACGCGCGCGCCGCCGGCGAGGCGATCGCCGTGCTGTGGGCCAGCGAGGGGCGCATCTACCAGCGGTTCGGGTACGGACTCGCCTCCACCGTGCTGTCCCTCTCCTTCGAACGCCACGAGGTGCAGCTGACCGTGCCCGCCGACGTGCGCGGGCTGCGCGAGACCACCCCGGCCCAGGTGCGCGACGAACTGGTCAAGCTCTACGACGAGACCTACCGGCAGCGGCCCGGCTGGTCCGGACGCGAGGAGCGCCACTGGGACTACCGACTCGCGGACGTGCCGGCCTGGCGGCAGGGCGCGACCGCGCTCCGCGCCGTACTGCACCGCGACACCGGTGGCGCGACCGACGGGTACGCGCTGTGGCGTACGGAGAGCAGGTGGACCGAGGTCGGCCCGTCCGGGACCGTCCACGTCGTCGAGCTCGTCGCGCGCACCCCCGAGGCGTACACGGCGCTGTGGTCGTTCCTCATGAACATCGACCTGACCCGGACCGTACGGATGTGGCTGGCCGGGGCGGACGAGCCCCTGTTCCACGCGGTCAGCGACCCACGTCAACTCAACGCCCGCCTCTCCGACGGCCTCTGGCTGCGGATCCTCGACGTGCCCGCGGCGCTGCAGGCGCGCCGGTACGCGACCGCCATCGACCTGGTGATCGAGGTCCGCGACGACCGGATCCCGAGCAACAACGGGCGCTGGCGACTGACCGGATCGCCGGACCATGCCCGATGCGTCTCCACTGTGGACGAACCGGACCTCTCCTGCGACATCCGGGCGCTGGGCGCCACCTACCTCGGCGGCAGTTCCCTGGACGCGCTCGCCGCGACCGGGCAGGTCGTCGAGCATCGTCCGGGCGCCCTGGTCCGGGCCGGCCTGGCGCTGCGCTGGCACGTCGCGGCCACCTCGCCGGAGATCTTCTAGGGCCGTGCGTCAGGAGGACGGCGGCCCGGGACCCGGGCGGGTACTGCCATCGCAGCCCGTCCGCCGGGTTGCACGGCTCCTGATGCCGGCGGCCGGGCAGGGTAGCCTTCGGCCATGACCGACCGACGCCGCCGCCGGGTGGTGCGCCCCGCCGATGCCGCAGGCACCGACCAGCACACCGGCGTGGCGGGCACGGCACAGCCCGTGGTCGTGGCGCACGCGAGTCCGGGGGAGACAGCGGGTCCCGGGGAGACAGCGGGTCAGGGGGAGACCGTCGGGCAGGGCGACGCTCCGGCCCGCGAGGGATCACGACCGGGCACACCGGCACCACGGGGCGCCAAGGGCGCGCCGGTCGGACGCGGACGCGGCGCGGCGGCCCCCGAGGACCCGAGCGCCTGGCCGACTGCCGAGAACGACACCGCCGCCGTGGAGCGCGGGCTGCGTGCGTTGGTCGGCAGCGGCTCCTCGCAGGTGAGCCCCAGCGCCGCGTTGCGTGCCCGGGACGCGGCCCGACCGACCGACGAGGACCTGGCCCGCGCCGAGGCGAACCTCACCATCGTGCGGCGCAACTGGACACCCCGCGACTGACCGCGACCCGCGGGGCGCGACCGTCCACAGTGGCACGTGGGTGCCGTTGCCGCGCGGGACACGACCGTACGGACGGGGTTAACTCCACAGTGGACAGCGACGGCGTGTCACGCGGTGCGGCGACTGCGGGAGGAGGTCTTCTTCGCGGGCGCCTCCCCCGACTCGGTGGTGGCCGCCTTGGTCGCGCGTTTGGCCGGCGCCTTCTTGGGCGCGGCCGGCTCCTCCCCGGCGGCCGCCGCGCCCCCGGTCGCCTTGCGCGCCTTGGCGGGCGCGGCCTTCGGGGCCTTGGCCGGAGTGGCCTTCGCCGACTTCGCCGCGGTGATGGGAGTGGGTTCGACCGGCTCGTGCTCCTCCGTCGGCGCCGGGGTGCCGCCACCGGCTCGCGCCGCCCGGGCCCGTTCGACCGAGGCGCGCAGGGCGGCCATGAGATCGATCGCGCCGGCGGGCGCCTCCTCGACCTCGGGCGGGGCCACGATCTCCTGGCCTCCGATCTTGGCGTCGATCACCTGCTGCAGCGCGTTGCGGTACTCGTCGGTGTACTCCTCGGGCGCGAAGTCGCCGGCCATCGAGTCGATCAGCGAGGCGGCCATCTCCAGCTCCTGCTTGCGCGGGGCGATGTCCTCGTCGAGGAAACCGAAGTCGGCGGCGCGCACCTCGTCGGGCCAGAGCATCGTGTTGAGCACCAGCACCCCGTCGCGCACCCGCAGCGTCGCGAGCTGCTCGCGCTGGCGCAGCGCCACCTTCACGATCGCCACCCGGTCCGACTGGAGCAGGGCATCGCGCAGGAGCACGTACGGCTTGGTCGCGATCGGCTCGGGTTCGAGGTAGTACGCCTTGTTGTAGAGGATGGGATCGACCTGGTCAGCCGGAACGAACTGATGTACATCGATTGAGCGATTGGTGGTCAGGGGCAGGTCCGAGAAGTCCTCGTCGGTCAGGATCACCATCTCCCCACCGCCGATGTCATAGCCCTTCGCGATGTCGTCGTACGGGACCTCCTCGCCACAGACGGCGCAGACCCGCTTGTAGCGGATGCGCCCGCCGTCGGCGCGATGGACCTGGTGGAACCGGATGTCCTTCTCCTCGGTCGCCGAGTAGAGCTTCACCCCGATCGAGACCAGACCGAACGAGACCGCGCCCTTCCAGATGGCCCGCATCGCCATGCTTCCCCTTCCCCACCGCCCGGGAACGCGTCCGCGCCACCCTCACCCACGTCACGCCCACCTCGCGCGACCTCAGCATCCCATTCCAGCCCGGCCCGTGTCGATCAACTCCGCCCATTCCCGCGGGCCCCGGCCCGGCCTTGCCCGCACCGCCGGCTCCGGCGCGCCCGGGTCACTAGGCTGGGTGAGTGCCCGGGTTCATCTCACCCATGCTGGCCTCGGCCGGCCCGTTGCCGGTGGGGGACGGATGGGCGTACGAGTTCAAGTGGGACGGCGTGCGGGCCGTGGCCGTCGTCTCCGCGCAGGCCACCGGGCGCCAGGCGAGCAGGCTGCAGCTCTTCGCGCGATCGGGGGCCGAGATCACCGTGGCCTATCCGGAACTCGCCGGGCTCGTTGACGCCCTGCACGCCGCCGGCCTCGACGACGCCGTGCTCGACGGCGAGATCGTGCTCGTCGACGAGGCGGGCTACCCCGACTTCATCGCCCTGGCCGCGCGCATGCACGTGCGTGACCCCGCCCGGGCCCGGGCACTCGCGGCCCGCCAGCCCGTGAAATATATGATCTTCGACATCATTCGAGCCA
>Ga0164243_10008611_pt1 | contig 15011 bp, 14 predicted proteins | sample OricompcompostOP_FD_108781 | JGI IMG/M metagenome (GOLD analysis project Ga0164243, IMG submission 108781) | Organic Plus compost microbial communities from Emeryville, California, USA - Original compost - Organic plus compost (OP) | ecosystem: Engineered > Solid waste > Mixed feedstock >... | reverse complement strand
GGCTTCGCCGGCCTTGGCCGCCCGGATGAAGCCCGATATGTCGCTCCGGCTGCAGATGAGGGCGGGACCGTCCGGGTCGGTGGACTGGCGCAGCGCCACCCGTCCGTCGGCGAGCTTGAGCGCTTCCACGCAGCTGCCCCCGTTGCCCCCGCTCCATGGCTTGCGCCAGCCCTCACTGCCCAGGTGAGCGGCTGGCATCCCGTTGTAGATACGACCCATGGTTCAGATCTCCTTGCGCAGTGCACTCAGGACCGCCCGGGTCCGCGCCAGGGGCACGGCCTGGGCGCTCATCCGGTCCAGTGCCTCGAGGAACATGCTGACGTCGTCCCTCTGGTCGAAGTAGGAGGCGCCCACGAGGCTCTCCGCGCAGACCATGTCCGGCAGTTCGTCGAGGGGGAACCGGAAAAGGTGGAAGGGGCCGTACATGGCCGGGTGCGGGCCGGCACTGAACGGCATGATCTGCAACGCCACGTTCGGCCGTTCCGTGGCCTGGAGCAGATGGTCGATCTGTTCGCGCATCACCTCCGGTCCGCCGAGCGGACGGCGCAGAACCGTCTCGTCGATCACCGACCACAGCAGGGGCGCGCCCGTCTCGCGGGTGAGCACCGTCTGGCGCTCCATGCGCAGCGCGACACCGCGCTTGATCTCCCCCTCGGGCGCGTGCGGCATGCCCGCACGAAGCACCGCCCTGGCGTAGCTCTCGGTCTGGAGCAGCCCGGGCACATAGTGCGGCTCGTAGGAGCGGATGACCTCCGATTCGCTCTCCAGGCTCACGAAGACGCTGAACCACTCCGGCAGAACATCGCGGTAGCGGTGCCACCAGCCGGGCTGGTTGGCCTCCCGTGCGAGCGAGACGAACCCGTCGATCTCCTCCTGCTCGGTCACCCCGTAAGTGCGCAGCAACTTCTCCACGTAGGGGACTTTGAGCCCGACCTCGGCCTTCTCCATCCGGCGGACAGTGGCGTGCGTGACATCGAGGGCTCTCGCCGCTTGCTCGAACGTCACGCCCGCCCTCTCCCGCAGGTGCTGCAGCCGTTTGCCCAGCACCACACGCAACACGGTGGGCGCCCCACCGCCCGTCCGCGAGTCCGCCACAGTCGCTCCCCTCCAACTGACATCGGTTGAGGGAAGTTTGGCACGCGGGGCCCTTCGTGCACACCCTGTCATTCACACTTCTGCAATTAACAGACTGATCCTTGCCATACGCGAGTGACGAACCGCATAGTGGAGCCGTGGCTGCCCCCCATGACGCCCTGCCCTTAGAACACCGGCCCGTCGGCGCGCCCACGGCCCGTCCGCTGCGTGACGCGTTCCACCTGCCGGCCCGTGACACCTCCGTGGCCGTCGCCCGCGCGCGGGTCCTGGAGAGACTCCGCGAGTGGTACGTGGACGAGGAGTCCAGCGCCGACGCCCAGCTGCTCATGTCCGAGCTGTTCACCAACGCGGTCCGGCACACGGACAGCGAGAAGGTCAGCTGTGAGTTGTGGGTCATCGGGGTGCGGCTGAGACTCGAGGTCACCGACGAGGGCGGTAGCGGTCCGCTGATGCGCCCCCGTATCCCCCTCGGCGCCGGACCGGGCGACGACGAGGGCGAGAACGGGCGAGGTCTGCTGCTGGTGAGCGTGCTCGCCGACGACTGGGGCATCCGCAAGGCCCAGCCGGGCGATCCCGACGCGACGGCAGGGCACGCCGTCTGGGCCGAGTTGGAGTGCCGGCGGACACACGGCTCCCTCCCCGTGCCGACGCAGCGGTGGCCGGCCCCGACGGAGAACTGACGCGGCAGGCACCGCTGACAGCGCCCCGCGCCGATGGCAGGATGCACGGCACTCACCGGCCTTGATCGGGCGTTATTGCCGACCTGTCCCTCAGTGGAGGCGCTGTGTCCGCACGATCCACGCGTCAGCGACAGCACGGAAGATCCCGGATTCCCCTGGTGACGGCACTGGCCGCAGCCCTGGTGGCGGCGGCCACGGCCTGTTCCAGTACCAAGACCACCGGTGGCGGCGGCAGCGAGGTGCAGCTTGTCGACGCGGGCAAGCTGACCACCTGTACGCATCTGCCCTACGAGCCCTTCCAGTTCCGGAAGGGCAAACAGGTGGTCGGTTTCGACGTCGATCTGGTCGATCTGGTGGCGCGGGACCTCGGCGTCGAGCAGAAGATCGTGGACACCCCCTTCGAGGGCATCCAGACCGGTGAGGACCTCAACGCGGGCAAATGCGATCTGGCCGCGGCGGGCATGACCATCACGCCGGTGCGCGAGAAGAACCTGGACTTCTCGCGTTCCTATTTCGAGGCCACACAGGCTCTGCTCGTCCGGAAGGGCGACACCTACGGCTCTCTGGGCGCCCTGAAGGGCAGGAAGCTGGGTGTCCAGCAGTCGACGACGGGCGAGGAGTACGCGAAAAAGCACGCCAAGGGCGTGGAGACCGTCCAGTTCGAGGATCTGGGCCTGCTGCTGACCGCCGTGAAGACCGGCAAGGTGGACGCGGGGATCAACGACAACGGTGTGCTCTACGACTACGCCAAGAAGAACCCGGACACCAAGGTCACCGCCGAGTTCGACACCGGCGAGCAGTACGGGCTCGGGGTGCGCACCGGCAACGACGCACTGCGCGCACAGATCGACAAGACCATCAAGAAGGCGAAGCGCAACGGGCGCTACGACGCCCTGTACAAGAAATGGTTCGGCACGGAGCCGCGCACGTGAGCCGCCGCAACCGCACACGCGCCGTGCGCACCGCCCAGTACGGGGTGCTCGTGCTGCTCGTCGTCGCTGTGGCGCTCGCGGCCGACTGGTCGGAGCTGCGCCGGGCCTTCTTCGACGCCGAGGTGGCCCGGGAGCAGTTCCCGGATGTGGTGACGACCGCGTTGGTCAACACCGTGGTCTACACAGTGCTCGGTTTCGTCTTCGGTCTGGCCCTGGGACTGCTGCTGGCTCTGATGCGGCTGTCGCCCGTGCCGCCCTACCGCTGGCTGGCGGTCGCCTACATCGAGTTCTTCCGGGGCGTACCGGCGCTGCTGGTCTTCATCGCGTTGGGCTTCGGCGTACCGCTCGCCTTCCAGGTGTCCATCAACCAGTACGTGACGGTGATGCTGGCGCTCGGCCTGGTGGGTGCCGCCTACATGGCCGAGACCATTCGTGCCGGCATCCAGGCCGTGCCCAAGGGACAGACGGAGGCCGCGCGCTCCCTGGGCATGTCCTCGTCGCGCGCGATGGTCTCCATCGTCATCCCGCAGGCGTTCCGCATCGTGCTGCCCCCGCTGGCCAACGAACTGATCCTGCTGACCAAGGACTCCTCCCTCGTGTACCTGCTGGGGCTGTCGATGGACCAGTACGAACTGGCCAAGTTCGGGCGGGACGCGCTCAACCAGCACCGCAGCCTCACCCCGATCCTCATCGCGGGACTCTTCTATCTGGCCATCACACTGCCCCTGGGCCATTTGGTGCGGCGCCTGGAAGCCCGCGCGGCAAGGGCGAGGTGAGGAAATGGGCACACCGCACGCGCAGCGGGAGACACACACCGGTGCGGCGACGGCCATCGAGGTGGCCGGGCTGCACAAGTCGTTCGGCGAGTCGGAGGTACTGCGCGGCATCGACCTGACGGTACGCAGCGGCGAGGTCGTCTGTGTCATCGGCCCCTCCGGCTCGGGAAAATCCACGCTCCTGCGCTGTGTGAACCTGCTGGAGGAGCCGACCTCGGGTACGGTCCGGGTGGCCGGCACGGAGGTGACCGATCCGGATGTCGACATCGACCGGGTGCGGCGGCGCATCGGTATGGTCTTCCAGTCCTTCAACCTCTTCCCGCATCTGACCGCGCTGGGCAATCTGACCATCGCGCAGCGCCGCGTCCTGGGGCGGGGGAAGGCGGAGGCGGAGGATGTGGCCAGGCGGAACCTGCGCCGTGTGGGGCTGACGGACAAGGAGGGCAGTTACCCGGCGCAGTTGTCCGGCGGTCAGCAGCAGCGGGTGGCCATCGCCCGCGCCCTGTCGATGGGCCCGGATCTGATGCTGTTCGACGAGCCGACCTCGGCCCTGGACCCCGAACTGGTCGGTGACGTCCTGGCGGTGATGCGGCGGCTGGCCGACGAGGGCATGACGATGCTGGTCGTCACGCACGAGATGAGTTTCGCACGGGAGGTCGCCGACCGGGTGGTCTTCATGGACGGCGGCACGGTGGTCGAGGAAGGCCCCGCGGAACAGGTCGTGGCCGCACCCCGGCACCCTCGCACCCGCGCCTTTCTCTCCCGGGTGCTCGATCCGGCCGCCGCCGACGTGCTGGAGGCGCCCTCGCCGGCGCAGGGGACGCCTCCGGAGGAACGGGCGGCGAACTGAGGTCCCGGGTCCCGTTGTTCGGCCGTCATCGCGGAAGAGGGAGCGGAGTGTCGGACCCTCCCTCTACATTCATAAGCCTCACCGACTTCGCGTGTTCGCCGGCGCCCCGGGCGGCCGGAGCAGACGAAAGGCATTGACGATGGCAGACAGCCCCCGCACGGCGGACGTTCCGGCGGCCCGGCAACCCGGCAGCGCCGACGACCTGCTGGAGCAGGCGAAGCCGTACCGCAACGAGTTGTTGGCGCACTGTTACCGGATGCTGGGCTCGGTGCACGACGCCGAGGACCTGGTGCAGGACACCTATCTGCGCGCCTGGCGGGCCGGTGAGCGTTTCGAGGGCCGCTCCTCCCTGCGCACCTGGCTGTACCGGATCGCAACCAACGCCTGTCTGACGGCGATCGAGCAGCGGGGCCGGCGCCCGATGCCGTCCGGTCTGGGCGCGCCCAGCGATCCGGAGCAGCCGGTGTCTCAGAGCCCGGAGGTGCCGTGGCTCGAACCGATCCCGGACGCCATGTTCGCCGACTCCTCGGGCGCCGGTGATCCGGCCTCGGTGGTGGTGAACAAGTCGACCATGCGGCTGGCGCTGGTGGCCGCGCTCCAGCATCTGCCGGGCCGCCAGCGTGCGGTGCTGCTGCTGCGGGACGTGCTCAAATGGCGGGCCGCCGAGGTCGCCGAGCTGCTCGGCATGACGACGGCCGGCGTGAACAGCGCGCTTCAGCGGGCGCGCGCCCAGCTGGAGCAGGTCGCGCCCGTCGAGGAGGAGCTGACGGAACCGACCAAGCCGTCCGCGCGGGAGCTGCTGGACAGGTACGCGGCGGCGTTCGAGCACGCCGATGTGGCCGCGATCGTCGACTTGTTCAAGGAGGACGCCGTCTGGGAGATGCCCCCGTTCCCGCAGTGGTTCCGCGGCCGGGAGAACATCGTGCGGCTCATCAGCACGCAGTGCCCCATCGGGCGCGACGAGGGCCTCATGCTGCCGACGTTCGCCAACGGCCAGCCCGCGTTCGGCCTCTACAACCTGCGGGAGGACGGCTCGTACCACGCCTTCCACCTCCAGGTGCTCACCCTGCTGGACGGACAGGTGGCCCATGTCAGCGCGTTCTTCGGCACGCCGCTGTTCGCCACCTTCGGGCTGCCGGAGGTGGTGACCGCGCAGGAGGCCGCGGCCCGGCGCTGAGTCCGCGCCGCGGGGCCGCTCGCCACGCGGCTGGGGCGGTTCCGGCCCGCCCCAGCCGCTCCTGGTCTCACCCCGGTGCGGGCCCGGTCCGGCCCGGGGCGGGCCCGCGTGGGCGGCGCCCGTGGACCGGTCAGTCGCCCGGCGTACGGACGCCCAGCAGGTGGTCCATGGCCAGCTGGTCGAGGCGTTCGAATGCCATGCCCCGGCCGGCTGCCGCCGCGGCGTCGAAGTCCTCGTACGCGGTGCGGTCGGCCAGCAGCGCGGAGGGCGTCTCCCCGGCGTCCAGCGTGGGCCGGGAGAGCTGGTCGAGCCGGGATGCCCGCAGCGCCTCCTGGACGGCCGGGTCGGCCCGGAAGGCCGCCGCGCGCTCCCGCAGGATCAGATAGTTGCGCATGCATCCGGCGGCCGAGGCCCACACCCCGTCGATGTCCTCGGTGCGCGGCGGTTTGAAGTCGAAGTGCCGCGGCCCGTCGTAGCCGCTGCTCTCCAGCAGGTCGACGGTCCAGAAGGCGGAGCGCAGGTCACCGGCGCCGAAGCGCAGGTCCTGGTCGTACTTGATGCCGGACTGTCCGTTGAGGTCCAGGTGGAAGAGCTTGCCCGCCCACAGTGCCTGGGCGATGCCGTGGGGGTAGTTGAGCCCGGCCATCTGCTCGTGGCCGACTTCCGGGTTGACGCCGAACAGTTCGGGGCGTTCGAGCCGTTCGATGAAGGCGAGGGCGTGGCCGACGGTGGGCAGGAGGATGTCGCCGCGCGGTTCGTTGGGTTTGGGTTCCACCGCGAACCGCAGCTCGTACCCCTGTTCGGTGACGTACTGGGCCAGCAGGTCGAAGGCTTCCTTCATCCGGTCGAGGGCCGCGCGCACGTCTTTGGCGGCGCCCGACTCGGCGCCTTCCCTGCCGCCCCAGGCGACGTAGGTGCGGGCGCCCAGTTCGGCGGCCAGGTCGATGTTGCGCATCGTCTTGCGCAGGGCGAAGCGCCGCACGTCCCGGTCGTTGGCGGTGAACGCCCCGTCCTTGAAGACCGGATGGGTGAAGAGGTTGGTGGTGGCCATGGGAACGGTCATGCCGGTCGCGTCGAGGGCCTGGCGGAAGCGTTTGACGTGTGCGTCGCGCTCGGTGTCGGAAGCGCCGAAGGGAATCAGGTCGTCGTCGTGGAAGGTGACGCCGTAGGCGCCGAGTGCGGCGAGCCGGTGCACCGCCTCGGCCGGGTCGAGCGGCGCCCGCGTGGCGTCGCCGAACGGATCGCGGCCCTGCCAACCCACCGTCCACAGGCCGAAGCTGAACTTGTCCGCCGGTTGGGGCTCGTAGCTCATCCTGTCGTCCTCTCACGTGCGGCTGTCGCCACCCGGGCCTATTCGTCAGGCCCGTTGACAAATTAGTATGCGCACAGCACCGGCACCCAGGGAAGGGAACGGCAGCCCATGACCGCACCGGAAGGGCCGCTTGTCATCGGGGTCGACAGCTCGACCCAGTCCACGAAGGCGCTCGTGGTGGACGCCGCCACGGGAGACGTGGTGGCGCGGGGCCAGGCACCGCACACCGTCTCGCCCGGCGACCGCCGGGAGTCCGATCCGGAGGAGTGGTGGCAGGCGCTGCGCACGGCGGTGGGCCAGTGCGGAAGAGCCGCGAGCGAGGCCGCCGCCATGTCCGTCGCCGGCCAGCAGCACGGCCTGGTGACGCTGGACGCCGAAGGCCGCCCGGTGCGCGAGGCCCTGCTGTGGAACGACGTGCGGTCCGCACCGCAGCGCGACCGCCTGGTGGCCGCCCTCGGCGGCCCCCAGGCGTGGGCCGAGCGGGTCGGCAGCGTGCCCGCGCCGGCGTTCACCGTCACCAAGTGGGCGTGGCTGCGCGAACACGAGCCCGAAGCCGCCCGTGCGGCCACCGCCGTCCGGCTGCCGCACGACTTCCTGACCGAGCGACTGACCGGGCGTGGGGCCACCGACCGCGGTGACGCGTCCGGCACCGGCTGGTGGTCCGCGGCCACCGAGTCGTACGACGAGGAGATCCTGGATCTGGCCGGCCTGGACCCGGCGCTGCTGCCGCCCGTCCTCGGTGCCGGGGAGGCCGCGGGCACCGTCCGGGAGGCGGACGACGGCTTCCTGACACCCGGCACGCTGGTTGCCACCGGTACGGGTGACAACATGGCGGCGGCGCTCGGCCTCGGTCTGGTGCCGGGGCAGGCGGTTCTCAGTCTGGGCACGTCCGGCACCGTCTACACCGTCTCGACGCGCCGCCCCGCCGACCCGACCGGCACGGTCGCCGGGTTCGCCGACGCCCGCACCGGGTGGCTGCCCCTGGCCTGCACCCTCAACTGCACCCTGGCCGTGGACCGGATCGCCGCGCTGCTCTCCCGGGACCGTGAGGACGTGGAGGCGGGCGGCCACGTCACCGCGCTGCCGTTCCTCGACGGGGAGCGCACCCCGCACCTGCCGTACGCCACCGGTCTGCTGACCGGTCTCCAGCACGCCACCACCGGCGGCCAGGTGCTCCAGGCCGCGTACGACGGGGCGGTCTTCACCCTGCTGCGCGCTCTCGACCTCGTCCTGGCCGAGACCGGCGAAGGGCCCGGGGACACCCCCCTGCTGCTGATCGGCGGCGGTGCCAAGGGGGTGGCCTGGCGCGAGACGGTGCGGCGGCTGTCCGGACGTGCCGTCCAGGTGCCCGCGGCCGGGGAACTCGTGGCGCTGGGAGCGGCGGCACAGGCGGCCGGTCTGCTGCTGGGCGAGGACCCGGCCGCCGTCGCCCGGCGCTGGCGGACCGCCGAAGGCCCCTCCTACGAGCCGGTGGCACGGGACGAGGAGGCGCTGGACCGGCTCTCCGCCGCGCTCGACGGCGCGCAGCCGCTGCTGGGCCGGCGGTCCTGAACCGACTGCCCTGTCGGTCTCCCCCAGAACGTCGGTGCCAGGACGGACGCTGTCAGCGCCCGACGCCGGGACGCTCGCCAGGGCGTCCACCCCGGACGGCGGCCTGGGAAGGCCGTTCACCGGCTCGACGGCTGTTCCGTACGGCGGCGGGAGCAGGCCGCCCGCGCACGAGGGACCCTCTGTCCGTCATTCCCGGATACGCCGGTCCGCACGTCCCGTCTCCCCTCCGAAGGAGTCTCCATGACAGGTCACGTGCCCGGCACACAGCGGGAGATACGCAGACGCAATCTCTCCCGTGTGCTGTACGCGGTCGCCGGGCAGGGGCCGTGTTCCCGAGCGGCGGTGGCGGCGCGGCTGGGGCTGACCCGCACGGCGGTCTCCACCCTCGTCGAGGAGTTGCTGCGCGCCGGGCTGCTCACCGAACAAGGTCCCACCCCGCCCGGAGGGGGCCCCGGCCGTCCGGGCACCGCGCTGGCGCTGCCGGACCGGGGGCCGTGCGGGCTGGGCGCGGAGATCGGCGTCGACCACCTCGCCGTGTGCGCCGTCGATCCGCGCGGCCGGGTGCGCGCGAGCACGCGGATCGTCTCCGACGGCCGGGACAGCGCCCCGGAACCCGTCCTGGCACGGCTGAGGGAACTGGTGGACGACGTGGCCGTGCGGGCCCGGGAGGAGGGACTCGTCCCCGCCGGACTCGCGGTGGCCCGTCCCGGCCTGGTCGCCCGGGGCACCACCACGGTCGTCCGTGCGCCGAACCTGGGCTGGCACGGCATCGACCTGGCTCCCGCCCTCGCGGGGGCCGGGACGGCGCCGGGGAACGAGCGGGAGGGGCTGCCCCTCGCCGTCGACAACGAGGCCAATCTGGGCGCGCTGGCCGAACTGTGGCTCGACCACACGCGGGTGCCCCGCGATTTCGTTCACGTCTCGGCGGAGATCGGCATCGGTGCCGCTGTCGTGCTCGACGGCGAACTGCTCCGCGGCACCAGGGGATTCGCCGGGGAGCTGGGCCATGTGCCCGTACATCCGCAGGGGCCGCGCTGCGCCTGCGGTGGCCGCGGCTGTCTTGAGCAGTACGCGGGTGAGAGCGCGGTGCTGCGTGCTGCCGGGCTCACCGCCGACGGCGACCGTGCCGCGGCCCTCACCGCGCTGGCGGAGCGTGCCGCACGGGGCGAGGTGCGCGTGCGGAGTGCGCTTGAGGACGCGGGTACGGCCTTGGGCATCGCGCTGGCCGGGACGGTCAGTCTGCTCGACCCGCGCGCCGTGGTGCTGGGGGGCGCCCTGGCCCGCTTCGCGCCCTGGCTGCGGCCCGCGCTGGAGAGGGAGCTGGCCGAGCGGACGGCTGCCCCGGAAGCCGCCGTCGAGCTGCTGGTCTCTCAGCTGGGCGGCGAGGGACCGCTGCTGGGGGCGGCCCATGCGGCCGTCCGCGTGGTACTGGACGACCCTTTGTCGTACGTGGCCTCACGCGTGGGATGACTGCGCGCATGGAGCGCGACCGTTCCGGCCCGGCACCCGCACGGGCGAGGACCACGGCCCGGTCGCACCCCGCACGGGGTACGGCGCGGCGGCGGGCCAGGGAGCCCGGACAGCGCAGCGGGGGCGCACGTCGCGCCCGATGCGCCGCACCAGGGGCCGGATCCGCAAGGGCCAGGGGCCGGATCCGCGCGGCGCGACGGGCCCCAGCGGCTACGGCAACGGGGCGCCAGCGCTTCGGCCTCCATGGACACATGGCATTCACGCACACGCAGGGCCCTTCACGCGTACATCGCGGTGCCCCCTCCCGATATCCCGAACCACCGCGCCGCTCCCTGCGCCAGGCCGCCAAGCCCGGCCCATCCACCCCCATCCACCGAGCCCGGCGCGCCCTCCCACGCGCCGGTCCACCGCGCCCTCCCCGTGCGCCGGGCCCGGTCGCGGCTTCGGTCACTGGTCGGCCCAATGGCACGGCCCTACAGCCCTTGGCAGCACCTCCGGGCGGCTGCCATCATCAACGCGCGTCAACTTGTCATGCACGTGCCCCCCATTGCTCCTCCGCTTCCTTCCCCCCACCGGGAGACACGATGGACTCAGCACGCCGGCACCACACACCCTCGCCCTCACACCCTCGCCTGCCCACGCGTCGCGCGCTCCTGCGCGGCGGGGCGGGCCTCACCGTCGCCGCAGGGCTCGCCGGAGCCTCGCTCCTGACGAGCGGTACCGCATCGGCCCGCCCCGGCCACGGCAGGCAGGCGGACCGGCCGAGAGGCCCGCTCGCCGTCGACTACCCCGGCGCCGAGTGGATTCCCGCCTCGTCGTCCAACTACACGGCCGCAGACCGGCCGGAGCAGTACCCGATCGACTTCGTGGTCATCCACGTCACACAGGAGTTCTACGACGACACCCTCGCGATCTTCCAGAACCCCGACAAGGCCGTCTCCTCGCACTACGTCGTGCGGTCCGCCGACGGCCACGTCGCGCAGGTGGTGCGGGAGAAGAACGTGGCCTGGCACGCGGGCAACTGGAACTACAACACGCGCAGCGTCGGCATCGAGCACGAGGGGTGGATCGACCAACCCGACCAGTGGTTCACCGACGCCCTCTACACCGCCTCGGCCGCGCTGACGGCCGACATCTGCCGCCGCCACGGCATCCCCGTGGACCGACGGCACATCATCGGCCACAACGAGGTGCCCGGCGCCGACCACACCGACCCCGGCCCCTCGTGGGACTGGGCGCGCTACATGAAGCTCGTCGCAGCGCACTGACGCCACCCCCGCTCCGCCCGGTGAGGCCCGCCGGGCCCGGCACGGGCCTCACCGGGTACGCCGCCGCCCGACTCGGGAGCCGGCCGCCACGCATCGCCGCACGTGTCGACCGCATCGCGCACGCCTCGACCGCATCACGTACGTGTCGACCGGCGTCCGATAGAAGTAAAAGCCGCTCTCAGTAACCCAGTTCGGGAGCACAGCCGAGCGGACACCCAAACAGTTCAGCCCATCGTGTGACTACCGGCGGAAAGCCTTCCCCGTCCTACCCGGCCCCGTCATCCTCGGTCCGTGCAACAAGGGGACAAGGGGCGCACCGGGGGCCGGAACGCGCGGGCCGGAAGCCGCGCCGGACGGAAGACGCTGACAGCTGCGGCCGTGGCCGCCTGCGCGGCGCTGGGTACGGCACACAGCGCCGCGGCTTTGGGCTCCTCGTCCACCGAGCCGCATGCCACCGAGTCGCCCTCCGCCTCACAGCACGAAGCAGCCCCCTCGTCCGGAGCAGGCGCCGCCGCGCCCGATGACGGCTCCCGCCCGGAGGCTCCCGGCGAGGCCGCGCCCCCGCTCACTTACCGCACCGCACCGGTTGCCCCACGGCTCGTCGGCTCCGTGCCGCACATGTCCCGTCACGACGAGGGCGCCCATCTGTCGGTGCGGGACGGCGGCGCCCGCGTGGACGCGGCGGCCGGGAGAAGCGGTCACTGCGAAGGTGCCACGCTGCACATCCGGACGGCGGACGGCACCGTCGTCCATCTCTCGACGGGGCACCCGTGCCCCACTCCCCCGCCCTCGCCCCCGCCGACTCCGCCCGAGCCGACGCCGCCCGAGCCCACTCCGCCCCGGCCGACACCGCCGCCCCCGGAGCCGACGCCCCCGCAGCAGCCGTCGCCCTCTCCCTCCGCGCCGCCCGCACCCCAGGCCCCGGAGCGGCCGGCCCCGCAGCAGCCCGAGCCCGCCCGGCGGGCAGCGGCGCCCGCTCCCCCACCGCAGGAGCGGCCCGCACCGAAGCCGCGTCCGAGCAAGCCCGCGCCGAAGCCGCCGCAGCCCTCGCCGCCGCCCAGTCTGCTGGCGGTGCCACGCCAGCCGATGCCCGACCGCCAGCAGCCGGACGGCAGCATGTCGATGGTCACCCGCACGCTGTTGATCGTCGCCCCCGCCGTGCTGGCGGCAGCGGCGTTGCGGCCCCGTTCCGGCAGCGGCGGGGCGGCGTCCCGAGCCTCCGGGGAAGCCACCGGCGCGGGCGGTGACTGACCCCCGCGCCCGCTGGCCCGGCATTGGCATGCCGTGCCGCCCACGTCCCGGCGCCGCGGTCCGGAGCGCTTCATGAGGCGCTGCGCGCCGCCGCACCACCGTGCCGTCTGAATCTCCCCTGCCCCGTCCCGCCCGTTTCCGATCCGTCTTCTCATGTTCGTGGAGGCCCCGTTGTCCGAATGGCTCGCGCTGCTCATCGGCCTGCTCGCCGCTTTCCTCGTCGTCGCCGCGGTCGTCGTCCTCAGACGTCGCCGGGTCGTGAACGAGGACCCCTCCGAGACACCCGACGTGATCGAGTACATGACGATGATGATCGGCGTGGTCTACGCGATCGTGCTGGGTCTGGCCATCGCGGGTGTCTGGGAGGCCCGCAACGCGGCTGACGCGGCCGTCACCCAGGAGGCGCAGGCGCTCCACGAGGTGAGGGAACGCGTCCAGGTCTATCCGGCGGCCACCCGCGAACGAGTGCGCGACGGAATCGACGCGTACGTGCGCCACGTCGTCGACAAGGAATGGCCGTACATGGTCGAGCACGGCGAACTCACCGAACGGGGCGACCGCATGCTGGAGCAGGTCCGCAAGGACGTGACCGGCTACGACCCCAAGACCACGCAGCAGGCCCAGGCGTATCAGTCCCTCGTCGACCAGGTCGCCGAGGCCGACAACGCCCGTACGGAACGCGGCGACAGCGCCGAACCGACGATGCCCGGCGTGGTGTGGATCGGACTGTACGCGGGAGCTGCCGTCTCCGTCGGCATGCTCTTCGCCCTCCAGATCCAGCGCTCGGGAAGGGAATTGGTGCTGGCCGGCATCTTCAGCGCGCTGATCGCGTTCCTGCTGTTCCTCGTCTGGTACTTCGACGCGCCGTTCGCCCGGGGGCTGGACGATCCCACTCAGGCGTTCACCTCGCTGTTCCCGCGCGCCACCGGCACCTGAGCGTCCCGGTGGACCGCGCCCGTGCGGTACGTGTGCGTCCTCCGGGGTGTGGCCCGGGGACGCACGCGTACTGGTCGGCGCGCACGTACCGGTGGCGTGCGCCGGCCGTGCGGGACCGGTGCGGACGCCCCTCCGTGGTGACCTGCGGACGACGCCCCCGCCACGTCCGTGTGCCGGAAGGCGGGTGAGATGCTGGCCGTACCGAGAGGCGAGAGACCACGAAGGAGTTCCGGGTGTCCCAGCTCTTCCCCGCCCTGCACACCGCGTCGTCGCAGACGGCACTGCGCTTCGGTGACCGGGCGCTCAGCTACCGGGAGCTCGCCGGCGCGGCCGGCCGGCTGGCCGCCAGGCTGGAGCCCGCCGCCCCGGTGGCCGTGTGGGCGACGCCCAGCCTGGAGACGGCGGTCGGAGTGGTGGCCGGGCTGCTGGCCGGGGTACCCGTCGTACCGGTGAACCCGAAGAGCGGCGAACGGGAACTGACGCACATCGTGACCGACAGCGCGCCGGGCACGGTGGTGGCCGAACCCGGTGCCGAGCTGCCCGGCCCCCTCGCGTCCCTGCTCCGCATGGACGTCGACCTCAGCGAGGAGTCGACAGAGGTGGCCGACGCGACGGAGGCGGCCTGGTTCCCGCCGGCCGAGCCCGCGGCGGAGACGGCCGCGCTCGTCGTCTACACCTCCGGCACGACCGGTCCCCCCAAGGGCGTGGTGCTCTCCCGCCGGGCGCTGGCCAGCAACCTGGACGCGCTGGAGGAAGCCTGGGGCTGGACGGCCGACGACGTCCTGGTGCACGGGCTGCCACTGTTCCACGTGCACGGACTGATCCTGGGCGTCCTCGGTCCGCTCCGTCGCGGCGGCACCCTGCGCCATCTGGGCCGGTTCACGGTCGAGGGCGTGACGCGGGAGATGGCGAGCGGCGGGACGATGCTGTTCGGGGTGCCGACGATGTACCACCGGCTCGCGGACGCCTGCGCGAGCGACCCCGACCTGGTGCGGGCGCTGGCGGGGGCCCGGCTGCTGGTGTCCGGTTCGGCCGCGCTGCCGCTGCACGACCACGAGCGGCTGACCGCCGCCACCGGCCAGCGGGTGATCGAGCGCTACGGAATGACCGAGACGCTGATGAACACCAGCGTGCTCCCCGGCGGGACCTCCCGGGTGGGCACGGTCGGGGTCCCGCTGCGCGATGTGGACATCCGCATCGTGGACGACGCAGGCCGGCGGATTCCGGCGGAGGACACCGAGACGGTGGGCGAGCTCGAAGTACGCGGCCCGAACCTGTTCACCGAGTACCTCAACCGGCCGGACGCCACGGCCGAGGCCTTCGACGGCGGCTGGTTCCGCACCGGTGACATGGCGACGCGTGACGCGGACGGCTCCGTGCGGCTCGTCGGCCGGAAAGCCACCGACCTGATCAAGAGCGGTGGCTACAAGATCGGGGCCGGCGAGATCGAGAACGTGCTCCTCGGCCACCCGGCGGTGGCCGAGGCCGCCGTCACGGGCGAGCCCGACCCCGACCTGGGCGAGCGCGTCGTCGCCTGGATCGTCCCCGCCGCCGGGCAGCAGCCGCCGCGCGAGGAGGAGCTCGCCGATCTCGTGGCCGGCCAGCTGGCCCCGCACAAGCGCCCCCGCCGGGTGCGGTTCCTGGAGGCCCTGCCGCGCAACGACATGGGCAAGGTGCTCAAGCGGGAGCTGCCCGGCCGGCAGGACTGACCGT
>Ga0164243_10008606_pt1 | contig 15013 bp, 14 predicted proteins | sample OricompcompostOP_FD_108781 | JGI IMG/M metagenome (GOLD analysis project Ga0164243, IMG submission 108781) | Organic Plus compost microbial communities from Emeryville, California, USA - Original compost - Organic plus compost (OP) | ecosystem: Engineered > Solid waste > Mixed feedstock >... | reverse complement strand
AATGTCGCGCCGAGCACGCTTTCGAGCTGGTTCACCCGCTTGGTGACAACGGACGCGGCCAGCCCGAGGTCGCGCGCCGCCCGGGAGAAACTCCCGGTCTGGGCGACAGCCTGAAAGGCTTTGAAATTCAGGTAGATATCCATGATCTCACGCGATTTGCGTCAGAATATAGCGCAATTCGGCTAATTCTCATCCGAAATGAAGAAGATTAGGGTCGCGACAACAACCGCCGCAGGTCTGTAAATGCGGCGTCCCTTCTCAGGAAACGCTAGGGCCGACATGACCTCTTCCCCCGCACATTTGCGCGAACCCGCGCGCGACACGCCCGTCTTCGGCGAATACGACGTCGTTGTCCTCGGCGGCGGCCCTGCCGGTCTCGCCGCGGCCGCCGCGGCGGCCGCCCACGCCCGCCGCGTGCTGCTCATCGAGCGCTACGGCTTTCTCGGCGGCATGGGCACCGCCGCCGGCGTCACCAATTTCTGCGGCCTGCACGCCAACGTCTTCGGCGAGATCCGCCAAGTGGTGCACGGCGTCGCCGACGACCTGCTCGGTCGGATCGATCGGCTCGGCGGGCTCAATCCGCCGCACCGCGTGTTCGGCAAGATCGACGCCCAAGCTTACGACACCGCCGTCTTCAAATGCGCCGCCGACGATCTGCTGCTGTCGCGCGGCGCCGACCTGCTTTTCCATGCGCTCGCCGCGGGCGTGATGATGCACGACGAGCGGCGCATCAAGGCGCTGCTGGTCGAAACCAAATCCGGCCGCCAAGCGATCCTCGGCCGCGTCTTCATCGACTGCTCGGGCGACGGCGATCTCGCCGCCTTCGCCGGCGCCGCTTACGAGAAGGGCGACGCGCATGGCGACCTGCTCTATCCGAGCATGATGTTCCGCCTGAACGGCGTCGATGCCGACAAGGCCGGCGATGCCTGGCGCACCATTCCGGCGCTGATGGACGAAGCCGCCAAGCGCGGCGTCACCTTCCCGCGCAAGGGCGCCATCGTGCGGCCGCAGAAGCATTCCATCGAATGGCGCGTGAACGTCACGCAAGTGAAGAACGACGACGGCCACGCCGTCGATGCGACGGACGCCGTTCAATTCAGCCGCGGCGAGATCGACGGCCGCAAGCAGGCGCTCGACTTCTTCGCCTTCCTCAAGCGCGAGGCGCCGGGCTTCGCCGACGCCTATGTCGTCGACATTCCGCCGCAGCTCGGCGTGCGCGAAACGCGCCGCATCACCGGCCGCTATCAGTTGACGGCGGACGATGTGCTCACCTGCGCCAGCTTCGACGACACCATCGGCGTCAATGGCTGGCCGATCGAAGCGCATGTCGCCGGCGACGTCGCCTGGCGCTGGCCGGACATTCCCGGCTCGCGCGGCTTCAATCACCTGCCCTATCGCATGCTGACGCCGCCCGGCCTCGACAACCTACTCGTCGCCGGCCGCTGCGCGTCGATGACGCATGAAGGCCAATCGGCGGCGCGCGTCTCCGGCGGCTGCTTCGTCATGGGCGAAGCCGCCGGGACCGCGGCGCACCTTTCGCTTGCCGGCAATAGCCCCTGTGCGGATATTGCCGTCGATCGCCTGCAAGAAACGCTCGAACGTGGCGGCGTCTATCTCGGCCGCGACGCATAACAGGAAACGACTCATGCTGGGACGCCTTGCCTTCTCCGCCCTTCTGCTCGTCGCCGCCGCGCTGCCGGCGCAATCTCAGGCGCAAGCGCCAAGCTGGCCGCCGAAGACCGTGCGCGTGCTGGTGCCCTTCGGTCCCGGCTCGACGCCTGACATCGTCGCGCGCCTCGTCGCCGAGGGCCTCGGCAAGAAGCATCCCGGCAGCGTCTTCGTGGTCGAGAACAAGCCGGGCGCCAGCGGCAATCTCGGCACTGACACCGTGGCGAAAGCCGCGCCCGACGGCACGACCATCGGCGTTTCGATCGGCGGGCCGCTCGCCATCAACACTTTGTTGTTCTCGAAGCTGCCCTACGATCCGCAGAAGGACATCGCGCCGGTGACACAGCTCATCACCCAGCCGAGCGCGCTCGCCGTCAATCCGGGGCTGAACGTCAACACCGTCGCCGAACTCATCGCGCTGCTGAAGGCCAATCCGGGCAAGTACAACTTCGCCTCCATCGGCAACGGCTCGCTGTCGCACCTCGCGATGGAAGCGTTGGCGATCAAGGCCGGCGTGAAGCTGGTGCACATCCCCTATCAAGCCTCGCCCGCGGCGATGACGGCGATCATGCGCGGCGACGCGCAGATGGGTTGTTTGCCGGCGATCTCGGTGACGCCGCAGGCGGCCAACGGCGCGGTGAAGATCCTCGCGGTGTCGACCGCCAAGCGCTCGCCGTTCCTCAAGGACGTGCCGACCTTGAAGGAAAGCGGCATCGACGTCGAAGCCGACGCCTGGATGGGCCTGATCGCGCCGGGCGCGACGCCGCCGGCGCTGGTCGAGGCCATCAACAAGGACGTCGTCGAGATCATCAAGCAGCCCGGCGTGGTCGACAAGCTCGCCACGCAGCTGATGGAGCCTGTCGGCTCGAGCCCGGCCGACTTCCGCAAGCTGATGAATGCCGAGATCGATCGCTGGGCGCCGGTGATCAAGGCCGCGGACGTGAAGGTGAATTGAAGCGCTCCGCCTTTCGCGCCCGACGGGCGCGGGGCGCGCGCGTTTTCCCTTGGGTGCCATGCGCCGGCGGCATTGTTGAAGCCGCCGCGCCGCTGTAAGCGAGACGTTCCGTCAACGCTCAGCAGCCGCGCCGCCCCGAGGTCCAATGCACAACGTTTCCATCCGCCCCGAGATCGTCGATCGTGTCGTCGCGCGGCGCGGCCGCCTGCACTGGTTCGACCAGCTCGATCCGCAGCGCACCGCCCTCGTCGTTATCGACATGCAGGAGACGTTCTGCGCGCCGGGCAGCCCGGCGGAAGTCGCCGTGTCGCGCAGCATCGTCGACCCGCTCAACCGTCTGACCCGGCGGCTGCGGCCGATGGGCGTGCCGGTGATCTGGGTCCTGCACGCCAACACGCATTCCAACGGCAAGAGCGATTGGGAAGTCTTCTTCAATCATGTCGTCGCCGACGACGTGCGCCAGCGCACGATGGAAAGCCTCGCCCCCGGCCGGCAGAAGGTCTGGAGCGGCCTCGAACAAGGCAACGACGACATCACGATCATCAAGAACCGCTACAGCGCGCTGGTGCCGGGCGCCTCTTCGCTGGAACGCGTGTTGCGAAACCTCGGCGTCGACACGCTGCTGATCGCCGGCACCAAGACCAATGTCTGCTGCGAGTCGACCGCGCGCGACGCGATGATGCTCGACTTCAAGGTCGTCATGCTGTCGGACTGCACGGCTGCTTTGTCGGACGACGAACACCGCGCCGCGCTGGAGACCATCATTCAGCAGTTCGGCGACGTTCTGACGAGCGATGAGGCGGTCGAAAGGTTGACGCAGGAAAGCCGTCGCCCGTAGCCATCTACCCACCCCACCGTGAACCGGCACGCCGGGATTGCGTCCCGGCGTCCATGGCAGCGCAAATGGCACACAACATAGGGAAGCGATACTGACCTATCTGCCGCGCCGCGCGTGATAGGCTGACTGTGAGACTTGTCGTTGACGCGCTCGAGGAGGGCTCGGTATGGCGATACGAAACATCTCACGCGAGACAATCAACATCGTCCTGATCGCCATCATGGCTTTATGCCTGATCGCGGCGTTGATCGCCGGAGCGGTCGGCATCGCCTGGACAGGCAGCCCTGCGGGAGCGACGGCGACGACCATCGCGGAAACCTCCTCTTGGCTCCTGGCGGCGGCGTTCTGCGCCGCGCTCGTGATCGCGCTGGTCGAGGAGCATGACGACCGCCGCGGCGAAGGACGTGCGAGGCACATCTCATAGCGCGCCTCTTGCGCGTTTCCATATTACAGCGGAGATTATCGGCGCCTCATGTGTATGAGCGCAATGTGAGTCGATATTGAAAGGATGCGAGGCATGTCGCTGTCCCGTTTGATGAAGCCGATCCTTGCCTCCGTTACCGCCGCCGCGTTGTTCGTGACATCCGCCGACGCCTGTACCCGCGCGGTCTATCTCGGCGTCAACGACATCGTCATCACCGCCCGCTCGATGGACTGGAGGGAGGATATCCAAACCAATCTCTGGATCTTCCCGCGCGGCATGGCGCGCACCGGCGAGACCGGTCCCAACACCGTCAAATGGACATCGAAATACGGCAGCGTGATCGCCTCGGCTTACGACATTTCGACGAGCGACGGCGTCAACGAAGCCGGCCTCGTCGCCAATATCCTGTGGCTGGTGGAATCGGAATATCCGAAATTCGATCCGAGCAAGCCGGGTTTAAGCATCGCCGCCTGGGCGCAGTACGTGCTCGATAATTTCGCGACGGTCGGGGAAGCTGTCGATGCGCTCAAGGGCGAGCCGTTCATCATCGTCAGCGACAACGTGCCCGGCACGAAGCTGTTCGCCACCTTGCATCTGTCGCTCTCGGACGCGACCGGCGACAGCGCCATCTTCGAATATATCGGCGGCAAGCTGGTCATCCATCACGACCGCAAGTATCAGGTGATGACCAACTCCCCCACGTTCGAGCATCAGCTGGCGCTCAACGCCTATTGGAAGGAGATCGGTGGCACCGTGATGCTACCCGGCACCAACCGCGCGGCCGATCGCTTCGCGCGCGCGTCGTTCTACATCAACGCGGTACCGAGGTTCGAAGACCCGAACCTGGCGCTGGCGAGCGTGTTCAGCGTCATCCGCAATGCATCGGTGCCGTTCGGCATCAGCACGCCGGATCAGCCGAACATCTCGTCGACGCGCTGGCGCACCGTGGTCGACCACAAGCGCAAGCTCTATTTCTTCGAGTCGGCGCTGACGCCGAACACGTTCTGGGTCGATCTGAAGGAGATCGACTTTTCCAAGGACACCGGCAAAGTGAAGAAACTGGACCTCGGGCCGAACCAGGACCACACCTTTGCCGGCGACGCGACCAAGGATTTCGTCGCGACCCCGCCGTTCAAGTTCATGGGAGTTCAGTGAGACGTGCGCGCTGGCAACGCCTAAGGCCGTCATTCTGAGGTGCGGGCCAGCGGGTCCGCGCAAAATGCGGCCCGGTGACAAGCTCCGCTGGCCTCGAAGAGTGACGGGTCAAAGGCGGAGCAAGGCCGCCTTACGCCGCCTCTTTCTTCACGTCCTTGATGTCGTTGAACACCAGGCCCGGCGCGCGCTCGCGCGTGTAGTCGAGGATGAACTGGTTGCGCGCCATGAACACCTTGTCGCCGTCGAGGTCCTCGGCGACGGACGAGTAGTTCGACGAGACGAACTCGTCGAGCTTCTTGCGTTCGTCGCAGGCGATCCAGCGCGCGAGCTGGAATTCCGGCTGCTCGAAACCGATGTCGAGGCCGTACTCTTCGGCAAGCCGCACCTTGAGCACGTCGAGCTGCAACGGACCGACGACACCGACCAGCGCCGGCGCGCCGTCGAGCGGGCGGAACACCTGCACGACGCCCTCCTCGGCCATCTGCTGCAAAGCCTCTTTCAGCTTCTTGGCCTTCATCGGATCGCCAAGCTTCACGCGGCGCAGGATTTCCGGCGCGAAGTTCGGCACGCCGAGGAACGACAATTCCTCGCCCTCGGTGAAGGTATCGCCGATGCGCAGGGTGCCATGGTTCGGAATGCCGACCACGTCGCCGGCATAGGCTTCGTCCGCGACCGAGCGGTCCTGCGCGAAGAAGAACTGCGGCGCCGACAAGGTCACCGGCTTGCCGGTGCGCGTGAGCTTGGCCTTCATGCCGCGGCGCAGCTTGCCCGAGCACAAACGCGCGAAGGCGATGCGGTCGCGATGGTTCGGATCCATGTTGGCCTGGATCTTAAACACGAACGCCGTCATCGCGTTTTCGTGGGCGTCGATCTTGCGCGTATTGGCGACCTGCGCGCGCGGCGGCGGCGCCAGCGCACCGAGCGCATCGAGCAGATCCTTGACGCCGAAGTTCTTCAAGGCCGAGCCGAAGAACACGGGCGTCAGATGGCCCTCGCGGAAAGCCTGGAAGTCGAACGGCCGGCAGGCCTCCTTCACCAGCTTCAACTCCTCCGCGATCGCGTCGGCGTTGAGCATCGGGTTCTTGGCGGCAAGCGAAGCGAGATCCAGCGGCTGAGGGTCGACCGTACGGCCGTCGTCGGTTAGCAGACGCATTTCGCCGGTGGCGATGTCGTAGGTGCCGGCGAAGTCGCGGCCCTGCCCGATCGGCCAGGTCATCGGCGTCGTGTCGAGCGCCAGCGTCTTCTCGATCTCGTCGAGAATGTCGAAGGGATCGCGCGCCTCGCGGTCCATCTTGTTGATGAAGGTGACGATCGGAATGTCGCGCAGGCGGCAGACCTCGAACAGCTTTCGCGTGCGCGCCTCGATGCCCTTGGCGGCGTCGATCACCATCACCGCGCTGTCGACCGCGGTCAGCGTCCGGTAGGTGTCTTCCGAAAAGTCTTCGTGGCCCGGGGTGTCCAGCAGGTTGAACACGCGGCCGTCGTAGTCGAACGTCATCACCGAGGTGACAACCGAAATGCCGCGCTCGCGCTCGATGGCCATCCAGTCCGAACGGGTGGAGCGGCGGTCCCGCTTGGCCTTCACCTGGCCGGCGAGGTTGATGGCGCCCCCGAACAGCAGCAGCTTTTCGGTGAGCGTCGTCTTGCCGGCGTCCGGGTGGGAAATGATCGCGAAGGTGCGCCGGCGCTCGACTTCGGCGGCAATCGGCGTCTGAGCAGCGGAATCGGCGGCGGATAGCGGCTTATTCATGCGCCGCATGTGGCAGGGAACCCGCCCAAGATCAAGGGAGGGACAGCCGGAACCGGGCGCGAAAAGGGCGGGTCAACGTCCGACGGAACAAAAGGTTCCCGCGCAAAATGGTAAGAATTCGCGATATACGGCTTGTTCCCCGCGGCAGCTCACGTAGTAGAACACTTCATGGCCCTGACGGAAATCTCCCTGATCCGCCGCATCTTCCTGCTGATGCTGGCGGGCGTCATTTCGTTGCTTGTGATCGTCGGTCTGACGCTCTGGCTGACCGAGCGCGTCAACGACCACTCGGACGAGGTGGTGCGCGCGCGGAACACGCGGATGCTGGCCGCCACGCTGCTTAGCCTGGTGCAGGACATGGAATCCGGCCAGCGCGGCTATCTGCTGACGCACGACCGGCGCTACCTCGAGCCTTACGAGAAGGCCAAGCCGCAGGTGGACGAAACCCTGGGGCGACTGAAGGACATGATCAGGGACGATCCGGACGGCACCGCCGAGGCCGCCCGCCTGGCCGCCGCCATCAACGACAAGATCACGGAACTGTCGCAGACCGTGGCCCTTGCCGACTCCGGCGATACCGCCGGGGCCCTGGCGGTCGTCAATGCGGACCGCGGCCGCGACCTCATGGAGAACGTCCGCGGTCAGATCAACGTCATCGGCCAACGCTCCGACGCGCGTGTTCGCGACCGCCTCGCCGCCATGCAGCAGAGCACGCGCTATCTGACTTTCGTGTCTGTCTTCGCCTCGCTGCTCATCATCCTGGTCGCCGCCACGGCGATCTGGACCACCAGCCGCTACACCCGCGAACTGGTGCAGGCCCGTCGCGAGGTGGAAAGCGCCAATGCGAGCCTTGAGGCGCGGGTTGCCGAGCGCACCGCCGACCTCACCCGCGCCAACGAGGAAATCCAGCGTTTCGCCTATATCGTCAGCCACGATCTGCGGGCGCCGCTCGTCAACATTGTCGGCTTCACCAGCGAGATGGAGGCCGGTCTCGCGGCGCTGCAACGGGCCTTCTCGGCCAACGACAACCAGACACCCGACCCCATGCTGCTCGAGGAAGCGCGCGAGGTCACGACCACCGACCTGCCCGAAGCCATCGGCTTCATCCGCGCCTCGACGACCAAAATGGACCGCCTGATCAACGCCATCCTCAAGCTGTCGCGCGAAGGCCGGCGCGAGCTGCGGTCCGAACGGGTCGATCTGGCGCCGCTTCTGGCCACCGCCGCGGCCAGCGTCCAGCACCAGCTCGACGAGCGCGGCGCCCGCATCGAGCTCGGCGACCGCTTCCCGGTCATCCATTCGGACCGGCTTGCGCTCGAACAGGTTTTCGGCAATCTCGTCGACAACGCCGTGAAATACCTCTCCGCGGACCGGCCCGGACACATCCGGATCACGGCCAAGGAGGACCTGAGCGGTGTCACGATCGAGGTCGCCGACAACGGCCGTGGCATCGCGCCGAACGACCACGAGCGCATTTTCGAGCTGTTCCGGCGCGCCGGCACCCAGGATGTGGCCGGCGAAGGCATCGGCCTCGCCCATGTCCGCGCCCTGGTACGGCGCCTCGGCGGCGACATCACCGTCGATTCCGAACTCGGTAAGGGTAGCCGGTTTAAGGTGCGGCTGCCGCGCTACAGCAGACACGTTTACACAGAATGAGGGCATGATGGCCGAAACCCACAGCGCAGAACCCGTCGTGATCGTGATGATCGAGGATGACGAAGGTCATGCCCGCCTGATCGAGCGCAATATCCGCCGCGCCGGCGTCAATAACGAGATCGTGCCTTTCGCCAACGGCACGGCGGCGCTCGAATTCCTGTTCGGCGCCGACGGTTCGGGCACGGTAAGCGCCAATCGCGCCCTGCTCATCCTGCTCGACCTCAATCTGCCGGATATGACCGGCATCGACATCCTGGCCAAGGTGAAGGCCAATCCCCATCTCAAACGCACGCCGGTGATCATCTTGACGACCACCGACGACCAGCGCGAGATTCAGCGCTGTTACGACCTCGGCGCCAATGTCTACATCACGAAGCCGGTGAATTACGAAGGCTTCTCCAATGCCATCCGGCAGCTTGGCCTCTTCCTGTCGGTCATGCAGGTGCCCGTAGCGGATTGAACGTGTCAGATAGCTACCGCGTCCTTTACATCGACGACGACCCCGGCCTCGGCCGCTTGATGCAGCGAACGCTGGCGCAAAAGGGGTTGGCGATCGAGCATGCCCAGAACGGCAAAGATGGCCTCCAGCGCCTCGACGCCGGCGACATCGATATCGTGGCACTCGACCATGATCTCGGCCACGAGACCGGCCTCGACGTACTGCGCGCGATCAAGGCGCGCGAAGACGCGCCGCCCGTGATCTACGTCACCGGGTCGGACGATGCCCGCGTCGCGGTCGCCGCGCTCAAGGCGGGCGCCGTCGACTATGTGTGGAAGGACGTCGAGGGACACTATCGCGATCTGCTGGTCGAGTCGGTGCGCGCCGCGATCAGCCAGGAGCGCTGGAAGCGGGAAAAAGAGCGCGCCGAGCGTGAGGTGCGCGAGGCCAAAGAGCGCGCCGAATTGCTGTTGCGGGAGGTCAATCACCGCGTCGCCAATTCCCTCGCGCTGGTCCAATCGCTGGCGCGGCTGCAGGGCAACGCGGTCACGGACGAAGGCGCCAAATACGCCTTGCAGGAAATGCAGGCGCGCATCGCGGCGATCGCCGGCATTCACCGGCGGCTGTACACGTCCTCCGACGTCCGTTTCGTCGAGATGGACGCCTATATCGAGAGCCTCGTGCAAGAGCTGAGCGAGGCGATGAACGCCGAGGAAAAGCACCACAAGATCGCGCTCAGTGTCGAGACGCAGATGAAGGTGCCGACCGACAAGGCTGTCTCGATCGGCGTGGTCATCACCGAGCTGGTGACCAACGCCTACAAATACGCCTACCCGGAGAACATCACCGGCAGCATCCGCATCTTCCTGCGGCGCGCCGACTCCAGCCTGGTGCTGATGGTGGAAGACGATGGCGTCGGCTTCCGCGGCACCGATGCGCCCAAGGGCACCGGCGTCGGCACGCGGGTGATCAAGGCGATGGCGTCGAACCTGAAGGCGACCATCCGTTACGACCAGGAGCACGCCGGCACCCGCGTGGTGCTCGAATTCGCGGCGTGAGGGCTAGGCCTTTCCACCGGTCATGGCCGGGCTTGTCCCGGCCATCCATGTTTTCTTGCTAGCATCGAAGACGTGGATGCCCGGCACAAGGCCGGGCATGACGAAGTCCCGAAACACGCGCCGCCAACAGGCGCTAAGCCTTCGCCCCGCCGGGCTCCAGCGCCTCGCCCTCCAAGATGGGATGCGCCATGGCCTCGTGCAGCGCGTGCTTGTCGAGTTCGCCTTCCGACCGGCTGATGACGATGCACGCGACACCGTTGCCGACCAGGTTGGTGAGCGCGCGGCATTCGCTCATGAACTTGTCGATGCCGAGCAGGATCGCCAGCGCTTGAATTGGAATGTCCGGCACGATGGCGAGCGTCGCGGCCAAAGTGACGAAGCCCGCGCCCGTCACGCCCGACGCGCCCTTCGACGTGATCATCGCGATGCCGAGGATGCCGAGTTCCTGCCAGATGGTCAGATGCGTATTGGTCGCCTGCGCCAGGAACAAGATGGACAGCGTCATGTAGATATTGGTGCCGTCGAGATTGAAGCTGTAGCCGGTCGGAATGACCAGGCCGACCACGGGCCGCGAGGCGCCGAGATGCTCCATCTTCTGGATCATCTGCGGCAGCACCGTTTCCGACGATGACGTGCCGAGCACGATCAGCAGCTCGTCCTTGATGTAGCCGATGAAGCGGATGATCGAGAATCCGGAAAGCCGCGCGATGCTGCCGAGAACCAGCAGCACGAACAGGATGCTCGTCAAATAGAACGTCCCGACCAGCGCCGCGAGCCGCGCCAGCGAGCCGATGCCGAAGGCGCCGATGGTGAAGGCCATGGCGCCAAAGGCGCCGACGGGCGCGACGCGCACCACGATACGGATGATGCCGAAGAAGACACGCGCGGCCTGGTCGATCGCCTTGGCGATCGGTTCTCCCGCCTTGCCCATCAACGCGATCGAGAAGCCCGAAAGGATCGAGACCAACAGCACCTGCAGCAGGTCGCCACGCGCCAGCGCGCCGATATAACTGTCGGGAATGATCGCGAGCAGATGCGCGACAACGCCGTCTTGCTGCGCCTTGGTGACGTAGGTCGCCACCGCCCTGGCGTCCATCGTGGCCGGGTCGATGTTGAAGCCCGCGCCCGGCTGAAGGAGTTCGGCGACGATCAGGCCGATCGCCAGCGCGAGGGTCGAGACCACCTCGAAATAAAGCAGCGTCTTGACGCCGACGCGGCCGACGCGCTTGAGGTCGCCCATCGACGAAATGCCGTGCACCACGGTGCAGAAGATCACCGGCGCGATCATCATCTTGATCAGCGCGATGAACCCATCGCCGAGCGGCTTCATCGACTTGCCGAGGTCCGGCCAATAGTGGCCGAGGACGACACCGAGCACGATGGCGATCAGGACCTGAATGTAGAGAATGCTGTACCAGGGCTGGCGGGCAGGCTTAGCGACGACTTCGGTCATGAAAAATTCCAGGTAGAACCTATCCCCCGACAACCATGGAGATGGCAAAATTGTCGCACCCGATCAAGCCCTGGGAATCCGTACATCACCTCTCAGTAAGTTGATTTGACGCAAAGTATCGCAGCCGCGTGCTGCTATGCGGAAGTGACGCCCCACAGAGTGCCTCCATGGCCACCATCAGCCATATCGTCCACCCGACCGATTTCTCGGATGCCAGCAGCGCCGCCTTCGTGCATGCGCTGAAGATCGCCCTCACCGCCAAGGCGACCCTGACCATCCTCCATGTTGCCGCCTCGCATGCGAACGACGAGTGGGAGCAACTGCCGCAGGTGCGCAAACTGCTCGCGGACTGGGGCCTGCTCAGCCCGCACGATCCGGCTTCGGCCATGACCGAAAAGCTCGGCCTGACCGTCCGCAAGGTCGAACTGGAACCGCAGTCTCCGGCGAGCGGCGTCATGCAGTATCTGAGCCGTCACACGGCGGACCTGATCGTGCTCGCCACCGAAGGCCGGCAAGGCGTCGCGCGCTGGCTGCGCGGCTCGATCGCCGAAAGGCTCGCGCGCGAAAGCCGTTCGGTGACGTTGTTCGTGCCGGCCAAAGCGCGCGGCTTCATCGATCCACGACGGGGCGAAGTGCATTTGAAGCGCGTGCTGATCCCGATCGATCACGAGCCGCCGCCGGCCGCGCCGCGGGCCCGCATCATGGCCTTTGCCCAGCTCGTCGCCGGCATCGATGCCGAGGAGCGCCTGTTGCATGTCGGCGGCGACGCGCCCGTGATCCCGCAACCCGGCGCGCCCCGGCGGCAGCTTCCCGTGGCCGTCGGACAAGGCGACGCCGTCGAGGCCATCGTGGCCGCCGCCAATGATTGGTCGGCGGACCTCATCGGCATGCCGACCGCAGGCCACCATGGCTTCCTCGATGTGCTGCGCGGCTCGACCACCGAACGCGTGCTGCGTCAGGCGCCCTGTCCCCTGCTCGCCGTGCCGATCGCGTATTAAGTGACGGCACGATATTCTCGTTTTGTTCTGCAAGTCGAGCTTTCACATCCCGCCTCAAACTCTTCACTTCGTTCGACGCATTCGAACATTTCATTCGAAATATTCAGTTTGAACGAACGCTTGCGCGCATCCAAATTCGGCGGAGCCGAAGAGGAGCGACGCAATGTCCACCACCGCCCATCACGCCACCCATCCGCCTGCCCGCCGCGCGCCGGCCGCCGGTTGGCTCGCTTTGCTCCCAGGTCTGCTGCTCACGGGCGCGATCGCCGCGGCCGCGTTCGCGCTGCGCCAGATCCCCGGCCTCGGCATCCTTAGCCCGATGATCCTCGCCATCGTCATCGGCATCGCCTTTCACAACCTGATCGGCACGCCGGCGCGCGCCAAGGCCGGCGTCACCTTCTCGCTGCGGCGCGTGTTGCGCTTCGCCATCATCCTGCTCGGACTGCAACTGACCGCCGCGCAGGTCGCCGAGGTCGGCGCGACCGGCATCGCCCTCATCGCCGTCACGCTCGTCGCCACCTTCACCTTCACCAAATGGGTCGGCCGTCTGCTGGGCGTCGACAACAAGCTCGCCGAACTGATCGCCGCCGGCACCTCGATCTGCGGCGCCTCGGCGGTCATCGCCACCAACACCGTGACCGACGCGCCGGACGAAGACGTCGCCTACGCGGTCGCCTGCGTGACGGTATTCGGCTCGATCGCCATGTTCGTCTATCCGTTGTTGCCGGGCCTGCTCGGACTGTCGCCGCACGCCTACGGCCTCTGGGCCGGCGCCTCGATCCACGAGATCGCGCAGGTCGTCGCCGCCGCTTATCAGGACGGTACGCAGGCCGGCGACTTCGGCACCATCGCCAAGCTGTCGCGCGTGATGATGCTGGCGCCCGTGGTCATCGGCCTCGGTTTCATGGCGCGGCGCGCGCGCAGCACCGAGCACAGCCGTGCCAAGCCGGTGCCGCTGCCCTGGTTCGTGCTCGGCTTCGTCGCGCTCGTCGTCGTCAACAGTTTCGTCACCATCCCGGCGCCGGCCAAGATGGCGATCGTCACCGCCACGACCTTCCTGCTCTCGGTCGCGCTCGCCGCCATGGGCCTCGAGACCGACATCGCCAAGCTGCGCATGAAGGGCCTGCGGCCGTTCTTTCTCGGCCTCGCCGCCTTTCTTTTCATCGCGACGTTCAGTCTAATGCTCATCCGTATGACGACCTGACCGGCGCCGGATGACCCTCGAGCAGCTTCGCATCTTCGTCGCCGTGGCCGAACGCGAACATGTGACGCAGGCGGCCCGCGACCTCAACCTCACCCAGTCGGCGGTCAGCGCCGCGGTGACGGCGCTCGAGGAGCGGCACGACACCAAACTGTTCGACCGCATCGGCCGGCGCATCGCGCTCACCCAGGCCGGGCGTCTGTTCCTGACCGAAGCCCGCGCTGTGCTGGCCCGCGCAGCCGCCGCCGAAACGATGCTGGCCGATCTCACCGGCCTCAAGCGCGGTTCGCTTTCCCTCGCCGCCAGTCAGACCGTCGGCAATTACTGGCTGCCGCCGCTGATGGCCCGCTTCCGCCGCGAATATCCCGGCATCGCGCTGAGCCTCACCATCGGCAACACCGAAACCGTGGCGGCCATGGTGCGCGAGAGCCTGGTCGATGTCGGCTTCGTCGAAGGCGACGTGGACGAGCCGACGCTGGCGGTGACGCCGGTCGCCGAAGACGAACTCGTGCTCGTGGTGAGCACCGCGCAGCTCGCGCCAAAGCAGGCCGCGGCACTGCGGCCCGCCGATCTCGTCGCCATGCCCTGGGTGTTTCGCGAGCGCGGCTCCGGCACGCGCGCGCTGTTCGAGCAGGCGCTGAAGAAGCACGGCATCGCGGCGCCGGATCTCAATGTCGTGCTCGAATTGCCGTCGAACGAAGCCGTGCGCCGCGCGGTCGAGGCCGGCGCCGGGGCAACCGTGCTGTCGCGCCTGGCGGTGGAAACGGGCGTTTCGTCCGGCGCCCTCGCCGTCCTCGACTTCACCGTGCCGCCGCGGCGCTTCCTGGCGTTACGCCATAAGGAACGCACGCCGACGCAAGCCGAGCGGGCTTTGTTCGCGCTCGCCGGCCGGGACGAGACAAACGCGCGCGAGCCGAAAAGACCGCGGCGCCGCTAGCCGGCCAGCGCTTTCGCATAATCGTCCGGCTTGAAGCCGACCAGAAGCTTGCCGCCACCGAGTTCGAGCACAGGCCGCTTGATCATCGACGGCTGCGCCAGCATCAAGGCGATCGCCTTCTTTTCGGTGAGGCCTTCCTTGTCCTTGTCGGGCAGCTTCTTGAACGTCGTCCCCGCTTTGTTGAGCAGCAGCTCCCAGCCGGCCTTCTTCGCCCATTTTTCGAGCTTGTCGCGCTCGATGCCGGCGGTCTTGTAGTCGTGGAAGGCGTAGTCGACGCCCTGCTTCTCCAGCCAAGCGCGCGCCTTCTTCATCGTGTCGCAGTTCTTGATGCCGTAGATGGTAATGGCCATGGCCGCAGTGTCCCTCGTGTCGTCACGCGACCATGCCATTTCCGCCCGACTTTTGTCGATTGCCGCGGCGGGGACAATCACAACGTGTTCTTATGAATCCTGCCGTCCTTCATGACGACGGCCAAATTCTT
>Ga0164243_10008604_pt1 | contig 15014 bp, 12 predicted proteins | sample OricompcompostOP_FD_108781 | JGI IMG/M metagenome (GOLD analysis project Ga0164243, IMG submission 108781) | Organic Plus compost microbial communities from Emeryville, California, USA - Original compost - Organic plus compost (OP) | ecosystem: Engineered > Solid waste > Mixed feedstock >... | reverse complement strand
TGGTGCGCCGTTGGTCGTTATCGACGGACCTGCCACCGCGCGGGACTACAGCGGCGTGGTGAGTGACAACGTCGAGGGTGCGGCAGTGGCTACCCGCTACCTGATCGCCCGGGGGCATCGGGAGATCGGCATCGTGTCGCCGGCGGATGGGGTCAATCCCAACTTCGACGAGCGCGTGCGGGGCTTCGCGCGGGCGATGCGGGAGGCGGGCCTGCCCTTGGCCTGCGGGACGATCCAGGGCGACGATGTGAACCCTGCCATTCGGAGCCTGCTGGCGGAACGGCCGGGAATCACGGCCATCTTCGCTGCCAACGACGCATTCGCGCTCTCGGCGATCCGCGCGCTGGCGCAACGAGGCAAACGGGTCCCGCAGGATGTCTCCATCATGGGGTTCGACGATATCGACGTCGCCGGACAGGTCCAGCCAGGGCTGACCACAATGGCCATCGACAAGATGAGCATGGGGAGGCTCGCGACCGATCTCCTCGACTTCCGGCTTGGCTCGCCGAATGCGGCGACCGTCATCGTGACGCTTGTCCCCCGGCTGGTCGTCCGCGAATCCGTGGCAGACCCTCCGTCATCGGCGGGGGACGCGCAGGGGAATCAGGTCCCGCCCGCAGCATCGAACGAGACATGAAGCAGGAGAGGCAATGGCAGATATCGCCGAGACGGTGAACCAACGACCGGCATCAGCGGCCGGGCAGATCGGCGGGAAGGCAGGGACATCCCGATGGCGCCGCATCGCGCAGGACCGGTGGATGTACCTGTTCATGCTCCCCGGCCTCTGTTATTTCCTGGTCTTCGTCTATCTCCCGATGGCCGGGAACATCATCGCCTGGAAGAAGTACTCGCCCTTCATCGGCATCCGCAAGAGCCCGTGGGTGGGGTGGGCGAACTTCGAGCGGCTGTTCACGGACGACCGGTTCCTGAACGCCCTGAAGAACACGCTCCAGATCGAGATCCTGCAACTGATCTTCGCCTTCTGGGCGCCGCTGCTGCTCGCCCTGCTGCTCAACTCGCTGATCAACGAGAAGATCAAGCGCACCATCCAGAGCATCGTCTACCTGCCCTACTTCCTCTCCTGGGTCATCGTCGTCGCCCTCTGGACGCAGACCTTCGGCGGCGCTGGCGTCATCAACAGCGCGCTGAAGGACCACGGCTGGCCAACCTTCAACATCATGTCCAACCCGGACTGGTTCCTGCCGGTGATGGTGGCGCAATCGGTGTGGAAGGAGGTGGGCTGGGGCACCATCATCTTCCTCGCCGCGCTCACCAAGATCGATGTCCAGCTCTACGAGGCCGCCGCGATGGACGGCGCGAACGGGCGACGCCGCCTCTTCGATGTCACCCTGCCCGGTATCCGCAGCATCATCATCCTGCTGCTGATCCTGCGTATGGGATCGATGTTTTCCACCGGGTTCGAACAGTACTTCCTCCAACGTCAGGCGTTCGGCGCCGAGCGGGCGGAGGTGATCGACACCCTGGTCTACTACCTCGGGTTCCAGAACGGGGACTGGAGTTTTGCGGCGGCGGTCGGCCTGGTGCGCGGCGTCGTGGCGGCGCTGCTGATCTTTGGGGCGAACTGGCTCGCCAAGCGCTTCGACGAGGAAGGATTGCTGTAGATGGCGCTCACGGTCCATGAGGGTGATGCGCCGGGCGCCGTCGCCGCGCTCGCCGAATCGCAGACCAACCGGTCCCGAAAGAAGCGGAATGACAACCGGCCGATCTGGATGGAGGAGCCGGGTCCGTTGATGCGGGCCGGGAAGTTCGCGATCCTCGCATTCATCGTCATCGTCATGCTCTTCCCCATCATCTACGTCGTCTCGATGAGCTTCTCGTCCGCCGAGGACGCGATGCGCGGCGGATTGGTGTTGTGGCCGAAGAACCCGACGCTGGATGCGTATCGCGCCATCCTGCGCGGGGGTGTGGTGACGCGCGCCCTGCAGATCAGCTTCCTGCTCACCATCTTTGGCACGGCCGCCCAGATGTTCTTCACGACGACGATGGCCTACGGGCTCTCCCGCACCAGCGTGATCGGCTCGAAAGCCGTGCTCTACGTCGTGCTTGGCGCCATGATCTTCTCGCCGGGCATGATCCCCAGCTATCTGCTGGTGAAGAATCTCGGCATGATCAACACCTACTACGCGCTCATCGTGCCAGGGCTCATCAGCGCCTGGAACCTGATCATCGTCCGCAACTTCTTCATGAACCTGCCGCAGGAGCTCTATGACGCCGCCCGCACGGATGGCGCGAACGACTTCCAGATCTTCATGCAGATCGTCCTGCCGCTCTCGAAGGCGGTGCTGGCAGTGATCGCGCTGTTCTACGGCGTGGTGATCTGGAACAGCTGGTTCAATGCCCTGCTCTATCTGAACGATTCGACCAAGTGGCCCGTGCAGCTCGTGCTGCGCCAGTACGTGCTCCAGGGCACGGCGCTCACCTCGGCCGACATGCTCCAGCCGGGATCGACCCCGCCGCCCGCCCAGACGATCAAGATGGCGATCGTCGTCATCGCGACGGTGCCCATCCTCTGTGTCTACCCGTTCCTCCAACGCTATTTCACCAAGGGTGTGCTCACCGGCTCCATCAAGGGCTAGCGCACCGACCTCGCGATGTCGTCAGAGGAGGGATGCCAGGGTTCCACGAAGAGCGCGTTGATCGTTCGCCTGCCTGTCTGCCGTCCACGCCTGCCGTCTCGCGCTCAAGCGAGACGGTTGGGGAAGTCTTGCCTGAAGGAGCCTCACCGATGACACTCGATCGCACGTTTAGGCGCCGTACGCTTGTCAAGGGAGCGGGAATCACCGCTGGAACGCTGGCGCTCGGGGCCACGGCCCGCCCGCGCATCACCTTCGCACAGACACCGGACGCCTCGCCCGCTGCATCTCCCGCCAGTGGCGATACGGTCGTCCCCTCCGGCGTGGAGGGCGTGCCCGATGTCTACATGAAGACGCCGGAGCCCTGGCAGAGCTACGATGGCGTGCCCGGCAACGGCGGCACCGTCAAGGCCTTCACCATCTCCTACAACCCGCCGCCGCCCGCGCGCGATCAGAACCAGTACTGGCAGGAGCTGGAGAAGCGGCTGGGCGTGAAGTGGGAGATCGACATGACGCCCCAGCCGAACTACGGCGAGAAGTCGGCAGCTTACCTCGCCGGTGGCGACCTGCCGGATCTCTTCTACATCAACCCCGGCCAGAACGCGACGCAGCAGTACCAGGCTCTCGCCCAGGGCGCCTTCCTCGACCTCACGCCGTACGTGACGGGCGATGCGGTCCAGCAGTTCAAGAACCTGGCGACCTTCCCGCAATACATGTGGGACAACCTGAAGTTCCAGGGCAAGATCTTCGGCGTGCCGCTGCCCTCGCTGCTTGCCGGCAACCTGCCCTACTACCGCTCGGACTGGACGAAGAAACTCGGGCTGGAGCTCTCGACGCCCGACACTATCGCCGAGGCCCTCGTCGCGTTCTCCAAGAACGACCCGGACGGGAATGGCTCGGCCGATACCTGGGGCATGGGCCGATACAGCAGTGGTTGGCTGCCGTTCGACAACCTGATTGGCGCCTACGGCTTCAAGCTGCCGAAGAACTGGCGGCTGAACGACGATGGTACCTTGACGAATGCGATCGAGACCGACGAGTTCCGGCAGGTGACCGAGTTCCTGACCAAGATCTACGCCGATGGCGGTTACCATCCGGACGCCGCCTCGATGACCTTCAACGATGCCAAGGCTGCTTTCATCGCCGGGCAGACCGGCCTGCACTCCGAGGGCCTCACCTCGTTCTTCGGCCTCGGCAGCGTGCGATACCAGCTGAACCAGGTTGTCCCCGATGCGACGCTCGATCCGATCGTCCCGGTGGCCCCGGATGGCACGCCCGGCGTGACCTACAACGGCACCGGGTTCTTCGGCTACGTCGGCATCCCGGCCTCGAACAGCGGCAATGAGGATCGCATCCTCGAACTCCTGCGCATTCTCGATTACCTCGCCGCGCCGTTCGGCAGCGAGGAGCAGGTCTTCCTCAGCTCCGGCATCGAAGGCGTGCATTGGGACTTCGACGCGAACGGCGCACGCATCGTGAACGACAAGGGGCGATCTGAGCGGAGCGACCTCGTCTACTTCATGTCCGGCCTCCCCGTGCTCTACTACCCGGAGAATCCGGAGACCGGGCTGGCCGTGCAGAAGGATCTCAAGGCGTCGAAGGCCTTGGGGATCGACGATCCGACCCAGGTGCTCTTCTCGCAGACGAACATCGACAATGGTCCGGCGCTCAGCCAGTTGGGGATGGATGGCATCTCATCCATCGTCACCGGCCGCCAGTCAATCGACACGCTGGGCGATCTGATCGATCAGTGGAAGAGCCAGGGTGGGGACCAGAGCCGCCAGGAGTTCCAGGAGGCCCTGCAACAGCAGTAGGGGCGGCGGCCTGTCCGATCCGGGCAGAATCGCAGAACCAGGAGGCAAGCCAACCGGGCGGGGATGTGTTCCTCGCCCGGTTGGCGTCCGGATGCGATCAGGAGTAGATATCGCGCCGCTGGAAGAGGATGACGGCCAAGGCAGCCAGGATGATTGCTGCGACGCTCATCCCGACGGCTCCGGCCCAGTCGACGCCGTCCAGCATCGGTGATCCGTAGTAGTGGAAGGCCGAGAACCAGCCGAATGCGTTCCGCTCGGTGATGCGGGCGATCATGTCCAGGGCGTACATCGCCAGGAGGACGCCCACGCCGAGTCCCATCGCGGTCGCGAACCGATGGGTGAGTGCGGAGAAGACCAGGGTGACTCCGCCGAAGAATGCCATGAACGGCCCGAGCGCCAGCGTTGCGCCGTAGATCGTGGACACGGAGATATGCTCGCCCGAGATCACGCCGCCTAGCCACCCGAATGAGGCGATCGCGAGCAGCATGGCCGCGGTCGGGATCAGGGAGGAAGCGGCCTTTGCGATCGCGAGATCCGCGCGGGAGAGCGGCGTGCCCAGAAGCATGTCGAGCTGTCCGCGTTCTTCCGCCCCGGCGAGCGCGTTGGCCATCAGCACGATCGGGTAGATGGCCAGCACGAGGGGGATGAAGCTGAAGACCTCGGCCGAGAGGAACCCATTGATGGATTGCATCTCGTCGATGTGAAACGCCCGCGTGAGCCCCAACGGATATTCCGTGGTCGTCAGGGCTGGCGCGATCTGATGGAAACTGAAGGTGAGTGCCACCAGGTAGGCCGCCGCGCATGCCGTCCAGATGGCGGCCGTGCGCGCTCCGCTCCGGAGCAGGAATGCCGCGTAGACCGTGAGGGTATTGGCCGGTGTCGTCTTGATCCGGCGGCTTTGCACGGCAGGGGCGGATGAAGATGCCGGGATCGCGTGCTGCATGGCGTTCATGCGGCAACTCCTTCGGGGGCGAGGCGGGCCCCGCCGTGATTGGCCTCGCCATAGAACGAGAGAAAGAGCTCTTCCAGCGACGGGCGAACGATCTCAAGGCTGGCGAGATCCTCCCTCGCGAGGGCGCGGACCAGTTCGTTCGGATCACCCTGGATCGTCAGCGTGACCGTCGCCCCATCGACCGCAAGGTCATGGACGCCTGCGGTACGGCGGAGACGATCGACGGCCTCCATATCCGGGGCACGGACGAAGGTGATCGTGACATGGCGGAGGGCCCGCCCGGTGAGGTCCGATGTACGGGCCACCTCCACCAGGCGGCCATCGCGGATGATGGCGACCCGGTCCGCCACGCGCTCCACCTCCGGGAGGATGTGCGACGAGAAGAAGACCGTCTGGCCGCGATCCCGTGCTTCGACCAGCAAATCGAGAAACCGTTCCTGGGCCAGCGGGTCGAGGCCGCCGGTCGGCTCGTCGAGGATGACGAGGTCCGGCTGGTGCATCAGCGCCTGGATGATGCCGATCTTTTGCTTCTGGCCGCGCGAGAGGCGGCGCATGGGGTGGTCGAGGTCGGCATCGAGACGGGCGGCAATCTCGTGCGCGTAAGCAAGGGTATCCAGCCCACGCAGGCGCGCGACGAGATCGATGAAGGCCCGGCCCGTGAGCCGGTCGTCGAGCGAGAACTCGCCGGGGAGATTGCCTATCCGCTCGTGGACCGCGCGCGTCTGCGTCTGGGTGTCGAGCCCGAGAACCGTCGCGGTGCCGCTGGTGGGTTGCATGAACCCGAGCATCGTCCGCAGGGTGGTCGACTTGCCGGCGCCGTTCGGGCCGAGGAAGCCGAAGATCTCGCCGCGCTCGACGGTCAGGTTGATGTCCTCGATCCCACGACGGTCGCCATAGCGCTTGGTGAGCCGGTTGGTGTGGATGGCAGCTTGTTGTCTCGTCATGCTGGAATGTCCGGCGCGTCCGGAACAGGCGATGCGGGAGCGTTGTGGGTCTGATGCTCCTGCTTCCACTGTTCCCAGAGCGCGAATGCCTTGGGAAGGAAATCCTCCCAGAACGCCATGAATGCGACCGATTCTTCCAGGGCCGCGCGAGATTGGGGACTTCGGCCGTCCATGCTGGCCAGCCCCCGCTCCAGGAGGCGACGGATGGCGGTGATCTGCTGGAAGCTGTGGCGGGTAGCGTCGACCCAGGCGGACGGCAGGACCGAGAAGAGATCCTGACGGGTGCCGGGAATGCGTCCCCGGCGGATGAGACCCATATCCGCCAGCGATCGCGTGGCCTGGCTGATCGAGCCACGGCTGGCGTTCAGGGTTTCCGCCAGTTGGGCGGCCGTGAGATGCGGCGGGTCGGACACCATGAGCAGGGCAAGCACGCGCCCGGACATGCGGCTGCTGCCGCTCTGCTCGAACACGATCCCGAAGTCCTCCACGAATGCCATCCGATCCGCATCCTGCATTGCACATCACCTCCTTCAGGCCAAGTATCAATGGTTTCAGTATAATCTGAAACTAGTGAACGTCAATGGGTGTCGCCGGATTCCCGCGGGGCGACCGTGCACGACCTGCGCCGGGTCCGGCATCCGTGCTACGGTGCGCGGGATGTTCGGGAAATCCAGGACGCAGGAATGGAGCACGGGACGATGCAGGTGAAACCGGGTCAGCAGGATGTCGCGGAGCCGACGGCCCGCCATGCGGTTGGGGAGCCGGTGCTGCTCCGGTTCGTCCGTCCGGCCACGCTGGAACATGCCAGCGCCACGCCGTACTTCGCCGTGCCCATGCGCGTCGTGCGGGATGATGCCGGGCTGATCATGCTCTTCACTGCTGCGGGTTCGACGATCCGCAAGCGCGTGCATGCCGATGGTGCTCCCATCCCGCGGGACATGCCCTATGCCGAGCGATTGAAGCTGGACACGATCGTCGGGGAGGGTGCCTGGGCGCCCTTCCACACCCTCTCGATTATTCCCGCCGGTGCGCCGTACGACATCCGTTGCCTGTGGCACCAGGATGATTGGTCGTTCGCCGGCTGGTACGTCAACCTCCAGGCGCCCCTTCAGCGCGTGCCGACCGGATTCGACAGCAATGACTGGCTGCTCGACCTGACGGCCGGCCCTGATGGCGCCTGGGAATGGAAGGATGAGGACGAACTGGCGGATGCGGTGGCTGCCGAGGCGGTGACGGAGGCGTTCGCGGCGTCGGTACGTGCGGCGGGCGAATCGGTCATCCCGCTGATCGAATCGCGCGCCTGGCCGTTCGACGGCTCGCTCGTTGATTGGAGACCGGACCCCGCCTGGCGGCCCCTCCCGGTCCCGGACGGATGGAATGTCGTGTCGGAGGTTCCGGCGCATGAATGATGCGGGCGGAACCGGACGATGGGAACGCGGCGATCAGGTCCTGCTGCGCTACTTCCGCGCTGGCAAGGTGAGCTTCGCGTATCCGGCGACCGTGGTCGCGGACGACGGGCACGGCGTCATGCTCTTCCTGCGGGCGGGGTCGCCGATGAAGCGGCGCGTGCAGCCGGATGACACGCCCATCCCACGCGACATGCCCTACGCCGAACGGGCTGCCATCCCCCACACGGTCGGCGACATCACCTGGCGGGAGAACCACGCGCTGGTGATCTTCCACGAAGGGTGCGCCCACGATATCCGGCTCTTCTGGCGGGCGTCCGACTGGACGTTCAAGGGCTGGTATGTGAATCCCATCCAGCCGCCCTGTCGGACGCCGATCGGTTTCGATACGGCGGATCACATTCTGGATCTCGTCGTGCATCCGGACCGGACGCTGGAGTGGAAAGACGAGCGCGATTTCGCCGATGCCGTTGCGTACGGGCGCTTCACCGCCAACGAAGCCCAGGCAGTCAGGGCCGAGGCGGCCAGCCTGATCCCGGAGATCGAGGCCGGAAACTGGCCGTTCGATGGTTCGCTTGTGAGTTGGCGGCCCGATCCGTTGTGGCCCGTCCCGCCGATGCCCGAGATCTGGAACGAGGACTTCTCCCGATGACCGAACCGCGTCACCCCCGGATGCCCGATGCTGCCAACCACTGGACCTATGGCGATGTGGTGGCCTTGCGCTTCATCCGCAATCGCCCCGCCGATTCGATCGTGCCGGCCCGGGTCGTGGCGGACGATCCCTCGCATGTCGCGCTCTACCTCCAGCCGGGCAGTCCCCGCCTGATCCACGCGACGGCGGATGGCGGGGCATTGCCACGCTCCATTCCCTTTCTGGAGCGTGAGCGCCTGATCGGAGGGCTGCGCGATTACGTCTGGACCGATCGCCACGTCCTGATGCTCCAGGAACCGGGCCGGATGAGCTCGATCTGGTATTGGTGGTCCGAGGAAAGCTGGGAGTTCATCGGGGCCTACGTCAACCTGCAGTTGCCGCTGGTCCGCACGCCGGTTGGGTTCGACACGGCGGACTATCTGCTCGATGTGGTCATCCACCCCGACATGACGTGGGAATGGAAGGACGAGGATGAGCTGGCCGCCGCAGTTGCCGCCGGGATCGTTGGGCCGGAGCTGGCCCGCGCCCTGCGGAGCGAAGGCGAGCGGACCATCGCCGACCTCGAGGCGCGGCGTTGGCCGTTCGACGCCGATTTCACGGCATGGCGACCCGATCCGGCCTGGACCGTGCCCGCGATGCCCGTTGGGTGGGATACCGGGCTGATCTTTCCCGGAGGCCAAGGGTATCCCGCCTCCATGAAGGAGATCTCCCATGACGCTGGTCGACGAACGATGTGAAGCCTGCCGTCCCGATTCCCCGATGGTGACGCCTGGGGAGGAGCCCGCGCTGCACGCCGAGATCCCCGACTGGGAGATCGTGACCGTGAACGGCGAGCGCCGCCTGAAGCGGATCTTCCGGTTCGAGGGGTGGCAGGAGCCGCTCGATTTCACGCTTGCCGTGGGGACGATGGCCGCCGAGGAGGACCATCATCCGAAGCTGGTGACCGAATGGGGCCGCGTGACGGTATGGTGGTGGACGCACGCCATCCACGGGCTGCACCGCAACGATTTCATCATGGCGGCCCGGACGGACGCGCTGTTCACCGCGCGCGCCAATGCCTGATCCGGGCGGCGGGCCACGGCGGGAACGGCCCGTCGCTGGTATCGTTCGCACATGAAGACGAACCCCCCGCGCCGTGCGCGCCAAAGTCCCAAACGTTCCGTGCCGCGCCTCGTCTGGCCGAGCCTGGCCGGGCTGGCCCTGGCGATCCTGGTGGTGCTCACGACGCTTTCCGGCGTCTCGGCACACGCCGAGCTGGTCAAGGCCGATCCGCCGGTCAACGGCCTGGTGATCGCGCCGCCAACCGAGCTGACCCTCTCGTTCAGCGAGGAGGTCGAGCCGAACGACCCGGCGCCGGTCATCCGCGTGCTGTCTTCCGACGGCCGCATGATGCCGGCCACCGTCCATGTCGGGACCAATCCACGCCAGCTCGTGGTCGATGTGCAAGGCATCGACAACGGGACCTGGACGGTCGCCTGGACCGTGACCTCCGCGACCGATGGCCATACCCTGAGCGGGAGCTACGTTTTCCGTGTCGGCGGTGGCATTCCGGCCGGGCAGGCGACGGTCGAGGGGGAGCGCCCGGCAATCTGGGGCGTGGCGACGCGCTGGATCACGTTCCTCGGGGCCGCGATTGCGGCGGTCGCCTTCCTCGCCGGCGTTCTCTTTGGCCCGGCGGCGGACGAGCCGGTCATGGTGCGGCGGCGTCTGACGATCGGCAGCGTGGCGGCAGCAGTCGCCCTGCTCGCCACGGTACTGGAGCCGGTCTTCCAGTGGATCTTCCCGCCCGCCGGGGCCCATGCCACGATTGCGCAAACAGTCCGGGGGATGCCGGATGCATGGTGGATCCGTCCGGCGGCGCTTGTCGCCTTGCTCGCCGTCTCCGGCCTGGCGCTGACGATCCTGAAGCGCCGGATCGTGCCGCCGGTTGCCATCCTCGGTGGTGCGCTTGGCCTCGGGACCCTGCTCGGGCTCTCGCTGACGAGCCATGCTGCCGGGCGCGAGACGTGGAGCGGTGTGGCCACGGCCAGCGATGCGATTCACCAGTGGTCCACTGCCGTGTGGGTCGGAGGGCTGGTCTGGCTGGCGATCCTCTGGTGGGTGAGGGCCTCCAGCGCTCCCGATGGCGGCGATGTTCCAGCGCAGCCCGTGCCGCTGGCGATCGTTCGCTTCTCTGCCACCGCCCTCGTGCTCTTCCTCGTTGCCCTGGCGACTGGCGTGGTGAATACCGGATTCGTCTTTCCGACGAAGCCGACGCACCTTCCCCTCGGGCTTGGCACCCGCAGCGTCCCGGAGATCGACCGGCTCTGGTCGTCAGACTACGGCTGGGTGTTGCTGGTGAAGCTGCTGGTCCTGATCGTCCCGACGGCCTTGGCAATCTATCATCGCCAGGCGATCCGGCGGGCGGTGGCGCGGGGCGCTGCGCTGGCGAAGGGGGCGTTCCGGGTCTCGCTGCGGGTGGAGGCTGTCACCGCCGCGCTGGTCGTGCTGGGGGGCTCGGTGCTGGCGATGTCGGCGCCGCCCGCGCCGGAGGCCGCGCGGATGCTCGATCGCGTCACGCTCGCTGCCTTTGCCGTATCCGATCAGCCCGCGTCCAGCGACGCCCAGAAGCCCCGCGAGATCGTGCATCTGACCGTCGACCCGGCGGGTCAGGGCGACAATGTCCTCACCGTCCGCCTGACGATGGCGGATGGCTCTCCATCCGATGGTACGGACACGCGGGTGACCGTGACGCCGGAGAGCCTCAGCCACGGGACGAAGGGCACGGGCATCGTGCTTCCGGAGACCTCTGCCCCGGCCACCTTCGCGTCGGAGAGCATGGACCTCAGCCTCGACGGCTGGTGGCGGTTGACGGTGCGTATCAACCGGGCCGGCCAGCAGGGAACAACGGCGGCGTTCTATCTGTTGCTGCCCGATCCGAACGTGCATGGCTTCGATGCCCCGCCGGAGCCGACCAACGACCCAGCCGCCCAGCAGGTCTTCCAGCGTGGGATGACCACGATGGCGGCCCTCACCTCGATGCGGCGCGAGGAATCCATCAATTCCGGGCTCGATGCCTTCGTGCTGGCGGACTATGCCTGGGTCGTCGGGCAGAACGGCGCCCCGAACGCCTTCTCCGCGCTCACGGCCTTCAGCGGGAGCTTCGTGGACCGGGCCGATGGATCGCCGCCCGCACCGCCGACCGTGGATAGCTATCGCACGGTGACGGTCGGCGATCGTTCCTGGCGGCAGATCGACAACGAGTGGGTAGACATCCCGACCGTTCAGTACCAGCCGCCGGCGGAGTGGGGATCGACCTTCGCCGGGGCCGAGCATTTCCAGATGGGAACCACCGAAGTGATCGACGGGGAGGAGTGCCAGATCATCTTCTTCCACACGCCCGAGACCTCCTCGCAGGCGGAGGCGTGGTTCGGCTGGTGGGTCGGCAAGGACACGGGGTTCGTCCGCCGGCTGGCGATGGTGGCAAATGTCCACTACATGACCTGGGAGAACACCGATTTCAACGAACCGATCACGATAACGCCGCCCGCCGTCGTGGACGGCACGCCGGTGGCCAGCCCGGCCGCCTCGTCTGAGGCGTCGCCTGCCCCGTAGGACCCGTGCGAGCAGGGTCTCCTGCTGGCGAGGTTGATCTTCCAACGGTCGTTGGGTTGGCGCGGTTGTTTGTGCAGGAGGGACCCGGCGCACGCCACTGCGCTCGGTCTACCCCGGGGTCAGCCATCATCCGACTGATCCGTGGCCCACGTTTCCAGATCGCTTCGGAACGGCATCGATGGCCGAGGCTGGCGCGTTCGGCCGCCTCATTCGTGATGGCGGTCCATCATCGGCGCCAATGTGTTGAGGCACGAGATTTGTGGGAACAGCATGAACCAGGGCAACCATCCCGAAAGGCTGCCGACCGAGGTCCTGAACGACGTGGCCAGCGTGGTCGGGGCAGAGGTCACGCTTCTCAGTCGCCTACCCGGAGGCTTCGATGTGGGTGCCATACGCATCCAGTTGGACGGCGAGGTGAACGCCGTGCTCAAGGCTTGGCCCCGGATACGCCCCAACCAGCTGGACGAGGTGCTGCGAACCCAAAGCGTGGTCGAGCACATGCGCGGACGCGGCTATCCCACCCCGGCCTGCCTCGGAGTGGGCGCCACAGCCACGCATGTATGGAGTGTGGTGGAGTTCGTCGACGCGACGCCCGCGCCAGGGTTGACCCCGTCCCTCGTTGAGCAGCTGATGGAGATTGTCGAACTCCAGGCTGGCCAGGCCACCGAGCCCTACGATCACTGGTCGTACGCCTGGCGGGTGGCCACCGGCCAGGAATCAGCGGTCGGTGGGCTGGATTTTAACGAGACGCCCGAGCAGTTGCTTCTCCGCCAGTCTGTGGCCAGGCTCTCGGGGCATTCCTCCGAGGTGTCGGCCTTGGTCGAGCGCCTGCGGCTCATGTGTGCCGACGCTCCACCACCACGCGAGGCACCTGACATGGTCCATGCCGATTTCAAGCCCGACAATGTCCTGGTCCGTGACGGAGTGGTAGCGGCGGTCGTGGATATCGGGAACGCCGGGAGCGGCACGCGGGCGACTGATCTCGCCACCCTCCAGTGGCACACCTACGAGGATCAGTTGGACGGTGCCCGAAGGCGGTTGTGGACGAGACTCATTGGCCTGGTCGGCGTGGAGGGAGCGGCGGTGCCCACAGCGACACAGATTCTCACGCAACTCGAGTTCCCCATCCGGCAAGGCCGCTACGATGTCGTTCCCGGGGTGATCGAGCGCGGCCATCGTGCCCTCGACGAACTGAACGCGCTGCGCTAACCGCCTCCGGTTGGAGATGGTCTGCGAAATGGAGAGTTTGGGCTGGTATCGGACGGCATATCGTGCGACATCCACGCAGGCCATGACCACAATACGGTCTCGTGAACCGATGCGGCAGGAGCCTTGGCACGTGGGCGACCATTCAACACCGTATTCCCAGCCCGACGAACGCGAAATGGCGCAGGACCGCATCGCTCGCCTGCTTTCCGGCCATAACCATCTCGATGGGCTCGTCTGGTCGTGGGCGGTCGTCGTCTTCGCGAACCTCATCTCATCTCCGAGGGCTGGTTCATCATGGCGATCGTCTCGTCTCCCAAGCGCGCACACCGCCGCTGGGCTCAATCTCCCGGCGGCGGTGTGCGGATGGCCGGCGGCGTCGATCTCAGTCGGCTCGGACCTCGGCGTGCGCGTGTGGATGGGCATGATCGCCTTCGCAGGAGCAACCGTCCGCATGCTCATGGCTATGATCGTGGCCCTCGCTGCAACCGCATCCCGCGCCATGCTGGTGTGCCTCGCTGATCACCGTCAGCGACGTGGGGGCGACGGAGACCGCGTTATCGATCGGCGCAATCCGCGCCAACCGGATGCCGTTCAGGATCACCACCAGCGACGTCCCGACATCGACCACCACAGCGATCCAGAGGTTCACGAACCCGAGCATTGCCAGGCCGAGCGCCAGCGCCTTCGTCAGCAGCGAGAGGGTGACGTTCTGCCGGATGATCCGCACCATCCGCTTGGAGAGGGCGACGGTCTGGCCGATGGCGGAGAGGTCATCGCGCATCAGGGCCATCGCCGCGCTCTCCAGCGCCACATCCGAGCCGCCGATCCCCATCGCGATGCCGACATCGGCCTTCGCTAGCGCCGGCGCGTCGTTCACGCCGTCGCCCACCATTGCGATCGCGCCGGAAGCCGCGCGAATCTCGTCCAGCGCGCTCGCCTTCTGGGAGGGCAGGAGCTCGGCGCGGACATCATCGACCCCCGCCTGGGCGGCGATCGCCTCCGCCACGCCCTGTTGGTCGCCGGTGAGCATGACGATCCGTTCGATCCCGGCCGCGCGGATGGTGTCCAGCGCCGCCGCCGCGCCCGGCCGTAGCCGGTCCGCCACGGCGATCGCGCCGGTAATCGTCGCATCTACCGCGTCGTCGAGCGTGGCGACGGCGAGCGTCGTTTGCCCGGACTCGGCGTGGCGTCCGGCGATCGCATCGAGGCGCGCCAGGTGATCGGCGGAGATGGCCGATTCCCGCATCAGCCGCGGGCTGCCAACCAGCACCATTCGTCCCCCGACCTCACCCCCCGCTCCGCGCCCGGTCAGGGCGGCGAAGGAGGTCACGGCCGGCACGTCGATCCGGTCGTGGAGTGCGCGCGCGATCACGGCGCGGGCCAGCGGATGCTCGGATGGTTCCTCCACCGCGGCCGCCAGGGCGAGCACATTGCGCTCGGTTACGTCACCGAACGGCTCGACCGCGGAGACCACCGGGCGGCCGACCGTGAGCGTGCCGGTCTTGTCGAAGATTATCGCCCGCACCTTGGCGAGCTCTTCCAGCGCGGCCCCGCCTTTCACCAGCACGCCGAGCTTCGTCGCGCCCTGGATTGTCGAGACGATGGAGACCGGCGTTGAGATCACGAGCGCGCAGGGGCACGCGATCACGAGCAGGACCAATGCCCGGTAGGCCCAGGTGGACGGATCGCCGGAGAGCAGCCAGCCGCCGAGCGCGAGCAGGATTGCTCCCGCCACCACAAGCGGCGTGTAGACGGCGGCAAAGCGATCCACCAGCTGCTGGGATGGCGCCCGGCTGGCCTGCGCCTCCTCGACGAGGTGGACGATGGTCGCCAGCATCGACTGGGACGA
>Ga0164243_10008603_pt1 | contig 15016 bp, 12 predicted proteins | sample OricompcompostOP_FD_108781 | JGI IMG/M metagenome (GOLD analysis project Ga0164243, IMG submission 108781) | Organic Plus compost microbial communities from Emeryville, California, USA - Original compost - Organic plus compost (OP) | ecosystem: Engineered > Solid waste > Mixed feedstock >... | reverse complement strand
TGGAGAAGGTCGAAGGGGTCTCGAAGGCGAACGTTAAGCTCGTGATGTCCCCCCCGTGGTCTACCGACCGCATGACGGACGCGGCGCGCGACGAATTAGGGATGTTTTAACGTTTGAACGCCAAAATAAACTGTTCACCCTCGCCCCTCACCCGCGCCCGGCGGGCAATGTTGCGAATTTGCAACGTTGAACCGACCGACGATGTCGTTCGTGGACATCGAGGGGCACAAATCAAGGGTTTTGAATGGCGCCCGGGTGACCGGACCGTTTTTGTATGCTAGCTTGTCCCCGATCGACGCGGATCGGGACGAAGGGTGGTTAAAAAAGCGTCCGCCCGTCCGTTTTTGCTTGACATCGGGACGAGGCTTACCAACACTCGCCCGACCCGATTGCGTCAGCGTATCTCGATCGGCAGGGGCGGTCCGAGGGGGATCCCCGTTCGCGGGGTTGAGCGCTGTGGCTCGAAAGAAGACACCCAAAGTCCGTGTCAACGTAAAGGCGTCGCTGTCCCGACGCCTTCGTGAAATCCGGCAGGAATTGTTCGGCGAGCACGGCGGGCCCGAACTCGCACGGCGGCTGAACCTTCCCGCCCGAACTTGGTACAATTATGAAACCGGCGTGACGGTCCCGGCCGAGGTCCTCCTCGGGTTCATCGATCAGACCGGGGCCAACCCCTTTTGGCTGCTCTCCGGGGAAGGGCCGAAGTACCGGCGCAACCAGGACGAGATGGTCCTCTCCGAGCTGTCGCCGATCGAACTGATCCGCCGCGGCCTGGAGAAGTTGGAGCAGGAGCCGCACGACGTCGTGATCGTCGCGCCGGACCACCTGCCCGGCGAGGCGATGTCCGAGTTCGTCGCGGTCAGCCTCGTGCCGCTCCGCGAGTTGTCCCGCCGGCCGATCGACCCGTCGACGGTCGAGGGGTACATCATGGCCTACCGGCAGTGGCTGCCGAACCCGCAGGAGACGGTCGGCGTCCGACTCGAGGACGACGCGATGCACCCGATCCTCCCGTCGGGCTCGATCGTGGCCGTGGACCGGTCGGTGACCGACCCGCAGCAGCTCCAAGGCCGGATCGTGGCGGCCCGCCCGGAGGGGGAGACCGTGATCCGCTGGCTCGAAATCAGCGGGCGGCACATGATCCTCCGGCCCAACCAGCCGAGGAGGGACCACCCCCTCATCCCCGTCGAACTCGACGCGGTGAACGACGGGCTGATTATCGGCCAGGTCGTCTGGTCCTGGAGCCGGTTCGGCCAGGGTTAAACCTGGGCGGTCGCGGCCGCGGTCAACCCCGCCGGGCGAACGCGCGGCAGGCGACGGCCAAAGCGCCGAGGGCCGAGGCTCGCTCGGCGTCGTCATCGGCCAGGGCATAAACCGGCCCGGCGTGGCGGTCGGCGAGGGCGGCGGTGTAAAGGCGGCGGAGCGTCGGGCTGCCGCCGACCCAGAGCGGGACCGCGCCGCGGAGGATCGGGTGGCGCGAGAGGTAGGCCGCGTCGTCGGCCACGACCGCCCCGACCCAGAAGGCGGCCCGTTGCGCCTGGGTCAGCGCCCCCGTCAGGGCGGCGACCCGGACGAGGAAGGCGCAACGGCCGAGCCCCTCGTTTTCGGCCAGCCGCGCCCCCGCGTCGAGCGCGGCGGGGTCGGGCTCGTCCGGCAGGGCCTCGGGAAGGCTGGCGGCGAGCAGGGTGTGGCGGGCGACGGCGGCCGTCAACTCGCCCGCGAGGGTCGTATAGCTGCCGACGACCCGGCCGCGGCCGTCGACCCCGACGAGCTTCGTATGGGAGCCCGGCCAGAGGAACGCCGCCGGCCCCCGGGGGGACACGCGTTCGAGCGCCCCCAACGTCTCACACTCCTCGCCGCGCATGACGTCGGCCTCGGCCCAGCCGTCGGCCCCGTCTCCGGGGGGCGTGCGGACACCCGGGACGAACAGCAAGGGGAACGCGGCGACTTCGGGGAGGTCGAGCAGGACCGCGCCCGCGGCCAGTTCGTCGACCCCCGCGGGCGCGACGACGTGGGGGACGGCGGCGAGCCCCGCCTCGGACGACAGCATCCCGGCCGCGACGACGGCGTCGGGGCGGACGCCGCCGGCCGTCCGGAGCACTTCGGCGATCGCGTCGCCGACCGCGCCGGCCAGGGTCCGCGCCCCCGGGGCGCTGAGGACGGCGTCACGCACCCCCACGGCGCGGCGGGCCGTCGCCACGACCCGGCCTTCGTGGAGGAGACGGGCCCGCGTGTTGGTGGTCCCGCCGTCGAGCGCCACGACCCAGGAAAGCGGCCGGTATCCCATCGTTTTTCCCTTGCCTTTCAAGGCCGGCGGGGCCATCCTGGCTCGCGACATTCGACGTCGCATGGTCCCCACGTCTCGGCCCGGATTCGGGTCAGGTTAACCGATCCCGCACATGCCGTCTCCCCGCGTTTCCGGCGCCCGGTTCGACCACCTCGTGCAACAGGCGCGCGAGCCGGCGTTCTGGCTCAATTCGGAACTCAAACTCGTCTGGGTCAACCGCGCCTGGGAAGAGCTCACGGGGCATTCGGCCGCCGACGCCCTTGGGCTCGTCTGCCGCGCCCACGGACCGAACCGCGACGGCGACCTGTCCGGCCTGGCGGGCAGCTTCTTCCCGCCGCCGGAAGCCCTCGCCGGGCACCCCTGCGTCGTGAAAACGCTGATCGTCCCGCCGGGGGGCGAGCGGCGCTGGCGCTGCGTCGAGTACCGGCCGTTCCACCACGAGACGGACGGGCTCGCCGGCCTGCTCGGGTTGATCCGCCCGCTCGACGAGCCCCACCTCGCCCCCGACTCCGAGGCCCAGCGGCTCCGCGTCGAGTTGATGGAGGTCCGCGACCGGCTCGCCGACCGTTACGGCCTCGACCAGTTGGTCGGGCGCGGCCCCGAGCACGGCCGGCTCGTCGAGCAGGTGAAAGCGGCGGCGCAAACGGCCGTGCCCGTGCTGGTCGTCGGCGAGCCCGGCACGGGCAAACGCCTCGTCGCCCGGACGATCCACCAGCTCGGGCCGAAACGGCACGCCCCGATCATCCCCTTCGATTGCGCGGCGCTCCCGCCCGACGTGCTCGAACGCGAACTGTTCGGCCCCGCCTCGGGTAACGGCGACCCCAACGCCCCCCCCCGTTTGCACCTCCCGGAAGGCTCGACCCTCCTGATCGGCGACGTGACCGACCTGCCCCGCGACCTCCAAGGTCGGCTGGCTTCGGCCCTCACCCCGGACGTCCGCCTGATCGCGACGACGACCTCAGACCCCGAGGCCGCCTTCCGGGCCGAGCAGTTCCGGGGCGATTTTTACTACACGTTGACCACCCTCGTGATCCGCCTGAGGCCGCTCCGCGACCGCCTCGACGAACTGCCGCTGCTCGCCCAGCACTTCCTGGAGCGGGCCAACATCCGGGGCGGGCGTCAGCGCCACGGGCTCAGCGACGACGCCCTGCGGACGCTCGCCGAGTATGACTGGCCCGGCAACCTCCGCGAACTCGCCCGGGCGATCGACGACGCGCACGGACGCGGCGACCACGACCTGATCGAGCCCGAGGACCTCCCCGCGACGATCCGCGGCCACCTCGGCGCCGCCTACGTTTTGCCCCAGCCCCCCCAGCCGGCCGCGTCGCTCGACGACCTTTTAACCCAGGTCGAGCGCCGGCTGATCGAGAACGCGCTCCAGCGCGCGCGACACAATAAATCCCGGGCGGCCGAGATCCTCGGCATCTCCCGCCCCCGGCTCTACCGGCGGATCAAGGAGTTGAACATCCCCGAGGAGCCCGAACCGCCGGACGAAACGGCGGTTCCGGTGAACCACGTGCCCGACGCGGGCTAAGGACCGCCGGCCGGGTGTCCTTCCCGAGGGGGTCGGAATCTGTTAGCCTGCGGCCGGCCCGGGACGGACCCGGGCGCCACCGCGACGGAAGGCACGGACGCGAGCCCACGACCCATGCGCATCTTCCTCTCCACCGGCGAACCGAGCGGCGACCTCCACGCGGCCAACCTGATCGGTTCGATCCGGGCGCGGCAGCCCGACGCCGAGTTCGTCGGCTTCGGCGGCCCCAGGATGACCGAGGCGGGGGCGACACTGCTCTACCCGCTCGTCGAGCTGTCCGTGATGTGGTTCCTCCGGGTCCTCCTCAACATCAACAAGTTCATCGGGCTCGTCGGCCAGGCCGACCGCTACTTCGAAGAGCACCGGCCCGACGCGGTCGTCCTCATCGACTACCCCGGCTTCAACTGGTGGATCGCCCGCAAGGCGAAGGCCCGCGGCATCCCGGTCTTTTACTACGTCCCGCCGCAGATCTGGGCGTGGGCCGGCTGGCGGGTGAAGAAGGTCCAAAGGTTCGTCGACCACGTCCTCTGTAGCCTCCCGTTCGAGCCGGCCTGGTACCACGCCCGGGGCGTCCCCCAGGCGAAGTTCGTCGGCCACCCGTACTTCGACGAACTCAAGGAGCGGGTCCTCGACGAGGCGTTCCTGGCCTCCGAGCGGGCCAAGCCGGGGCCGGTCGTCGCGCTGCTCCCGGGCTCGCGCACGCAGGAGGTCACGCGGAACACCCCGATCATGCTCCGGGCGGCGGCCGCGCTCGCGGCGTCGCGCCAGGGCCGGCCGGTCCGGTTCGCGGTCGCCTGTCTGAGGGATAAGCACAAGGCGATGGTCGAGGCGATGATCGCCGAGGCCGGGCTCGGCGCGCTCCCGATCGAAGTCCACGCCGCCCGGACGCCGGAGTTGATCCGCCTGGCGGACGTCGCCTGGGCCGTCTCGGGGTCGGTCGGCCTGGAACTGATGATGGAGGCGCTGCCGACGGTCGTTCTGTACAAGGTTAAGCGGTTCGACCTGATGGTCGCGCGGCACTTCATCAAGTCGAAGTACATCAGCCTGGTGAACCTGCTGGCCGACGCCGAGGTGATGCCCGAGTATCTGACCCCTTACGACGTGTCACCGGAGTTGGCGAACTGGGCCGCCCGCTGGCTCGACGACCCGGCCGAACGGGCCAAGGCCGCGGCGGCGTTGGCCGAGTTGCGGGGCCGGGTGGCCGTCCCCGGCGCGTCGGACCGCGCCGCCGACGAAATCGTCGGCGTGCTCCGGCCGCAGGCCTCCGGACTGCGCGGCCCCCACGAGACGCGGTCCGTCCGGGTCGACGGGCCGTCCCGCGGCGCGACCGCTTAACCCGCCCCGGCCGGGCCGCGTCGTCGCGTGACAGGCGCGGCGGTTGCGTGTCATAATCCAGGCTGCGACGGCCGCGCCGCGGCGCGGCCGTCCCCGAACACCCGACCCCTTCTGCGAGCCCGCACCATGTCTCAGCCCACCGACCGGCCCACCAATCGGCTCGCCCGGGAGACGTCTCCCTACCTCCTCCAGCACGCCCGAAACCCGGTCGACTGGTACCCTTGGGGTCCCGAAGCGCTCCAGCGGGCTAAGGACGAAGGGAAGCCGATCTTCCTCTCGATCGGCTACTCGGCCTGCCACTGGTGCCACGTCATGGAGCACGAGAGCTTCGAGAACCCCGACATCGCGGCGTTGATGAACGAGCACTTCGTCAACATCAAGGTCGACCGCGAGGAGCGCCCCGACCTCGACCAGATCTACATGGCGGCCGTCCAGGCGATCACCGGCCACGGGGGCTGGCCGATGTCCGTCTTCCTGACCCCCGAGACGCAGCCGTTTTACGGCGGGACGTACTTCCCGCCGACCGACTCCCGCGGGATGCCGGGCTTCCCGCGGGTCCTCCTCAGCGTCCACCGCGCCTGGGTCGAGCGGCGCGACGAGATCGTCGCCTCGGCCGGCGAGATGACCGAGCGTCTGAACGCGATGGGCGCGCTCCCCGCCGGGGCCGGGGGGATCGACACCGCGCTCCTGGACGGCGCGGCCCGTCACCTCCTCGGCGTCTTCGACCCCCGCCACGGCGGGTTCGGGTCGGCCCCGAAGTTCCCCCACCCGATGGACCTCCGGCTCCTCCTCCGGGTCCACCACCGGACCGGCGACCCCCAGGCCCTGCACGCCGTCCGCCTGACCCTCGATAAGATGGCCCGCGGGGGGATCTACGACCACCTCGGCGGCGGGTTCGCCCGCTACTCGACCGACGAGCGCTGGCTCGTCCCCCACTTCGAAAAGATGCTCTACGACAACGCCCTGCTGGCGTCGACCTACGTCGAGGCGTACCAACTCACCCGCGACCCGTTCTACGCCCAGATCGCCCGCGAGACGCTCGACTACGTCCTCGGCCGGATGACGAGTCCGGAAGGGGGGCTGTACTCGACCGAAGACGCCGACAGCGAGGGGGTCGAGGGGAAGTATTACGTCTGGACGCTCGACGAGGTGACCGCCGTCCTCGGCGCCGAACGGGCCAAGGAATTCGCCTACGTTTACGACGTGACCCCGTCGGGGAACTGGGAAGGCCACACCATCCTGAACACCCCCCGGCCGCTCGACCAGGCGGCGGCCCTCCTCGGCCGCGACGTGGAGACGCTCCGCACCGCCCTGGCCGCCGACCGGGCCAAGCTGCTCGCCGCGCGCGAGCTCCGCGTCCCGCCGGGCAAGGACACGAAGGTCCTCACCTCCTGGAACGGCCTGATGATCGCCGCCCTCGCGGAAGGCGCGCGGGCGTTGAAAGACGAGCGCTACCTCCGCGCGGCGGAGAAGGCCGCCGGGTTCCTCCTCGACCGGATGCGCACCGACGACGGCCGGCTCCTGCACTCCTACAAGGACGGCCAGGCGAAGTTCAACGCCTACCTCGACGACTACGCCAACCTCATTGACGGTCTGACGCGCCTCTACGAGGTCTCGGGTACGCCGCGGTGGCTCGACGCGGCGGTCGACCTGGCCCGGGTCATGGTCGGCGAGTTCTTCGACCCGGACGACGGCGGGTTCTTCTACACCGGCAAGGGGCACGAGACGCTCATCGCCCGCCAGAAGGACGCCTACGACAACGCGACCCCGTCGGGGAGCGCGATGGCCGCCACGGCGCTCCTGCGCCTCGGGGCCCTGACCAACCGCGACGAGTTGACGAACCGGGGCCTCTCCGCGCTCAAGTCCGTCCAGGTCGTCATGGAGAAAGCCCCATCGGCCGCCGGCCAGAGCCTCATCGCCGCCGACTTCGCCATCGCCCCGGGGCGGGAGTTCGCCGTCGTCGCCGGCGACGACCCGGCCGAATTCCGGGAGGCCCTGGAGGCGATCTACGGCCGGTTCCTCCCCCATAAGGTCGTCGCCCCCGCCGCCACGACGGGCCCCGCGCCGGCGGTCCCCCTGCTCGCCGAGCGGCCCGCACGTGAGGGCAAGGTGACGGTCTACGTCTGCGAGAACATGACGTGCCGTGAGCCGGCCGTCGGGCTCGACGCCCTGAACGCCGCGCTCGACGCGGGCCGCCCGACGCGCTGAGCGCGCCAGGCGGCTCAACCCCGCGGGGGATCGTCGCTTGCGACCCTCCGGCGGCTTCGACTACATTAAGATTTCGGGAGCGGGACCGGGCGGGCGGCGGTGACCACCGATGATCGCCCCTCCCGCGGCCCCGCAAGGTTCGAGGACCGCGACCCACCGCCCGCAGGAGGTCTCCTTCCCATGCCGCGTCGGAACCTTTACGCGATCGCCGCCGTCTCGCTGCTCTGCTGGCAGGCCACGCAAGGGGCCAAGCCGAAGGACGAGATGATGGAGCTTTACGGCACCTTCGTCGACGCCGTCGAGCAGGTCGAGTCGAACTACGTGCGCCCGGTCAACCGCCGCGAACTGCTCGAAAGCGCCCTCCGCGGGATGCTCCAGAACCTCGACCCCCACTCCCAATACATCAACGAGTCCGAGTTCCGGTCGTTCAAGAAGACGATCGAAGGCCATTACGCCGGGATCGGCATTCAGGTCGAACTCGACGCCGACACCGACCGCCTCCGGGTGATCGCCCCGATGGTCGGCACCCCCGCCTACCAGGCCGGCGTCCTCCCCGGCGACCTGATCCTGGAGATCGACGGACAGAGCACGGAGGGGTTCACCCCCGACAAGGCCGTCGAAGTCCTCACCGGCCGCCCCGGCACGCCGGTCAAACTGTCCGTCCGGCATGAGACGACCGGCAAGGTCGAAACCCTCTCGATGACCCGGGCCGAGATCAACACCCCCAGCGTCTTGGGCGACAACCGTAAGCCCGACGACCAGTGGGACTACATGCTCGACCACGACCGCATGATCGGCTACATCCGCATCACCAGCTTCATCCAGAACACGACCGAGGAGTTGAAAAAGGCGCTCGCCGAACTCAAGGCCGACGGGATGAAGGCCCTCATCCTCGACCTCCGCGACAACCCCGGCGGCCTGCTCAGCGCGGCCGTCGAGGTCTCCGACCTGTTCGTCGACGAGGGCGTGATCGTCAGCACCAAGGGGCGCAACACCCCGACCAACCCTTACCCGGCCAAGAAGGACGGCCAGTACACCGACTTCCCGATGGTCGTCCTGGTCAACCAGTCGTCGGCCTCCGCCGCCGAGATCGTCTCGGCCTGCCTGCAAGACCACAAGCGGGCCAAGGTCGTCGGCCAGCGGTCCTACGGCAAGGGCTCGGTCCAGAACCTCCTGGAGCTTGAGGGGGGCAACAGCGTCCTCAAGCTGACCGTCGCTACCTATCAGCGCCCCTCCGGCAAGAACATCCACCGGTTCAAGAACGCCAAGGATACGGACGAGTGGGGGGTCTCCCCGGACAAGGGCCTTGAGGTCAAGCTGACGCCGGAGCAATACCTCGCCTACCACAACGCCCGCGTCCAGCGCGACCTCAAGTCGATCCACCGCGGCCGTAAGCCCGAACCCGAAACGGGCCCCGAGTCGGTCAAGGTCGACGAGAAGGCCAAAGACGGCGACAAGGGCAAGGAGAAGGAAAAGGCTTCGGCGGACAAGAAGCCGTTCGTCGACACCCAGCTCGAAAAGGCCCTGGCGGTGGTCAAAGACGAGCTGTCGTCGGCGACGGCCCGAAAGTGACGCGCGAGCCGTGACCGAGCCGGAACGCTTCCTCCTCCTTGCCATCGAGACGACCTGCGACGAGACCGGCGCGGCCGTGCTGGCGGGCCCCAAGCCCCCGGCGACGGGCGTGCCGGTCGTCCTTTCCAGCGTGGTCGCGTCCCAGATCGACCTGCACGGCCGGTTCGGCGGGGTCGTCCCCGAAATCGCCTCGCGCGCCCACGTCCGCCAGATCCTCCCGGTCGTCGACGAGGCGCTCAAGCGGGCGGGCGTCAGCCTCGGCGACCTCGGCGCGGTGGCCGTCGCCACCCGCCCCGGCCTCGTCGGCGCCCTGGTCGTCGGCCTGACCGCGGCCAAGTCGCTCGCGCTGGCGCTGGACATCCCGCTCGTGGCCGTCGACCACCTTGAAGGCCACCTCTACGCCTGCCAACTCGCCTACCCCGACCGCGACGTCTACCCCTGCCTCGGCCTGGTCGTCTCCGGCGGGCATACGAGCCTCTACGCCTGCCGCGGCCCCCTCGACGTCGAAGCCCTGGGGGGGACGACCGACGACGCCGCGGGCGAGGCGTTCGACAAGGTCGCCAGCCTGCTCGGCCTCGGCTACCCGGGAGGCCCCGGCGTCGAGCGGGCGGCCCGCGACGGCGACCCGAAGGCGTACGCGTTCCCTCGGTCGTACCTGCACGACGACCGGATCGCTTTTAGCTTCTCGGGGCTGAAAACGGCGGTCCTGTACGCCCTCCGCGGCCAGGACGCCCGCAACGCGGGCGTGGCGCCGCCGCCCCGCATCGTGGCCGACATCGCGGCGAGCTTTCAGGAGGCCGTGGTCGACGCCCTCGTGGGGAAAACCCGCCAGGCGCTCCAACGGACCGGCCTGCGGAAGCTCGGCATCGGCGGCGGTGTCGCCGCCAACGCCCGGTTCCGGGAACGGATGGCGGACATGGCCGGGGAACTCGGCGTCGAACTGTTCATCCCGCCGATGTCGCTTTGCACCGACAACGCGGCGATGGCCGGGATCGCCCTGCCGAAGCTCGCCGCCGGCCAGACCACGCCGCTCGACGTTGACGTGACGCCGGGCCTCGTGCGGCCCGGGCGTTAATCGGCACACCCGAAAACGCGACGCGCCGGACGAAGTCGTCTTCGCCCGGCGCGTCGGTCGGAATTCTATGGAAAAACCGCCGTTCAGGCGGGGGGGCGTCGGCGAAACAGGTGGGGAGGGGGCAGGGCCCCTTGAAACGCGCGTTGCTGAGAGTCGAGCGACTGCCGGCGGCGCAGGGCGTCGGCCTGCGACTCGGGGACCTCGACCACGGTATGAGGCCGCTGAGGGGTGCTCGGCGGATGTCGTCGGTCGTGCACGGGTGTAACCTCCGTCTGAAACGCGCCAAGGCCCGGAGGGTCTGAACCCCCTCCGTCCTTCCTACGCCAAACGTGAGTTCAAGGGTCGTTCGCCGCAGACCGGGCGGGGAGCGGACGCCGACGTGAAACGTCGGTCGTGTCACTCAGGTCGTGCGGGCCGATCGTCGGTCGGTTCGAAAGGATCATCGGGAACAGCGCGGGCAATGGACACGAAATCTCTAGGAAGCGGTATCGAAGGGATCGTCTTCGACGCGGTCGGGACTTTAATCGAACCCGCGCCTTCGGTCGCCGACGTCTACCTCGCCGCGGCCGGTCGACAGGGGGTCGCCCTGGAAACGTCCGAGGTGCGCTCCCGGTTCCGCCGCCATTTTCGGCTCGACGAGGCCGACGAGACGCTCGGCCCGATGGTGACCGACGAGGCGATCGAATTCCGCCGCTGGCGCCGGATCGTCACGGGCGTTCTTTCCGAAGTGCCCGACCCCGACCGCTCCTTTCACGAACTCTGGGAGCACTTCGGCCGGCCCCACGCCTGGCGCTGCTTCGACGACGTGGGGCCGGCGCTCGCCGCGCTGAGTGCGGCGGGCTTCCGCCTGGCGGTCGGCTCGAACTTCGACGGCCGCTTACGCACGGTCGTCGCCGGCCTTCCCGAGTTGACGGGCCTGGGCCACGCGCTCGTCATCTCGTCGGAGGTCGGCTACCGTAAGCCGCACCGCCGGTTCTATGAGGCCGTTTGCGAGAACCTCGGGCTCCCCCCCGAGCGGATCCTCTTCGTCGGCGACGACCCCGAAAACGACGTGTTCGGGCCGACGCGGGCGGGTCTCCGGGCGGTCTTCCTCGACCGGCGCGGCGCCGGGGGGCCGGACGGGGTCGCCACCGTCCCGGACCTGCATGCCCTGGCGAAATCGTCGCGGCGATGAACGAACGCCCTCAGGCTGGAGGGCCGCCGGCGCGGTTCACACGTCTCGACGGGACCTCCGAAGAACCGGCCGCCTTCAACTCGACGGCCGGACTGGCGAAGCCCGGGGCGTCGGGCCGATAAGACGGACGGTGAACGACTCGGCTTGCCGGACCCGGCGACTTGGATTACGATCGCGCCAAGGCTGGAAGCCCCGCGTAAGCCGTTGCATTCGTCGGCCCGAATGAACCCGCCGACGGATCGACCGGAACCGCCGCGATCCTCGGTCGTGCCGGTCCCCGTCCGTTCCTTTCAGGGAAGAAAGGAAGTCGCACGTGGTCGCAACACTGGAACAACTGGCAGCCCTCGTCCGGGGCCGGCTCGTGGGGGACGGCAATGTTCCGATCCAGGCGGCCCGCCCGGTCGGCGAGGCCGGACCGGGTGACATCACGTTCATCGAGAACGACCGGTACGCGAAGCTGCTCCGAACGTCGCCGGCCTCGGCCGCGATCGTAGGCCCGCACTTCAAGCGCGCCGCCGCCTCGCCGGAACTGCCGGTCATCGAGGTCGACGACCCGATCGTCGCCTTCCTCGCGGTCCGCAGCCTCCTGCACGCCCCGCGGCAGTCCCGCTGGACCGGCATCCACCCCCAGGCCTACGTCGCCCCGACCGCCAAGATCGGCGCCGACGTCGCCGTCTATCCGTTCGCCTACGTGGGGGACGAGGCCGAGATCGGCGACGGCTCGACCATCCACCCCGGCGCCGTCGTCGGCGACCGCTGCAAGTTGGGGCAGGGGGTCGTGCTCCGCCCCAACGCCGTGCTCTATGAAGACGTGCAGCTGGGCGACCGCGTCGAGATCCATTCCGGCACGGTCATCGGCGGCGACGGGTTCGGCTACCGGATGGTCGAGGGCCGGCACGTCAAGGTCCCGCAGACGGGCCGCGTCGAGATCGGCAACGACGTCGAGGTCGGGGCGAACTGCACGGTCGACCGCGCCACGTTCGAGGCGACCCGGATCGGCGAGGGGTCGAAGATCGACAACCTCGTCATGATCGGCCACAACAACCAGATCGGCCGTCACAACCTCCTCTGCGGCCAGGTCGGGCTGGCCGGGAGCTGCAAGACCGGCGACTACGTGGTGATGGCCGGCCAGGTCGGGATCAAGGACCGGACCGAGATCGGCGACCGGGTCATGATCGGCGCCCAGGCCGGCGTCCACCGCAACATCCCGGCCGACACCCAGGTCCTCGGCTCCCCGGCGATCCCCGTCCGCGAACAGCGTCGGCTGTTCCAGATGATCGCCCGGCTCCCCGAGATGTACAAGCAGCTGAAGGAACTGTCGGCCCAGGTCGCAAGGCTCGCCGGGTCGGCCCCGGCCGCCGCCGGGACCGAGCCCGCAGACGCCACTTCCGCCGAGTAATTACGCCCCCTCGGGACCGGGCGGACCGGCCGAGGTTCCACGACGGCGGCCGAGACAAATCCGCCCGTCTTTTCCGCCACACTCCAGCAAGCACGGAGGCTCGCTGCGGTGTCTGTCCTCTCGAATTCACACGCGTCACGCATCGAACGGCGATTGACCTTGAACCGCCCCCCCGTCACGGACGACCTCACGGTCGGGCTCCTGGCGGGGAGCGGGCGGTTCCCGATCCTGTTCGCCGAAGGGGCCCGGAAGCAGGGGTACAAGATCGCCTGCGTGGGCATCCGTTACGAGGCGTCCGAGGAGTTGCGGTCGCTCTGCGACTCGTTCGACGTCGTCAGCGTCTCCCGCCTGGGGGGCATGATCCGCGCCTTCAAGCGGCGGGGCGTGAAACGGATCGTCATGGCGGGGAAGGTGACCAAGAGCGTGATGTACACGCCCTTCCGCGTCGTCCGGCTCTGGCCCGACCTCCGCATGTGCCGCTTCTGGTACCACACGGTCCGGGGCGATAAGCGTGACGACTCGATCCTCCTCTCGGTGATCGCCGAGTTCGCGCGGGACGGCCTGACGTTCGAATCGGCCCTCGACTACTGCCCGGAGTTACTCGTGAAGGACGGCGTTTTGACCAAGCGCGCTCCGACCTCCGAGGAGCGCAAGGACATCGAATTCGGCTGGGCCCTGGCCAAGGAGATGGGCCGGCTCGACGTCGGCCAGTCGGTCGCCATCAAGGAACAAACGGCCGTCGCGGTCGAGGCGATCGAAGGGACCGACCGCTGCATCGAGCGGGCCGGTCAACTCTGCCGGGCCGGCGGCTGGACCCTCGTGAAGGTCGCCAAGCCGCTGCAAGACATGAGGTTCGACGTGCCGACCGTCGGCGTCGCGACGATCGAGAACCTGCGCAAGGCCCGCGCCAAGGTCCTCGCCATCGAGGCCGACCGGACGATCGTCGTCGACCAGGCCGAGGTCATCGCCCTGGCCGACCGCTACGGGCTGACCATCGTCGCCCTGAAAGACCAGGCGGCCTGACGCCGCGCAACGACGCCTAGCCCGCGAGCGACCCCGGTTCCCCGGGGTCGCTCGCGGGCGGGGTCTTCTCGGCGAGCCGCGTCTTCGGCAGACCGACTTCGACCGCGCGCAGGATGATCTCGGCGGACATCGCGATGCCGAGGCTGTTCGAGTCGAGCACGAGGTCGTAGTTGTGGGGGTCGTTGGGGTCGACCCGGTACATCGTCCGCTCGAACTGGGTGCGGCGGCGGTCGAGGTCGCGCGCCGCCCGGCGGGCGGTCCGGACCGAGACCCCCATCCGCTCGGCGAGCCGTTCGGCCCGGACCTTCAGCGGGGCGATCACCCGGACCAAAAGGGTCGACTCCCGGGGGAGGATGAACCCCGCCCCGCGCCCCACGATGACCGACTCGCCGGCCCGCCCGATCGCCTCGACGAGCTTCGCCAGGTGGTCGAGGTAGGCCTCTTGGGGGGCGTAGTGCTCCTCGCGGAGCGGCAGGATCCAGTCTTGGACGACGCTCGGGGCGAGTTCGTCGAAGGCGCGCACCTCGTCGGTGGGCATCTCCATCCGGTGGGCGATCGCTTCGAGGATCTCGTGGTCGTACACCTTCCAGTCGAGGCGCGTGCCGACCAGCCGCGAGATCGAGCCGGCCCCCGCGCCCGCCTCGCGGCTGACGCAGACGTTGCGGAACCGGGCCACCGGCTCGGCCGAGCCGTGAGCTTCCTCACGCCCCGCCCCGCGGCCGAACAGCCAGCGCGCGACCGCACCCGGCCAGGCCCGTAGCCCGCCCGGTTCCGACGGCTCGGAACTCGAGAACGCCTGCGGCGATGCCATTCCGTGCCCCCCGCGTTACCCCTCGTTCACCACAGTCTAGATCGTCCCTTGGCGAAAGGAAAGGCGAGCCCCACGCCCCGCCCGCCTGGAACTGTAATCTTTACAAACCGGGCCGGCCCGTCACCCGCCCGTTTTTTCTCGGATTTTTTCTCAAGTTTCCTTCCGGACGCCTTTTGGGCTCCGTCCCGCGGCCCGCGACCGGTCCTTGGCGCGCCGTTTGCCTTAAAGCTCCGCCGTCCCCGACGGATGCGAACGGGGCCTGGGATCCGAAGAGGCGGTCGCGGTCACGTTCGGCGACTCTGGAAGGAACCACACTGATGAAAAACCGACAGAACACGCTGCTCTGGATGAAAGACCTGATCGACCACATGGCCCGCTGCCACGAACAACTTCAGTGGGCCTCCGACGGCCGGACCGAGTCGTTTTTGACCGAGACCCTTCTCGGCGACATGGCCGAATGCCGCCGGCTTTGCGAGGAGCTTCGCTCCGGCCAGGGGAACGTCCGGGCCCTGTCCCCGGCCTGACGAAAGCCTTCCCCGGAGGGCGGTCGGCTGTCTGTGGCCTGTCGCGGCGGATCACGCTAAGCTGGACGGCCAAAACC
>Ga0164243_10008602_pt1 | contig 15017 bp, 10 predicted proteins | sample OricompcompostOP_FD_108781 | JGI IMG/M metagenome (GOLD analysis project Ga0164243, IMG submission 108781) | Organic Plus compost microbial communities from Emeryville, California, USA - Original compost - Organic plus compost (OP) | ecosystem: Engineered > Solid waste > Mixed feedstock >... | reverse complement strand
CGGACAGGACGGGCATCGCCTGGGTGTCGGCCCGTTCGAACAGGGCGAGCCAGTCGGCGCGCGAGCGCGTGGCGAACAGCGCTTCGAGTTCGGCGCGCATCGCTGGATGCGCGGCGACGTCGAACTGGCGGCCGATCCAATCCGTGCGGCCGATCGTCTCGCAGAAGCGCGCCCAGTAGCGTGGCTCCATGTCGGTTGTGCAGAGCCAGCCGCCGTCGGCGCAGCGCCATACGCCGCCCTTTGGGTTCCACGCGCCGTCGGGTGCGGCGATGTCGGCGGGATCATCGGCGCGACCCAGCGCGACCATCAGCAGCGGCATCGCCGCATCGATCATCGAAACATCGACATGGCTGCCGGCGCCGCTCAGCGTACGTGCCTGGAGCGCGAGCAGGATGGCGATCGCGGCATGGGCGCCGGCCATCACGTCGGCGACCTGCACGCCGGGCAGGGTCGGCGTCGGCAGGCCGTTGAGGCGCGACAGCACGCCGGCTGCGGCGAGCGCGGCGGGATCATGCCCGGCGCGGCCGGCGAGCGGCCCGTCCTGCCCGGCGAACGAGACGGACGCGTAGATCAGGCGCGGGTTGACCGCCGACAGGGCGTCGTAGCCGAGGCCCACGGCGGCCATCGTGCCCGGCCGGTAATCCTCGACCAGCACGTCGGCGCGCTCGACCAGCGCGCGCAGCACCGGCGCGGCTTCGGGATGGCCGGGATTGAGCATCAGGCTGCGTCTGTTGCGCGTCCAGGTCGGGCGGGCGCGGCGGCGGCGCGCGGCGGCCGGGTCGTCGTCGCTGCCCAGCATCCTGGCCTGTTTGGCGAGCTCGCGCGGATGTTCGATACGGATGACGTCGGCGCCCATGTCGCCGGCGATCCAGCCGAAATAGGCGCCCGGCAGGTAGCGCGAGAAATCGAGCACGCGGCAGCCGGCGAGCGGTTTCGTCATGCCCCCCTGCCCCGCCGGCGGGCGGCCATTGCCGCCGCCGGCCCTTCGATGAACGCCGTCACGGAATCCTCGAGCCGCTCGAGATCGCCGGCGTCGAGCGCGAAATTATCGACGCCCAGCGCCAGAACCGGAATGCCCGCAGCCGAAAGCGCGCGCAACACGAACGGATCGGCGTCCGACAGCGCGACGGCGCCATCGACCTGATGCGTCACAGCCTCATGGACGTGCCATGGCCCGGCCCAGCTCGGCATCCTGAGCTCGTCGCCCATCGTCAGGAACCGCGCGGCAAGCGCCCGCAGCGGATCGCGCCTGCGATCGTAGCGGCGGATATAGCCGTCGGCGGCAAGCGCGAGATACATCGACCAGACGAACACCGCGCCATGGCTCGCCTCCCATTTCTGATAGAAAGCAGTGTCGCTCCACAGGCCGCGGCCGACCCACATCAGGCGGATGCGCTCCTCGGCGACTGCGCCGAGCCCGGCTGCGACGCGGACGGCGACCTCGTCGTGAAAGGCGCGTGCGGCATCGCGCGCCCACTCGCTGCCGCGGTGCCATTGCGGCACCATCGTCGCCGGCATGCTATCGACGATGCCGATCGGCGCCGGCACCGACCGCGCGATGAGATCGCGTGTGGCGCGGTAGAGCTCCTCCTGCTCGTTGACGAGGTCCATCACCGCGCGAAACCGGTCCGGATCGAAGCGCCGGTCCGTCGCATCCTCGAGCGCGGCGATCACCTCGCCAAGCTCTGCCACGAGCAGGTCGAGACGCTCGGGCTCGAGCGCCTCGTCCCAATGATCGGGCATCACCGCCCACCAGCGCGTCTCGATCGTATCGCGCGGATCGACGGTGCGTTCGTAGAGATAGGGCGCGGCCTCATGCGCGACGGCCATCGCGTCGAAGATCGCCGGCGTCGGGTCGGTCGAGGCGATCGCATGGACGAAATCGGCACGCGGCAGGCCGCCCCAGGGGGCCTGACCGGCATCCTGATCGAAGGCGGCGGCGAGCGCCTGCGTGCTATAGGCCTCGACATCGGTCGGGTAATCGTGTCCGGCGAGAAGGCGGCGATAGCGCCCCGACTGCTGCTTGGCCGCGACGATCGATGCCCACCATTGGTTGACGACGAAGGGAATGCCGAGCGCCCGCAGGATCTCCTGCGGCGCGTTGGCGTTGACCAACGCGAACGGCGCACCCTCGTCAACCTGGCGGCGGATATCGGCGAACCAGTCGCGCTGATAGGCACCGAAATCGGCCGCCGCTTTCAGCAATTTGACGCTGCGCGCCGGCTTCGGCCGGGCGGGCGCCGGCGCCGAGCGTGGCGATCTGGGCGCAGGCTCGGGCAGCGCGCGGACCTCCACCGGCAGATCGTCGGCAAGCGCGCGCAGCGGCGCCACGAGCCAGGGCGCGACCTCGTCATGGTCGAGCCGCGCGACGACGATGGCGTCGACCTGGGCGGCGCGCGCGCGATCGAAGCAGGTCCGGGCAAGAGCGGTCGGGGAGGCGGAGGCGAGCGGCGCCAGCCGGGCGGGATCGGCGGCTTCGGCATAGCTGGCGGGAGGCGCGACATCGAGCCGCGGCAGTCCCCAGTCGTGACTTTCGCCGACGATCGTCGCGCCGTCCCGTTCGATCGCGCGATAGAGGCGATCGTCTTCCGCCGCACTGCCTGCGAGCCACAGCCGGCGGCCGGCACGCCGCGGCAGCGCCGCGCGGTCGGCGAGTATCGCGTCGAGATGCCCGATCATCGTTTCCGGCGGCAGGATGGCGGCGGCGCCGATGATCCGCAGCATGTCGGTGCCCGGCAATTGCGACGCGGCGGCGCCGCGCAGCGCCTGAGCCGCCGCGATCCGGGCGCGGAGGCGGGTGTCCACCGCGGCGGCTTCACGCAGCGCGGCACCGTCGGGCACGGAGCCGCCCGCGGCTTCCAGCCACGGCCCGAGCTGGTCGAGCCGCCGTCGATTGTAGCGCCATGACGACTCGCGCGGCTGATGCACAAGATCGAGCATCGCAACGCGTTCCGGCGCCGCTTCGCCCAGCCGCCGCAACTCGCGAAGCGCGGCAAAAAGCTGCGGCTGCTCGGCATCGGCGCGGGTAATCAGGATCGGCGTCGTCGCCTGGACCGGATCGAGCAGCCATTCGAGCAGGCGATGCCGGCGCGTGCGCTCGACTGCTGGGCCGATCAGCGCATCGGCGCGCGGCGTCGGCATGTCCGCGGGGGGCGTCACGCGCACCGGGGTCAGGCCGGCGGCCCTCAGCAGCGTGAACGGCGCGTCGCTGCCGATCGTGCGGACGACGCGGTGTCCGGCGACGGCGAGCGCCGTCGCGGCCTCGTCCGGCGCGACGAAGGCGGCTGCGATCGCCGCCAGCGCTTCGGACGCACCGACCATCAGATCACGCCGTCCCTGGCCAGGCCGGCAATCCTGTCGGCATCATAGCCGAGCAGGTCGCCGAGCACCGCCTGGTTGTGCTCCCCGATCATCACCGGCAGCACGGGATCGAAGCCGGTTTGCGCGGCCGAAAAGTGGATCGGCACGCCGGCGGTGCGCAACTCGACGGTCGAGGGGTGGCGCGGATGGGCGATCGGCATCGTCTCGTTGCGATCGACCACCCGCGGATCGACAAGCGCATCCTCGGGATGGCGCACCGGTGCGACGGGAACGCCCTCGGCCTGGAGCGCGGCGACGACCTGCTCGACCGGGAGCGCCCTCGACCAGGCGGTGATCTCCGCCTCCAGCGCGCGGGCGTTGGCGACGCGGGCGTCACGGCTGGCGAAGCGGGGATCGCCGGCGAGCGCCGGTCGGCCCATCGCGCGAAACAGACCGCGCGCCAGTTTCTCGTGAACGGCGACGATCGCGACATAGCCGTCCGCGCATTCGAACACGCCGAACGGCGACAGCCGCTGCACGGTGAGGCCGGTGCGCGACGGCATACCGGCGGCGGCGAGTGCCGACCAGTTCTCGATCGCGACGAACGAGGTCAGCGCGCCGAGCATCGAGACATCGACATGCTGCCCCTGCCCGGTACGGTGGCGCTGTTCAAGCGCGGCGAGGATGCCGATCACGGCGAATACCGGCGCCAGCATGTCAGCGATCGGGATGCCCATACGGACTGGCGGCGCGTCGGGATCGCCGCTGGTGTACATCGCGCCCGACAACGCCTGGATGATGACGTCCATCGCCTTGCCGTCGGGCCGGTCGGCGCCGAATCCCGACAGCGAGCAATAGATGATATCGGGCTTGACGACCTTCGCGACGTCGTAGCCGACGCCGAGCCGGTCGGCGGTGCCGGCGGCGAAATTCTCGACGACGATGTCGGCGCTGCGGCACAAATCCTCGAACACGGCGCGCGCGCCGGGCGCCTTCAGGTTGAGCGATATGCCGCGCTTGCCCCTGGCGCGCGACAGGTGCGAGATCGAAATGTCGTCGTCATGAACTCGCTCGACCGTGACGCCGTTGCGGCCGACATAGGGGCTGTTCTCACGCGCCAGATCGCCCCCGCGAGGGTCCTCGACCTTGATCACTTCCGCGCCGAGGCCGGCGAGCAGCAGCGTCGCATAGGGACCGGCGAGCGCGCGGGTGAGGTCGATCACGCGCAGGCCGTCCAGCGGGCGAGGGAGCGGGGAGTCGGTCATCATTGGTCCTGTCGGGAAAGGCCGGATGCGGCGGGGCATTGCGGCACCGCGCCGGCCGGCGTGTCGTGGATGAGGCGCTGCGCCTCGCGGAAGATCGGAAGGCCGTGGATGCCGATGCGGGACAATGCCGCCGCGGTGGCTTCGGCCTCGCGATTGTAGAGCGCGTCGAACCGCGCCTGATCGGCCGGGTCGATGCGCGTGAAGCTGACGCCGTGCGCGCGACCGTAGGCGTAGCCGGCCTGTTCGGCGCCGATCAGCTGCTGCTTGAGCGCCTGTTCCCAGACGGTTTGGCTGCGCGCGAGGACGGCGCGCAGGTCAGGCGGGAGCGATCGCCATTTGTCGAGGTTCATTGCCCGCGCCGGATAGGCGCCGCGGCTGACGTAGAGCATCGCGAAATGCGGGGCGACCTCGCCGAAGTGAAGGCTCTGCAGCGTGTCGGCAGGCGCCACGACCCCGTCGATCACGCCCTTCGCGAGTGCCGGATAAACGTCGCCCATCGGCATATCGACGGGATCAGCGCCCAGCGCGCGCAATACCGGCAGCAGCTCCGACGGCGCCCGGATGCGCAGGCCGCGCAGATCAGCGAGCGAACGGATCGTCTGCGTGCGCGTCAGGATCGCGGGCAGGTTGCCGCCCTGGACGGCGAGCACGCGCAGTCCGCTGAGCTCGTCGCGCAGCACCGGGAAGGTGGCGGCGAGGCATTTGTAGATCGCCACCTGCTGGTCAATCGTCCGCACCCCGCCGTAAAAGCCGGTCTGGTCGCGTTGCGCCTGGACGTTGGCGAGCGTGTAGATCGGCGTGATCAGCCCGATATCGGCAACGTCGTGGCGGATTTCCTCGATGCTCTGGTCGCTCGAGATCAGCGATCCGCCCCAATAGGGCCGGATGTGCAGCCGGCCGTGCGAGGCCTTTTCGACCCAGGCCATCCATTGTTGGTCGGCGCGGCTGAACGGATGCCCCGGCGGATAGGGCGTCGCGTAGCTCAGCGTGATGACGTCCGGATCGCGGCGGACGCACCCGGTCAATGCCAGCGCGAGCAGCAGGGCAGCGGCCAGGCGCTTCATTTGACCACCCCCGGCAACCACAGCGCCAGCGCGGGAAAGGCGATCAACAGCGCGAGATGGACGAAGTCAGCGAGCAAGAAGGGTACGATCCCGCGGAAGATCGTCGGCAACGGGATGTCCTCGGCGATGCCCTGGATGACATAGACGTTGAGGCCGAGCGGCGGATGGACGAAGCCGATCTCCATCGTCCGGACGAGGAAGATGCCGAACCAGATCGGGCTCATGCCGAGGTCCTGGACGATCGGGAGGAAGATCGGCGTCGTCAGCAGCATGAGCGCGATGCCGTCGAGGAACGAGCCCAGCACCAGCAGCACCAGCGCCATGGCGATGATCGCAACCGTCGGCCCCGCGTGCAGGCTTATGACGAAATGAGCGAGCCAGTCGGCGATCCCCGTCACGCTGATGAAGGTGGCGAACAGCATCGCGCCGGTCACCACCAGATAGATCATGCCGGTGGTCCTGAGCGTCGCGTCGAGCGCATCGGCGAGCGCGCGGCGAGTCAGCCTGCCCCGCCACCAGCACAGCAGCAGCGCGGCGACCGAGCCGACCGAGGCCGCCTCGGTCGGGGTGAACCAGCCGATGAACAGCCCGCCGATGACGAACACGATCAGCGCCAGCACGTCGAGCACCTTGACGAGCCCGGCCAGGCGCTCGCGCCAGGAAGCACGCACCGTGCCCGGACCGAGCGCCGGATTGAGCCGGCACAGGATGGCGATGGCGATGATGTAGAACAGCGCCTGGGTCGCACCGGGGACGATCGCGGCGGCGAACAGCTTGCCGATCGACTGTTCGGCGATGATCCCGAACACGATCAGCGCGCCCGACGGCGGCACCAGCGACCCGAGCGTGCCGCCCGCGGCGAGCGCGCCGGTGGCGAAGGACGGCGCGTAATTCGCCTTGCGCATCTCCGGCAGGGCGACCGAGGTGATTGTCGCCACCGTCGCCAGGCTCGATCCGCTAATCGCGCCGAAGCCCGCGCAGCCCCCGATCGAGGCCATCGCCAGCCCGCCGCGGCGATGGCCGACGAAGCGCGCGGCGACGTCGAAGAAATCACGGCTCGCGCCGGCGGCGAAGCACAGATGCGCCATCAGCACGAACAGCGGCAGCACGCCGAGCTCATATTGGCTGATCGTGCCGAAGGTGACGACGCCCGCCTTGATCAGCGCCGCCTCCGGCGACAGCAGCAGCGCCAGCCCGGCCAGCGCGACGAGCGCGAGGCCGACGCCGATCGGCACGCCGAGCGCCAGCGCGCCGAGCAGGACGAGAATGCCGATCCCGCCGACGGCTTCGGGAGCGATCGTCATCATCGCCGGCGCACCAGGCGTCGCGCGAAAACCGCGGCGCAGAGCAGGCAGCCCGTTATCCAGAAGGCACGGAACCAACGCACCGGCAGGTCGAGCACTTCGGTCGTCTCGTGCCCATTCCACAGATCGCCGGCCAGCCAGATCGATCCGGCGGCCAGCGCCAGGAAAACGGCGACGCCAAGCGCATCGGCAAGGCGGTCCAGCCGGTCGGCGGCCTTCTCGCCGATCCGTTCGAGCAGGATGCGCACGCGGGCATGGCCGTGGTCGAGCGCGGTGATCAGCAGCGCCGAGGTCGCCGCGACGACGATGCACATCTCGACGATCTCGATCGTCCCGAGGATCGTGAAGCCGAGATGGCGTCCGGCGACCGAAAGCGAGTCCGTCACCATCGCGCCGAGCAAGGCCGCCGATCCCAGACCCAGCGCGACCCGCCGCAAGGGGCCGCGCGCCGGCGGGCCGGCCGAAGCGCCCGCGACGTCGCCGAACTCGACGGCGCCGGCGTCGTCGGCAAGCGGCGGTTTGCTGGCGACCGGGTCAGCCATGCGCTGGACCATTGCCTGTGCGGATGGCAGCCTTTAGGCCGGCTCTGTGCAGAAACGATCCGATCTCGAACCGTCGAACGGCGAACGGGCGACGCTCGGCCGGCTGGGCGATTTCGTTGGGTTCCGGCTGAGGCGGATTCAAAACCAGCTGTCGCGCGAGTTCGCCGGCGAGACGCAGAGATACGGCCTGCGCCACGGCGAATTTTCCGCGCTTGCGATCATCGCCGCCAATCCGGGGCTGTCGCAGATGATGCTGGCGCGCGAAGTCGGCCTCGACAAATCGGCCGCGGTGTCGGTGATCGACGATCTCGAGCGGCTGGGCTTTGCCGAACGCCGCCGGCTGCCGACGGACCGGCGGCGGTATGCGCTCTACGCGACGCCGGCGGGCGAGGCGGCGCTGGCGGCGATGTTCGAAAAGCTGGAAAGCGTCGAGCATGACGCGCTCGACGCGCTGGACCCGTCCGAACTGCACCTACTCAACACCCTTCTCGACCGAATCTATCGCGCCACTTTTCACGGCTAGAGACGCTGGAATACCCGATGGAGGGCGCCGCCGGATCGACGCCCTCCATCCATCGACGTTCGTGATCAAAACTTCACCGATGCACTGACCGAAATGAGCCGACCGATCGGGTTCGCCATGGTCGGATCGAACCCGCCGCCGCCGTTGGGGCTTTGCGGGATATCGACGAACGGCGGATCGGCATCGAACAGGTTGGAAATGTCGAGCGCCAGCGTCAGGCCGCCAGCGGGCGTGATGCCGCCCTCGAACTGATGCGACAGGTGGAGATCGAAGGTCGAATAGGAATCGACCGTCTGCGTCGGCGTCACGCGGTCGTTCTTGTAGGCATTGGTGAAATTCCAGAACAAGATCGCGCTGTTGCGCGCGTCGCTGTAGCCAAACGAGCTGCGCGAGCGGAACCGGGGCGGGTTGAAGATGGTGTTGAGGCTGTCGGTCAGCGCGGCCGACGCGGAGACGGCGGTATCATATTTGGTGAAATAGGTGCCGTTGGTCGCCACGCGGAAATGCCCCATCCGGTAGCTGGCCTGGAAATCGATACCCTGGGCCAGCGTTTTGCCCGCGTTGACGTTGTTGCCATAGACGAACAGCGTCGGGTTGCTGGGGAGCACGCCGAACACCGGATATCCGGCCGCCACGAAGGACTGGATGAGGCTCGCCGCCTCCGCGCCGCGCACGATGCGATCGGCATATTTGGCTTCGGACGAGGGGCTCTGCAGGATCGACAGATCGGACAGGATGCTGTTGACCTGGCCCGTATAGTTGACGTTGAAATAATTCACGCTGAGCGTGAGGCCGGACAGCGACGGCGGCGCGATGTCGGCGCCCAGCGACCAGGTGCGCGCATGTTCCGGCCTGAGCGGGTTGCCGTCGGCGAAACCCGACAGGGTGACGCCCTGGACCACGCCGTTCGGGGTCTGATAATTCTGGACGAACAAGCCGCTGACCGCGCCGTGCACCTGGGTCAGGATCGGGGCGCGGAAGGAGGTGCCGTAGCTGCCGTGGAGCGTGACGCCCTCGATCGGCTCCCAGTTCAGGCCGATCTTGGGATTGCGCGACGTCCCGACGTCCGAATAATGGCTGATGCGGCCCGCCAGCGACAGATCGAGCCGCCGGATGCCGGGCACGGCGTTGTCGGGGCCGAAAATCGGAACGCGCAATTCGCCATAGACCGATTTGATCGTGCGCGACGAATGGGTCCGCATCGACGAGAGCGCGTCCAGCGTGCCGGTGTCGAGCCCGGTGAGAATGCTGTTATGGACGATCGAGCCGCCGATCGCCATCCGCAGCGCGCCGCCGGGCAGCGAGAGCAGCGATCCGGAGAAATTGACCTCGCCCTGCTGCTGCTTGTTGGTTCCGGGGGCGCCGAACACGCTGTTGAAGATGCCGCCGAGCACCGCGTCGCTGTTCGGGCCGAACGGGTTCAGCGCGACGTCTGGATCGCTGCTGGCGAGCGCCGCCGCGAGCGCGGCATTGTTGATTCCGTGAAGCGACCTGCTCAGGCTCTTGTTGCGCCCATAGGTGTAGCTGGCGTCCATTTCCCAGTCGCCGAACATCTTCCAGTTGACGCCGCCGGTGGCCTGGAACGTCCTGGAATAACCCGACGAGACATTGATCGGCGCCTGCCCGCCGAAGTTGGTCTGGACCCGCTCGGAAGTCGCAGCGACCCCGGGGGGCAAAAGGAAATAGGGGTTGGTATCCGGCACCGTCAGCGTCGCGGTCGTCGTGGCCGGATGATAGCTGAACGACCTCCTCGAATAGAGCGCGTCGGCGGTCAGCGTGATCCGCGATCCGATGTCCTGCGTCAGCGAGGCCATGACGCTGTCGTGCTTCTGCTCGGGTATCAGGTCCTGATTTTTCAGCTGATCGCATATGTTCGCCGTCCCGGCGACCAGACCGGGCATGGCATAGCTGGTGTCGCCGATCAGAATATTCGGCGAGGCGCATTGGAAACCACGATAGTCGCCGCCGCCGCGCGAGGTGAGATCGGCCCGATAGAAGCTCCGGTCGCGTCCGTTCAGCGCCGCGTGACCGGCATGCTCATACGAGAGCGTCAGGTTGCCGCTCGACCAGCTGTGCCCGGCAATGATGCCGAGATTGTATTCGTTATAGGCATTGTCCCTGGCGAGGCCGTATTGCGCCTTGGCTTCGACGCCGTTGAAACGACGACGGGTGATCAGGTTGACGACGCCGGCGATCGCATCCGACCCATAGATGGCCGATGCGCCATCGGCGACGACTTCGACCCGCTCCAGCGCAATCGTCGGAACGTCGTCGGGGTCCGGCAGGCCCCCGGACGAGCCGGATTCGACGATGCGGCGGCCGTTCAACAGCGTCAGCGTCGCATAGGGGCCGATATCGTGAATGTTGAAACCCGACGCATAGGTGATGTTGCCGGCGCCGCCCGATGTGCCCCGACTGCTTTCCGTCACGCCCTGGTTCACGATCTGCGGGAGATCCTGCACGAGCTGGTTGACGCTGGTGGCCCCCGATTCGGTCAGATCGGCGCGGGACTGCTGGATGATCGGCGATCCGACCGGCGCAACGCCGCGAATGCGGCTGCCGGTGACGACGATATCGCTGCCTGCCTGCCCGTCGGCCTGTCCGTTGGCGGTCGGTGCCGGCGCGGGCTGGAGCGCCTGGTCGGCCGATGCGTCCCCGCTCGACGGCGCGGTCTGGGCATAGGCCCCGGCGGCCGAGATCAGGGCGACGCCCGCGACGCTCGATTTCAATAATGCGGCGAACGGCCGCGTGCTGGAAGTCAACATGGTCCTCTCCTGCTTGGCCTTATTGCGCCGGGGTGGCGAAACGAACCGGCGTGATGAACGGGATGTCGATCGAGGAGGCGGTGCCTCCGGTGAGCGTCAGATGCCTGGCGAGCTGACCCTTGATCTCGGCAAGGTTGCGCTGGCGCGGATCGGCGCCGGCGATCGCGACGCGCAGGCGATGGCCGGCCCCGATCGTGTACGACCGCGGCGACAGCGCAAAGCGCAGCGTCACCGGCACGCCGGGCGTAAGCGGCGACACGTCCTTTTCGAGCCCGGAATGGTAGGGCAGGCCGAGATTGTCATAGGGGGCTTGGGTCTCCTTGCGGTGGCTGCCGGCCAGCCGCCCCATTGCCAGCACCGATGCCGCACCGTCGGGCGCGACATCCTCCAGATAAGCGAAGACGTCGGCATCCGCGGCATCGGCAGCCGCACGGATGGTAACGACGGGATAGCCTTCGATCGTCGCCGACGCGGCCAACGGCGGCGTGGTGAAAATCATCGCATGGGCGTCGGGCGATTTCGGCCAGAAAGCGAAATAAGCGTCGTCCGCGACATTGTAGTCGATCGTATAATCGAAGCTGGTGGCGGTCGGCGCCGCGGGCGTGAGCGTGCCCTTTGCTTCCGCCCCGGCGGCAGGCATCCCGAGGAACAGCGACACGCGTTGCACGCCCTGGCCGGGCAGCTTGTCGGAACGGATGAGTTCGCCGCCGTCCCCGTTTTCGCGCCACCAGGCGTATTTCGGTTCCCGGTCGATGCCGTTGTCGATGTGCTTCAGATAGCGATCGAAGAAGCGCTTCTGGATGGCGTTGATGTCGAACTGCCTGGGCGGAACGCAATGCGTTCCGGGGCCGATGACCATCTTCGCCGGCAGGTTGGCGGCGGCGCGGATGATCTGTTCGGTCGGCTCGTCGCTCCAGTTGCCCCAGAGATACCAGGCAAGCCCCGGCCCGGCCATCGCCGCGGCGTGGGTATAGGGGCCGACCTCCTCCCAGAATTTCGTGCCCGTGTAGCTGGACACGCTGTCGCGATACGGCATTCCGTACCACAGGCCCGCCATCGGCGTGTTCCCGGCGTGCTGGGCCACGGCTTGCTTCAGCAGGCTGCCGTCCGGATCGGCATCGACCGGAACGCTGGCGAGATCGACCGACGGGGGCTCGTCGGGGCGCGTGTTGAATTGCGCGGTGATGCCGCCGCGGCGCACGAAAGTATATTTGTCCCAGTCCGTGGCGGCGGCGAACACCGCCTTCAGCGCCGGCGGCCGCGCGCCGGCGACCAGCATCGCGCTACCGCCAAGATAGGAGCAGCCGATCATCCCGACTTCGCCGGTGGTGTAAGCCTGATGCGCCAGCCATTGCACGATTTCGGCGCCGTCCTTCGCCTCCGTCTGGTCGAGGAAGCCGCGGCGATGACCGAACGACGCGCCCTTGCCGCGAACATCCGCGGTGGCGACGACATAGCCGGCATGCACGAGATCGCGCAGGCCGAATTCGGGCGAGTCGATCAGATCGACGATCTGGCCGTCCTTGAAATAGCGCGCCCGATAAGGCGTGAAGGCGAACACGGCCGGTTCCCTGGCGGCCAGCGGCTTGCCGTCCTTTGCCGGCCGATAGACGTTGACGGCGAGCTTCACCCCGTCGCGCATCGGCAAATAGAAGGACTTTCGCGCGACCAGCGGATCGGGCGCGGGATGGGCAGGAGGGACGGCCTGCGCCAGCGACGCGGCCGGCACCGCCACCGCGGCGAGCAGCGCAACCCCGTTTGCCCAGCGTGCGAATCGTTGCGGTTTCACCGTGAACACCTCTCCCCAAGGGCCGTTTCGCGCGGCCATTTGGTATGGCATATACCAAAACAGTGTGTATTCACAACTGTTATGTTTAAGAACAATAAGGAGATGAATGTCGATTCCGACCTCACGCCGCCGGATCGCGGCATCGCCGCACGGCTTGCCAAATAGACCCGCGATTTCAGGAGTATCGCTGGCCCCGATCGCCGGTTTTCGGCGATCGGCCCTTGCTCCGCCGGCGAACCTCCATCACAAGCGCTGGCGGGCACTCGCGTGGTTGGCGCAATCGCGATCAGGGGTATGGCAATGGCGGAAGATGCTGAAACACCTGTCGATATCGGCGTCTTGTCGGAGCTCGTCGGCTATCATCTGCGCCGCGCGACCAATGTCGCCGTTGCCGATTTCATGCGGGCGGTGGGCGATACCGGGATGCGGCAGGTCTTGTTCGGCATCCTGTCGATCGTCGAGCGCAATCCCGGCATCAATCAGGGGACGGTCGGTCGCAGCCTGGGCATCAAGCGCGCCAACATGGTCGCCCTGATCAACGAACTGGTCGATGCCGGCCTGCTCGATCGACAAGTGTCGGCCGAGGATCGACGGGCGTTCGCGCTCAATCTGACCGCGAAGGGACGGCGCGCCTACGACGACTGCCTCGCCCGGATCCGGGCGCACGAAGATGCGCTGCTTTCGGATTTCAGCGCCGAGGAGCGCGCGCTGCTGATCGCCTTGCTCAGCCGAGTCGAAGCCCGGGAATCCTGACCGGCTCGGCGGTCTGATCGATATCTGTCGTTGAGGTTTCCCGGCGCGGCGGCGCAGGCGGCCGGCCGAGTCGCGCCGGTCGCCGCCGCCGTTGTTGACGCGGCTCGCAATAGGTTATAGCAAATAACAATAACCTGGAGGATGCTATGGCGGCGCGCGTGACATTGTCGATCGGTGGCGAGGCACGGGAGGCTGCGCGCAGTTTCGATCGGCTGGACCCGGTGAGCGGAGCGGTGGCGACCAGCGCTGCGGCGGCCAGCGTCGACGACGCGCGCGCGGCGGCCGACGCGGCGGCGGCGGCGTTTCCCGGCTGGTCCCAGCAGGGTCCCAATGCCCGGCGCGCGCAGTTGATGAAGGCGGCCGATGCGCTCGAAGCCAGGGCCGATGCGTTCGTCGATGCAATGATGACCGAAACCGGCGCGACCGAGGGTTGGGCGCGCTTCAACCTGATGCTGGCGGCGGGCATGATCCGCGAGGCGGCGGCGCTGACCACGCAGATCGGCGGCGAGGTGATCCCGTCGGACAAGCCCGGCTGCGTCGCCATGGCGCTGCGCGAGCCGGCCGGCGTGGTGCTCGGCATCGCGCCCTGGAACGCGCCGATCATCCTCGGCGTGCGCGCGATCGCGGTGCCGCTCGCCTGCGGCAACACGGTCGTGCTCAAGGCGTCGGAGCAATGCCCGCGCACCCATGCGCTGATCGTCGAGGCGCTGGTCGAGAGCGGGCTGGGCGGCGGCATCGTGAATCTCGTCGCCAACGCGCCCGAGGACGCGGGCGAGGTGGTCGGCGCGCTGATCGATCATCCGGCGGTGCGGCGCATCAACTTCACGGGCTCGACGGCGGTCGGCCGCATCATCGCCAAACGCGCGGCCGAGCATCTGAAGCCGGTGCTGCTCGAACTCGGCGGCAAGGCGCCGCTGATCGTGCTCGACGACGCCGATCTCGACGAGGCGGTCAAGGCGGCCGCGTTCGGTGCGTTCATGAACCAGGGCCAGATCTGCATGTCGACCGAGCGGATCATCGTGGTCGATGCCATCGCCGATGCATTCGTCGCCAGGTTCCGGGAGAAGGTCGGTGCGATGCCGGTCGGTGATCCGCGCGAGGGCAAGACCCCGCTCGGCGCAGTGATCGATCGCAAGACGGTCGATCACGTCCGCTCGCTGATCGCCGATGCGGTGGGCCAGGGCGCCGAGCAGGTCGTGGGCGGCGAGGCGGACGGCGTGCTGATGCCCGCGCATGTCATCGACAAGGTGACGCCGGCGATGAAGCTGTTCCGAGACGAGAGTTTCGGCCCCGTCGTCGGCATCGTCCGCGCGCGTGACGAGGCGCACGCGATCGCGCTGGCCAACGATACCGAATACGGCCTTTCCGCCGCCGTCTTCACCCGAGACACCGCGCGCGGCCTGCGCGTGGCGCGGCAAGTGCAGTCGGGCATCTGCCACGTCAACGGCCCGACCGTGCATGACGAGGCGCAGATGCCGTTCGGCGGCGTCAAGGCATCGGGTTACGGCCGGTTCGGGGGCAAGGCGGGAATCGACGCCTTCACCGAGCTGCGCTGGATCACGATCGAGACGCAGCCCGGCCATTATCCGATCTGAGAGCGAGCGCGTGACGGGGCACCCGGCATCGGCAAGCGATGCGCCGCAGGCTGCGGCGCCATCGCTGGCGTGGGCGTTCACCGCGGTGGTGAATGTGGCGGCGCCGGTCGAGCTCGG
>Ga0164243_10008601_pt1 | contig 15018 bp, 7 predicted proteins | sample OricompcompostOP_FD_108781 | JGI IMG/M metagenome (GOLD analysis project Ga0164243, IMG submission 108781) | Organic Plus compost microbial communities from Emeryville, California, USA - Original compost - Organic plus compost (OP) | ecosystem: Engineered > Solid waste > Mixed feedstock >... | reverse complement strand
GCCCGAGAAGTGGGCACCGAGGGCAAGCTGGGCGGCCAGGCGCGGGTGGAGGGCGTCGGCGGCACCTGGAAGGACCTGACCGACAACGTGAACTTCATGGCCACCAACCTGACGGCCCAGGTGCGGAACATCGCCGAGGTGACCACGGCCGTGGCCATGGGCGACCTGTCCAAGAAGATCACCGTGGACGTGAAGGGCGAGGTGCTGGAGCTGAAGAACACCATCAACACCATGGTGGACCAGCTCGGCTCCTTCGCCTCGGAAGTGACGCGTGTGGCGCGCGAAGTGGGCACCGAGGGCAAGCTGGGCGGCCAGGCGCAGGTGAAGGGCGTGGCGGGCACCTGGAAGGACCTGACCGACAACGTGAACTTCATGGCCGCCAACCTCACCGGCCAGGTGCGCGGCATCGCCGAGGTGGTGACCGCGGTGGCCCAGGGGGACTTGACGCGCAAGCTGACCGTGGACGCCAAAGGCGAGATCGCGAGCCTTGCGGACACCATCAACGGCATGATCCAGACGCTCGCCACCTTCGCCGACCAGGTGACCGACGTGGCGCGCGAGGTGGGCATCGAGGGCAAGCTGGGCGGTCAGGCCCGGGTGCCGGGCGCCGCCGGCCTGTGGCGCGACCTGACCGACAACGTGAACGAACTGGCGGCGAACCTGACCAACCAGGTGCGCGCGATCGCCGAGGTGTCCACCGCCGTGACCAAGGGCGACCTGACCCGCTCGATCACGGTGGAGGCGTCGGGCGAAGTGGCGGCGCTGAAGGACAACATCAACGAGATGATCCGCAACCTGCGCGATCAGACCTCGAAGAACGTCGAGCAGGACTGGCTGAAGACCAACCTCGCCCGCTTCACCCGCATGCTGCAGGGCGAGCGCGACCTGTCCACCGTGTCGAACCTGGTGCTGTCGGAGCTGGCGCCGCTGATCAACGCCCAGCACGGCGTGTTCTACGTCAGCGACCGCGACGAGGAGGGCCGCACCGTCCTGAACCTCGCCGCCTCCTACGCCTTCAACCAGCGCAAGCACCTGGCCAACCAGTTCCAGCTCCGCGAAGGGCTGATCGGCCAGTGCGCCTACGAGAAGTCGCGCATCCTCTTGACCAACGTGCCCAAGAACTACGTCCAGATCAGCTCCGGCCTGGGCGAGGCCGAGCCGCTGAACATCATCGTGCTGCCGGCCCTGTTCGAGGGCGAGGTCAAGGCGGTGATCGAGCTGGCCACCTTCGGCGAGTTCAACGAGACGCAGCAGGCGTTCCTCGACCAACTGATGGAATCCATCGGCATCGTGCTCAACACCATCGCCGCCAACATGCGGACCGAAGGGCTCCTGAAGCAGTCCCAGCTGCTGACCGCCGAGCTGCAGGCCCAGCAGGAGGAACTGAAGAAGACCAACGACCGGCTCGAGCAGCAGGCGGCGTCGCTGCGGCAATCCGAGGAGCTGCTGCGCTCCAAGCAGGAGGAGCTGCAGACCACCAACGCCGAGCTGGAGGAGAAGGCGCAGCTCTTGTCGCTGCAGAACCAGCAGGTGGAGGCCAAGAACCGCGAGGTCGAACAGGCCAAGGCGGCGCTGGAAGAGAAGGCCGAACAGCTGGCGCTCACCTCCAAGTACAAGTCCGAGTTCCTGGCCAACATGAGCCACGAGCTGCGCACGCCGCTGAACTCGTTGCTGATCCTGTCCAAGATGCTGAGCGAGAACAGCCAGGGCAACCTGACCGAGAAGCAGGTGGAGTTCGCCAGGAACATCCACGACGCCGGCTCGGACCTGCTGGGCCTGATCAACGACATCCTGGACCTGTCGAAGATCGAATCGGGCACGGTCACGCTCGACATCGGCGAGACCTCGTTCGCCTCGCTGCGCGACCAGATGGACCGCACCTTCTCGCAGCTCGCCCAGGACAAGAAGCTGGACTTCACGGTCGAGCTCGACTCCGAGCTGCCGCAGTCGATGTACACCGACGACAAGCGCCTGCAGCAGATCATCAAGAACCTGCTCTCCAACGCCTTCAAGTTCACGGAGACGGGGAGCGTGCAGCTGCGCGTGGCCAAGGCCGACAGCGGCTGGACCCCCGGCAACGAGCGGCTCAGCAAGATGGGCCAGGTGCTGGCGATCTCGGTCGCCGACACCGGCATCGGCATTCCGGAGGACAAGCAGCGGATCATCTTCGAGGCGTTCCAGCAGGCGGACGGGACCACCAGCCGGAAGTACGGCGGCACCGGCCTGGGGCTGTCGATCAGCCGCGAGATCGCCGCCATGCTGGGAGGGGAGCTGAAGGTCACCTCCACGCCGGGCGTGGGGAGCGTCTTCACCCTCTATGTCCCGTTGAACTATTCGCCGCCGTCGCAGGCGCCGGCCAACCCGCGCCTGGCGACGCCGGTCGCTCGCACACAGCTCGGCGCGATGGAGCCCGCGGAGCTGGTGGTCGACGACCGCGATTCCGTGGAGGCCGGCGACCACGTGATCCTGATCGTCGAGGACGACCCCCGCTTCTCCGCCATCCTGCTGTCGCTGGTGCGGGACGCCGGCTTCAAGGGCGTGGTGACGGGGGAGGGGGCCGCGGCGCCGGCGCTCGCCCGCCGCTTCGGGCCGGACGCCATCATGCTCGACATCGGCCTGCCGGACATGGACGGACTGGCGCTGCTGGACCTGCTCAAGCACACCCCGCAGACCCGGCACATCCCCGTCCACGTGATCTCGGCCGACGACCAGCGCGGCCTCGGCCTGTCGATGGGGGCTTTCGGCTTCACCCCCAAGCCGATCGAGCGCGAGACGGTGCTCTCGACCCTCGAAGGCGTGAAGAGCTTCGTCACCCGCGCCGAGCGCCGGCTGCTGGTGGTGGGCGAAGACGGCGAGGCTGCGGCGGCGCTGCGGGACTCCTTCTCGGACGTCGAAACCGTGCCGAGCATCGAAGCGGCCCTCGCCACGCCGTTGGCGCGGCGTCCCGACGGGGTGGTGGTGGACGCCGACGCCGTGGCGCCGGCGGCGCTGGTGGAGCAGCTCAAGGCCGAGGCGGCGGTGCTGGCGCCGGTGGTCGTCTACGCCCCGAACGAGGTCGATCCCGAGGACGACCGCCGGCTTCGGCTGGCGGTGTTCGCGGGCCTGGCGCGCATCGCCCGCTCGCCCGAGCAGTTGATCGACCAGGCGAGCCTGGTGCTGCACGCACCGATGATGAGGCTGCCGGAGGCGGTCAAGGCGACCCTGTCCCAGTCTAGGCACGAGGACGCGGTGCTGAAGGGCCGCACCGTCGTGGTGGTCGACGACGACATCCGCAACATCTTCTCGCTGGCCAGCGCCCTCGAGGAGTACGGCGTGGAGCTGCGTTATGCCGAGAGCGGGCGCAGCGGCCTGGATCTGCTGCAGTCGCTCGACCAGGTCGACGTGCTGCTGGTGGACATCATGATGCCCGATATGGATGGCTACGAGACGATCCGGGAGGTCCGCACCATGCCCCGTTTCGCCGATCTGCCGATCATCGCCGTCACGGCCAAGGCCATGAAGGGCGACCGGCAGAAGTGCATCCAGGCCGGCGCGTCGGACTACGTCTCCAAGCCCGTGGACATCGACCAGCTGGTCTCGGTGCTGCGCGTCTCGATCCAGCGGGCCGACGCCATGCGGCTCGCCAGCGACATGGTCGTTCCGCTGACGCCCGCCGCGCGATGACGAGAGGCGACTTCCCCCCGCTCCGCGGCGCGCCGGACCGGCCGCCGATGACCGCCAAGGTGCTGATCGTCGACGACGACGAGCGGAACGCCTTCGCGGCGGTGCAGGCGCTGGAGACCCTCGGCCATGAGTTGGTGGTGGCGCGCTCGGGCGAAGAGGCGCTGCGGCGCGTGCTGGAGCAGGAGTTCGCCGTCATCCTGCTCGACCTGCACATGCCGGGCATGGACGGCTACGAGACGGCCGAGCTCCTGCGCTCGCGCCGGCGCACCCGCGACACCCCTATCGTGTTCCTGACCGCGGTGTTCCGGGACGAAGCCCACCTGTTCCAGGCCTATTCGGCGGGAGCCATCGACGTGGTGTTCAAGCCCGTCGACCCGTTCGTTCTGCGCTCCAAGGTCTCGCTGCTGGTCGACCTGCACCTCAAGACCGCCGAGCTGCGGCGCGAGGCCGAGACGCGGCTGCGGCTGCTGGACGAGAACGCCCGGATGCAGGCGGAGAAATTGGCCGCCGAGCGCAAGCTGCGGGCCAGCCGCGAGCGGCAGGAGGCGATCCTGCGGTCGCTGCCGATCGTCTTCAACGCCCGCGAGGCCGAGCCGCCCTACGCCGCCGTGTTCGTCAGCGACAGCGTCCTCGACCTGACCGGGTTCCCAGCCGAGCGCTTCATCGACGACCCCGAGTTCGGCTTCGGACGCATCCACCCCGACGACGTTTCGGTCGTGATGGACGCCCACGCCCGGGTGATCGAGACAGGGGCCTACCAGTGCGAATACCGTTGGCAGGCAGCCGACGGACGCTACATCTCGTTGCTCGAACAGGGGGTGCTGGCGCCGGCGGAAGACGATCAACCGCGGCAGATCTTCGGCACCCTGATCGACAACACCGAACGTCGCCTGCTGGAGGAGCAGCTCGCCCAGGCGCGGCGGATGGAGGCGGTGGGGCAGCTCACCGGCGGGGTCGCTCACGACTTCAACAACCTGCTGACCGTCGTGCTGGGTAATGTCGACATGCTGGCGCGGGGCGAGCTGACCGCCCGCCAGAAACGGCAGCTCGACGCGATCCGCCAGGCGACGGAGCGGGGCCGCAGCCTGACGCGCCAGCTCCTGGCCTTTTCGCGCCGTCAGCACCTGTCGCCCGTGGTGCTGGAGGTCGGCGCGCTGATCTCCAGCTTCACGTCGCTGATCCGCCAGGCCGTCGGCGAGGCGGTGACGGTGGAGCTGGACCTTCATCCCGAGCCGCTGAACGCCCACGTCGACCCGACCCAGCTCGAGAGCGCGCTCCTGAACCTGGCGGTCAACGCCCGCGACGCCATGCCCGAGGGCGGGCGGCTGTCGATCTCCACCCGCCGCCTGACCGAAGAGGCGGCGAGCGCCCGGGACGGGCTGGAGGCCGGCGACTGGATCGAGGTCGAGGTGGCGGACACCGGCTCGGGCATGGCCGACGAGGTGCGCCGCCGGGTGTTCGAACCCTTCTTCACCACCAAGGACGTGGGCAAGGGCTCGGGGCTGGGCCTTTCGCAGGTCTATGGCTTCGTGCGGCAGTCGGGCGGGCATGTCTCGGTCGAGAGCGAGCCGGGGGTGGGGTCGGTGTTCCGGCTCCATCTGCCCGCGAGCGCCGAGGCGCCGGCTGCGGCTCCGCCCGCGGCATCCCGCGCGCCGGCGGTCGGCGGCTCCGAGAAGGTGCTGGTGGTCGAAGACGACCCCGCCGTGCTCAGCCTCACCGTCGAGATGCTGGAGGCGCTGGGCTATGCGGTCGTCACCGCCGCCGACGCCGCCGAGGCCAAGGCCAAGCTGGAGGCGGATCCGGCCATCCAGCTGCTGTTCTCCGACGTGGTCATGCCGGGCGGGGTGAACGGCGTGCAGCTGGCCCGGCAGGCGCGGGACCTGCGGCCCGACATCCAGGTGCTGCTGACCTCGGGCTTTGTGGGAGAGAACGGCCAGGCGCCGATCCACGAATTCCCTCTGATCGACAAGCCTTACGAGCGGGCGGCGCTCGCCGCCAAGCTGCGCGAGGTGCTGGACCAGGGCGCGGCCGCCCCGGTGCTCGAAGCGGCTGCGAGCGGCTGAAGGCGCCCGTCAAGCCGCCGACGCCAGCTCCTGCTTCATCTGCTGCAGCGCCGCGAGCAGCCGATCCAGCGCTGCGTCGTGGGCGGCGTCCGCGCTGAGGCACGGCTCGCCGGTCCTGATCAGCGCCTGCAGCGTCTCCGCGGCCTTCTCGGAGTCACGCGCGGAGGTGCGGCGCGGCCAGGGCTGGGTCCAGTTCGCGGGGGCGACGCCCACGCTGCGCAAGACCCGCTTGGCCTCGCTCTTGAGCCATCGAGCAGGTCCCAGCCGGGGCGGCACGTTGTGGATGGCGGGCAGGTGGGTGGGACGGTAGGTCATGCCGAGCGACTGGCACCAGTCCTCCCATTTGAAACTCAGGATGTGCCCGTAGCAGACCACCGGTATCCACGGGACGCGGAAGGCGTCGGCCACGATGGCCCCGTGCATCGCTTCACAGACGACAAGTTCCGAGCTGCGGATCCCTTCGATCATGTCGGCGACGGAGGCGGCCGGATCGAGGTAGTGAACGCCCGCCATGGCGCAGATCGCGGCCCAGTCGCCTCTGCGCTTGCTCGCGTGGTGCGGTACGAACGACACAGCGTGCCGGGGCGCGACGGGCGCGGCGAAGTCCGGCATGGCGGCGAGCAAGAGGGCGGGATCGGTGATGGCCAGCCGGGCATCTAGGCCCAGCGCATCGGCCGTCCGCGGACCACGCACGCACCGGATGTCCCAGGACGCGTCCAGGGTTGGGTAGGCGAAGTAGCCCGCGCCCGACCCGAATACGACTTTGCGCCTGGCTGACGGTACCCGTTCGTTGAGCAGGGTGCCGATCCCCACGAACAGCGTCTCGGGATCATCGTCGAGCAGTTCGGGAATGTAGTAATTCCAGACCAGAGGATTCAGGTCGTCCCCGAAGTTTCCCTCCGGATCGACGTAATAATAGAGCTGCATGGTGGGAATAGGCCCCGTCAAAACGAATTAGACGACCAAGCGGAAGCATCCGCGGCAGGCCAGGGGGAGGGCCGGCGAGAAAAGCGCCAGCGACGCAGATAGGCCTTCGTGAGCATCCGCAGCGTAACCCTGACCGTTGCCGCGAGCAATCGCTTGCTTCGTCAGACTGACAGACCTGGCGCGACGGACCATGCTGTCGGCGCGGACCGCTTTATCGCCCCGACGCCACAGCCCTGGTCGCGGGCGCATCGCTCCAGCCCACGCCCAGCGCCCGGCCCAGGCGCACGTAGGAGAGCGCCCAGCGGGTGCGGGCGACGGCCAGGGCGTCTTCGGCCTCGGCCAGGCGGCGCTCGGCGTCGAGCACGTTGAAGAAGGCGTCCACGCCTTCGCGGTAGCGCACCCGCGACAGCTCCGCCGCCTGGCGGGCGGCGGCGGCGGCGGCTTCCGACTGGGCGGTGGCGCGCCGGGCGGCGTCGAAGGCCGACAGGCTCGCCTCCACGTCCCGCACGCCAGACAGCACCGCCTTGTCGTAGCGCAGGAACTCGGCCTCGGCGCCGGCGCGCGCCGATTCCAGCCGAAGCGCGTTGCGGCGGAAGTCGAGGGCGGGCCAGTCGAGCTGCAGGCCGAGGTTGTACGACAGCCCCTGGCGCTCGCCGAGGCCGGAGATTCCGGTCGCAAGCGAGGTGGCGGTCCCCAGGAAGCTCAGCCTTGGCCACCAGTCCACCCGGGCGGCGCGGGCGCGGGCGCCGGCCGCCTGGACCCGCGCCTCGGCCTGGCGGATGTCGGGGCGCCGGCGCAACAGGTCCTCGGGCCAGCCCACCTCCGCCTGGGCGGGCGGGGCGGGAGGGGCGGCGGAGGGGGAGAGCGCCGCACGGACATCGGCCGGCAGGCCCCCCGCCAGCACATCGAGGGCGGCGACGTCGCCGTCGATCTCGGCCTCCAGGGGCGGGATGGCGCTGAGGGTGGCTTCAAGCTGAGCGCGGGCGCGGGCGACGTCCAGCGGCGTGGCCCGCCCGGCGGCGAGCAGCGCCTCGGTCAGCCGCACCGTCTGCTCCTGGGCCGTGGCGTTGGCGCGGGCGGCGTCGAGCCGAGACTGAGCCCCGCGCAGGGCGACGTAGGTCGAGGCGGCTTCGGCGGCGGCGGCGCTCATCACCCCCCGGCGGGCCTCTTCGACCCCTTGCGCATCCGCCGCGGCTGCGGCGGCGCCGGCGCGGATGCGGCCGAACAGGTCCACCTCCCACGACGCCTGGGCGTCGAGGCTGACGAAGTCGCCCTCGGTGTCGAAGGCGGCCTGGCGCTGGCGGCCCCCGGCGGCGGCGACCGAGCCGAAGGGCGCCAGGTTCCAGCCCTCCACGGCGGCCAGCGCCCGGGCGCGGCGGACCTCGGCCTCGGCGGCGAGGAGGTCGCGGTTGGCCGCGAACACCCGCTCCACCAGCCGGTCGAGCAGGGGGTCGTTCAGCGCCCGCCACCAGTCGGCGCGCGGCGCGGCCTGGGCCTCGGCGGGCGCGCCGGCGAAGGCGGGGCCGGGCCGCGTGGGCTCCACCGCCATAGGCCGGGGCGCAGCGGTGGCGCAGGCGGACAGCAGCAGGGCGGCGGCCAAGGAGGCGGCCAAGGGGGCCGGGTTCCGGGTCATCACGAATTCCCTCATTCGGCCGGCGCCGAGACGGGCGCGGCCTTGCGGCGCAGGCCGAAGCGCCAATCGGAGACGCGGCGCGCCACCACGTAGAAGACGGGGGTCAGGAGCAGCCCGATCAGGGTCACCCCGATCATGCCGGAGAAGACGGCGGTGCCGATGGCGATCCGCTGTTCGGCCCCCGCTCCCGTGGAGAACACCAGCGGCGTCACCCCCAGGATGAAGGCGAGCGAGGTCATCAGGATCGGCCGCAGCCTGAGCCTGGCCGCCCGCGTCGCGGCCTCCTCCGGCCCGATCCCCTCGTGCTGCTCCTCCAGCTGCTTTGCGAACTCGACGATCAGCACGGCGTTCTTGGCCGCCAGGCCGACCAGCACGATCAGCGCCACCTGAGTCAGGATGTTCACGTCCAGATGCCGGATCATCAGCCCGATCAGCGCCCCCAGGATCGACATGGGCACGATCAGCACCACGGCGAGCGGCAGGGACAGGCTCTCGTACTGGGCCGCCAGCACCAGGAAGACGAACACGGCGGCCAGGACGAACACGCCCACGCTGCCCGCCTCGGTCTTCTGCAGGTAGGCGAGCTCGGTCCATTCGTAGCTGAAGCCGGACGGCAGGGCCTTGGCCGCGACCTCCTCCAGGGCCTGGATCACCGCACCGGACGAGCGGCCGGGCGCGGGTTCGGCGTTGATCTCGGCGGCCGGGAACAGGTTGTAGCGGGGCGCCCGGGCCGGCCCGACGCCTTCCTCCACCCGCACCACGGCGGACAGGGGCACCATCTTGCCGTCCAGGTTGCGGGCCCAGAAGCGGCTGATGTCCTCGGCCGTGCGGCGGTAGACCCCGTCGGCCTGGGCGGTCACCCTCCAGGTGCGGCCGAGGTAGTTGAAGTCGTTGACGTAGGCCGAGCCGAGGTAGACCTGCAGCGCGTCGTTGACCTCGGACACGGGCATGCGCAGCGCTTCGGCCTTGTCGCGATCGACCTCCAGCTTCACGCGCGGCGTGCGCGCCTCGAAGGCGCTGAAGGGGAAGGCGATGCGCGGGTCCTTGTAGGCCTGCATCACCACGGCGTTGGTCGCGTCCGCCAGCGCCGCATAGCCCCGGCCCTCGCGGTCCTGGATCATCAGCTTCACGCCCGAGCCGCTGCCGAGCCCCTCCACGGCCGGCGGGGCGACCGCCATGACCATGGCCGAGCGGACCGGCGCGACCGCCGCACGGACGTCGTTCAGGATCGCGTCGCTGGTGCGGCCGGTCTTGGCGCGCTCTTCCTCGGGCGCGTAGGTGAAGAAGACCGTCGCCGCGTTCGACGCCTGGGTGTTGGTCATGCCGGAGAAGCCGGCGAAGCTGACGTCGCTGGCCACGCCCTTGACGGTGTGCACGCGGCGGACGACGTCGGCCATCGCCTCGCGGGTGCGCTGGATCGAGGCGCCTTCCGGAAGCTGGATGACCACGAAGCCGTAGCCCCGGTCCATGGCCGGGATGAAGCCGCGCGGCGCCGCCTGGAACAGGCCCACGGCTCCCAGAGTCAGCCCGCCGTAGAGCACCAGCACCACCACGGCGTAGCGGATCGCCCGCCGGGTGGCCGAGCCGTAGCGCTCCGACAGGCTCTCGAAGCTGCGGTTGAACAGGCGGAAGAAGGGATCGAGCGCGCGGTCGAACAGGCTGCGCTTGGCGTGGGCGTCCGGGTGCGGCTTCAGCAGCACCGCGCACAGCGCCGGCGACAGGGTCAGCGAGACGAAGCAGGAGATCAGCGTCGCGCTGGCGATGGTGATGGCGAACTGGCGGAAGAACTGGCCCGCCACCCCGCCGATCAGGCCGACCGGCACGAACACCGCGGTCAGCACCAGGGCGATGGCGATCAGCGCGCCGCCGACCTCGTCCATGGAGACCCGCGACGCTTCCTTGGGCGGCATGCCGGCGGCGATGTTCCGCTCGACGTTCTCGACCACCACGATGGCGTCGTCGACCACGATGCCGATGGCCAGGATCAGGCCGAACAGGGACAGGGTGTTGATCGACCCGCCGGTCAGTTGCAGGGCCGCGAACGCCCCCAGGATCGAGACCGGGATCGCCAGCACGGGGATCAGGGCCGCGCGCCAGCTTTGCAGGAAGACGAACACCACCAGGACGACCAGGACGACCGCCTCGAACAGGGTCTCCTGGACCTTGTGGATCGAGGTCGAGACGAAGCGGGTGGTGTCGTAGACGATCCGGTATTCCAGCCCCTGCGGGAAGTCCTTGGACAGGGTCTGCATCTCCCGCTTCACTTCGGCGGCGGTCTGCAGGGCGTTGGACCCGGGGCGCTGGAAGACGGCGATGGCGAGCGCGGCCTCGCCGTCGAGCGAAGCGTCGGTGGCGTAGCTTTGGGCGGCCAACTCCACCCGGCCGATGTCGCGCACGCGGACCAGAGCGCCGTCCGCGCCGGTGCGCACCACCACGTCGGAGAAGGCTTCGGGATCGACCAGCCGGCCCGGCGCCTGGACCGTCAGCTCGAAGGCCGCGCCCGAGGGCTGGGGTTCGCCGCCCAGCGTACCCGCCGCGACCTGCACGTTCTGGCGCCGGAGCGCGGTCAGGACGTCGCCCGCGGTCATGCCGCGCGCGGCGATCTTCTCCGGGTCGAGCCAGATGCGCATGGAATAGTCGCGCGCCCCGAACATCTGGGCGTCGCTGACCCCTTGCAGCCGGGCCAGCCGGTCGCGCACCCGTGTCGCGGCGTAGTTCGAGATATAGAGCGGGTCGTAACGGTGGTCCGGCGACAGCAGGTGAACCACCATCAGGAAGGTCGGCGAACTGCGGTCGACCGTCACGCCCAGCCTTCGCACCTCTTCCGGCAGCCGGGCCTCGGCGGCGGAGACGCGGTTCTGCACCAGCACCTGGGCCTGGTCGAGGTCGGTGCCGAGCTCGAAGGTCACGCTGACGGTGAGTTGACCGTCCGCCGTGGACTGGGAGGAGATGTAGAGCATCTTCTCCACCCCGTTCACCGCCTGCTCCAGCGGGGCGGCGACGGTCTCGGCCAGGGTCTCGGGACTGGCGCCCGGATAGGTGGCGCGGACCAGGATCGTCGGCGGGACGACCTCGGGATATTCGGAGATGGGCAGGCCACGGATGGCCAGGATCCCCATCAGGGTGACGATCACCGACAGGACGCAGGCGAAGACCGGCCGGTCGATGAAGAAGCGGGAGACGCGCATGGTGTGCGGCTTTCGAGTGGGGAGGTCGGGCTTCAGCCGCGCGCGGCGGCGTCGAGCCCGTTGGCGGCCGCGCGGACGCGGCCGGGCAGGGGGGTGACGGGCTGGCCGGGCATGGCCCGCTGGATGCCGTCGATGACGATGCGCTCGGAGCCCTTCAGGCCGGTGCGGATCACCCGCAACCCCGCGAGCGTGGGGCCGAGTTCGACCTGGCGGTACTCCACCTTGTTCTGCGGCCCGACCACCAGGACGTAGCGGCGAGACTGGTCCGTGCCGACGGCGGTGTCGGGGACCAGGACGGTCCGTTCTGGCTCGGCGCTGAGCAGGCGGACGCGGCCGAACTGGCCGGGCGTGAAGGCGCGGTCGGCGTTGGCGAACACCGCCCGGCCGCGGATGGTGCCGGTCGAGGCGTCGACCGCGTTGTCGAGGAAGTCGAGCCGCCCGCGATGGGGGAAGCCGGTTTCGCCCTCGAGTTGCAGCAGCACCTCGCGCGCGCCGGACAGCGACGGTCCCGCCCGCCCGCCGAGCAGGCCTTCGGGCGCAGCGAACTCGAAGTGGATGGGATCGACGGCGACGATGCTTGTCAGCACCGTCTGGCCGTTCTGGACCAGGTTGCCGGGGTCGACCCGGCGGTCGGAGATGCGGCCCGAGATTGGGGCGGTGATGCGGGTGTAGCCGAGGTCGAGCCCGGTCGAGCGCTGGTCGGCGCGGGCCGCCTGCACCGCCGCCTCGGCCTGGGCGAAAGCCTCGCGCTTGGCGTCGAACTCCTCCACCGAGACGGCGTTGGCCGCCCGCAGCGCCTCGGCCCGGCGCAGTTCGCTGCGGGCTCGGTCGAGCCGGGCTTCGGCCTGGGCGACCTCGGCTCCGGCGCCGTCGGCGCGGGCGCGGAAGGGCAGGGGGTCGATGGTGAACAAGAGTTGGCCCTGGCGGACGAACTCGCCGTCCTTGAAGTGCACCGACTGCAGGTAGCCGCTGACCCGCGGGCGGACCTCGACGGCGTTGACGGCGGTGAAGCGGCCGGGATGCTCGCTCCATTCCGGGGCCATCTGCACCACGGGCGTGGCCACCTGGACCTCGGGCGGCGGGGGCGGGGACGCTGTGGCTTGCGCGTCGGCGCGCTGGCAGGCGCTCAACCCCAGAGACAACAGCGCCGTGGCGGCGAGCGCCGAAGCGACAGCGGCCGTCGAGCGGCTCCTGACCGGAAGTTGGGCCATGGCTTTCCCCTGGGATTTTATCGACTATATGACGGTCGTCATGTGGCATGACGGACGTCATGGCCGATGACGACCGTCATCTGGGGTGCTATTGCGCTCGATCAAGCCTGCGTTGAGAAAAAGTGGCGAAAAAAAGATGCCGCCCGTCGGCGGGGCCTCATCGCTCCGGGGGAACCGAGGCGGAGTCGGCGGGCTTCAGTCGGCGGGCTTGTCGGGGCAGGGAGGTGCGAGGCTCGTGAACCAAATCGTGACGCGCAAGGAGGAGACGCGGCGGCGGATCCTCGAGGTCGCTTCCAGGCTGTTCCTGGAGAAGGGCGTGGACGGCGTCGGCGTCGACGAGATCATGAGAGAGGCCGGCCTGACCCACGGCGGCTTCTATGTGCACTTCCCCAGCAAGGAGGCCCTGATCGCCGAGGCCTGCCTGTGCGCGCTGGAAAAGACCACCAAGGATTGGGAAGGGATCGCGGGCAAGCTCGAGGACGACGCCGTCTTCGAGGGCCGGCTGCAGTCCTATCTCGCCGGCGACCTGGTTTCCGGCAGTCCGACCTGCCCCATGGCGATCCTGGGCCCGGATGTGGCCCGGCGCGGCGAGAAGGTCCAGAAGGCCTACACCGCCAAGATCCGGCACCTGATCGACTTCATCACGCGCGAGATGGAATCCGACCGCGCCCACGCCATCCTGACCCTGGCGGCGCTGGTCGGGGCGACCTCGCTGGCGGCCCAGGTAGGGAACGATCGTCCGCTGGCCGAAGAGATCCTGAAAACCGCGCGCCAGGAACTGCTGAAATGCCGCCCGACGCCGAAGTCGAAGCGCAAGGCGAAGGTCGAGGGCGAGGACTGAGGCGCCTACCGCAACAAGGTAGTGCGGGCGAGCCCCTCAGTCAGGCTGGCGCCTGACAGCTCCCCCGCTTCGCAGGGGACCGCCTTCGGCTCCTTCCCAGCGAAGCGGGGGAGGGCGACCACGCGCAGCGTGGTGGAGGGGGCTCCGGAACGCACGACGTTGGGACCGGGCGCCGCCAAGCTTCCCCTTCCAAATCCTCGCCGCGGCGATAGTGTCAGCAGGGGAGGACTTCAATCACATGAAAAAGACGCTTCTTTCGCTGCTGGCCGGCGCGGCCATGGCTGTCGCCGCGCCCGCGTTCGCCCAGAACGCCACCATCACCAACGCCCGTATCGTCGTCGGCGACGGGGTGGTGATCGAGAACGGCTCCATCGTCGTGCGCGACGGCAAGATCGCCTCGGTCGCCGCGGGGGCGCCGGCCCAGCGCGTGGGCACGGTGATCGACGCCAAGGGCATGACCGCCACGCCCGGCTTCATCGACGCCCACAAGCACATCAACACCGGCCCGATGGAGAAGGAGCAGATGGCCGACCTCATCGAGGCCGGCTTCACCACCGTGCTCTCGGGCGGCGGGCCGGGCGACGGCAACCTGACCCTGATCCAGCACATCGAGTCCGGCCAGATCAACGGCCCGCGCGTGCTGGCTTCCGAGCGGGTCAACCTGCGCGGCACGCCCGAGGAGGCCCGCGCCGCCATCCGCGCCATGGCCGCCAAGGGCATCAAGCACACCGGCGAGATCGCCGTGACGCCCGAACCCTATCCGCCGCTCGCCGAGCTGGAAGTGCTGAAGGCCGCTATCGACGAGGGCGCCAAGGTCGGGGTGCAGGTCAACGTCCACGCCGTCTCCACGCCCGGCATGGTCTCGGCCACCCAGGCGGGCGTGCGCCGCCAGGTCCACCTGCCGAACAAGGACTTCATGGGGTACGACGAGGCCGATTACCTGGCCAAGCAGGGGGTGATCGTCCTCGACCTGATCAGCTTCGGCGCTCCGATCATCGACGTGTTCGAGAAGGACAACACGCCCCGCTTCCGCACCGGCATGCCCTGGCCGGAATCCATCGCCGGCGCCAACCGCGACGCCAAGGGCCGCGCCACGGGCACCGAGGGCGCCTACACCCTGATCAACGCGCGCCGGATCTGGGACGCCAGCGGCGGTACGGCGCTGGGCTACGGCAGCGACCAGAACTATCCGGTCAAGGACGTGCTGGAGCACGAGCTGAAGTCGCTGTCGGTCATGTTCTCGATGCGCGACATCTTCCGCATCCTGGGTCCGAACACGGCGGCCTACCTCAACATGCAGAACGAGATCGGCACCCTGGCCCCCGGCAAGCGCGCCGACATCGTGCTGCTGGCCGGCAATCCGTTCGAGGACTTCCACGACATGCTGAAGGCGACCGTCGTGCTGAAGGACGGCAAGGTCGTGGTCGACAAGCGGGCCAAGCGCTGACCGGAAGGCGGCCGGCGCCCTGCCTTGGGGCGTCGGCCTTTCTTG
>Ga0164243_10008598_pt1 | contig 15022 bp, 14 predicted proteins | sample OricompcompostOP_FD_108781 | JGI IMG/M metagenome (GOLD analysis project Ga0164243, IMG submission 108781) | Organic Plus compost microbial communities from Emeryville, California, USA - Original compost - Organic plus compost (OP) | ecosystem: Engineered > Solid waste > Mixed feedstock >... | reverse complement strand
GGGCGGGTCCAGTGGCCGTGCGAGTGGGGCCCGGCGGCGGAGCGGGCAGGGTTGATCAGCCGAGTGGGTCAGGGGCGATCGATGCCCGGTGGCCGAGGCATGCGGGCCAGCGGCGCGCGTCGCCCGGACTGGGGGCCGGCGCGGCACGTGGCTGGGTGTTGCGCGGGCTGCGCGGATAGGCCGACACCACACGTGGTTGGGGATTGCGCGGCTGGGTGCAACGGGGGCCGACACCACACGTGGCTGGGGATTGCGCGGCTGGGTGCAACGGGGACCGGCGCTGTGGGCGGCCCATTATTACCCGGGTGGGAGGCCGTGGCCGGGGGGTTGGTGGCGTCGGCGGACCGGCTGTCTCGGGGTCGCCGGGTGCCGGGGTACGTGGGGCTCCGGCTGGGGTGGCCATGCCGAAACCCCGGGGTATGTGGGGCTCCGGCTGGGGTGGCCATGCCGAAACCCCCGAGGTACGTGGGGCTCCGGCCGGGGTTGGCCGCGCCGAAACGCCTGGTGCGCCGGGTAGGCGCGAGGATGGTGGTGACAGGTTCGGACACCCGCCGGGTGCGCAGTGGCGCTCTGGGTCGTCGGCGGCGAACGCTCCGTGGGCGGCAACCCACGAACACACCTGACCACCCGCCTGCGCGCAACCCGACGCGCAGCCACCGCGCGGGAATGCGTGTGCGGCACCCCACCCGACGCGCAGCCACCGCCGGCGGCGCGGCGTGCGGCAAGGCCCCCGAACGCGACGAGGGCCCGCGATCCGCAGATCGCGGGCCCTCGGCACACAACCAGGGCGATCACTCCGTAGAGCCGGCACCCCCGGCAGAGGACCCCCCGGAGTCACGCTCGTCCGGGTTCTTCTCCGGGTCCGTGCGTTCCAGCTCGGCCATCGGGTCCATGTCGTCCAGCTCGCCGGGCTTGCCGAGGCGCTCGGAGAACTCCATCGGGTCGTCGAGGTCGTCGGCGGAGGGCATCAGGTCCGGGTGCGACCACAGGCCATCCCGCTTGTCGACCCCGTGCTGGTCACCGACCAGCTTCCATAGCGCCGACGCCGCCCGCATCCGCCGCGGCCGCAGCTCCAAGCCGACCAGCGTCGCGAAGGTCTGTTCCGCCGGGCCGCCCGTCGCGCGCCGTCGCCGCAGCGTCTCGCGTAGGGCGTTCGCCCCCGGAAGCCGGTCGCCGATCGCGTCGGCCACCACGACATCCACCCAGCCCTCCACCAGGGCCAGCAGCGTCTCCAACCGATTCAGCGCCGTCTGCTGCTCCGGCGTCGTCTGCGGCTCGAGCAGCCCCGACGACAACGCCTCCTCGATGCTGGCCGGGTTGGACGGATCCACCTGACCCGCCAGCTGCTCCAGCGCCGACGTGTCCACCTTGATGCCGCGCGCGAACTCCTCCACCGTCGCCAGCAGGCGCTGCCGCAGCCACGGCACGTGCGAGAACAGGCGCTGGTGCGCGGCCTCCCGCGCGGCCAGGAACACCAGGACCTCGCTGCTCGGCAGCTCCAACCCCTCGGTGAACTTCTCGACATTGGCGGGCAGCAGCGCTGACGTGCCCTCGGGCCCCAGCGGCAGACCCACCTCCGTGGACGTCAGCACCTCCGACGCCAGCTGCGCGAGCGCGTTGCCCAACTGCGAGCCGAACGCCATACCGCCCATCTGCCCGACCATCGACAGCAACGGACCCGCAGCCTGCTTCGCCTCGGCAGGCAGCGCCTCCACCCACGCACCCGACACCTGCTGGGCGACCGGATCGCACAAGCGCTGCCAGGTGGGCAACGTCTTCTGCACCCAATCGCGCGGCGACCACGCGGTCGTGACGCTCGCACCGGCAGGCAGGATCGTCGCCGCGTCGAGCCACAGTTCCGCCAGGTGGCCCGCGTCGCGAACCGCGCTGTCCGAATCGCTGCTCATCGCGAAACCGATGCTGCCGCTGCCCTCACTGCCCAGCTTCTGCAGCGCGATCTGCTTGGCGAGGTCGTAGTTCACCGGGCCGGACGAACTACCAGCCTGGCTCAGCATCTGCCCGAGCTGGCTCAGCATCTGGCCGAGCTGGTTGAACGCGTCGGCACCGGATTGCTGGCCGCCCTCCGACGGCCCGTTGTCACCGGGCTTGTCGGGGTCCGGGGGCCCGAAGCCGAACGGGAGATTGCTCATAGCACCACCGTACGCGGCCGGAGCTGCCCCGACCGCGCCAGTGGCGTCCGATTTCGCTCGCCGCGATCGTGGCCGGGGGTCCGGGGCACGAGCCGGTCACCGTACGCTGTGGCCCGTGACCGAGTCCCGCGACGACAGCACCGCCACCGGCGCCGCGACGGGCACCAGGCCCGAGGCCCGCGACCAGGCCCGCGACGACCAGCGTGCCCCGCGCTCCCGTTCGCGCCCCGGGATGACCCGCCGCGGCTGGACCGTGCTCGTCAGCGGCGTGCTCATCGTGGTGTTCGGCCTGCTCGGCGCGTTCGTCCGGGTGCCCTACGTCGCCATCGGCCCCGGGCCCACCTACGACACGCTCGGCGAGGTCAACAAGGTCCCGGTGGTCCAGATCGACGGGCAGCAGACCTACCCGACCTCCGGGCAGCTGCGGATGACCACCGTCTCGCTCAACGACGAGGTCAGCCTCTTCGGCGCGCTCGGCCTGTGGGCCAGCGGCCGCTACGCGCTCGCGCCCCGCGAGGAGTACTTCCGGCCCGGCGAGAGCGACGAGCAGGTCCAGCAGCAGAACGTCCAGCAGTTCCAGGACTCGCAGAGCAACGCCGAGGTCGCCGCGCTGCGCCACCTCGGCTTCCCGATCAAGGTGCTTGCCCAGACCGTCGTCGAGGACGCCCCCGCCAGCAAGATCCTCACCGCGGGTGACCGGCTGCTGAACATCAACGGCACACCCATCACCAACGAGGACGACGTCTCCGCCGCCGTCGCGGACACCACCCCCGGTCAGACCGTGCCGATCACGTTCCAGCACGGCTCCGAACCGCCCCGCACCGAGCAGATCACGCTCACCACCAACCCCGACCCGGACCAGAAGAACGGGTTCATGGGCCTGCAGCCGATCGACCGGGCGGACGTGCCCTTCGAGGTGAAGATCTCACTGCAGGACGTCGGCGGCCCCTCCGCGGGCCTGATGTTCGCCCTCGCCATCATCGACCGGCTCACCCCCGGCGAGATGGTCGGCGGCGAACACATCGCGGGCACCGGCGAAATCAACGAGAAGGGCCTCGTCGGAGCCATCGGCGGCATCTCGTTCAAGCTCGTCGCCGCGCGCGAAGAAGGCGCCAACGTCTTCCTGACCCCCGCCGCCAACTGCGCCGAAGCGGCCTCGGCCGCCCCCGACGGGCTCAAGCTGATCAAGGTGACCGACCTGGACAGCGCGCTGTCCGCGCTCGACGCCCTCACGGCGGGCCGGCCGACGCCCTCCTGCTGACCGGCAGGCCTCAGGCGAGCGTCGCCCGCAGCGCCTCCACAAGGTTCGGCGCCAGATCCGGGTGCTCGACAACCTCGTCCGCCGGCTCGGCGTCGGCGTCGGCGACGTAATCGCGCAACCGCATCACGCACGCGGCAGGCCCGTCACGGAGCACCGCCGCGACCAGACGGGCCTCCGTGCGGTCCGGGTGGTCCGCCGCGGCCCGGCGCAACCGCTCCGCGTCCGGTGACTCGCCCAGCTCCGGCTCCGCGCCCGGCGGCAGCACGATGATCTCCTGGGACAACGCGCAACCGAGGACCGCCTCCGGCCACGCGATCCGCCCCAAGGCCTCGGCCAGGTCACCATCCGGCAACGGTTCCTGCGCCACCGGCGTCAACGCGCTCGACGGGTCCAGCTGACCGGCCAGCTCCGGCTGCTGCGCCAACAGCGCCGCCGTCGGGACCAGCGCGAACAACTGCGGCCCCTGGTCCCAGCCCCCAGCGGCCACGAACTCCTCCACCTCACGCGCGAGCGCGGCGACGGCCGGGCCGGTGGCGGGATTGATCTCCGATGCCATCCTTGCATCGTGACAGGTCCCCGCCGGGCTTGTCCGATTCGGGCCGGTCGGGGAACCCGGAACGGCCCTCCTAGAGTTAGGGGTTCAGGGGGCGGCGACGGCCGTCACCTCCGCCAGCGGATAACGACAACAGGAGCGTGCGCAGTGGCCAGTCGGCCCCCAGTGAGCCTGCCGAAGCTGTCCAAACGCAGCCGGGTACTGCTGATCATCGCCGCGGTGATCGTGCTGGCCCTGCTGCTCGGCGCACGCCTGCTGGACACCTATGTCGACTGGCTGTGGTTCGGCGAGGTCGCGGCTCGCCAGGTCTTCAACACGATGGTGCTCACCCGCATCGTGTTGTTCTTCGTCATCGGGCTGCTCGTCGGCGGCTCACTCGCGCTGAGCCTGTGGCTCGCCTACCGCAGCAGGCCGGTGTTCGTCCCGGTGTCCGGTGCGGACGATCCCCTGGCCCGCTACCGCTCGGCGGTCGTCGGCCGCATCCGGGTGTTCGGCATCGGCATCCCCGTGGTCGCCGGCCTGATCGCGGGCGCGACCGGGGAAGGCGACTGGCAACGCGTCCAGCTGTTCCTCCACGGCACCAGCTTCGGCCAGACCGACCCCGAGTTCGGCAACGACATCGGCTTCTACGCGTTCACGCTGCCCTTCTACCAGTGGCTGCTCGGGTGGCTGTTCGTCGCCGTGACGCTCTCGTTCATCGGCGCGCTCATCGCGCACTACCTGTTCGGCGGCATCCGCCTGGCGGGCCGCGGCGGTCAGCTGGCCGGCGCGGCGCGCGTGCAGCTCGCCGTCACCGCAGGCCTGTTCGTGCTGCTCAAGGCGGTCGAGTACTTCTTCGACCGGTACAACCTGCTGTTCTCCGACCGCAACGCGCCCCTGTTCTACGGCGCCACCTACACCGACCTCAACGCGGTGCTGCCCGCCAAGCTGATCCTGCTGTGCATCTCCGCGATCTGCGCCGTCGCCTTCTTCGCGGGCGCGTTCCTGCGCAACATCCAGCTGCCCGCCATCGCGCTGGTCCTGCTGATCCTCTCCGGCGTGCTGGTCGGCGTGGCGTGGCCCGCCATCCTCGAGCAGTTCTCGGTCAAGCCGAACGCCAACCAGAAGGAAGCGCTTTCCATCAGCCGCAACATGGAAGCCACCAAGACGGCGTTCGGGCTGGACAACGTCCAGTACGAGGACTACACGGGCACCGGGCAGGCCACCGCCACGCAGGTCAGCGCCGACACCACCACCGTGCCCAACATCCGCCTGCTCGACCCGAACGTGCTCGCCCCGACGTTCACGCAGCGCGTCGGCCGGGAGAACTTCTACGGGTTCCCGGCTAAACTGGACATCGACCGCTACCAGATCAACGGCAAGACCCAGGACTACGTGGTCGCCGCCCGCGAGATCAACACCGCGAACCTCACCGGCAACCAGACCAACTGGATCAACAAGCACATGGTGTACACCCACGGCAACGGTTTCGTGGCGGCTCCGGCCAACACGATCGACCGCGCCGTGAGCAACGCCAACAGCGACGGTGGCTACCCGATCGCGGTCACCAGCGACACCCAGAACCCCACCGGCGCCGGCATCGACCCCGCCGACCCCAAGGCCCCCGGTATCGCGGTGCAGGAGCCGCGGATCTACTACGGTGAGCTCACCAACGACTACGCGATCGTCGGTGGCCAGGAGGGCAAGGCGCCCGGCGAGTACGACAGCGCCTCCAGCGGCGACTACCGCTACGAGGGCACCGGTGGCGTCAACCTCGGCAACTGGTTCAACCGGCTGGCCTTCGCGGCGAAGTACGGCGAGCGGAACATCCTCTTCTCCGACGCGATCAGCGACGGCTCGAAGATCATGTACAACCGCGACCCGCGCCAGCGGGTCAGCAAGGTCGCGCCGTGGCTCACCGTCGACGGCGACCCGTACCCCGCGGTCGTCGACGGCAAGATCGTCTGGATCGTCGACGGCTACACCACGCTGAACAACTACCCGTACTCCCAGCAGACCCAGCTGGGTGCGGCCACTGAAGACACCCTCGCCGGTGTCGCGCGCCAGGCCAACAACAACATCAACTACATCCGCAACTCGGTGAAGGCCACCGTCGACGCGTTCAACGGCACCGTCACCCTCTACTCGGTCGACGACCAGGACCCGGTACTCAAGGCGTGGGAGGGGGTCTTCCCCGGACTCGTGCAGCCGAGCAGCGCGATCTCGCCCGACCTGCAGGCGCACTTCCGCTACCCGGAGGACCTCTTCAAGATCCAGCGGGAACTGCTGACGAAGTACCACGTCACCGACCCGCAGGAGTTCTACACGACCAACACGTTCTGGAACGTGCCGCAGGACCCGACCCAGGAGGGCGGCACCAACCTCGACGCCTCCGGCCTGGCCAACCAGCCCGGCTACTACGTCCTCTCCGAGACACCCGGGGACGACCGCGCGAAGTTCCAGCTGACCAGCCCGCTCACCGCGCTGCAACGCCAGTACCTGGCCGCGTGGATGACAGTGTCGTCCGACCCGCGGGACTACGGCGCGATCAAGGTCCTCCGCCTGCCCACCACGGCGGCGGGCAACAGCCAGGTGGACGGCCCGGTCCAGGTGCAGAACCGGTTCCAGAGCGACTCGCGCTTCGCCCAGGAACGCACGCTGTTCAGCAACCAGAGCGTCACGGTGATCTTCGGCAACCTGATCACCCTGCCGCTGGAAGGCGGGTTCCTCTACGTCGAACCCGTCTACATCCAGCAACGCAACCAGAACAGCTACCCGCAGCTGGCCCGCGTGCTCGTGTCCTACGGGTCCAAGGTCGGGTTCGCCCCCACCCTCGGTGAAGCGCTCAAGCAGGTGTTCGGCGACCAGGCGGAACAGGCGGCCACCTCGCCGACCCAGGAGGACCAGCAGGACCAGCAGCAGAAGCCCACGTCGCCCTCGACGCCGACCTCGCCGAGCACCCCGCCCGCGGGCGGCACCGGCAGCAGCCCGGAGCTCGACCAGGCCGTCACCGCGATCCAGTCGGCGCTCGAGCGGCTCCGCCAGGCCCAGCAGAGCGGTGACTTCCAGGCCCAGGGCCAGGCGCTCGCCGCGCTGGACGCCGCGGCGCGGGCCTACGAAAACGCCAAGGCGGGAGCGGGCACCTCGGGCCCGCCCCAGCCGGGCGGCTGACCAGGCACAACCGGGTGCCGGACCGACTCCGGCACCCGGTGTGCGCGCCCCCGGCACCACGGCGTAAACTGGTTCTCACAGCGCGGGGTGGAGCAGTTCGGTAGCTCGCTGGGCTCATAACCCAGAGGTCGCAGGTTCAAATCCTGTCCCCGCTACCAAAGACGACGAGGGCCCCCGATCCGCGGATCGGGGGCCCTCGTCCGTGTGATGTCCGAGGGCGGCCCCTCCCGGTGCCGGTTCCGCTCGGACGTCCATTTGGGATGGGGCCCCTGCGACTGGGGTTCGGGGGTGTGTATAGTTGGGGTTACAACGACGCGGGGTGGAGCAGTTCGGTAGCTCGCTGGGCTCATAACCCAGAGGTCGCAGGTTCAAATCCTGTCCCCGCTACCAGCAGAGAAGGCCCGGTTCGATCCGAACCGGGCCTTTTTCGTGCGCATGGTGCACCCCCGATTGGGCCGGACGGGGGAAGGTAATGACCTTTGTGGACATTGAGCTAGACCACTGTGGACAGAACGCCGGAAAAGTGGCACCTTGTAGGTGTGTCTGAACTCAATGCAACAGCAGCGGCATTGCTCGGCCTGCTCCAGGACGGCCCGGCCACCGGGGGGCAGCTGGTTGCGGCGGCGGAGGAGCGGTTCGGGACGTTCTTCAGCGTCACCCGCAGCCAGGTCTACCGTGAGCTGCCCGCCCTCGCCAAGGAAGGGCTCGTCCGGCTCGGCAAGCAAGGTCCGCGTTCCAGCCAGCAGTACGTGATCACCGCGGCCGGCAAGAAGGCCTTCAAGGCCTGGCTGATGTCCGACGCCGGCCCCGACCACCTCCGGAGCCCGCTCATCCTGCGGCTCGTCCACGCCGGCACGCTCACGCCCAAGCAGCGCGCCAACCTCATCGCCGCGGCGCGAGCCAGCTACCAGGAGGACCTGGACGAGGCCAAGGCGGCCGTTAAGGCCGCCGGGGACCCCTACAGCAAGGCGATCGCCGAGTTCGGCCAGGCGCACGCCCGTGCGGCGCTGAAGCTGATCGACGCGATCCCGGACTGATCGGGGCGACCCCGGACGTCTGACCGGCACACGAGGGTCGTAGCGGCCGGTTCCCGCAACCGGCCGCGCCTCGTGCCGTAACCTTGAAGGTTGTGAGTGGTGACTTCGCAGCCGACCTGAAAGAACTCGCCGGCAAGCTCGCGCAGGTCGAGTCCGTCATGGACCTCGACGCACTGCGCGCGCAGGTGGCCGAGCTCGAGGAACAGGCGTCCAACCCCAACCTGTGGGACGACCCGGAGGCTGCGCAGAAGGTCACCAGCCAGCTGTCCCACCGGCAGGCCGAGCTGCGCCGTGTCACCGAGCTGCGCCAGCGCGTCGACGACCTCGAAGTGCTCCACGAGCTCGCCGAGGCCGAAGGTGACAGCGACAGCAAGGACGAGGCCGAAGCCGACCTGGTGCGCCTGGCGAAGGAGATCGACGCCCTCGAGGTCCGCACCCTGCTGTCCGGCGAGTACGACGACCGCAACGCCGTCGTCACGATCCGCGCCGAAGCGGGCGGTGTCGACGCGGCCGACTGGGCCGAGATGCTCCTGCGCATGTACCTGCGCTGGGCCGAGCGCCACGGGTACCCCACCGAGGTCTACGACATCTCCTACGCCGAAGAGGCCGGGATCAAGTCGGCCACCTTCAAGGTCGCCGCGCCCTACATCTACGGCACGCTGTCCGTCGAGCAGGGCACCCACCGGCTCGTGCGCATCTCGCCCTTCGACAACCAGGGCCGTCGCCAGACGTCGTTCGCCCACGTCGAAGTCCTCCCCGAGGTGGAGGAGGTCGACCACGTCGAGATTCCGGAGAAGGACATCCGGGTCGACGTGTTCCGCTCGTCCGGCCCCGGCGGGCAGAGCGTCAACACCACCGACTCGGCCGTGCGCATCACGCACCTGCCCACCGGCATCGTCGTGTCCTGCCAGAACGAGAAGTCGCAGCTGCAGAACAAGGCCGCCGCGCTGAAGGTCCTCCAGGCCAAGCTCCTCCTCAAGAAGAAGGAAGAAGAGCGGGCCGAACTGGACGCGCTGAAGGACAGCGGCAGCAGCTGGGGCAACCAGATGCGCAACTACGTCCTGCACCCGTACCAGATGGTCAAGGACCTGCGCACCGAGCACGAGGTCGGAAACCCCTCGTCAGTGCTCGACGGCGACATCGACGACTTCCTCGAGGCGGGCATCCGCTGGCGCAAGCGCGTCAACGCTGCGTAACCGGCGCGCGGGCGCAACAGGCCAACCCGGGCTCGACGGGGTCCACGGGTAGGATGGCCCACCGTGATTCGGCTCGACAGTGTCTCCAAGGTCTACAAGACGTCGACGCGTCCCGCACTCGAGAACGTGTCGGTCGACGTGGACAAGGGCGAGTTCGTCTTCCTGATCGGTCCCTCGGGGTCGGGCAAGTCGACGTTCCTGCGCCTGTTGCTGCGCGAGGAGGTCCCCACCAAGGGTCGGGTCTTCGTGTCCAACTTCGACGTCGCCAAGATGGCCCGCCGCCGGGTCCCCCGGCTGCGGCAGACCATCGGATGCGTCTTCCAGGACTTCCGGCTGCTCGGCAACAAGACCGTCGCGGAGAACGTCGCGTTCGCCCTCGAGGTCATCGGCAAGCCGAAGCACACCATCCGCAAGGTGGTGCCCGAGGTGCTGGAACTGGTCGGGCTCGACGGGAAGGCCGACCGCATGCCCAACGAGCTCTCCGGTGGTGAGCAGCAGCGGGTGGCGATCGCCCGCGCGTTCGTCAACCGCCCGCTCGTGCTGCTCGCCGACGAGCCCACCGGCAACCTCGACCCCGACACCAGCCAGGACATCATGCTGCTGCTGGAGCGGATCAACCGCACCGGCACCACGGTCGTCATGGCCACCCACGACCACTCCATCGTGGACTCCATGCGACGCCGGGTCGTCGAGCTCCAGCTCGGCCGAGTGATCCGGGACGACGCCAGGGGCGTGTACGGCGTCGGCCGATAGACCACCCCCGTTCCCCGCCTGCCTGCCCCCGACCTGAGGAAGCAACCCCCCGATGCGCGCCAGTTTCGTGTTCAGCGAGGTCTTCACCGGCCTGCGCCGCAACATCACGATGACCATCGCGATGATCATCACCACGGCCATCTCACTGGGCATGCTCGGCGGTGGATTGCTGATCGTGCGGACCATCGACAAGATGCAGGTCAACTACATGGCCGACGTCGAGGTCTCGCTGTACCTCACGCAGGACGTCAGCGCCAACGACAAGACCTGCACCGAGGACCCCTGCCGCGGACTGCTCGCCGACCTGAACGGCAACCCGGCCGTCGAGTCCGTCGTGTTCGAAAACCGCGACCAGGCCTACGAGCGGTTCAAGAAGCTGTTCCAGGACAACCCGATCCTGGTCCAGTCCGCCCGGCCCGAGGCGCTGCCCGCGTCACTGCAGGTCAAGCTGCACGACCCGAGCCGCAGCGACGTCATCACGCAGGACTACGGCACCCGGCCCGGCGTGTCCCGGGTCGACGACCAGAAGCAGTTCCTCGACCGCTTCTTCGGCGTGCTCGGCGGTGTGCGCGACGCCACCTTCCTCATCGCGCTCGTGCAGGCGCTGGCAGCGCTGCTGCTGATCTCCAACACGGTGCAGATCTCGGCGTTCACCCGCCGCACCGAGGTCGGCATCATGCGTCTGGTCGGCGCCACCCGCTGGTACACGCAGCTGCCGTTCCTGCTCGAAGCGGTGGTGACCGGCGTCATCGGCTGGGCGATCGCGGTGGGTGGCCTGATCGCGGCGAAGTTCGCCTTCATCGACCGCATCCTGTCCGTCACCGGCGGGATCATCCCGAGCATCCAGGTGCTCGACGTGGTCGTGGTGGCGCCGTGGCTGCTGCTCGCCTCGATCATCATCTCGGCCTCGACCGGGTACGCGACCCTGCGCCTGTACGTGCGGCATTAACGCCGTGCTCGCGCCGGTAACCGTGGGATAACCTGGACGTATGCCCAAAGAACGAGGCTCCAGGGTGATCGCGTCGAACCGCCGCGCGCGGCACGACTACGCCGTGCTGGACACCTACGAGGCCGGTATCGCTTTGGTGGGCACCGAGGTCAAGAGCCTGCGTGCCGGCCGCGCCTCGCTCGTCGACGCCTTCGCGACGGTCGACGACGGTGAGGTGTGGCTGCGCAACGTGCACATCCCCGAGTACGAGCACGGCACGTGGACCAACCACGAGTCGCGCCGCAAGCGCAAGCTCCTGCTGCACAAGGGCGAGATCGAGAAGCTGATCGGCAAGACCAAGGAGGGCGGGCTCTCGCTCGTCCCGCTGTCCATGTACTTCAAGGACGGCAAGGTCAAGGTCGAGCTGGCGCTCGCCAAGGGCAAGAAGGCCTACGACAAGCGGCAGGCGCTGGCCAAGCGCGACGCGCAGCGGGAGATGAGCAGGGCCTTCGGGCGCGCGCTCAAGGGCCGCCGCTAGCGCGAGAACGCGAAGGCGGCTGTGCCGCCGGGGAGGAACTGCATGACAGTAGGGCCCGCACGCGACGACGACATCGCGGCCTGGGTGCGCGGCCTCGGCCTGGACGGCCTGGTCGACCTGCACCTGCACTTCCTGCCGGAGCGAATGCTCACCAAGGTGTGGGCCTACTTCGACCGGATCGGCGACCGCACCGGCTACGACTGGCCCATCCAGTACCGGCTGCCCCAGGACGAGCGCATCGCGCTGCTCGAATCCTTCGGGGTGCTGTGCTACGCACCCCTGGCCTACCCGCACAAGCCCGGCATGGCCGAATGGCTCAATGGGTGGCTGCGCGAGTTCGCCGAACGCGTGCCCGCCGCCGTCCCCACCGCCACGCTGTATCCCGAACCGTCGGCCGTGGACTACGTCGCCGACGCGCTCCGGGCCGGCGTCCGCTGCTTCAAGGCGCACGTGCAGGTGGGCGCGTACGACCCGCGGGACGAGCTGCTCGACCCGGCGTGGGGACTCCTCGCCGAATCCGGCGTGCCGATCGTGGTGCACGCCGGGCACGGCCCGGAACGCGGCCCGCACACCGGGCTGGACGTGTTCGGCGCGGTCCTCGCCCGCCACCCCCGGCTCACCGCGGTGCTCGCGCACGCCGGGATGCCCGAGTACGACGAGGCGCTGGCCCTCGTCGAGCGTTACCCGAGGGTGTACCTCGACACCACCATGGTCGGTGTGCCGTTCACCGAGTCGCTGATGCCGCTGCCCGCGCACTGGACCGACCGGCTGACCGGCATCGCCGACCGGGTCGTGCTCGGCACCGACTTCCCGAACATCCCCTACACCTACGCCACCCAACTGCGGGCGATCGCCGGCTGGGCCACCGACCACCGCCTCGGCGACGACTTCCTGCGGTCCGTGCTGCACGACACCCCCGCGAAACTGCTCAACCTCTGACCGCGGGCCGCACACTCACCGGCTTCGTCGCCAGCAGCAGCGCCGCCAGCACGAGCACCACCCACGGCACCGGCCCGGACAGCAACCCGCCGTCGAGCGGCGTGGTGAACCCGCGCGCCGCCAGACCGAGCAGGCCACCCGCGGCCAGTGCGGTCGCCGCCGTCAGCTGCGCGGTCGACAGCTCGACGCCGGGAGCGGGCCGGGTCTCGAAGCGGCCGAAGGCTTTCAGCAACCCGCCGAGCACCACCGCGGCCGCACCGCCCCACACCGGCGCCACGGCGAACCAGTCGAGACTGCCCGGCTCGGGAGTGGTGTAGCCGAAGCCGAGCACCGCGACACCCGCGATCACGACCAGCGCCGGCATGTGCCACAGGTACAGGCTCATGAACCGCGGACCGCTCCACCGCAACACCGACGCCACGCCCGGTCGCGCCGCGAGCGCGGTCAGCGTCGGCTTCAGCGCCAGCCAGAACCCGACCTGCCCGACGGCGAGCCCCATCATGACCGCCGTCGGCGGACTCATGTTCGACACCGGCGCACCCGGCATCCCGATCATGCTCGCCGGATACGGTCCGAACGCGACAGCCAGCGCGGTGACGCCGAACCCGGCCGCGGCGAGCCCGGCAGCGCCCCGGCGCGTCAGCGTCCGCAGGCGGCCCTCGGCGTAGTGAAACCCGAGCTGGTGCACGGCGAGCCACACGAACACCGCGTTGACGTACCCGATCGGACCGAACACCTCGAACCGTCCGAAGTCGACGACCACCGCGAGACCGGTGAGCACCACCGGCACCGCGAGACCCCAGCGGCGGTGCGCGGTGAGCATCAGCGGTGTCGCCGCGACGGTGAGCACGTACACGGCGAGGAACCACAGCAGCTGCCCGGCGATGGCGCCCGCGATCTGCACCGGTTGCTCCGGTGCGCCGAGCGCGCGCAGCAGGTCGGGGGCGAACAGCCACACCGCGAACAGCGGCACCACCGGGACCAGCAGGCGCCTGAGACGCGTGGACAACCACTCCCGCGACGAGGCCGCACGCCGCAGCGACATCAGGTTCGCCGCGCCCCCGGCGAAGAAGACCATCGGCATCACCTGCGACAGCCACGTCAGCGCCCACCAGCCCGGAGTGGTGAGCGCGTTGCCGGTGGCCAGGGTGCCGCCTTCGAAGCTGAGCACCGGCATCAGCCAGTGCTGTCCGATGACCGCGAGGATCGCGGCCGCGCGGACCACGTCGAGGAAGGTGTCCCGGGCGCCGGCCGGGGTCTGCCGCAGGCTTGATCGCATGTATCAAGCCTGGTCGGCGCGCCTTTCCGGAACGAGCAGGCAGACCGCCGTCTTCAGCGGGGGACAGGTGCACCACCGCGGTGGGGTCCGCCCTACCTCACTAGAACTCGCGGGCCTCGTCCGGCGCGGGCACGCCGCACAACCGGTACTCCCAGCCGCTCTCGGGCGTGAACCCGAGCTGGTAGAACGTCTCGATCTTGGGGCCGTCGTGCAGGTGCACGTGGCGCATCACCGAACCGGACACCGGGTCGTCCAGCGCCTGGACCCGGCCGTCGAGCGGGCCGCCGAAGAACCGGACGTTCTCTTCGGCCATGGAGCCCTCCTCGTGCCGGGAGACGTTGTCGACGTCCGCCCATGGTAGGTGACCATCCGAGCCGTCGCCGCCGTCAGAACGGGTGAGGAGTGGTTCACCACACGGGGCGCACGGTGACCCTCCGGTGTCGCGCCATATCGTCCGCGAACGCCGACAACCCTTGGTGCATCCGGGCGAATTCGCCGGCGCCGATCAGGTCCACCCAGCGCTCCTCGGCTGCCCGGGAGTGCGCCACCACGCGGTCGACGCACTGCCGGCCGCGGGGAGTCAGGACGACCAGCCTGCTGCGGCGGTCGGTCGGGTGCGGGCGGCGTTCGACGTACCCGCGGGTGATCAGCTCGTCGACGAGCTGCACGGCGGCCTGCTTGGTGACGCCGAGGTGCTCGCCGAGCTCGACGGCCGTGGCGGGGCGATGCGACAGGAAGTGGAACACGAAGCCGTGCGCCGGGCGGACGTCGTCGAACCCCTCCGCGGCCAGGTGCTCGTGGATCTCGTCCATCAGCGCGCGGAAGGTCAGCGCGAGCAGGCCCGGCATGTCGCCAGCGGTCATGGTCAAGCTCCTTGACTAGATGGTCAAGCTTCTTTACTCCAAGACTGGTAAAGCTGCTTGACTACTTGGAGGTTCGAAATGCCTGTCGCGACGTTGGCGGAGGCGCCCCGGTTCGAGCGCGGCGGCGCGGTGTTCCGCCCGTTGGCCGTGCCCAGCCGCGGATCCGCCGAGCTGGCCGTCTGGCTGCTGGAGCTCGAGCCGGGGCTGACCGGAGAGGAGCACTCGGTGAGCCGCGAGGAGGTGTTCGTGCTGCAGTCCGGGGTGCTCGAACTGGCGCTCGGCGGCGAAGTGCACCGGCTCGCGCCCGGCGACGCGGTGATCGTGGCGCCGGACACCCTGTTCCGGCTGGACAACCCCGGCGCGGAGCCGGCGCGG
>Ga0164243_10008597_pt1 | contig 15022 bp, 17 predicted proteins | sample OricompcompostOP_FD_108781 | JGI IMG/M metagenome (GOLD analysis project Ga0164243, IMG submission 108781) | Organic Plus compost microbial communities from Emeryville, California, USA - Original compost - Organic plus compost (OP) | ecosystem: Engineered > Solid waste > Mixed feedstock >... | reverse complement strand
GGGCGCCATGACGGCCCTGGCACCCGCCGCCGCCAGCCCGTCGAAGAGCGTAGCGCTGGACTTCACGTCGGCCACCACGGCGCTGCCGGGGTGGTCGCGCAGAACGTCCTGCGCCAGGAGCAGCAGAAGCTGGTCCGGCCAGAGAATGGTGCCGGTCTCATCCACGGCTCCGATGCGGTCTCCATCGCCGTCGAAGGCGAAGCCCAGCGCGCAGCCGTTTTCCCTCACGGCGGCGGCAAGGTCTGTCATGTTGTCGGGCACCGACGGGTCGGGGTGGTGGTTGGGAAAGCGCCCGTCCACCCGCGTATACAGCAGCACATGCCGGCCGGGCAGGCGGGCGGTCAGGCGCTCGACCATCTCGCCCGTGGCGCCGTTGCCGCAGTCCCACGCCACGGAGCACGGCGGCAGGTCCGTCAGTTCGGAGGCTATGGCTGAGAGATAGGCGTCGCTCACATCCTTCTCCTCCATACCGCCGCCGGGGGCGGGGCGGGCATCCACCTCCCAGAGGTCCATCAGCGCCCGGCCATGCAGGGGTTCTCCGCCGAGCAGCAGCTTGAAGCCGTTCTGGTCCGGTGGATTGTGGGAGCCGGTCACCATCACCCCGCCATCGAGCTCCAGCCGCGCCACGGCGTAGGACAGGAGAGGGGTCGGCCCCATGGGCAGCCGGAATACAAGCATTCCCCCGGCGGCCAGCCCGTCGGTCAGCGCCGCTTCCAGCTCCGGCGAGCTGAGCCGCCCGTCGCGCGACACGGCGATGCGCGAAAGCCCTCGCCGGCGCGCCAGGGCGGCGAAGGCCAGGCCCACGGCGCAGGCATCCGCCGGAGTGAGGTCTACGCCCACGGTGCCCCGCAGGTCGTAGCTGCGCCGCAGGCCGGGATGGGGCGCGGCACGGCTCACCGGCATGTGCTGCTCCGCTGTCTTCCGGCCTGTGCCGAAGGGGTGAGGCTCTTGCGCACCAGCATCAGGCCGGCCTCGGACGCCGGGACACCCCTCATCGCGTCCATCGGACTGCCCATGGGTTCATATCCCAGCCGTTCATAAAAGCGCAGGGCGTCGCTGTTCTCCCGCTCGACTCCCAGTTCGGCATAACGGGCCCCTTTGGCGCTCACCATCTCCTCGGCTTCCTGCAGGAGGCGTTGTCCCAGCCCATTGCCCTGGAGCGGCGGGAACACCCTGATGGCCCAGAAGTGGGGTGACGTCGTGGTGCCGCGCTGAGCCATGTCGATCCACACCTGACCGATGGGATAGCCGTTGCCGAGCGCCAGCAGTATCAGCATCTCCCCGCGCTGCTGCGCGGCGAAGGCGGCGGCGATGATGTCCCTGTCCCTTGAGTGCAGGCCCATCCATTCGAGGGCCGGCAGGTCCTCCGTCCGGCAGAGCCGGAATTCCACGGGAACCGTGATGGAGAAGCTCATTCGCCGGCCTCCATGCGCGGGAGGTCCTCATCCTCCGGCAGCGGCAGGCCCACCCGCCGGAAGAGCTCCGGGCGATGCTGCCGCCAATGCTCCAGACGAACCTGCGTTGCCGGGCGGCCATAGAACTCCCACGGAAGGCTGCGGGCATTCAGCCCGACGAAATGGGCGCCGCATGCGCCGAACTCCGGTGTGTGGGGCGGGAAGGGCGAGCATATGGAAACATCGCCGGTGCTCACCACCAGCGGCGGGCCGTCCAGTGACAAGGCGGCAATCTGCAGGCCCTGCTCGTCCAGCTCCGATTCCAGGGGGCCGGGCATCATGTCGAGCACGCGGGCGATGGCGTGTTCCAGGTCAAAGCCCGCGGGTGTTCCGCGGATGCCCGAATTCCGGGGGGCGGGGCCGCAGAGAGGGGCGAAGCGCCCGCAGGCCGGAACCATGTCGCCGGCAATGAGCCGGGCATTGGGGTCCGTTGACTCCAGCCAGGCCCGCAGGGCCGCCGGCATGTCCCACAATATGACGTCGTTATCGAGCGCCAGCTCGCGGGACTGGGGGCATATCTGAAGGGGGACGAATTTCCAGGCGGTGCCCTCGGTCATGGAGGAGTCGACGACCCGCCTCAACATCTCGGGCAGGAAAGGGGGCACGGCGTGCCAGCATATGCCGGGGGGAAGAGGGCCCGTGCGCTGCGCCGCCGTGGCCACCGGAACGGTGTTGACGCAGATATGATAATCGGCCTCTCCGCCAAACAGGCGGTAAGCGCCATGGACGGACAGGCGCAGGGCCTCGAAGCCCGCCGGACTCACATCACCGATGGTCCAGCGGACGCAAAGGGCGGGACGGCGGCGCCCGCCATCCGGCTCTGGCCATGCCGGATTACTTGCCGCCATCCCGGGAGATGAACTTGTTGAAGCGGCTCTCCTTGCCGTCCTCGGTCTTGTCCTGATGCAGGAAGGCGAGTTTGTTCTCGTCGAAGGTCTGGAAGAACTCGTCCCAGCTGATCTCCTCCAGCGCCTCGTCCTTCTCGCCCCCCGGCTGGTCGAAATCGATGCGGAGGATGCCGCCGCCCTGCTTGTGCCCCGCGGCGTTGACGCGGGTGGGCCTCCCGCCGCGCTCTTCGACCCAGTGGCGGATCTCGTCGTGGTCGGTCGTACTCGTAGCGCTGCTCATGGTTTTCTCCTCTGTCAGTGGAACGTCCATTGAACGGATCAGGGGCAGGCGGGTTCCCGCCATCAGGGGAGCGGCAGCGCTCCTTCGGAACTCTTGCGCAAGCTGGACGTTACATCCCGGTGAAGACGGCGGAAATTGCGTCAAAGGAGGAGTGGTGAGGGCGGAGATCATCCTGGCGCGCCATGCGGCTCACGAGGACCTGGGGAGACGTCTGACCGGACGCGCGGCGGGGGTGAACCTCTCGGCGTTTGGCCGCCGTCAGGCCGATGCGCTGGGCCGCGTGCTGGCGGCCCGCCGTCCGTCCGTGCTGCAATGCAGCCCGCGGGAGAGGGCCCGGCAAACGGCCGAGGCCATCAGCCGCCATACGGGGCTGGAGCCCATGGTCGAGCCGGCGCTCGACGAGATCGATTTCGGGGCCTGGAACGGCGCCGCGTTCGCCGACCTGGAACCCGACCCCTTGTGGCGCCGCTGGAACGAGGCGAGGGATGCCGGCGCGCCGCCCGAGGGTGAAGCCATGGCCGACGCCGTAACCCGCATGGCCTCCCATATCGAGGGGCTGGCCGGCGGCCCCGGCGCCATTGTCATGGTCACCCATTGCGATGTCATCCGGGGGGTGGTGGCCCATTATCTGGGCCTGCCCATGCAGGCGATCTTCCGTTTCGAGGTGGCGCCGGCCTCCATCACCACCCTGCGAGTGGAGGATGGCCGGGTGACATTGGTGAACCTGAATGTGAGGATTGACGATGAGTGAAGCAACCGACCTGCACTCCCCCGCGTCCCCTACGCTGCGGGAGCGTATCGCCGCCCTGGGGCCGTGGTTCCATAATCTCACCCTCTCGGGCGTGCAGACGGCGCCCGAGCATTTCCTGGGCGACCATCCGGCCAGCCAGTTCCAGGGATGGGCGCACCTGCTGCCCGATGATCTGAGCGGCATGACCGTGCTCGACATCGGCTGCAACGCCGGTTTCTACTCGCTGGAAGTCAAGCGCAGGGGCGCCGCCCGGGTGGTGGGCATCGATTCCGACCGCCGCTATCTCGACCAGGCCCGGCTGGCGGCGGATGTGGAGGGCCAGGAAATCGAGCTGCGCCAGATGTCGGTTTACGACGTCGCCGCGCTGGGCGAGCGCTTCGACCTCGTTCTCTTCATGGGGGTGCTTTACCATCTGCGCCATCCGCTCCTGGCGCTGGACCTCATCCACGAGCATGTGGCCGGGGACCGGATGATCTTCCAGTCCATGCAGCGCGGCGCCTCGGACATCGTGCCCGTGGCCGCGGATTACGCTTTCGAGGAAACCGGACATTTCAACGATCCCGGCTATCCCAAGATGCATTTCGTCGAGCGCGAATACGCGCACGACTGGACCAACTGGTGGATTCCCAACCGCGCCTGCAGCGAAGCCATGCTCCGCGCCGCGGGGTTCGCCATCGAAGGCGCCGCCGCAGACGAGGTTTACATGTGCCGGCGGGTGGAAACCCCCTATGCCCAATGGGGCGCCGGTCCCGTTTATCCAGCCAGGGAGAAGTCCGCGTGATCGAAGCCGCGATGATATGGAACGAGCCCAACAACAAATCCCACTGGGACCCGGAGATCGACCCGGACTGGGGCATGTATGGCCGCATGGCCATAGAGGCGGCACGCGCCATCCGCTCCGCCAATCCGGGGCTGACCCGGGTGCTGGGCGGCATGTCGCCCATCGATCCCTGCTTTCTGCGCAGGCTGGAGGGCTATGGTGTCCTTGACGAAGTGGATGTGGTGGCGGTGCACGGGTTTCCGCTGGACTGGAACCTCTGGCAGATCGACGAATGGCCCGCCCGGGTGGCGGAGATCGAGGCCGCGGCGCCGCACCACCCGGTATGGGTGACGGAAGTGGGGGTCGGCAGCTTCGGGGCCGAGGAGGTGCAGGTCTTCGGCGTGAACCGCACGGCGGAACTGCTCATCGGCCGGGTGCCGCGCATCTTCTGGTACAGCCTTTTCGACCTGCCGCAGAGCTGGGGCGCCACGACGCGCCACCGCGAGGCCGAGGGCTCGAGCTATTACCGCCATTTCTACATGGGGCTCATCCGCGCCGACGGCACGCCCAAGCCGGCACTGGAGCATTATGCCCGCCATGCCGCCGACATGGGGCTCATGCAGTGGTTCCATTTCGAGGACCCGCGCCTGGACGACGCGGTGGCCTGGATGAAGCGGCTGGGGGTGAAGCATCTGCGCACCGGACTGTCCTGGGCGGACAGTTTCCGGCCGGACGCCCTGCGCTGGTTCGACCGGCAGATGGAGGCGCTGGCCGATTTCGAGGTGACGCTCACCTTTTGCTTCACGCCGGAGCATCTGGGCATCGCCCCCCATCACACCAGCCCGCCGCGCGAGCCGGCAGCCTTCGCCGATTTCTGCGCGCAGATGGTGGAACGCTATGCCGGCTCCCCCGCGCCGCGTCGGCTGGTGGAGGAGCCGGCCAGCATCTAAGGCGGATTATTCGCCCGCCAGCACCACCTTGCCTGAGGGGGCAGGGGCCACTTCGGTCTCGCACTCCTCCAGGAAGGCATTGCACAGGTCGTGGGCCACGCTGTCGCGCATCTGGCGCGGCGGCGTCTTCATGTAGCAGGCGCAGACTTCCTCCAGCGGTCCGCCAATGCCCCGGTCGCGGGCCAGCTTGGCGAAGCGCAGCGCGTCGATGACCACGCCGGCGCTGTTGGGCGAATCCTGGACGGACAGGCGCAGTTCCAGCTCGATGGGCATATCGCCGAAGCCGCGTCCCTCCATGCGGATGAAGGCCAGCTTGTTGTCGTCCTGCCAGGGCACATAGTCGCTGGGGCCGATATGGATCTGCCGTTCATCCAGCGGTATGTCGAGCTGGCTCTGCACGGACCCGGTCTTGGACACCTTCTTCGATTTCAGGCGGTCCCTGGCCAGCATGTTGAGGAAATCCGTGTTGCCGCCGGTGTTGAGCTGATAGGTCCGATCCAAGGTGATCCCGCGGTCGCCGAAGAGACGGGCCAGCAGGCGGTGCACGATGGTGGCGCCAAGCTGGCTCTTTACGTCATCACCGATGATGGGCAGGCCGGCCCGGCGGAACTTCTCCGCCCACAGTTCGGTGGAGGCGATGAAGACGGGCACGCAGTTGACCATGGCGACACCGGCATCCAGGCAGGCCTGGGCGTAATGCCGCGCTGCCTGCTCGGCGCCCACCGGCATGTAGCAGACCAGCACGTCGGCATCCGCCTCGCGCAGCGCGGCGGCCACGTCGACCGGCTTCCTTCTGGCGGGCATGAAACTGTCTTCAGGCGGATACTCCTTCATATGCGGTGGATAGCCGTCGAGGACGGGACCCATCTGCACGATCACATCCGTCGCCGGTACCTCGGCCTGGAACACCCGGGCGCAGTTGGGCGGGGCGAATATGGCCTCGTTCACGGGACGACCGACCTTGCGTTCGTCTATGTCGAAGGCGGCCACCACCTCGAAATCCGTGCATTCATAGGGGCCGATCCGCGGGCGCATGAGGCTGCGCGAAGCGGAATCCGGATTGTCGCGATAATAATAGAGCCCCTGGACAAGAGCGCTGGCGCAATTCCCCACGCCGGCGATGGCGACCCTGATGGTGTCCCCGCCTCGTATCATATTCTGTCTCCTTTTTATTCGCGTTCCACAGAGGATGGCCCCCACCCCAACTGGGATAAATGTCGAAAACGGCTGCACGTTCCATTCGGGAATGACTTTCCCGGCTCAAAGTTCCTGATGTCCGACCGATGGGGCATGTGCGCCCAATCCGGCCGTGAGCCGGGCTGCGCGGCGCCGGGTCTGCAGGAGGAGGGTCAGGAGAAGGAGATTCATCGCCGTCATCTCGAAAACGAGGAACCCCGTCGGCATGCCGAACGCGGTGAAGAGATAAAGCGCCAGCGTATGCATATTGGCGCTCAAGAGATTCCAGCTCCGCAGGATGGGCGCGAACTGACGCCGGTAGGAGAGCGCCAGGGCGGCGCGGGTCCCGCTGGTGCGGGACTGATGCCGCAACATGGCCCTGACCTCCGGCGGCGTGGGGTCGAGCAGGTATTGAATGCAGGTGTAGAGCCGGTCCAGCAGCCTGGGGATCAAGGGCCGCGCTGACGCGGCGCCCGGTCCGCTGTCCGCCCGGTCCGCCGCTTCGCGGTGCCCGGCTCTCTCGACGCCGCAGGCCCAGCGCATATATTCTTCTCTCTGCAGCTGATACGCCGCGGCCTGCGCAAGGTGACTGGCGGCGGCGAGGAGAACCAGCAGCCAGGCGGCGTGTCCCACAGCGGGAGAGAGTGCCAGCGCCAACGCCAGGTAAATGGCGGCCCAGGTGCCATAATCGGCAATCCCGTCGACGATCTTACCCGTCAGGGAGGCCCGGCCCGTCAACCGCGCCAACTGACCGTCCGCGCCGTCCAGGACATGCCAGACGAACATGCCGGCTAGCCCAAATGTCGCGGCGGCGGCACTCGTTTCCGCCACGGCCCGATGAAAGCACTCCGCCGCCGCCAGGCCGGCGCCCAGCCCGCACAGGGAAACGACATTGGGGTGAACACGCAGCCGGGCCAGGGGCGGAATCAGCCGCCGGCTGAGGGGATGCACCAGAAACCGGTTGGTGATCTCTTCGATTTCCGTGGGACGGCCGGAAGACGGCTGAGGACTGTTCATATCGGAGCGCCGGGCAAGAAATGACATGTCCGCATAAACTCGCGGCCCTGACATTCTGTTCGGATTCAGCAGCGGCAGGCAAGGGATTACGCGAGGGGAGAAAGACGCGGCGGGCCGTGCCCGGCCGCTTGTCTCATATGTCACCTTGCCGGTTTCAGCGGGAACCTATGCGCCAGCCACCTGTTTTCGTAATGCATATACGGCCGTGACTTTTTTGTTGAAGGGACATTACATGTCTCAGGGCCACGGCAAGCATCACATATGGAAGCGCAGGACGGTCATCCATGCAGTGCGTCATCATCGCGGCCGGGTTGGGACGGCGGATCGGAGCGCTCGGTGGTCCCAAGCCCCTGGTCGCCGTCGGGGGAACGCCGCTGATCGCCTGGGTCATGTCCTCCATGCGCGCCGCCGGAATCTCCGATTTCATCGTGGTCACCGGCCACCGGGCCGAACTCATCGAGCCCTGTCTGCCGCGCATCGCCTCGGCCCTGGATGTTTCCGTCAGCACCGTTCGCAACGAAGACTTCCATAAAGGAAACGGCCTGTCGGTCCTGGCGGCGGAGGGAATGGTGAAGGGACCGTTCCTCCTCTCCATGGCGGATCACATTTTCGAGCCGGCGATCGTCGATGCGCTGTTGAAGGCCCCGAGCCGGGACGGTGATGTGACCCTGGCCGTCGATACGCATACCGACAACCCGCTCATCGACCTGGATGACGTCACGCGCATCCGCCATGAGGGCACACGGCTGACGGCCATCGGCAAGGGCCTGGCCGCCTGGACCGGCTATGACACCGGCATATTCCGCGCGGGCCCCGTCCTTTTCGAGGCCATTCGCGAGTGCATCGCACAGGAGGGCGACGCCAGCCTGACCGACGGGATGCGGCGTCTGGCGGCACGGCGCCGGGCTTCGGTCTGCGATATCGGCGGCCGTTTCTGGATCGACGTGGACGACGAGACGGCCGTGAGATCGGCGGAAGCCGCCCTGACGATGGACGGCGCGCCGGCCGGGCTGGCGCGGAATGCGCGGATACTGGCGTGACCTCTAGTACCAGATGCGCACTCCGGCAACGAAGGACAGGGCCGCGGGGTCACCGCCTTCGGCGCGCGTGAAGTCGGCCGTGTCTCCGAAGTCGCGCGTCCAGGCGACGCCGATATAGGGCGCGAACTGCCGGTCGAACTCATAGCGCAGGCGGGCACCCAGTTGCAGCGAGCCGAGCCCCGAGCCCACGCCCAGTTGAGGCACGTCCTGCAGGGAGAGCGCGATCTCCGCCCGCGGCTGGAGGATCAATCTCTGGGTCAGCAGCAGCTCGTATTCGGCCTCGATGCGCGCCGTGAGGTCTCCGTCCTCGCTGAGAAAAGTGGCGGCATCGACCTCGAACCGGTAAGGAACCAGCCCCTGGATGCCGAGCACGCCATAGCTTGTGGAGGGACCGGGCTCCAGATCATGGCGGATGCCCGCCTGCAGGTCGAAATAGGGGCTGATGGCGCGGCTGTAGAGCGCCTGCACCTCCGCTTCCTCGAACCGGCTTGCATCCAGGTCCAGCTCTCCTTCCGATTTCAGCCACAGCTTGTCGGTGTCGCCGCCGTACCAGCCCTGCAGGTCCCAGAGCAGTATGGGGGAGCCTTCGCGGCTCTGATATTCAAAGCGGTCCGACTGGAAGAAGAGCGTCTTCTGGCCGCCGCTGCCGGCCTGCACGGCGCGCCGGGCGGCGGCCATGTCGGCGGGGTCGTAATAGGCATCGGCCGCGTGCCATCGGCCCTCGGCCAAAGCGGGGGTGGCGAGGACGCTCAGCAGGCCGGTGGCCATCATTATTGAGATACGCATCAGAGAACCTCCACCGTCTGAGCGTCCGGCCGGACGGAGACCACCTGCATCATGCCGGCATGCATGTGGTAGAGGAGGTGGCAGTGAAAGGCCCAGTCGCCCACCGCGTCGGCGGTGATGTCCACGGACAGTTTCTCTCCCGGCTTCACGATGATGGTGTGCTTGCGGGGGGCGTGATCCCCGCCGCCGTTCACCACCTCGAAGAACATGCCGTGCAGGTGGATGGGGTGCGACATCATGGTGTCGTTCACCAGGGTGAGGCGCAGGCGCTCGCCTTCCCGGAAGAGGATGGGATCGACCACTTCCGCGAACTGGACGCCGTCGAACGACCACATGTAGCGCTCCATGTTGCCGGTCAGATGCAGCTCCATTTCGCGGCCAGGTGCCCTCGGGTCCGGGTTGCGCTCCAGGCTGCGGAGCTGGGCATAGGTCAGCGCCCGGTGAGGCACGTTCTCCAGCCCGATCCCCGGCTCGTCCAGCCGGCTCACGGGCATCATCGCCGTATTGGCGACGCCCGGTCCCTTAAGATGGTCGTGCCGAGCCGCATCGCCCTCCATCGGCATGGCCATGTGATCCATGGCGTCATGGTCCATTGTCCCGGCGCCGGAATGGCCCATGGCCATGTGGGACTGTCCCATTTCTTCGTGGGCCATCTCCGCGTGCCCCATTTCCCCATGGTCCATCCCCCCATGGCTTATCCCCATATCCTTCATGGTCAGCAGCGGCCGCTCGCGCAGTGGCGGCACCTCCGCTTCCATGCCGGGGCGGGGCGCCAGGGTGGCGCGGGCCAGGCCCGAGCGGTCGATGGCTTCCGCCACGAAGGTGTAGGCACGATCCTCCTTCGGCGTCACGATCACGTCGTAGGTTTCCGCCACGCCCATCTGGAATTCGTCGGTTTCGATGGGCTGCACATTCTGCCCGTCGCACTGGACGACAGTCATGGGCAGGCCGGGAATGCGGATGTTCATGATGCTCATGGCGGAGGCATTGATGATGCGCAGGCGCATCCTTTCGCCGGGGCGGAACAGGGCCGTCCAGTTGTCCCGCGGGCCATGGCCGTTGATCAGGTAGGTGTAGGTGGCGCCCGTCACGTCCGAGATATCGGTGGGGGACATGCGCATGCCTCCCCACATCATCCGGTCCTTCAGCGTGGCGCCCAGCCCGTTTTCGGACGCATCGCGGAAGAAATCGCCCACCGTGCGCCGCTGGTAATTCAGGCTCTCGCCATTCTTCTTCAATTCGGCGAACAGGCGGTGCGGGTCCATGAACGTCCAGTCGGAGAGGACCAGCACATATTCGCGGTCATAATCCACCGGATCGGCGCCCTTCGGGTCGATGATGATGGGGCCGTAGTGGCCCGACTGCTCCTGCAGGCCGGAATGGCTGTGATACCAGTAGGTGCCCGCCTGTCTGACCGGGAAGCGATAGGTGAAGGTCTCGCCGGGGCGGATGCCGGGATAGGTGACGCCGGGCACGCCGTCCATCTGGAAGGGCAGCAGGATGCCGTGCCAGTGGATGGAGGTGTCGTGGTCGAGATGGTTGGTCACCCTGAGGATCAGGTCGTCGCCCTCGCGCCAGCGGAGCAGGGGGGCGGGCACCGTGCCGTTGACGGCAACGGCATGGCCCCGCCGGCCGTCGATGCCGATTGTCGCATGGGCGACCGATAGGTCGAATTCAGTGCCGGAGAGGGCCGGCAGGCCCGGTCCGCCGAGAGGCCGGGCGCTCAGCGCCCAGGACGGCAACAGCGATTGCGCGCCGAGCCAGCCGCCCAGTGCGGCGGTGGAATGCAGGAGTTGGCGTCTGGTGATCATCATGTGCTCGCAGGTCGGTGGGAGATGGGCGCAAAAGCGCCAGGCGAAACAGGCCATGGCGGTGCCAGCGCCAAGCCTTGCTTGGGCGGTGACCTAGTTGAGCATCACGGTGTGGAGTTGAACGGGCGTTCGTTTGAGATAAGGCGGGCCGGTCTGCCAGCGGGGCTTGAGGGGCTGTGCTTCCGGCGCATCGAATGTGATGTCGAGGGCCTGGGATATAATGGCCAGGGGCGTGAAGAAGCCCGGCGAGGACAGGGCAACGGCCCCGTCCACCCCCGGCGCCGCCTTGATGGCCTTGGCGTCCAGGCAGCCGTGAGGGCAGGGCGCGCCCGGGTGCCGGTGATCCTGCGGCATGGCGGAATGGCTGTTCCCATGGTGGGCCGCCGCCTGATGATGATGCCCGGTTGAGGAGATGTCCTCCATGTCGCAGGCGCAAGCCACCCGGCCGATGCCCGCCAGGAGCATCAGGCAAAGCGCCAATCCCGCCACGATACGATGCTTGCTCATTCCCATCCGGACCGTTACCCTGTTACCGCAGACTATACCCCCAGGGAGTATCCGGTCAATGTCCAACCGCAAGCACGACGCCTCTGTCCGGCGCCTCAAGCGCATTGAAGGCCAGGTGCGCGGCATCATCAGGATGCTGGAAGAGGACCGCTATTGCATCGAGGTCCTGCAGCAGATCCAGGCGGTCAGGGCCGCTCTCGGCAAGGTCGAGGGGCTGGTGCTGAAGGGCCATGCCGCCAGTTGCGTGGAGGAGGCGATCCGCAGCGGCAACCCCGAGGAGCAGAGCCGGAAATTCTCGGAACTGGTTGACCTGTTCGGGAGGGCCGGGCGGTGACCGTGGGGTCCGTGTGTTGATTATGGGATGGAAGTGAGGTTCGTCATGCTCGGAAGGTCCATACTTTGCGTGCTGCCGCTTGCGCTCTGCATGGCGGCTTGCAGCCATGATTCCCCGCAAACGGCACCTCTCAATCCTCCGGCCCCCGGCCAGGACGGCGCATTGCCCGATGACAGGACACCTGTCGCGGAAGCGCCGTTCGAGCCGACGAGCGCGCAAGGGGCGGCGAATGTCGTCCAGACCTATTACGCCCTGATCGAACAGCACAGATACCATGACGCCTGGTTGCTATGGGGTGAGGGGGGCAAGGCATCGGGCATGAGCGAAGAGGCGTTCGCCGACGGTTTCGACACATACAGCGCTTACCATGCCAATATCGGCGCGCCAGGGCGGATCGACGCCGGGGCAGGGCAGCGCTACGTCACCGTACCCGTCCAGGTGTATGGCCGCACCAGGGACGGTGAGGACTTCAATTTCCTGGGCGAGGTGGTACTGCACCGCACCGCCGACATTGACGGCGCCACAGCCGAACAGAAGACGTGGCATATCCGCAACATCAACGTGACGCAACAGCCTGCCAGATAGAGGCCGGTGGCCATCAGACCGCCGGTTTCTCCACCGGGCGGATGGTGGACTGTCCCTTGCCGACAAGGCCCCAGAGAATGAAACCCGCCGAGACCACAACCGCGGCCCAGGCGACGGCGGTTTGAGCCGTACTGCCCGGACTGGAAAGCTGCAGCCAGAAGGTCGCGACCAGCAGGGCCGCCGGGACCACCAGGAGCCAGGCCGGCTTCCGCATTTCGTGCAGGCGGCGGGCATGCAGCATGACGGCCGGGAACAACAGCATGAGCTGACACCACCAGCTCGTGAGCCCCGGCACGACGAAATGATAGAAGGCAAAGGCCGCCAGCAGGGTGACGACGGCTCCGATATAGGGGCCGCGCGCCGTGGCGCCGTTGGGATTGGCGAACAGGGTATCGAAAATCCGGGCCCTGTCCTCGGGCTCGCCCACCGCCAGCGCCCACCGCTTGAGAATGCCCTGGTAATGATTGATATAGGCCAGCATCAGCAGGCCATTGAGGGCGACGGCGGCCAGTGCCAGGACGATCCCCAGCGGCTGGTGGTCGAGGATCACCGCCCAGTAGGCCGCGCAGACGGAGATGGGCATCACCACGCAGAGCGCCAGCGGCACCAGCAGACCGACGAGGATCAGCGCTCCCGTGACCAGCTGGATCGCCATGGCGACGTCGAGAAGCCGGCTGTCGGCAAGAGCGGTCATGAGCTGCACCGCAAGCGGCTCCTGACCCGCCGGCATGGGATAGAAGGAGGCGAAGAAATAATTGATGCCGCTGGCCAGCATCCAGGCGCCGAAGATCAGCCGCCCGGCGAGGACCAGATGGCGGCCTCCCGCGGCCGGGGCCCGCAGCGTGAAGACCTTGCGATAGGTCCCGGCATAGGCCAGGCAGAGCAGGATATTGCACAGCAACACCGCGCTGCCGAAATAGGACGCGCCCGATCCCCAGCCTTCCAGCGGCGTGTCCCAGTACCACACGCAGAACGAGACCGGCATGCAGGCCACCAGCATCAGCGGCAGGTAGAAGCCGGTCAGGACCGCAATTCCCGCGATCAACTCAACCAGCTTGACCAGCGTAAAGAGGTTGCTGTCGAGCAGGGCGACGATCAGCTCGTGACTGAGCGGCTGACTGCCCATGGGTTGCGGAAAAAGACGAATGAAATGATTCAGGCCGGCTGGGATCATCCATGCCGCGAATACGAGACGCACGAACCACACCGGATACTTCATGCTGCTCCCCCTTATGTTCGGCCGCTCCCCCTGGCCGTTATCAGGAAAGCTTAGTCCCTGGGCAGGGACATTGCAAATGGCTTTGCCGTGGAGCGCTGGTCAGGTTGTCGCGACCAGCAGTTCCTCCGCATTTTCGGGCGGGCGCAGGCCGTCGGCCCGGCCGGCGAAATAACGCCGGGTCAGGTCGGCCGCCGGGACATGCCGCGCCTCCCGGAAACCGGCGTCCCGGGCCAGCGTCAAAATCTCCTCCGGCCGGAAGAAACTGAGGAAAGGCGTGCCGCTGGCTCTCGCGCCTTTTTCCGCCATCTCCAGGCCGGGGCGGACTTGAGGGTCCGCCAGCTCCAGCGGCAGCAGGAAGCTCATGACGAATGTGGAGGAGGGAGCAAGGGAAGCGATCTGGCGCAGCGTCGCCGTGTTGGCCTCTTGCGTCAGATACATGCTGACGCCGGTGGAGACCACGATGGCAGGCCTGTTCTCGTCAAAGCCGGCGGCCGCCAATTCATCTTGCCAGGACCCACCGGCCTCGAAATCCACTGGCACGAAGTGCAGCCGGTCGGGAATGCCGAACCCGAGCTCCATCAGGCGCCGGCGCTTCCATGCCTGGGGGCCGGGAGGGTCGACCTCGAAAATGTCGAGGCGGGAGGCGATGTCCGGCCTGCGCTGCGCAAAGCTGTCGAGGCCGGCGCCGAGAATGACGTACTGGCTCACCCCGCGTTCCGCCTGGTCCACCACCATATCCTCGATGAAGCGGGCGCGGGCGACGATGGCGGCGCGGAACGGCCGGGTGAACTCCGGGTCCATGTCTCCCCGGCGGAGCCAGTCCTCGCCCGGCGCCAGGAGCGTCAGGCCCACATCGTCTTCCAGCACATGGGGAGGGGGATCGATCCTGGCATGCAGCGCGCGCCAAAGGGCCACCCGCGCCGCCGTGCTGTCCGGCCCGGTATCCTGTCCGTTCATGCCGGTTGCCTCACTTGCCCTGGCCCGGCGCCTGGAGCCGCCAGATGCGGCCATCGGGGTCGCGGACGGTCATCTCCCTCGTTCCCCAATGGGTGTCCTCGAAGGGGGAGGCCACATCGACGATGGCCTGCGGCTCGAACGCCTTCTCGTCCTGCACCTTGAGCACCAACTGGGCCTGCGGCTCTTCGCTTGCCGGGACTTCCGCGATGAAGAGGTAGGGGCCGGTCCCGTTGCGCAACTGGCCGGAATTATGATCGGTCTCGAATTCCAGCGTGTATCCCAGCGCCTGGAAGAACTTGGCCGATTTGCCCCAATTGTGGGTGGTCAGGAAGACGGCCTCTATGCCTTCGGTTTTCATGTCATGTCTCCTTCTTCGGCGATTGTTGCTCCGGCTCGCGCGCATCGAGATAGGCCCGCAGCGCCTCGGCCACCAGGGCCGAGAGCGACAGTTCCGCCTCGATGGCGTGATGCTTGACCCGCCGGATCAGAGCGACCGGCAGGTAGACGTTGAACTGTTTGACTTCGTCATTGCTCATGAAGATAGAAT
>Ga0164243_10008596_pt1 | contig 15023 bp, 17 predicted proteins | sample OricompcompostOP_FD_108781 | JGI IMG/M metagenome (GOLD analysis project Ga0164243, IMG submission 108781) | Organic Plus compost microbial communities from Emeryville, California, USA - Original compost - Organic plus compost (OP) | ecosystem: Engineered > Solid waste > Mixed feedstock >... | reverse complement strand
TTTCCCGCTGTGCGCACCGCCACCACACTGCTTCGGTTGGTTACTATGGCGCGATGTCCCCAGTGTGGATCAACCGGGCAGATCACTCATAAGTGCGGGTTGTCGTAGGGCGGCGGGTCGTGTCCTCACGCTCACCGGGGTAGCGGTCGGCGCGGCCCGGCTGCTCGACGTAATTCTCGCGGTACGGCTTCGGTCGCGTCGAATTGCGATAGGCGCGGTCGCGCTCGGAGCGGGAAATGGCGTAAATAATACCCAGGCCGATCAGGATGAGCACGGCGGCAATGATCCATTCGCTGGGTACGCCGGCTGCATTCAAGGCATAACCAACACCTATGGTGACGATGATGTATCCGATGAGATAACCGATGAAATTCGCTGACATGAAGGAATACCGTCCATGTGTCTGTATCTGTGTACCCCGTTCTACGACGCACGCTACTTCGCGCTCACAGGCACATGTAACGATGCCGCACGGCCTTGAAACGTGCTCGTAATATCGATGGATAGCAGGCGCAATATGGAAAGAAGGTCACGCTCCTCTTGAATACGGCCGATGCACGGAGGTGGCTCGCTCGCGGGCATGGATACCGTATCTTCGGGGCGAGATTCTCAGACGCTACCGTTTGCACATGACCCATATTGACGCGCATACCAGGATCGTTGCCGTACTCGGATATCCGATCGAGCACTCGCTCTCACCGCTCATCCACAATACCGCCTTTCGTCACCAGAACCTGAATTACGTGTACGTTGCGGCGGGGGTGCCGCCGGCAGACCTCAGTGAAGCCGTAGCCGGGCTGAAAGCATTGGGGTTCGCCGGGGCAAACGTGACCATCCCGCACAAGCAGGTTGTGCTCACGCTCATGGACGAACTCTCGGAGCAGGCTCGTGCCGTGGGAGCGGTCAATACGATCGTGTGCAGGCGGTCCGAGGACGGGGAGGGGAGGGGCATCCTGTACGGCGATAACACGGATGTCGCCGGTTTCCTGGAGCCGCTTCGGCCCGCCGCAGAGCGGCTTCGAGGAGAACGAATGCTCATCTTTGGATCGGGGGGCGCGGCGCGCGCGACGGCGTATGCCCTGCTAACCACCTTCCGACCGGCGCGTCTGTACATCGCCGCACGGACGCTGGAGAAGGCGAACCGGCTGGTAGACCAGCTTCGTCCCTTCGATGCGGCCGGGGCGCTGGACGTCGTACCCGTACCCGAAGCCGGGGAAGCGGTCCGCTCCAGCCGCCTGCTCGTCAACGCGACTCCGCTTGGCATGTATCCGAACGTTCAACAGACACCCTGGCCCGATGCGAGCTGCTTTTCGCCTGGTCAGATTGCCTACGACCTCATCTATAACCCCGAAGAAACGCGTTTCCTGAAGGAGGCATCGGCTCGGGGTGCTTCAACCATCGGGGGGCTGGGCATGCTCATCGCACAGGCGGCGGCGGCCTACGTCCAGTGGACAGGGCAGGAAATGCCGATCGATGCCGTTCGTAGCGTCTTGAACGAACGCTTTGCCGGATCCGCACTTTAAAAACCGAACGGGCGACCGATACTTGCGTGACTGACACCCCCGGTACGGCATAGCCGTCCGGACTGCCTCCCCCTGTCCGTAGGAGTTCCATTCCATGCAGGTGCAGAGTCACGACATTGCTGCCGAATTGGACTTACAGTGTCCGCCACTTCCGCAGACATTGCTGGAAGCCATTGAACTGAGCAATCAGGTAGAGCCGATCGAGGTGGAGCAGGCGGTGAAGCTCGTGGAGAAGGATCCGGTCGTTATCACGCGGCTCCTCCGTATCGTCAACTCCGCGTACTTCGCTCAGCAGGGGCACATCACCAGCATTCCCCGTGCGGTCATGATTCTCGGCCCCTCAGCCGTGGTCGGGGTTGTGATGGGCATGAGCATGATGAACATGCGTTCAGTCCTGGATAGGGCGGCCGCTGTTCCCTTCATGAGCCTGATCCGCCATAGTATCGCGACGGCCTTCCTCGCCCAGCGCCTCGTGCAGCGGGATCCGGATTTCAACCCGAAAGACCCCTCTTCCGCGGATCTGCCCGGTATGGCATTCACGGCAGGCATGCTGCACGATCTGGGTAAGCTCGTTTTGCTGTACAACTTTCCGGGTAAGGCCGTAGCCTACTACAACTCGGGGGCCCACACCGATCCCGGTTCACTGGATGCCGAACGCAAGGCCCTGAAGTACGACCACGTAGCGGCCGGAAGCCTCTTTACGGAAAAACTGAATCTCCCTGTCTCACTTACGGAAGCGATCCGCTACCATCACGACCTGCCCACCGCCGATAGCAAGCCTCGTTCGTTCAAAAAGATACTCTACGCGATCGTCTGTGCCAGTAAAGTGGCCAGCAGCCTTGGCTATGCATTCGACCGCCCGCTTACCTGGGAGAAGTGCCTTTCCGATCCTGTATGGGCCCGGGTCGTCGAGCAGCGCATCTTTGGATACCCCAAAGCCTCGCAGATCATCGAAGAGATGGTAGACGCAAAGCTCCGGCTGGAAGCGTACCTGGACTCCGTGTTCTAAGCTCGTCGGGCCGGCAGCGCCGGCCCTCGATGGTATAGCGGTCTGCAACTACATCGTGTGTTCTTGCAACGAAAGCGGCTGCACAGGGTCGATTCCCTCGAATGCCTCGTGAATACCTTTCGCGAAATGGTTGGCGCCTCCCTGTGAAGGATGCCGGACGTAAACATGCTCCGCTCCGACTTTCGAGAGCGCGTATTCCGCCTTTCGCCCGATGGCAAGGATACGCTCGGGCTGGAGCAGGTGTAGCAACTCGCGGAGCACATCCGTCCATAGTGCTACCTCGCTATTCAGCGGATTGCGGATCGAGAGGGGTTGGCCGGGTCTATGCGGATGGAACGGTACGCTGTTCCAGGTGAAGAAATGCGGCCAGTAAGGACGGAGAACGCGCCAGTAGATCTTGCCGCTATACTCCGTATAAGGCGCCCCGCTATTCCCCGACATCCGCCCCTCGATCGGGAAGTCTGGATCCTGTAGCTGCATCTCGCTCGTGAAGGGTACGCCCGAAAAACGGCATCCGCGCGGACCGGGCGCTTCGGCCAATAAGAGTACACGCGGCCTCTTCTCGTAGGACGCGAGATACCGGTAGAGATTGCCCCGCCGGATGGCAGGGGCATCCGGGAGATCTAACGTGTCGATTCGGTCCCGGTACAGGTTAAAGAGATTCGGTTGAGACGGGGCGGGGAAAATCTTCTCGGTGAAGAGATCCCAGACTGGTTCCAGGAGCATTGATCCGATCTAATCGTGTGGCGTTAAATATCAGCTTCTACAAACGCATAGGGGCAAAAAGGGATACTTCGCCAGGCAAGCTTCACAGTGTTTTCTTCAGGTGGAGCATAAGGAGTGGTAGTAAATCCAGGATGTGTGTCTTATTATTTGCCCCCCGCGAGCGAAAAACCTAAATAATTTAGTGTACCTAAAATATTTATGCCATCAACCCCATATGCCGTACTAAAGTTTGGCGGAACGAGTGTTGCCAGCCGGTCGCGCTGGCAGACGATCGCGAACGTAATACAGGAGCACCTGGAGAACGGTTACAGGCCGTTCGTCGTCTGTTCTGCCGTGGCAGGTGTTTCGAATACACTGGACAAACTGCTTGGGGAAGCCGTACGGGGTGCCCATGAGCCGGTGCTGAAGCAGCTCAGGCTGTTGCATACGGATCTGGCGCATGGACTCGATGTGGACCCGGAGCTGGTAGAAGATTACCTGGAAGAACTGTCCCGGCTGGCGCTTGGCGTATCGCTCATCCGTGAGGTGAACCCGCGGCTCCATGCTCGGGTGATGTCCATGGGTGAGCTGATGTCCACCACGCTGGGGGCGGCATTCCTCAACAGCCAGGGGCTGAATACCCGGCTGTTGGACGCGCGCAAGATCCTGGCATCCATTGATGATGCGGACCTTCCGGACAATCGCCGGTATCTCTCTGCTGCCTGCGGATTTGAGCCGGACACGGCATTGCAGAGCGCGCTGGAAGAGGACGACGCGAGTGCATTCCTGACGCAGGGGTTCATCGCGAGTACCCCGGCAGGTGAGACCGTATTGCTCGGGCGCGGGGGATCCGATACGTCGGCAGCCTACTTCGCGGCCAAGCTCGGGGCGGACCGGCTGGAAATCTGGACGGATGTCCCGGGTATGTTCACGGCCAATCCCCGGCAGATCCCCTCGGCGCGGCTCCTCCGGCACCTCGGCTATGACGAAGCCCAGGAACTGGCTACGATGGGCGCGAAGGTGCTCCATCCCCGCTGCCTGGAACCGGTGCGGCGGCACGGTATCCCGCTCTATATCCGCTCCACGGAAGATCCCGGGCTCGAAAGCACCCTCATCTCGAATGAGGCGCCTGACCTGGGAGCCAAAGTGAAGGCGATCTCTTCCAAATCCGGCATCACCCTCATCTCGATGGATACGCTGGGGATGTGGCAGCAGGTCGGTTTTCTGGCGGACGTGTTCGCTACGTTCAAACGGCACGGCCTCTCCGTCGACCTCGTCGCCACGTCCGAAACGAACGTGACCGTCTCCCTGGATACGGCGGCGAACGCGCTGGATCAGGCTCGCGTGCGGGCGCTTCTCAAAGACCTGAACACTTACTGTGTCGCGCGCGAGATCGGACCGTGTGCGGTGGTCAGTCTCATCGGGCGTAACATCCGCTCTATCCTGCATGAACTCGGCCCCGCATTCGAGGTGTTCGAAGAGCAACAGATCTATCTCGTCTCACAGGCGGCGAGCGACCTCAACATGAGCTTCGTGGTCGACGAGGAGCAGGCCGAACGGCTCATGCGGCGCATCCATTCCCAGCTCTTTGCCTTCGAACAGACCGATGAGCTGTTTGGCCCGTCCTGGCAGACCATCCTCGGTGAGCAACCCTCTCAGTTGGGCGCCGGGTCCTGGTGGCGGAAGCGGCGGGAGGAACTGCTGGCCCTCACCGCAGAACAGTCGCCACTGTACGTGTACGATGAGAGCACGCTACAGGCCAACGTAGATGCGATTAAGCAGATTGAGCCCATAGACCGGGTATTCTACGCGATGAAGGCGAATGCCCACCCGGACATCCTGCGGCTCTTCTACGATGCCGGATTGGGCTTCGAGTGTGTTTCGCCCGGTGAAGTCGATCTCGTGCGCTCGCTCTTTCCGGACCTGGACAGGGAGCGCATCCTGTTCACGCCGAACTTCGCGCCGCACGAGGAATACGCCTATGGATTCGAACACGCCGGGTACGTGACGCTGGACAACGTGTACCCGCTGGAAGCCTGGCCGAACGTATTCGAAGGCAAAGAACTCATCATTCGCGTCGATCCGGGACGGGGGCACGGCCACCACAAGCACGTACGCACGGCAGGGACGCAGTCCAAGTTCGGTGTAGCGCCGGGTGAATTGGACCGTCTGGAGCGGCTGGCCGAACAGGCAGGCGTGAAGATCATCGGCCTCCATGCCCACGTTGGAAGCGGGATCGTCACCCCCGAGACTTGGTCCGAAACAGCGCTCTTCCTGACGACCCTGGCCGAACGGTTCCCGGATGTTCGCATCCTGAACGTCGGGGGCGGCCTGGGCGTGGCGGACCGTCCGGGCGCGCTCGCGCTGGATGTGGGTGCCGTCGCGGATGGGCTGGCTAAGGTGAAGCTGGCAAATCCGGGCTTCCAGCTCTGGATGGAGCCGGGCCGCTTCATGGTGGCACAGGCGGGCGTACTCCTGGCCAAGGTGACACAGCTGAAGAGCAAGGGCCCGGTGAACTATGTGGGTCTGGAAACCGGCATGAACTCGCTCATCCGACCGGCGCTCTACGGCGCCTATCACGAGATCGTGAACCTCACCCGGCTCGATGAGCCCGCAACGGTCACGGCGGAGATCGTCGGACCGATCTGCGAGACGGGCGACGTGCTGGGCCACGGACGGAGCGTACCGGAGAGCCGCGAGGGAGATGTATTTCTCATTGCGACGGCGGGTGCGTACGGGCGCGTCATGGCCTCGCACTACAACCTGCGGGAGCCGGCGAAGGAAGTCATGCTCCGGTCGGAGATGGTGAATGCCTAGCGGGCTCTGAGGCGCAAACGGCTTACGAGCAAGGTTACGATGACGGCTATCGCCGCGGCGATAGCCGTCACGCCTATTATGGTGGACTGCGGAGGACGGTGGTCAAACGCATTCACGGCGATTCCTGTGAGTGTCCACAGGACGGCGATGGCATACGGAATGTTTGACCGGGTGGAGGCCGTCACGGCAGAGGCAATGGCGGCGCCCGCGATGAGCATGATGACGCCCCATGCAACGTCGCTGATCCCCCATCCACTCCAGCCCAGAGCCACGAGCATTTGCGCTACATGAGTGATGGTGGCCATGGTCACCCAGCCGAGATAGATGCTGAACGTGATGTGTACGAGGCGCAGCGATACCTTTCCCAGCCTGCCGCGGTACTCCATGACCCGCGCAACGATGATGGAAAGGAGGATCAGCAACGTCACGAGAGCGAGCGTGCTGAGGATGAAGTGACGGCTTTGAAGCAGGAAAGCCCAGAGTGTGGCGGCAAGAAACGCGCAGGCGGAAAACCAGCCGATCCGGCGGAGTAAATGGGAATGCCGGTGCCTCGGAAGGGCCTGGAAGATGGCGTAGGCCAGGGCGTGGAGGCATATGTAGTTCCAGATGAAGAGGGCGTACCGGGCGGGGGCGACATACGTGGGGTACTCGTTCGAAATCGCGTTGATGCCCAGCCCGGTTATACCGGCTTTTATGACGAATGCAGCCACGAGCTGCACGGATGCGAAGAAAACATTGGCCCCCTGTCGTATGGTATCCCGTGTCATGACGCCCCGCTGTGATCATGGTGCCACGAGAGCGAACGGCTATACGCAGTCGTACGCTACCAGTATGTACACGAATGCCAACGTGGCACGCGGGGCTCGGTGCCGTCCTTCCGCGCATCCGACGGAAAAATCACCTCTTGTAGCATCTGCTGCTGGCAACCGTTCTTCATGGCTCCGGAAAGCCCGGAGCCTCGCGAACGGCGCGCGCTTGCAGGAGGTGGCGCTGCTCGTGTGCCGCAGTGGCAACGAGCCACGTCGGTATGTTGAGTCGGATCAGACTGGAAACGGGAGAGGCAATCTTGATGCGCCGGACATCATAGTGCTGGGCATCCTCGGCCAGATGAATGAGGCGGTTCTGCAACTCGTTGAATCGGGGCAGCACCTCGTCGACGGCTCCCCACGTGGAGGAGGGATCGTACGCGTGGGGCGTCTTGAGCTTCTTCACGGGGACCGGCGCATTCGATTTGATGAACCAGCGGCCCATCCACCCGTAGCTGACGGGACCATCGGTACGGCGGCCCAGCGCTCGCACACGGTTGATACTTTCCTCCAGCCGGGGCAGCAGGAGATAGCCTAACACGTTGAGGTGGTCCAGGCACTGTGCAATGGACCACTTCTCCGGTGTCGGGCGCCAGTTGAATTGCGTATCCGTGAGCCCGGTAACCAGCGCCCCGGCTTCGTCCCGGATCATACGGTAGTGCTCGGCCACGTTCCGGAAATCCGGGATGACGTGGAGGTCTCGTGCGACATGTGTTTCGCTAGCCATGGCACGTGCGCGAAGTGGTTGGTGAGATGACTAGAGACGAGAGGATGTCGCCCTCGTTCCAGTTCACCGGGAGCTGCATAGGAGATTCATACATCGCCACTACCTGTGGGGTTACTCGGAAAGCTCCAGATAACCTTCGTTGACGAGCTCTGCGAGCAGTTCCGCAAATTCCCCTTGGGAAAGCGAGGGGAAGAGGGTAGTGCGGTCCAGGGGTTCATCCCCTGTCAGGAGCGGTGCTACCGCCGGCAAATCGGAGGAGATGTTGTATTCGGCGCCGTTCACGAACAAGCTCGTATCGCCGTCGTCATGGCGAATGTAGGCCATCCGTACGAGTGGAGAGCGCTTCAGCCTGGAGCCCGTCTCGATGAGGTGGATTAATGTTTCGGCATCCAGGGATTCTTCAGCAGGCTCGGGATAGCGGCCGCGTCTGGGTTCGGTCATATAGGAGCCGAACCACGAGCGAATGGCCTCATCATCGTTGATGAGCGTCCGCACCACCGTGCGTATGCGCTCGAGAGCGGCCGGGCCGATCTCGCCCGCGTACATCTGCGGCTTCAGGTCGGGATCGGAGTAACGGGCAAGCGGGTCGATGCGTTCTGCGACGTAGCTCAGGAACCCGGTAATGATCTCCTCATAGCTGGGCGCCCGGAATCCGACGGAAAACGTCATGCAATCGTCCATCGCTACCCCGTTATGGGCGATACGCGGTGGAAGGTACAGCATGTCCCCCGGTTCGAGCACCCAGTCTTCGTCCGGTGTAAAGTCGCTCAGAATCCGGACGTCGATATCTTCTATCAGGTGTTCTTCCTCGACGGGCGTATAGTTGATCTGCCAGCGACGGTGCCCCTTCGCCTGGAGCAGGAACACGTCATAGTTGTCCACGTGAGCCCCTACCCCGCCTTCTCCCGGCGCATAGCTGACCATGATATCGTCGATGCGCCAGCTCGGGATGAAGCGGAAATAATCCAGGAGTGCCGCCACCTCCGGTACCCAGCTATTGACCTCGGAGACCAGCAGGGTCCAGTGCGTGGGCGGAAGATCGAGGAAATCCTCCTCAGTGAACGGTCCGTAGCGGAGTTGCCAGGGATAGTCTCCGCCTTTTTCCATGATCAGGCGGGCGGTCACCTCGTCCTCACAGGCCAGCCCCGCCAGATCCTCGGGGCTGATGGGTGACTGGTAACCGGGCAGAGCGCCACGGATGAGCAGCGGTTTCTTTTGCCAGTACGTCTCGAGAAATTCAGCGGGCGTCAGACCGCCCAGGAGGGTCGGAGGAGTTGCCATCGGGTTGGGTTCAGCCAGTGTTCCAGAATGTCGTATACCAACAAGAATAGCTACCTGCCGGAATCCGAGTAATCCCGGCGGGTAGCTATTCTGTGACTATTCTTGAACGGCGCCTCTGAAACGACCCGGAGACGCTGAAGATATACGAGTCTACCTATAGGGCAGGCCGCTATGCGTGACGAGGTCGGCGCACCATGCGGTAGATCCATAAAAGCAGGACAGAGCCGGCGATGGCGATGAGAATGCTGCCGAAGTTCAACCCGCTCACATCCCCGATTCCGAGCGCACGGCTGATGAATCCGCCGACGAGCGCACCTGCGATACCGATCAGGATCGTAATGAAGACGCCGCCGGGATCCTCACCCGGCATGATCCATTTGGCAATGAGTCCCGCAATCAGGCCGAGAATGATCCAGACTAAAATGCTCATATGATGCCTCCCTCTAGGTTGAGTAGTCTTGATCGTTGTAATGATATAATGCCGGGTCGGCACAAACTTGTAGATAAATCTGTGCGCTGACCGCCACAGTATATTGTAGAGCAAGTCAACCTAGCATGAAAGGACAGGTGCCGTTCAATTGCCATGCATTACCGGACAGTTACCAGCCTTACGGGCTTGATACGGAACCAGAGCGCGGGGCAGTGAAGGGAGCGCCTCTAGAGATGGGCGTTGAGCTCTCTCATGAGCACCGCCGCCTGCTCTGCACCGAGGTCGTCCGGATCGATTTCCCCCGGTAGCCTTGTTTGGTCGCGCCCGGGGAGGCGCGGCAGTCGTCGGGAGAGCAGGGAGACCATGCCCACGGCAAAGGCCGTAGCGATAGCGGAGATGAAAACCGCCCGAATGAGTTTCGTCAAAAGATCACCTCCTTAATCGCTTTCCGTCTGAATAAACGTAAGAATGAACCCGTTGCAGTCTCGAATGGAGAACTCAGGCGTACCTTCCGGCCCCATATTGAGATCTCGTACGATAGGGACGCGGGAATGCATGTGCTCATAAAGACGCACGAGATCGTCTACATACATGCGGTACGTGACGAGCCCGCTGGTTTGCATGTTCCTTTTGGGCAGAAGATTCGCGGTCCAGCCTGTAGTAGACTGAAATAGGAGGGTTGTGTCTCCCTTCCGCACGATGGCCCAGCCGGATTCATCCGAGGAAGCCGGGTCCACGTCGAATCCGAGCTTGTCACGATAGAATCCAATCGTTCCGTTCAGATCTGCGACAACCATAGTGCACTCTGATTGCTCTCGTTTGTAGCATCCTCATCATTCCCGGTAAACACCGGCAGAAAACAGCACCTTGTATGTTGCGGCTGGTGTTTACCTTGGAGAGGTATACTGTGCAATGTATGAGTATGTGGGTGACAGGCGCGTGTCACTGTGTTCAAGGCAATTGACGGCGCGATGCCAAATCCAATAAATCAGTGACATGTATGAAAAGGACAACCTCGGCGCGGCTCATTCGTTAATCCCCGAGAGAAAGCAATCACGAACAATTCCGATCAGGCGATGCGTTCTTCCGTTCGACATGGGATTCTGGCGCTTGCGGCGTGCACCCTGTTCATTCTGTGGACGCCGGTCACACATGCGCAGGGGCAGCATGCGATACAGATTGCCGCCTTGAAGTACGGCGGCGGCGGCGACTGGTATCAGGGACAGACGCCACTCCCGAATTTCATTCGCTTCCTGCGCGAACACACGCTACTGGACGTAGCGCCTGAGGCCGCCGTCGTCGAGGTGTCCAGCGATAAGCTCTTCTCCTATCCCTTTCTTTTCCTCTCGGGGCATGGCAACGTGGAGCTGTCCGAGAATGAAGCGCGACGGCTTCGCCGCTATCTGGAGCAGGGAGGATTCCTCTATGTGGATGATGATTACGGACTGGATAAGTACATCCGGCGTGAGATGAAGAAGGTCTTTCCGGAATACGATTTCGTAGAGCTTCCCTTCAGTCACCCCATCTACCATACCCACTACGATTTCAACGGACTGCCGAAGATCCACGAGCACGATAACAAGCCGCCCCAGGGCTTTGGCATCTTCCACGAGGGCCGGCTGGTAGTCTTCTACACGTACGAGACGAACCTGAGCGACGGATGGGAATCGGCGGACGTTCACAACAATCCGCCGGAAAAACGTGAGCAGGCATTCAAAATGGGCACGAACATCATCACGTATGCGATGATGAATTAGAAAGTGGTCCGTTGAAGGTGGTTCGTTGTGGGTTGCTCTTCTCCTGATGAATGGCCGCAACTTCTGAGGACGATGCCGTATCTACTCCCTCTACAACGGACCGCGGACCACAAACAACAGACACCTCTCTATGCGCACGTCTATCATCCTGGCGCTCGTTGTTGTCGCCCTCCTGTTCATCTTTAACCCGGATATAGAGGATTTCAAGCAGTTCGTGGAAAAACGGTCGGAACAGATCCTGCGCACTCGGGCGGGGGACTCGAAGCTAGGGCGCATACTTTCCGATATCGGGTCATCACTGGCCGGGAGCTATGTAGACCGGATTACCGAGCGCAAGAATTACCTTCTGTTCAGCACGTACCACATCGACCTGGACGGACCGGATGAGAGGGAGAACGAATGGCGATTCCTGGGTATCGGCGGACGCTTCATCGAACTGGATCGGCCTTCATCACACGAGAACGAGAACCGGGCGGATTGACCCGTTCCTGATACTACGCCGCCAGATACGTGCACAATGCGCTACTTCTCCATGGTAAACGCGCTGATTTCGGAGCGGAGGTGCCTCGATCTTCGTAACTTTCGGGCGGCCATCCAGGAATTACGGAGAACCGGTTCGGCATTGCAGCGTGGGATCTCGCATTTCCACGCGTCGCGGATGCAGAACATGCACAGCACCACCGTATATCGTCGCCGCTACCTGCACGATGTATGCACTGGTAGAGCGTTCCCCTGTACGTGAGCGTGTTCTCGTTCGTCGTGGCGGGGTGGCAGAGATAGTGGGATCAGACCCGTTCGAACATCATTCGCATAGCATAACATGACAGAGCTTCAACAGCAGGATCCGGAGGTATTTAGCGCTATCCAGAGCGAGATCGAGCGTCAGAACAACGGCCTCGAATTGATCGCATCCGAGAACTTCGTCTCGCGAGCCGTTCTGGAGGCGGCGGGCTCCCCGCTAACGAACAAATACGCTGAGGGCCTGCCCGGCAAGCGATACTACGGCGGATGCCAGTTCGTGGATGTCGTGGAAGACCTCGCCCGCGATCGCGCGAAAAATCTCTTCGGATGCGACTGGGTTAACGTCCAGCCCCATTCCGGCGCTCAGGCCAATGCCGCGGTATATCTGACACTGCTCCAGCCGGGAGATACACTCCTCGGGTTGGACCTCGCGCATGGTGGGCACCTGACGCACGGCAGTCCGGTAAACTTCTCGGGCATTCTGTATCGGGCCGAATTCTACGGCGTCGAGAAGGACGGACCCAATGCCGGTCGGATCGACATGGACAAGGTGCGTGACAAGGCGCGTCAGGTCCGTCCGAAGCTCATCTCCATTGGCGCCAGCGCGTATTCCCGCGATTTCGACTACAAGGCGTTCCGGGAAATCGCCGACGAAGTGGGTGCGTTCCTCTGGATGGATATGGCCCATACGGCGGGGCTCATCGCGGCCGACCTCCTTAACGATCCCATGCCCTACTGCCACGTGGTCACGACCACCACGCACAAGACGCTCCGCGGGCCGCGCGGTGGCATGATCCTCGTCGGAAAGGACTACGAAAACCCGTTTGGTGTTACCGCACCCAAATCGGGTCGCACGAAAATGATGAGCGAGCTGTTCGATACGGCCGTTTTCCCGGGCATTCAGGGTGGGCCGCTCATGCATATCATTGCGGCCAAGGCCGTTGCCCTGGGTGAGGCGCTGCGGCCCTCATTCAAGGAGTATGCCGTCCAGATCAAGAAAAACGCACAGGCTATGGCAAACGCGTTCGTCGAGCGTGGGTACGACCTCGTCTCGGGCGGCACCGATAATCACCTTGTCCTGATCGACCTCCGCAATAAGGGCATCACGGGCAAGGACGCCGAAGCCGTGCTCCAGGCGGCGGACATAACGGTGAACAAGAATATGGTGCCGTTCGACACGCAGAGCCCGTTCGTGACGAGCGGTATTCGGGTGGGCACGCCGGCCATGACGACCCGCGGCTTCCGCGAAGAGGAGTTTGTGCGCGTTGTCGAGCTGATGGACCAGGTGCTCACCAGCCCGGGCGATGAGCGGGTGCAGGCACAGGTGCGTGCTGAAGTGCACGAACTCTGCCAGCGTTTCCCCCTCTATGATTTTGTGACCGCCTAAATGGAACGGAACCGGTGGCTTAGCGGTTGATCGTAACCCGATCTCACCCGATGTCCGGGGCGGACAACTCCAGAAATCGAAACAACTTGTTGGTCCGTTAGAGCGGGGCGGCGTAGGGGCACCCATTCCCGAAACACGCGGTCCCTTGAATACATTCGCCGTATGGCCACGACCGTAACGAACAACGCATCCTATGCCGACCTGGTGGAACTGGGGCGTCGGCTCTATGAGCAGTCCCTGGTCCGTCGGGAGCAGGAGTTGATCACGGATCCGCGTGGGCAGCCGATCGGTTGGCTTCTCGACACCCGCATCCCTATGTTGGATGGGCGGATGTTCAAGGAAGTCGGAAACATGCTCGCCGAGCGGCTACGATCACGGGATGTGTACCAGGTGGCCGGCTATGGCTTCGGCGCCTTTTCGATGACATGTTCTGTGCTCTCCGCTTCGGGTGAACCCACGTTCAAAGGCGGTTTCATCCGCGAACAACGGAAGCCTCACGGAAGGCGGCGTCTCGTGGAAGGCCCCCTCGACCGCTCACAACCCGTAGTGATTCTGGATGACATCCTGAATAGTGGACGCAGCGCCTCACGGGCCCTCTCGCTCCTTCGTAGTGAGGGGTACAACGTAGTCGGACTGATGACACTGTTCAACTTTACGTGGAGCGGCGGTCGCGCGCGGCTTGAGGCGGAAGGGATCTGGGTAGATTCTCTGCTGGATCTTAACCTCCGGGAAAGCGGACGTGGCAGCAGCGACTCGCCCTGACGAACGACAAGTGACGGACTCCGGACGGACCTGCATCGAATTCGCCACTCTCCAAGCTGAACGCGTCACTTCGTATGAACCTCTTTAAGTTCCGTACACCCCCCGCCGAACGCCAGTTGTCCGCTGGCGCACAGGGTGATGGTGCCGCCTATCCGGCTCAGACCGAAGAACTGCCCGAGATGTCCTTCCTGGATCACCTGGAGGACCTCCGCTGGTGCATCCTCAAAGGAATTGGTGGTGTTCTGCTTGCCACCATCGTCTGCAGCTTCTTCGCATCCTGGATCATCGACTCACTGCTCCTGGGGCCGACGCATGCCGACTTCTTTATGTACGATTTCTTCGGCTTGAATGCGTCCGAGATTCAACTGCAGAACCGGAATATCACGGGGCAGTTCTTCGCCTACTGGGGTACCGTGCTGGCCGTCGGCCTGATCGCCGGGTCGCCCATCGTCGTATATCAGTTCTGGCGCTTTCTGGAGCCGGGGCTCTATGCCAATGAAAAGAAGGGACTCCGGTACGCCGCGTTTGCCGCTACGTTTTTCTTCGTACTCGGCCTTTCGTTCGGCTACCTCGTTATTACCCCGCTGGCGCTCCAGTTCTTCCAGAACTTCTCGATCTCGGATCAGATCATCAACGAGTTCGACATTTCGCGATACTTCAGCATGGTCACGATGTGGTCGTTCGGCGCTGGCGTGATCTTCGAACTGCCGGTCGTGATCTATTTCCTGGCCAAGCTCGGTATCGTGACGTCACAGTTGATGCGGGCTTCTCGGAAGTATGCGCTCATCGTTATTCTCGTCATCGCGGCCATTCTGACTCCGCCTGACGTGATCTCGCAAATTCTCGTAGCCATTCCGATGCTGCTTCTCTACGAGCTTTCGATCTTCATTGCTCAGATAGTCGAGCGTAATCGAGAGCGGGATCTGAAGAAGGCGCTCGAGTAGACCGGTTTTTCCGGATACGTAAACGTTTATCGACGCAAGGGCACCGTACGTAGTGCCCTTGCGTTTTTTTATTTGACGTGGAAGTTTATAACGTTAGCGTCGTTCCGCTACCAGCCGGGGATCTCTGGCTTCAC
>Ga0164243_10008594_pt1 | contig 15025 bp, 19 predicted proteins | sample OricompcompostOP_FD_108781 | JGI IMG/M metagenome (GOLD analysis project Ga0164243, IMG submission 108781) | Organic Plus compost microbial communities from Emeryville, California, USA - Original compost - Organic plus compost (OP) | ecosystem: Engineered > Solid waste > Mixed feedstock >... | reverse complement strand
CCGGAACATCGTCGTCAGCAGCAGCAGCGACGGGAAGGCGGCGAAGTCGAGCGCGCGGTTGAGGTAGAGCGTCGCGACGACGACGGCGATGCCGGCCGAGATGTTGAGCGTGATGAAGAAGTCCAGCAGCATCGGCGGCAGCGGCACGACGAGCATCACGACGATCAGCACGACGCCGATCGCAGCCAGCAGGTCGGTCTGCCCCAGGACCTTTCTCAGCGCGGTCGAGTTCATCGTGCCACGGCCTTCCTGCGGGCGGTCCCCGCGATTCTGTAGACGTGCGCGAGGACCTGCGCGACGGCGTGGAAGAAGTCCTCCGGGATCAGCTGGCCGACCTCGACCGCTCTGTGCAGCGAGCGGGCGAGCGGCTTGTTCTCGACGACCGGCACGTCGTGCTCGGCGGCGATTCTCTTGATCTGGAGGGCGATCAGGTCCTGGCCCTTGGCGACCACCTCGGGCGCCGGCCGGGTGCCGTCGTACTTGAGCGCGACGGCGAAGTGGGTCGGGTTGGTGACGACGACGTCGGCCTCGGGGACGGCCGCCATCATGCGGGCGCGCGCCTGCTGCATCATGCGCCGCCGCTGGGCGCCCTTGACCTCGGCCGGCAGCTGGTGCGATCTGAACTCGTCCTTGATCTCCTGCTTGGTCATCCGCAGGCCCTTCTCGTGCTGCCACTTCTGGTAGGCGAAGTCGATCGCGCCGATCAGCAGGTAGGCGATCGCGGCGCGCTGCGCGACCGCGAAGACCATGCTCGCCAGCTCGGAGCCGAGCTGAGCCGGGTTGGTGCCGACGGTCGCGGCCAGCTGCGTCATCTTCGGCATCAGCGTCATCGCGACGATCACGCCGACGACGACGACCTTGAGGATCGACTTGCCGCCCTCGAAGAACATCCGCGGGCCGAAGACGTTCTTGGCGCCCTGCAGCGGGTTGATCCGTCTCGGCTGCGGCTTGAGCGCCTCGGCCGACGGTCTGAGCCCGACCTGGCCGACGTTCGCCACGACGGCGGCGATCGCGCAGACGAGCGCGACCGGCGCGATCGCCAGCGCGATCGTCTGCAGCGTCGACATCGCGAGCGACTCGAGCCCTCTGGCGGTCATGATCTCGCCGGGGGTGGCGGCGCCGTCGAAGGCGCTGCGCATCGCGTTCGCCATCCCGTCGACGATCTTGGAGCCCATCAGCGACAGCACCAGCAGCCCGGCGATCAGCACGACCGAGCCGTTGACGTCCATCGAGCGCGCGACCTGGCCTCTCTTGCGCGCGTCCTCCCGCCGTCTCGGTGTCGCCTTCTCTGTCTTGTCCTCGGCCACGGCTCAGATCACCCCGCTCTCAGCACCTGCAGCGCCTGGCCGACGCTGAGCTCGAGCTGGTCGTCGATCCAGCCGCCGACGAACGGCAGCGACGCCGTCACGACGACGAGGCCGACGATCACCTTGACCGGGAAGCCGACGGCGAAGACGTTCAGCTGCGGCACGACGCGCGAGACGACGCCGAAGCCGACGTCGGTCAGGACGCACGCGATCAGCACCGGCGCGGCGACCTCGAGCGCGGCCGTGAAGATGTCGGTGAAGACGGCGGTGAGCGCCTCGCCGATCGAGGCGAAGTCGGGGCTGGCCGTCAGCGGCACGACGTCGAAGGTGCGCGACAGCCCCTGGATCAGCCAGGCGTCGCCGTTGATCGCGATGAAGATCGCGACCGCGACGAGCGAGTAGACGCGGCCGAGCACGGCCGACTGGTTGCCGGTGATCGGGTCGAGCGAGCCGCCGAAGGCGAAGCCGACCATGAAGTCGAGGATCGCGCCGGCGGTCTCGACCGCGGCGAACAGGAGCGCGACGCAGAGCGCGAAGGCGAGCCCGACGAGCAGCTCCTTGACGATCAGCGGGACGACGTGCAGGACCTCGGTCGGGACCTGCTGACCGGCGACCGCGAGCGGGTAGAGGCCGAGCGCGAAGGCGAAGGCGACGATCGTTCTCGCGCGCGCGGGCACCTGCCGCGAGGAGAACATCGGCGCGACCAGGAAGAGCGGGCTGATGCGCGCCAGCACCAGGAAGAAGCCGATCACGTTTCTGACCCCGAGCGCCGCCAGCAGCTGCTCGCTCGTCTGCTGCGTGACGTTCATCCGCCGCCGACCAGGCTCGGGATCGAGCGGTAGAGGTTCTCGGTGTACGACAGCAGCTCGTTGAGCATCCACGGCCCCGCGACGACCAGCACGACCGCGGTCGCGATGATCTTCGGGATGAACGAGAGGCTCTGCTCCTGGATCTGCGTGATCGCCTGGAAGACGGAGACGACGAGGCCGACGACGAGGCCGACGAGCAGCAGCGGCCCGCCGATCTTGATCGCCAGGTCGAGCGCCTGCGTCGACAGGTTCATGACGGTGTCCTGATCCATCGCCGCCTCCTATCCGCTGAAGCTCCGCACGAGCGAGTCGGTGATCAGCGCCCAGCCGTCGACGAGCACGAACAGCAGGATCTTGAACGGCAGCGAGATGAAGACCGGCGGGAGCATGATCATGCCCATGCTCATCAGGGTCGAGGCGACGATCAGGTCGATGATCAGGAACGGCAGGAAGATCATGAAGCCGATCTGGAAGGCCGTCTTCAGCTCGCTGATGATGAACGCCGGGATCAGCGTCGTCGTGGGGATGTCTCTGTACGTTCTCGGCTGCGTTCTCTCCTGCGAGAGGCGCACCATCAGCGCGAGGTCCTTGGTGCGCGTCTGCTCGAACATGAACTGACGCAGCGGGACCTGGGCGCGCTCGACCGCCTGCGCGGTGTCGATCCTGCCGTTCTCGAGCGGATCCCAGGCGGTCGTCTTGATCTCTCTGAAGGTCGGCGCCATCACGAACAGCGTCAGGAACAGCGCGATCCCGACCAGCACCTGGTTGGGCGGCGAGGTCGGCGTGCCGATCGCGGTGCGGATGAAGCCGAGCACGATCAGGATCCGCGTGAAGCCGGTGAGGCAGAAGAGCGCCGCCGGGATCAGCGTCAGCGCGCCGATCAGCAGCAGGACCTGGATCGCGGAGTCGCCGCTGACCTCGTTCACCGCCGCACCGTCCACTTCCGCATCTGGCCGACGACGTCAGCGGGGCGGCGCAGCGTGAGGCCGCCGCTGCCGCCGGCGGGGCCGGGGCCGTCGCCGTCGTCGGGAAGGATCAGCTCGCCCCACTCGTCGATCAGGCCCGCCTCGCGGGCCTCCTCCTCGCTGTAGGTGCGCACCGGCGTGACGCCGTGCTCGCCGACGCCGACGAGCACCAGCTCGTTGCCGACGCGCGCCAGCTGCAGCGAGCGGCCGGAGCCGAGCGCGACCGAGGCCGCGATCTGCAGGCCGCCGACCGAGCGCGCCTGTCTGCTCGCTCTCAGCTGTCTGAGCACCCAGGCGATGCCGTAGATGACGCCGATCACGACCGCCAGGCCGACGATCGTGCGGACGATCGAGCCGCCGCCGCCGCCGGCGTCGCCGCCGGTCGTCGACGTGCCGAGGTCGACGGGAGTGTTCTCCACGTCTCTGGCGCCGGCCGCGAGCGCGGGAGCGCACAGGAGGATGATGAGGGCAGCGCTGAGCGCAGCCACCCGTGTCAGCAGGGAAGCCGTCTTCATCGAGGGAGACTCCGAGGGAAGAGTCGCCCTGATGATCGGCGCCTGGACGAATAGCTTTAGCGCCGGGGTTTGAAATTTCACGGGAGCGGAACCCGAAAAGCCCCGGCGGGCGCCGGGGCTTCGGGTCACGACTGGCGATCCTGGCGCCGGAGGCGGCGCCCGCGGGCGATCAGGCGATCGCCTTGGAGACCTCGAAAGGAAGAGCGCGCGACATCATGCCGTCTCAGTCAAGCGCTTTTCCGACCGCGTCGAGCACGCGGTCGGCCTGGAACGGCTTGACGACGAAGTCCTTCGCGCCGAGCTTGATCGACTCCAGCACCTTCGCCTCCTGCCCGAGCGCGGAGCACATCACGACCTTCGCGCTGGGGTCGATCGCCATGATCTCCCGCAGCGCCTCCAGGCCGTCCTTCTCGGGCATGGTGATGTCGAGCGTGATCAGCTCGGGGCGCAGCTCCTGGAAGCGCTGGATCGCCTCCACGCCGTTGCCGGCCTCTCCGACGACCTCGTGGCCGCCGTTGGAGAGCGCGTCGGTCAGCATCTTGCGCATGAACGCAGCGTCGTCGACGACGAGCACACGTGCCATCAAGACACCATTCCTTCCTTCTCGGGGGTCTTCACATCCGACTCCGTGTGGCCCGCGACCTCTTCGAGGCGCAGGGCCCACTCGCCGTCGTCGGTCAGCACGAGCGTCCCGCTCGCGAAGCGCAGGCCGTTGACGTAGAGGTCGACCGGCTCGTCGGCCTTGCGGTCGAGCTCCATCACGTGGCCGGGCGGCATCTCGGGCGCGTCGCCGAGCGGCAGCCGCGTGCGGCCGAGCTCGGCCCAGACGCGCACGCGGATGTCGCGCAGCGCCTCGTCGAGCGCGACGCGCTCGTCGACCGCCTCGCCGTCGCCGGCGGCCACCGGCGAGGAGCCGGCGCCGCTGACGTGCTCGACGCCCATCTCGTCGAGCGCGCGCGTCATGCGCACGACGAAGGCGTTCGGCACCAGCTGCACGAGGCGGCAGGGCTCGTCGCAGACGCGGAAGGTCGCGCGCGTGCCGTGCGGCGCCATCTCGTAGGCCTCGGCGGCCTCCGAGGCGCTGCTGAAGAGGCGCGTCTCCGGCGGCGCGATCTCGACCTCCTGGCCGAGCACGACGCCGATCGCGGCGGCGGCCGCGGCCATCATCTGGTTGGCCGCCTCGGCGACCGCCGACAGCTCCAGCACGGTCAGCTCGGTCGCGTCGTCCTCGGGCGTTGGCATCCCCATCATCGAGGCGGCGATGCGGCGGGCGCCGGTCGCCGTCATCAGGAAGACGTTGCCGCCGGTGACGCCGTCGACGTAGGCGACCGAGACCGCCACGGCGGGCGTCTCTATCGTCGCGAACGGGCTCGTGTCCGGGTTGAGGACCGAGACGTCGCCGCGCTCGACCTGGTCGGGGCAGAGGCTCTCGAGCACCTTCGCGATCGCCTCCGCGGTGGAGGCGCCGAGGCGCATCAGGGCGTCTCTGGTGGTCATCAGAACATGCCTCCGTTGCGAGAAGGAGCCCCTGGCGAGTTCTCGTCAGCGGATCCATGGCCTCCGGCCGCGGGATCCGCCGTGATCTGGACGGCGCGACGCGAGCCGCTGCGGCCCGGCTGGGCGTGGTGGATCGGCACGTCCTCGGCGTAGACGACGACGCCGTCGGCGGCGAGCGAGCCGAGCTTGACGAGGTCGCCGGGCTTGAAGCCGAGCACGTCGTCGATCGCCAGGTCGACCGAGCCGACCTCGGCCCGCATCGTGATGCTCGCGCCCGACAGCGCCGCCTCCAGCAGCGCGGCGGCGCGCGGATCGGCGGCGCGGGCGCGGACGTCGCGCCCGGCGATCTGGTCGGCGACCGCGTCGATCGACGACCACGGGATCAGCAGCGCCAGCGTCGAGGAGTGGCGGTTGATGCGCGACTCGAGCGTGACCGTCAGCGTCGGCTCGGAGATCGCGGCGATCTGCATGCCCTCGACGTGCGAGTCGACCTCGTGCGCGACGAACGTCTGGCCGCAGAGGTCCTGCCACTGGATCGACAGCTGCGTCGTCAGCGTCTCGAACAGCCGTCTGGAGAGGACCCAGTCGATCTCGCTCAGCTTGCGCTGCTTCGGCGGTCTCTCGGGCGCGCCGCCGAGCAGGTACTCGATCGCCATCAGCATGAACGGCAGCTCGGCCGTCATCAGCATCCGCGTGTCGTGCGGCTGCACCTCCAGCGGCGTGCCGAGCGAGGCCGGCGGCAGCATCGAGGAGGCGGCGGCCCAGGTCAGCTGGGTGGTGTTGATGACCTCCAGCTCGAGCGGCACGCGCAGCTCGGCCGTCAGCCGCGCGGCGGCCGTCTGGCAGAACATGTCGAGCGTGCGCACGATGCGCCGCTCCTGCTCGCTGGTGAACTTGGTCGGGCGGGCGAAGTCGACGGTTCTCAGCCGCCGTCCGCGACGGCTGGCGGCGCCCTCGTCGGGCAGCTCGCCGTGCTTGGCCGCCTCGACCAGCGCAGCGATCTGGTCGTTCGTCAGGATCTCGCTCATCGGTGGATCGCCTCCGCGCTCCGTCGTGGGCTGGGCGAGCCGGACCACAGCTCGACCTCTCTGCCGCCTGCCTCCTTCACCGTCACCGTCATCGCGCCGACGTGGACGCGCATCGTGCGGCCGCGGCGGCCGCCGGTCTCCTGCGCGCGCACGGGGACGCGCGCTCTCGCGAGCGCCTCGAGCACCGCCGTCGCGTTGCGCGCGCCGATGTCGAGCGTCGAGCCGACGCCGACCTCGAACATCTGCGCGCCGCCGACGAGGATCGCCTCCAGCCGCACGCGACGGGCGCCGGCGCGCTCGCTCTCCTCGATCAGGGCGGGGATCGCGGTGTCGGCGAACTTGCCGGCCGGCGCGTTCGCGACCGCGGAGGCGTCGGGCAGCATGACGTGCGCCAGCGCCGCGACGCTCTTGGCGCGGTCGACGACGGCGACGCCGATGCAGGAGCCGAGGCCGATCGTCATCAGCTCGTCCTCCGGCGCGGTCGCGACCGCCAGCTCGCCCATGCGCACGATCTTCACCGCTCCCGTCCGGTCATCACGAGCCGACCCCGAGGCGGCCGAGCAGCTCGGCGATGCCCCCGGTCGTGGGCAGCAGCAGGAACGACAGCTCGCACTGGACGTCGGCGACGGCGAGGCCGGTGTCGAGCACGAGCGCCGAGTCGGTCTCGCCGACGGTCTGCGACAGCAGCGAGGCGACGATCGCGCCGAGCATGTCGGTGACGACGTGCGGCGGCCTGGGCTCTATCGCCAGGTTCGCCATCGACGCGAGCGCGTTGATGTACGAGGTGCCGAGGATGTTGCCGATCTCGCCGATCGCCGAGTCGCCGACCTCGGTGCCGGCCTCGACGCCGAGCAGGCTGCAGAGCGTCGCCGCGTCCTCGGTCGGGAACAGCAGCAGCACGAGCGCGTCGATCTCGCCGAAGATCGGCAGCACGACCGAGCTGACGGTCTTCTCGGCCGGGCCGACGGCGTCGACCGCGTCGGCCAGCGGCAGCGCCAGCGCGCGCGGGACCGACAGCTCGACCTCCTTGCCGAGCATGCTCGCGAGCGCGGTCGCGGCGTTGCCGGAGCCGATGTTGGCGAGCTCGCGCATCGCGTCGAGCTGGAGGTCGGTGTAGTTGGGCGCGGACACGTGAGGTGCTCCTTCCTGAGGCGGCATCAGGCGATCGAAACGGCGTCGGCCGACCGCGCCGTGAGCGCGTCGCAGTCGACGATCAGGGCGATCTCGCCGTTGGAGAGGACGGCTCCGCCGGAGACGGCGGCGCGATCGCTGACCTCGGGCGGAAGGGGACGGGTGACGAGCTCGCGCTGGCCGACGAGCGTGCCGACAGCGAGCGCCAGGCGGCGGTCGCGGCCGCGCACGATCACGGCGTGGTCGTGGGCCTCGCCGGAGGGGACGACGCGGCCGGCGAGCGCCTCGCCGGCGTCGATCAGCGGCAGCACGCCGTCGCGCAGCACCAGCATGCGCGAGCCGGCGACCGAGCGGACCGCGTGGTCCTCCAGCCGCAGCGTGCGCTCGACGCGGTCGAGCGGGATCGCGAACGGCACGCCCTCGGCCTCGACCAGCAGCGCCGCCATGATCGCCAGCGTCAGCGGCAGGCGGATCTGGGCGGTCATCCCCTGACCCAGCTCGGAGGCGACGATCACCTCGCCGCCGAGCTCGCGGATCTTCGCCTGGACGGCGTCCATGCCGACGCCGCGGCCGGAGATGTCGCTGGTCGTCTCGGCGGTCGAGAAGCCGGCCGTGAAGAGCAGCTCGGCGGCCCGCTGGGAGTCGATCGTCGGGATCGCCTCCTCGCTGATCAGGCCGCGCTCGAAGGCCTTCTGGGCGACCCGCGCGGGGTCGACGCCGCGGCCGTCGTCGCGCACCGAGATGATCACGTTGCCGCCGGCGTGGCGGGCGGAGATCTCCAGCACGCCGGTGCGCGGCTTGCCGGCCGCCTCGCGCTGGTCGGGCGGCTCGAGGCCGTGGTCGAGCGCGTTGCGGACGAGGTGGACGAGCGGGTCGCCGAGCGCGTCGACGACGGTGCGGTCGAGCTCGGTCTCCTGCCCGACGAGCTGCAGCTCGACCTCCTTGCCGAGCTTGGAGGAGAGGTCGCGCACGAGCCGCGGGAAGCGCAGGAAGACCGCCTCGACGGGGATCATGCGGACCTGCATCACCATCGCCTGCAGCGCCTGCGAGGAGCGCGCGAGGTCCTGGATCGCCTGCTGCAGGCCGGGGACGGCGGCGTCGCCGGCGAGCGTCTCGACGACGGTGCGGTGGATCACCAGCTCGCCCATGAAGTGCATCAGCTGGTCGAGCCGCTCGGCGTCGACGCGGACGGTCGCGCCGGCGTGGGCGTGGTTGGCGGCGGCGGCGCGCTGTCTGCCGGCCGCGGCCGGCGCGGCGCCGTTGCCGTTGCCGTTCGCGGCACCCGGCGGCGTGGTCACCGGCGCGCCGCCGACGACCGCCGGCTCGGCGTCGGCGTGGGCGGCGGCGAGCGTCTCGCGCGAGGGCGGCGTGAGGTCGTCCTGCGCCTCGTCGAGCATCACGTCCTCGACGTCGCTGACGTTGCGCGCGGCCGCCTCGATCACCTCGTCCTCGCGGTCGCTCGCCAGCCACGCCTCCAGGCGGCTGCCCTGGAACTGCTCGACGCCGTCCTGCGCGGGGATCGAGCCGACGATCTCGCCCAGCTCGCCGAGCGCGGCGAAGAACATGAAGGCGCGCACCGCCGGCATCAGCGCCTCCTCGGAGAGGTCGGCGACGACGTGCACGATGCGGGCGCCGTCGGCCAGCTCGCGCGCCATCGGCAGGTCGGGCAGCTCGACGCCGCCGATGCGGTCGAGCTCCTGCTCGGGCGTGCGCTCGCGCACCAGCCCCTTGAGCTGCTCGATCAGCGGCTCGGGGTCGAAGTTCTCGGCGCCGGCGGTGGCGATCTCCTCGACCGCCGCCTCGAGCGCGTCGAGGCACTTGAAGAGGACGTCGACCGCCTCGCGCGAGAGGCCGTCGGCGCGCTGCCGCAGCAGCTCGAAGACGTCCTCCATCTGGTGCGTCAGTCTCGCGATCGCCGCGAAGCCCATCGTCGCGCTCATGCCCTTCAGCGAGTGCGCGATGCGGAAGATCTCGTCGACCGTCTCGCGATCGTCGGGGTTCTCCTCGATCCGCACGACGGCGAGGTTGAGCTCCTGCAGGTGCTCGCGCGACTCGGCGAGGAACATCGGCAGATATTCGGAGGTGTCCATCAGGCGCCCTGGCTCTTGCGGTAGGTGAAGGGATGGGTCGGGACGAGGCCCAGCTCGCGCGGGCGGGAGACCCGCTCGGTCGAGCCGATCACGAAGTAGCCGCCCGGCCGGATCGAGGCGACGAGCCGCTCGTGCAGCGCGTCGCGCACGTCCTCGGTGAAGTAGATGACGGTGTTGCGGCAGAGGACCAGGTCGTAGCTCTCGCGCCGCGGCTGCATCCGCAGCAGGTCGCCGACCTCGAAGCGGCAGAGCGCCTGCAGCTCCCTGCTCGCCTGCCACTGGTCGCCCTCGCGCGCGAACCAGCGCTCGAGCACCGTGCGCGAGGCGCTGCGCGCGTCCTCGTCGCTGAAGCGGCCGAGCTTGGCGCGCTCGACCATCCGCTTGTCGATGTCGGTGCCGACGATCTGCGCGCGCGTCGATCTGTCGAGCTGGCGGAAGAGGGCGGCGAGCGTGTACGCCTCGGCGCCGTACGAGCAGCCGGCGCTCCACGCTCTGACGCGGCCGGCGGGGGCCGCTCCGATCAGCTCCGGCAGCACCTCGCGCTCGAGCACCGTCCACTGCTCCGGGTTGCGCCACAGCTGCGAGACGTTGATCGTGACGCGGTCGAGGAACTCCTCCAGCTCTGCTCTGTCGCCGCGCAGGCGCGCGAGGTAGGCCGGCAGGTCGGTGACGCCGCGGCGCTGCGCGAAGGAGCGGATGCGCCGCTCCATCTGCCCGCGCTTGTACTGCAGCAGGTCGATGCTGGTGAGCGAGCGGACGCCCTCGCAGAAGGCCTCGTATTCGTCCTGCGCGACGAGGCTCACGACGCACCCCCGGAAGGACGAGCCGCCAGGCGAGTCGTTCCAAGCGAATCCGAGCCTCCCGGCGAGGACTCGCCCGCCTCCGCGGCGATCGCGGCCGGCAGCTCGTGCAGCGGCAGGATCTCGTGCGCCAGCCTCGCCTCGGCGACGGCGCGCGGCATCCCGTAGACGGTGCAGGTCGACTCGGCCTCGACGAGGACCCGGCCGCCGCGCCTGCGCACCTCGCGCGCGCCCTCGAGGCCGTCCTTGCCCATGCCGGTGAGGACGACGAGGACCATCCGCTCGCCGAACGCCTTCGCGGCGTCGACGATCGTCAGGTCGGCGCGCGGACGCAGGCCGCCGATCTCGGGCTCGTCGCTGAGCGCGACGACGCGCGAGGTGTCCGACAGGCGCAGGTGGGCGCCGCCGGGCGCCAGCAGCGCGACCTTCGGGTCGAGCGTCTCGCCGCCGGCGGCCTCGCGCACGTTCAGGTTGGAGGCGCGGTCGAGCCGCGCCGCGAGCGAGTTGGTGAAGCCGGGCGGCATGTGCTGGACGATCAGCGTGCCGGCGCCGAGCGGCGCGGGCAGCGCCGGGACCAGCTCGGCGAGCGCCTTCGGACCGCCGGTCGAGCAGGCGATCATCACCATCCGGCGCGTGCCGGCGTGGGCGCCGGCGCGGCGCTCCAGGCGGCTGGTGCCGCCGAGGCCGGCGGCGGCGCTCGCGCCGGGCGTGCCGCCGGGGCGGGTGCGCGGCGCCGTCGCGGCGGCGGCCCGTCCGGAGGCGCGGCGGCGCGAGGCGGCGGCGAGCCGCACCTTGTCGCTCAGCTCGGCGGTGAAGCGGTCGATCCCGTCGCCGACGGCCGGCTTGGCGACGAGGTCGAAGGCGCCCTCGGCGAGGGCGTCGACGGCGCGCGCGCCGTGGGCCGGCGAGAAGGCGGAGACGACGACGACCGGCGTCGCGCGGTCGCCCTGGCGGCGCAGGGCTCTCAGCACGCCGATGCCGTCGAGGCCGGGCATCGCCAGGTCGAGCGTCATCGCGTCGGGCCGCTCGCGCTCGCACAGCGCGAGCGCCTCGTCGCCGTCCTTGGCGGCGCCGACGACGGTGAAGCCGGCGTGCTCCAGCGTCGAGCTGACGACGCGGCGCATGAGGCCGGAGTCGTCGGCGACGACGACGCGGGTTGCGGTTGCGCTCGACATGGCGGTGGTCAGGCGGTTCGCTGCGCGGCCCGGCGGGCTACGCGACGACGAGGTCGGCGACGCCGTTGCCGCTCGCCTCGGCGGCCGCGGCGACGGCGCCGGCCGAGCCGGCGAAGATGCCGGCCGGGTTGAGCAGGATCACGAGCCGGTCGTCGATCTTCGCGATCGCCTCGATCGACTCGTTGTCGGCGGCCGGGACGTCCTCGATCTGGCCGTTCTCGACGGTCAGCACCTCCTCGACGTCGTCGACGATCACGCCGGCCATGTCGGTGGCGGTCTCGACGATCACGATCTTCGCGCTCTCCTTGCGCTCGGAGGCGAAGCCGAGGCGGGAGGCGAGGTCGTAGACCGGGACGATCTTGCCGCGGAGCGAGATCACGCCGCGCACCCAGTCGACGTCGCTGGCGACGGAGCGGGGCTCGGTGTAGCGGATGATCTCGTGCACCTGCGTGATCGGCAGGGCGTACTCTTCCTCGCCGAGCGAGAAGACGACGAGCTGGCGAGTGGTCTGGCTGTCGGACATGTGGCTCTCCGGCGGGGGTCGGGGTGCTCTCCGGTGATCGGCACCCCGCTGCCGCTCTTGAGCTGCGGCAGCGTTCGATCAGACCGTTCCGGGCGCCTCGGCGACCGTGTCGCCGGAGGCCTCCGGCGCCGCCTCGGCGGGCGCGCCGCCGGCGGCCGCGCCGCCGATCACGTCGGTGATGCGCAGGCCGAACTCCTCGTCGATCACGACGACCTCGCCGTGGGCGATCGGGGTGCCGTTGACGAGCAGGTCGACCGGCTCGCCGGCCATGCGGTTGAGCACGACGATCGAGCCGGGACGCAGCTCGAGCGTCTCGCCGACGGTCATGCGCGTGCGGCCGATCTCGACCGCCAGCTCGACCGGGACGTCGCTCAGACGTCCCAGGTCGTTGTGGTTCCCGCTGCTTCCGTTGCCGCCGGCGGGGCGGTCGAACGCGGGCAGCTCCATCTCTCGGCTCATCGGCGCGCCTCCTACTGGACGGCGACGTCCGTCAGCAGGACGTCCTCGGTTCTCACGTCGGTCGTTCTTCTGATCCGCGCGAGGATCGCCTGCTTGATCTGCTCGCGACCCTCGGCCCGCACGAGATCGTCGCCGCTCTGGTCGGTCACGACGTCGGTGACGATGTCGCGGATGACGGCCTCCTGCTCGAGCGTGCCGAAGCCCTCGGGCGGGGTCGAGCCGCCGCCGTGGCCGCCGCTGGCGGCCGTCTCCTGGCTGTGGTCGAGCACCAGCGCGACGTTCAGCTTCGCGTAGCGGCCGTCTCTGAGGTTGACGAGGAACTCCTTCGGCAGCACGTAGACGGTGCCGTCGATCTTGTGTCTGACCTCGTGCTTGGGCTTGGCGAAGGTGTAGGCGGCGCCCGCGCCGACGACGAGGGCGGCCAGCACGAGTATGAGGACGTTCTTTCTCATGGGGTGAGGCCTTCCTCTGGATCGTCTGCTGCGGTCGATGTGGTGGACGGGGGCGCGTGGAGCCGTTGCAGCACGACCTCGACGCGACGGTTGCGGGCGCGGCCCTGATCGGTGGAGTTGGGGCCGATCGGGTGCAGGTCGGCGTAGCCGGAGGCCCCGAAGCGTCTGTCGGGCACGCCGCGCCCTATCAGGTAGCGGACCACCTCGGTGGCGCGCGCCGTCGACAGCTCCCAGTTGGAGTGGTACTGCGCCGTGTTGATCGGCACGTCGTCGGTGTGGCCCTCGACGAGGATCGGGTGGATCCGGTCGATGTTCAGCAGGTTGCCGACGTGGCCGAGCAGCGGCATGGCCTGCGGCTTGAGCAGTGCCTGTCCGGAGTCGAACAGGACCCTGTCGGTCAGCAGCCGCACGATCAGCCCGCGGCGGGCGATGACGGCCTCGACCTGGTTGCCGAGCCCGTGCGCTCTCGCGTACTGCTCGATCTGCTGCTTGATTCTCTGGAACTCCTGCTCCTCCCGGCGCGCCTCCAGCGCGGCCGCCTGCGCTCTGCTTCTCGGCGTGGCGACCTGCGGGGTCGGCGGGGTGATGTTCGGTATCACCGATTCGGGCGTCTCTCTCGTCGCGCTGCGGCCGGTCTCCATGATCGAGCTGCCGCCGTTGACGACGTTGCCGTTGAAGGCGTCGCGGAGCGAGTCCTGCAGCGTTCTGAACTTGGAGACGTTGACCGAGGAGATCGCGTACAGGACGACGAACAGCGCCAGCAGCAGCGTGATCATGTCGGCGTAGGTGAGCAGCCAGCGCTCGTCGTCGCCGTGGCCGCCGCCGCCGTTCTTGCGGCGACGGCCGCCGCTGCGGGCGGCCGCCATCGCTACGCCGCCTCTCGCTGCTGGAGCGGGGTGACGTTGTCGTCGTCGCCGCCGCGGCGGAGCGTCGGCGGGACGTACGACGAGAGCTTGTCGGCGACGACGCGCGGGTTGTCGCCGGCCTGGACGGCGAGGATGCCGTCGAGCGTCAGCGTGCGCAGCTCGACCTCCTCGGCCGAGAGCGTTCTGAGCCGCACGCCGACCGGCAGGAAGACGAGGTTGGCCGAGCCGACGCCGAGCAGCGTCGCGATGAACGCGGTCGAGATCGCGGGGCCCAGCGACGACGGGTCGGCGAGGTTCTGGAGCACGTGGACGAGCCCCATCACGGTGCCGATGATGCCCATCGTCGGCGCGTAGCCGCCAGCCTTCTCGAAGGCGGCCGCGCCGGCGTGGTGGCGCGCCTCCATGCCGTCGATCTCGGCCTCGAGGATCTCGCGCACGAGCTCGGGGTCGGTGCCGTCGACGACCAGCTGCAGGCCCTTGCGCGTGAACTCGTCGTCGATGTCGCGCAGCTGCGCGTCGAGCGCGAGGAGACCCTCGCGGCGCGCCTGCTCGGCGATCCCGACGAGGAGGTCGACGCGCTCGCGCAGGTCCTGCTGTCTGGGGCTGAAGGCGAGGCTGTAGAGCTTCGGGATTCTGCTCATCGGGCCCCAGCCGACGGAGGCCATCGTGGCGCCGTAGGTGCCGACGAGCACGATCAGGAGCGCCGGGATGTTGAAGAACGCCATGGGGGTCGTGCCCTCCATCAGCGCCCCCAGCAGGAGCCCGGCGATGCCGATCGCGATTCCGAGTGCGGTGGCTGCCTTCATCGTTCCGGGTGATCGGCGGGTCGGGGAGAATCTTCAGTCGGCTGCTCGCCCTCGACCGCGGTCAGCGACGGGCGGTCGCCGAGGCGGCCGGAGACGACGCGGGCCATCGTAGAGCCGCGCGGAGGCGCCTCGTCGCGGCGCCGGCCGAGCGCGTCCTTGAGGATGTCGGCGCGCCACTGGCGCACCTCCTCCGCGACGCGGACGGGCGACTCGACGACGACGATCTTGGCGCCGGTCGTGAGCGTCACGACGGTGTCGGGCGTCGCCTCGACGGTGAGGATCAGATCGGGGTTGAGGTGAAACTGCTCGGCGTTGTGGCCGAGGCGGTGCAGGACGATCACTGTCGGGCTCCTCCATGGATGTGGATGCAGCCGGCCTCTGCGCCGGCATGGCAGCGCTCGCGCGGCGGTCCCTCATCCGCCGCGCGAGCTCACTGCCGGCTGCGGCGATCAGCGCTTCAGGTTCACCAGGTCCTGCAGCATCTCGTCCGAAGTCGAGATGACACGGGAGTTCGCCTGGAAACCGCGCTGCGCAGTGATCATGGTCGTGAACTGGGTGGCGAGGTCGACGTTGCTCATCTCGAGCATGCCGCCGATCGTCTG
>Ga0164243_10008592_pt1 | contig 15028 bp, 14 predicted proteins | sample OricompcompostOP_FD_108781 | JGI IMG/M metagenome (GOLD analysis project Ga0164243, IMG submission 108781) | Organic Plus compost microbial communities from Emeryville, California, USA - Original compost - Organic plus compost (OP) | ecosystem: Engineered > Solid waste > Mixed feedstock >... | reverse complement strand
CTGAGCAGCCCGGACAAGCCCAATGGCGGTAGCACCCAGTCCATGCGGCAGTTGTTCGTGCCTATCGTCGAGCAGATGAAGCTGACGGCGTTGCCCTGATCGACTGCCTGGGCTCCCGGCCACGCCGGAGGCCCAGGTGGCACGAATGGCCCCATTCGCGAGCCGTCGTAGGATGGCGTTGAGCGAAGCGATACCCATCACCGCAACCGCATGGGTTTCGCCAAGGCTCAACCCATCCTACGAAAAGCACCTCGGCGCAGCCGGCAAGACAGTCGCTTGCACGGGCGTAGGAGCGGACTTTGTCCGCGATTGGATTCCCCCAGCCACGCCGAACAGCCCCCACCGTAGGATGGCGTTGAGCGAAGCGATACCCATCACCGCAACCGCATGGGTTTCGCCAAGGCTCAACCCATCCTACGAAGAGCACCTCGGCGCAGCCGGCAAGACAGTCGCTCCTACAAAAGCTGCGATTTCGCTACGCTGCCTGTGGATGACTTTCTATCTTCCCGAGGCAGCTTTCGATGTTCGACATTTCCCAGCAATTCGCCAGCGACAACTATTCCGGCATCTGCCCGGAAGCCTGGGCCGCCATGGCCGAGGCCAACCGCGGCCATGAGCGGGCCTACGGCGACGACCAGTGGACGGCGCGTGCCTCCGACCACTTCCGCGAGCTGTTCGAGACCGATTGCGAGGTGTTCTTCGCCTTCAACGGCACCGCCGCCAACTCCCTGGCCCTGGCCGCCCTGTGCCAGAGCTACCACAGCGTGATCTGCGCCGAGACCGCCCACGTCGAGACCGACGAGTGCGGCGCCCCGGAGTTCTTCTCCAACGGCTCCAAGCTGCTGCTGGCGCGCACCGACGAGCAGGGCAAGCTGACCCCTGCGGCGATCCGCGAGATCGCCCTGAAGCGCCAGGACATCCACTATCCCAAGCCGCGGGTAGTGACCCTCACCCAGGCCACCGAGGTCGGCACCGTCTACCGCCCGGACGAGCTGGGCGCGCTGAGCGCCACCTGCCGCGAGCTGGGCCTGCACCTGCACATGGACGGCGCGCGCTTCTCCAACGCCTGCGCCTTCCTCGGCGCCACCCCGGCGGAGCTGACCTGGAAGGCCGGCGTCGAGGTGCTGTGCTTCGGCGGCACCAAGAACGGCATGGCGGTGGGCGAGGCCATCCTGTTCTTCGACCGCGAACTGGCCGAAGGCTTCGACTACCGCTGCAAGCAGGCCGGCCAGCTGGCCTCGAAGATGCGCTTCCTCGCCGCGCCCTGGGTCGGGGTGTTGCAGGACGACGCCTGGCTGCACTACGCCAACCACGCCAACCAGTGCGCGCGCCTGCTGGCGCAGCGGGTGGCCGACGTGCCGGGCGTGCAGCTGATGTTCCCGGTGGAGGCCAACGGGGTGTTCCTGCAGATGTCCGAACCGGCCCTGGAAGCCCTGCGCCAGCGCGGCTGGCGCTTCTACACCTTCATCGGCGCCGGCGGCGCGCGCTTCATGTGCTCCTGGGACACCGAAGTCGAGCGCGTCGAGGCGCTGGCGCAGGACATTCGCCAGGTGATGGGCGCCGTCGCCTGAGTTGTCCACCGAATCTGTCGAAAACCCTGTGCGCAGCCTGTGGCCGGGCTGTGCGCAGGCGGCTGGCGGGCGCATGGCCGCTGGGCCGGGCCAGGGCGCTCGGGGTTTGTCCGGCGAGCTGGATTCTGCCCCCGGAATCTGTTGGCCTTGCTGTGGATAAAGTGTGAATGAATACCTTCGCGCCAGGCCCGGCGGGGCCTGCGCGCGGCTGTACGTTTTTTGTCCTGATTTTTCCTGCACGCCTTGATTTTCAAGCACTTGCCTTGGTCCATCCTAGCCGCCGAGTTGCCCACAATGGCTGTGGAGCGAGGCGCGGGAAAGCTGTGGAAAAGCTGTCGGTGGATGGCTGCGCGAGCGAAACGGCGAGGGCTGCCGGGCATTGCTGGTTTTTTCGCCAATGGTCCTGTCCGAGGGGGCTGCGGAAAAAACCGGCGGCCAATCGTCGCGGGCTGTCCACGGCTTCTGTTGAACGGCTTGTGACAAAGCTGTGGATAAACTGCTGCTGGACAGGCGCCCCGGGGCTTGCGCAGCACTGCCCAAAAAATCGTCAGCGTTGCGCTGAAGGGCCCGTGGCGCAAGGCCTTCCGGCATCCTTGGAGCGTTCCCGAACTGTCCACAATGGCTGTGGAGGCGACCTTCAGCAAGCTGTGGAAAAGCTGTGGTGAAACGACTGTGACAGGCATGCCCGCTGGGCTCGCGGCGGCTGGCTGTTTTTTGCCCAGAGAGTCCCGAGGTGCTACCTATACTTGCCGTTACCCTGCCTGGGAGGTGCCCCATGTCGAACTACTCGGTCGAACAGATCCGCACGGTCGCCCTGGTCGGCCATGGCGACAGCGGCAAGACCCTGCTCGCCGAAGCCCTGCTGCAGCGCAGCGGCGCCATTCCCGCGATGGGTTCGCTGGAACGCGGCGACACCCTGTGCGACGCCGACCCGCTGGAGCGCGACTACCACCATTCGCTGTCCGCCGCCCTGGCGCACTTCGAGCACGAGGGCGCGCACGTCCAGCTCATCGATACCCCCGGCCTGCCCGACTTCATCGGCCACGCGCTGCCGGCCCTGGCGGCGGTGGAGACCGCGCTGGTGGTGGTCAACGCGCAGAACGGCATCGAGCTGAACACCCACCGCATGATGGACTGGGCCGCCGAGCGCGGGCTGTGCCGGATGCTGGTGGTGAACAAAATCGACGCCGAACGCGTCGACCTGCCGACGCTGCTGGCCGACCTGCGCGAAGCCTTCGGCAAGGAGGTGCTGCCGCTGAACCTGCCGGCCGGCGGTGCGACGCGGGTGGCCGACTGCTTCTTCGCGCCCGCCGGCGAGGCGGACTTCTCCTCGGTGGAGGAGGCGCACCAGGCGTTGGTCGACCAGGTCGTGGAGGTCGACGAGGAGTTGATGGCGCGCTACCTGGAGCAGGGCTCGATCCAGCCGGAGGAGCTGCACGAACCCTTCGAGCGGGCCCTGCGCGAAGGCCACCTGATTCCCCTGTGCTTCGTCTCGGCGCGCACCGGCGCCGGCGTCGACGAGCTGCTGGCGGCGCTGGCGCGGCTGGCGCCCAACCCCGCCGAAGGCAACCCGCCGCTATTCGAGCGGCTGGACGAGCAGAGCGGCGCCAGGCCCTTTCGCTCGCAGCCGGACCCTGAAGCCCACGTGCTGGCCCATGTGTTCAAGGTGGTGATCGACCCCTTCGTCGGCCGCCTGGCGGTGTTCCGCGTGCACCAGGGCACCGTGCGCCGCGACATGCAGCTGTTCGCCGGGGACGGCCGCAAGCCGTTCAAGGTCGGCCACCTGCTGCGCCTGCAGGGCAAGCGCCACGAGGAGGTGCCGCAGCTGATCCCCGGCGATTTCGGCGCGTTGACCAAGGTCGAGGAGCTGGAGTTCGACGTGGTCCTGCACGACTCCCACGACGAGGACCACATCCGCCTGGCGCCGCTGGACTTCCCCACGCCCACGCAGGGCCTGGCCATCGAGGCCGGCCGCCGCGGCGACGAGCAGCGCCTGGCCGAAGTGATGCAGCGCCTGCTGGCCGAGGACCCGTGCGTGCGCCTGGACTACAACGCCTCCACCCAGGAAACCGTGCTGCGCGGCATGGGCGAACTGCACCTGCGCTACCTGCTGGAGCGCCTGACCGGCAGCTACAAGCTGGAAGTGAACACCCGAGCGCCCAGCGTGCCCTACCGCGAGACGGCGACGCGCCCGGCCGAGGGCCATTGCCGGCACAAGAAGCAGACCGGCGGCGCCGGCCAGTTCGGCGAGGTGTTCCTGCGCGTGGAGCCGCTGCCGCGGGGCTGCGGCTTCGAGTTCGTCGATGCGATCAAGGGCGGGGTGATTCCCGGGCAGTTCATCCCCTCGGTGGAGAAGGGCGTGCGCGCGGCGCTGGCCGCCGGGCCCCTGGCCGGCTTCCCGGTGGAGGACGTGAAGGTCACGGTGTTCGACGGCAAGAGCCACTCGGTGGACTCCAAGGACATCGCCTTCCAGGCCGCCGGGCGCAAGGCCATGTTCGACGCCCTGCGCAACGCCGGGGGCATGGTGCTGGAGCCGGTGGTGAACATCGCGGTGACGGCGCCGGAGGCGCGCCTGGGCGACATCACCGCCGACCTCACCGGGCGCCGTGGCCAGGTGCTGGGCACCGAGCCGCTGTCGTCCCGCGCCACCCTGGTGCGCGGCCAGGTGCCGCTGGCGGAGCTGGAGGGCTACGCCAACCGGCTGAAGGCGATCACCGCCGGGCAGGGCTTCTTCACCCTGGAGGCCAGCCACTACAACCCCGTGCCGCAGGACGTGCAGCAGCGCCTGGCCAGTGGGTACAAGGCGGTGCAGGAAGAAGACTGAGGAGGCCGGGTCCTGTCTTGCCGGCTGCGCCGGAGCGCTCTTACGAGAAGCCGTGCCCGCCGGTATGGCAGGAGCAACTGTCTTGCGCCGAGGTGCTCTTCGTAGGATGGATTGAGCTTGTGAAACCCATGCGGTTGCGCTGATGGGTATCGCTTCGCTCAACGCCATCCTACGAAAAGCCGTGCTTCCTGGAACCGTAGGAGCGGATTTATCCGCGATGCCCTGTGCGTGGGCTCGGCCTATCGCTCCAGGCGCATCAATTCAGATGCAATTCCACCCCGAAGCGCCGCGACAGGCACGGCCACTGCTTCCAGGCGGTGACCGTCTGCGGGTCGCTCAGGCGGGCGCGGTAGGCTTGCGCCGCCGGGCTGGCGAAGACGCTGTCGTCGAGCATCGAGTCCACCGCGTGGTGCACGGCCTCGTCCAGTTGGTTGGCGAAGGGCTCGCCGATCAGCTGGTGCGCCACCAGGTTGGCCACGGTGGTGTCCAGCGGGATCAGCGGCTGGCCGAAGTGGGCGATGTAGCGGTCGTTCACTTCCTCCACCAGGCGGTGCGCCAGGTAGGCCTCGTCGAGCAGCGCGTCCAGGCCGTCGTGGCCGGCCAGCAGGTCCGGCGGGGTCAGGAAGAAGTGCTCGGCGACCTTCAGCACCGGCTTGATCCTTTCCTCTATGCCGGCGTTGCGCGCCACGCTGGTGGCGGCTTCGAGGAACTCGGGGACCTGCTCGATATAGGCATGGACGAAGCGGGTGAGCACCTGGACGGCGTCGTCGCCGCTCAGGTTGATGCTCGGGTGCAGGCCCGCCATCTGGCTGTGGATGAGCCGCGCCAGGTGCCCGTTGCGCGCCTCGAGCCGGTGGGCCTGCTGAATCAGTTCGCGCAGTGCTGCGATATTCATGACAACTCCAAGACAACTCGATTTGGAAAGTGAAGAAAGACCTTAGCCGGGCGGGTCGGCGAGCTAAGACGCGATCGTCATAATCACGCAACCTTTATGAGGTTCGGGCATATCAAGCCGCCACCATGGTAGCGCAAAGCCGCAGGCGGCGTGGGTTTGAGAGCACCTTTCGCAATTGCGGAGGAGTTTTTTGCGCTGCGTTGTTATGTCGCAACCCCTGGCTATACTCCGATTCGACACACCTGAACCTGATGAACCCGGCCTGCCTTGCACGTGCCGAGGCTCGGCGGTCAAAGTTTGCTGTCTTGGCGGTCGCTCCCTTGGCCGCTGGCGTTTGCCGGCGGGATAAGAACAACGATAAGGGGAACCCGAATGCTGCGACATCCGCGTACCTGGATGGGCTTGCTGTCGCTCCTCGTGTTTACTCCGGCGCACGCCGCCTGGACGGTGAACATGACCCCGGGGGCGACCGAGGTCAGCCGTAACGTGTTCGACCTGCACATGACCATTTTCTGGATCTGTGTGGTCATCGGCATCATCGTCTTCGGCGCCATGTTCTGGTCGATGATCGTCCACCGCCGTTCCACCGGCCAGCAGCCGGCGCATTTCCACGAGAGTACCGCAGTGGAAATCCTCTGGACCGTGGTGCCGTTCCTGATTCTGGTGGTGATGGCCATTCCCGCCACGCGCACCCTGATCCACATGTACGACACCTCCGAGCCGGAGCTGGACGTGCAGATCACCGGCTACCAGTGGAAGTGGCAGTACAAGTACCTGGGCCAGGACGTGGAGTTCTTCAGCAACCTGGCCACCAGCCAGGAGCAGATCCACAACAGGGATCCCAAGGACGAGCACTACCTGCTGGAAGTGGACAACCCGCTGGTGCTGCCGGCCGGGGTCAAGGTGCGCTTCCTGGTGACTTCCAGCGACGTCATCCACTCCTGGTGGGTGCCGGCCTTCGCGGTCAAGCGCGACGCCATCCCCGGCTTCGTCAACGAGGCCTGGACCAGGATCGACGAGCCCGGCGTCTACCGCGGCCAGTGCGCCGAGCTGTGCGGCAAGGACCACGGCTTCATGCCCATCGTGGTCGACGTGAAGTCCAAGCCGGACTTCGACAAGTGGCTGGCCGAGCGCAAGGAAGAGGCGGCCAAGCTCAAGGAGCTGACCAGCAAGGAGTGGACTAAGGAAGAACTCGTCGCCCGCGGCGACAAGGTCTACCACACCATCTGCGCCGCCTGTCACCAGCCCGAGGGCCAGGGCATGCCGCCGATGTTCCCGGCGCTCAAGGGCTCGAAGATCGTCACCGGGCCCAAGGAGCACCACCTGGAAACCGTGTTCAACGGCGTCCCGGGCACGGCCATGGCGGCCTTCGGCAAGCAGCTCTCGGAAGTGGACATCGCCGCGGTGATCACCTTCGAGCGCAACAGCTGGGGCAACAACGACGGCGACATGGTCACTCCGCAAGACGTAGTGGCCTACAAGCAGAAGCAAAAATAACGAGGAGCCTGCGATGAGCGCTGTGATCGACCATCCCGAGCATTCGCACGCCGGCGAGCACCACCATGGCCCGGCCAAGGGCCTGATGCGCTGGGTCCTGACCACCAACCACAAGGACATCGGCACCCTGTACCTGTGGTTCAGCTTCTGCGCCTTCCTCCTCGGCGGCTCCTTCGCCATGGTGATCCGCGCCGAGCTGTTCCAGCCGGGGCTGCAGATCGTCGAGCCGGCCTTCTTCAACCAGATGACCACCATGCACGGCCTGGTGATGGTGTTCGGCGCGGTGATGCCGGCCTTCGTCGGCCTGGCCAACTGGATGGTGCCGCTGATGATAGGCGCGCCGGACATGGCCCTGCCGCGCATGAACAACTTCAGCTTCTGGCTGCTGCCGGCGGCCTTCGGCCTGCTGGTCAGCACCCTGTTCATGCCCGGCGGCGGCCCCAACTTCGGCTGGACCTTCTACGCCCCGCTGTCCACCACCTTCGCCCCGCACAGCGTGACCTTCTTCATCTTCGCCCTGCACATGATGGGGATGAGCTCGATCATGGGCGCGATCAACGTGATCGCCACCATCCTCAACCTGCGCGCCCCGGGCATGACGCTGATGAAGATGCCGCTGTTCGTCTGGACCTGGCTGATCACCGCCTTCCTGCTGATCGCGGTGATGCCGGTGCTGGCCGGCTGCGTGACCATGATGCTGATGGACATCCACTTCGGCACCAGCTTCTTCAGCGCGGCCGGCGGCGGCGACCCGGTGCTGTTCCAGCACGTGTTCTGGTTCTTCGGCCACCCCGAGGTGTACATCATGATCCTGCCGGCGTTCGGCGCGGTCAGCGCGATCATCCCGGCGTTCAGCCGCAAGCCGCTGTTCGGCTACACCTCGATGGTCTACGCCACCGCCTCGATCGCCTTCCTCTCGTTCATCGTCTGGGCGCACCACATGTTCGTGGTCGGCATCCCGCTGGTGGGCGAACTGTTCTTCATGTACGCCACCATGCTGATCGCCGTGCCCACCGGGGTGAAGGTGTTCAACTGGGCCTCGACCATGTGGCAGGGCTCGCTGACCTTCGAGGCGCCGATGCTGTTCGCCGTGGCCTTCGTCATCCTCTTCACCATCGGCGGCTTCTCCGGGCTGATGCTGGCCATCGCTCCGGCGGACTTCCAGTATCAGGACACCTACTTCGTGGTGGCGCACTTCCACTACGTGCTGGTGCCCGGGGCGATCTTCGGCATCTTCGCCTCGGTGTACTACTGGATACCCAAGTGGACCGGGCACATGTACGACGAGACCCTGGCCAAGCTGCACTTCTGGCTGAGCTTCATCGGCATGAACATGGCCTTCTTCCCCATGCACTTCCTGGGGCTGGCCGGCATGCCGCGGCGGATTCCGGACTACAACCTGCAGTTCGCCAACTTCAACATGGTCTCGTCCATCGGCGCCTTCCTGTTCGGCACCACCCAGCTGCTGTTCCTGTTCATCGTCATCAAGACCATCCGCGGCGGCAAGCCGGCCCCGGCCAAGCCCTGGGACGGCGCCGAAGGCCTGGAGTGGACGGTGCCCTCGCCGGCGCCCTACCACACCTTCAGCACCCCGCCGGAAGTGAAATGAACCGGCACCCGCGGGAACGGCCCTGGCCGTTCCCGCAGGAGGGATAGAACATGAGCGACGGCAATATCGAGACGCGCAAGCTGGTCACCCGCCTGCTGGTGGTGGTGGTGGCCATGTTCGCCTTCGGCTTCGCCCTGGTGCCGATCTACAACGTCATGTGCAAGGCCCTGGGCATCAACGGCAAGACTTCCGGCAGCGCCTACCAGGGCAGCCTCCAGCAGGTGGATATGGCGCGCCAGGTGAAGGTGGACTTCGTGGCCAACAACAACATCGACATGGTCTGGGAATTCCGCCCCGAGAGCGAAATGATCGTGGTGCATCCCGGGGCGGTGAACCAGATGCTGTTCGTCGCGCAGAACCCCACCAACAAGCCGATGACCGCCCAGGCCATCCCCAGCATCGCGCCCTCCACGGCCGCGCGCTACTTCCACAAGACCGAGTGCTTCTGCTTCACCCAGCAGGTCCTGCAGCCCGGCGAGCGCATCGAGATGCCGGTGCGCTTCATCGTCGACCGCGACCTGCCGGCGGACGTCCACCGCATCACTCTCGCCTACACGCTGTTCGACATCACCGCACGCAAGCCACCGGTGGCCAGCAACGACCGCTGACCGGCCCAGGAGAACAAGAATGGCAACCCACGATCCCTACTACGTTCCCGCCCAGAGCAAATGGCCGATCATCGCCACCATCGGCCTGCTCACCACGCTGTTCGGCGTCGGCACCTGGATGAACGACTACAGCGCCGGCAAGGAGGCCTCCCACGGGCCCTGGATTCTCTTCGCCGGCGGGCTGATCGTCGCCTACATGCTGTTCGGCTGGTTCGGCAACGTGATCAAGGAGAGCCGCTCCGGGCTCTACAGCCCGCAGATGGACCGCTCGTTCCGCTGGGGCATGAGCTGGTTCATCTTCTCCGAGGTGATGTTCTTCGCCGCCTTCTTCGGCGCGCTCTTCTACATCCGCCACTTCGCCGGGCCCTGGCTGGGCGGCGAGGGCCACAAGGGCATCGCCCACATGCTCTGGCCGCAGTTCCAGTACACCTGGCCGCTGCTGAGCAACCCGGACAACAAGCTGTTCCCGCCGCCCAAGGAAGTCATCGAGCCGTGGAAGCTGCCGCTGATCAACACCATCCTGCTGGTCACCTCCAGCTTCACCGTGACCTTCGCCCACCACGCGCTGAAGAAGAACCACCGCGGCCCGCTGAAGCTGTGGCTGGCGATCACCGTGGCCCTGGGCGTGGCCTTCCTGTTCCTGCAGGCCCACGAGTACCACGAGGCCTATAGCGAACTGGGCCTGACCCTCGGCTCGGGCATCTACGGCACCACCTTCTTCATGCTCACCGGCTTCCACGGCGCCCACGTGACCATAGGCGCGCTGATGCTGAGCATCATGCTGATCCGCATCCTGCGCGGGCACTTCGACGCCGAGCACCACTTCGGCTTCGAGGCGGCCAGCTGGTACTGGCACTTCGTCGACGTGGTGTGGATCGGGCTGTTCATCTTCGTGTACGTGCTTTGAGGAGGCACGCCCTGTAGGAGCGAGCTTGCTCGCGAACCAGCCCCGCTGCGGAGTCGTTCGCGAGCAAGCTCGCTCCTACGAAAAGCTCAGAAGGTGGCGGAAGTGACCAACTGCCCGGAGTAGAAGCCCCAGGCGACCAGGGCGAGGGTGAGGGCGGCGAGGATGACCCGCACGGTAAGGGCGTTGACCACACGGGAACCGTGGCCCTCGTCCTTGACCAGGAAGAACAACCCGCTGAACAGGCTGGCCACGGTGGCCAGCAGCAGAACGACGATCGCGGCCTTGAGCATGACCTGGCTCCGATTGCTGAGGGGGTAACTTGCAGTATAGCCAGCACGCCATCGACTCCCGCCCGCGCCACGGCGTGGCGGCGGTCTTCCGGCCGGGCCTGGCGCCGACCCTGGTGGTCCTGGCGCTGCTCCCGCTGCTGGTCGCCCTGGGCTGCTGGCAGCTTTCCCGCGCCGCCGAGAAACGCGTGCTGCTGGCCGCCGCCGAAGCGCGCCGCGAAGCCGCGCCCGTCCCCGCCGCGCAGCTCGAACGCCTGGCCAACCCCGCCTACGTGCGGGTGCGCCTGCAGGGCCGCCTGGACGCCGAACATACCCTGCTGCTGGACAACCGCACCCGCGACGGCGCCGCCGGCGTCGAAGTGCTGCAGCCCTTCCACGACAAGGCCAGCGGCCTCTGGCTGCTGGTCAACCGCGGCTGGCTGCCCTGGCCCAACCGCCGCGTGCCGCCGGCCTTCGACACGCCCGCCGGCGACCTGCTGCTCGACGCCTGGGCCTACGTCCCGCCGCCCGGCGGCCTGCAGCTGGCCGATGCGCGGCAGCAGGCCTGGCCGCAACTGATCACCCGCGTCGACCCGGATGCCACCTGGCAGGCCCTGGACCGCAACGGCCTGGCCCTGGAGCTGCGCCTGGAACCGGGCGACGCCGCCTTCGAGACCAACTGGCCGGTGGTCGCCATGGCCCCGGAACGCCACACCGGCTACGCCGTGCAGTGGTTCGCCATGGCCACCGCCCTGCTCGCCCTCTACCTCTACCTCGGCATCCGCCGCGCACGGGAGAAGCCCGCCCATGACCAGCCTGACCCTCGATGAAACCCAACTGCGCCGCCGCAACCGCGGGCGTCTGCAACTGCTGCTGATCCTCGCCGTGGTATTCGGCCCGATGCTGCTGGCCACCGGCATGTACAAGTTCCGCTTCTGGGTGCCGGAAAGCCGCAGCTACCACGGCGAACTGATCGCCAACGGCAGCACGCCCGCCGACCTGGGCGTGCAGGCCGACGCCGCGAGCGACCGCTGGCAACTGCTGGTCACCGCCCCCGCCGCCTGCGCCGCCGACTGCCAGCAACTGGTGTACCTGGCGCGGCAGATCAACATCGGCCTGAACCGCGACGCCAACCGCGCCGAGCACGCCCTGGCCGCCGCCCAGGCGCTGCCGGCGGACTTCCAGGCGCAGCTGGACAAGGACTACCCGCGCCTGAAGCGCTACGCCCTGCAACCGGCCGCCGGCGAGCAGGCGCCGCAGCTGTGGATCGTCGACCCCCACGGCAACCTGGTGCTGCGCTATGCCGCCGGCGCCAACGGCAAGCAGATCCTCGGCGACCTGCAACTGCTGCTGAAGCTCTCCCACATCGGCTGAGCGCAGGCCACGACAACGACAAGAACGGGGGCTGTGCATGACGAACACACCGCGTAAACCCGGCTTCTACGTCGCCGCCTTCGCCACCGCCCTGGCGCTGGTGGTGGTGCTGCTCGGCGCCTACACCCGGCTCACCCACGCCGGCCTGGGCTGCCCGGACTGGCCCGGCTGCTACGGCTTCATCCACGTGCCCAGCAGTGAGGCGCAGCTGGCCCACGCCGAGCAGCACTTCCCCGGGGCCCCGGTGGAAGCGCAGAAGGGCTGGAACGAGATGATCCACCGCTACTTCGCCGGTACCCTGGGCCTGCTCATCGCCGGCCTGGCGGTACACGCCCTGCTGCGCCGCGGCCGCGACGGCCAGCCGCTGCGCCTGCCGTTGCTGCTGCTGGGCGTGGTGATCGCCCAGGCTGCCTTCGGCATGTGGACGGTGACCCTCAAGCTGTGGCCGCAGGTGGTCACCGCGCACCTGCTCGGCGGCTTCACCACGCTGTCGCTGCTGTTCCTCCTCGCCCTGCGCCTGTCCGGCGCCGTGCAACCGCTGCAACGTGTCGGCGCGCCACGCCGCCTGGCGGCCTTGGCCCTGGCCCTGGTGGTGCTGCAGATCGCCCTGGGCGGCTGGGTGAGCAGCAACTACGCGGCGGTGGCCTGCATCGACCTGCCCATGTGCCACGGCCAGTGGTGGCCGCAGATGGACTTCGCCAACGGCTTCCACCTGACCCAGCACATCGGCCCCAACTACCTGGGCGGGCAGCTCGACAGCGACGCCCGCACGGCCATCCACATGACCCACCGCATGGGCGCCTTCTGCGTGGTGGCGGTGCTGCTGGTGCTGGCCTGGCGCATGCAGCGCGTCGGCCTGATCTACCCCACCGCGCTGATGCTGCTGGCGCTGTCGCTGCAGGTCGGCCTGGGCATCAGCAACGTGCTGCTGCACCTGCCGCTGCCGGTGGCGGTGGCGCACAACGGCGGCGGCGCCTGCCTGCTGCTGAGCCTGGTGCTGGTCAACTACCGCCTGCGCGCGCCGGTCAGCGTCGCCAAGGTCGCTGCGGCCGGCAGAGCGCGCACACTGCCGGCACTGGAACGGCCGGTGGCCTATCCCTCGCAAGGCTGAACCCCCTTCAACGAACGGAGAGTCGAACATGGCCAGCGTACTGAGCGGCACCCGCAGCCAACCCGGCTGGCGCGATTACCTGGAGCTGACCAAACCCAAGGTGGTCCTGCTGATGCTGATCACCTCGCTGATCGGCATGCTGCTGGCCACCCGCAGCGGCGTGCCCTGGACGGTGCTGCTGTTCGGCAACCTGGGCATCGGCCTGTGCGCCGGCGCGGCGGCGGCGGTGAACCACGTGGTGGACCGGCGCATCGACTCGATCATGGCGCGCACCCACCGCCGCCCGCTGGTGGAAGGGCGGCTCTCGCCCAGCGTGGCCCTGGGCTTCGCCCTGCTCCTGGCGCTGGCCGGGATGAGCCTGCTGCTGACCTTCACCAACGCCCTCACCGCCTGGCTGACGCTGGCCTCGCTGCTGGGCTACGCGGCGCTCTACACGGGCTTCCTCAAGCGCGCCACGCCGCAGAACATCGTGATCGGCGGCCTGGCCGGCGCGGCCCCGCCGATGCTCGGCTGGGTGGCGGTGACCGGACACCTGTCGGCCGAGCCGCTGCTGCTGGTGCTGATCATCTTCGCCTGGACGCCGCCGCACTTCTGGGCCCTGTGCCTGCACCGCAAGGACGAGTACGCCAAGGCCGAGATCCCGATGCTGCCGGTGACCCACGGCGAGCGCTACACCAAGCTGCACATCCTGCTCTACAGCCTGGTGCTGTTCGCCGTGAGCCTGATGCCCTTCGCCATCCACATGAGCGGGCTCGTCTACCTGCTCGCCGCGCTGGCCCTGGGCGCGCGCTTCCTCGACTGGGCCTGGGCGCTGTACCGTGACAGCAAGCCCCATGCGGCCATCGGTACCTTCAAGTACTCTATCGCCTACCTGTTCCTGTTGTTCATCGCCTTGCTGGTGGACCATTACCTGCCCATCCACATGGCGCTGTAACAACCGGGTTCGCGAGCATTTCCGGGAAGCACGGCTTTTCGTAGGATGGCGTTGAGCGAAGCGATACCCATCAGCACGACCGCATGGGTATCGCAAGCTCAACCCATCCTACGAAGAGCACCTCGGCGCATGACAGTTGCTCCTACGAAAAGCCCCCGCAGGACCGACCTGCAGGAGCGAGGGGGCGCCTAGCCCTTGCTCGCGAACGCCCCTCGACCTCTCCCGACCACGAGAACCCCATGTCCCGAGTCAACAAGACCGTCCTCATCCTGGTAGCCATAGTCGCCGTCATCCTCGGCCTCACCGTGCAGAAGGTGCTCACCGAGAAACACCGCCTCGACCCCGCCGCGCTGCTCGACGCCGGTATCGTGCTGCTGCCGCAGAGCCGCGAGGTGCCGGCGCTGACCTTCCAGGACCAGGACGGCAAGCCGTTCGACACCGCCAGCCTCAAGGGCCGCTGGAGCCTGCTGTTCTTCGGCTACACCTTCTGCCCGGACGTCTGCCCCACCACCCTGGCGCAGCTGCGCGAGCTGCAGGGCAAGCTGGCCCCCGAGGCGCGCGAGAAGCTGCAGGTGGTGTTCGTCAGCGTCGACCCGCACCGCGACACCCCGGCGCGCCTGAAGGAATACCTGGGCTTCTTCAACGCCGGCTTCCAGGGCCTGGTGGGCAGCGACGAGGCCATCCAGAAGCTGGCCAACGCCATGAGCATCCCCTACATCCCGGCCGACACCAGCAAGCCCAACTACACCGTCGACCACAGCGGCAACCTGGTCATCATCGGCCCGGACGGCACCCAGCACGGCTTCATCCGCGCGCCGCTGAACAACGCCAAGCTCGCCGAACAGCTGCCCAAGGTGCTCGCCGACCAGGGCTGAGAGTCTATTCACGCTATTGCTAGCTAGAGCGAAAACGGCAGGAAATAGGCATCGCTCCTGAGCTGGACGTCTCCCCAGCCATCTCGAAGGCTGCCCCTATTCAGCGGGTCCTCATGCCTTTCGCCGCGGGCCACCAAGGCTAAGGCCCACGGAGCCCGCCACGAATGGATATTGAATGAAACATCCCTCAACGCAAAGGGAGGCATCCGGCATTTCGTCCACACATGCCCTGGTAGGTTTCGTTGTTACTCCAGTGATTCGTGGACGTACGCCATGTCCAGCCAGAGCGCCCCTCGCTTCAACTTCCCCGCCAAGGCGACAGATCACCAGTCTCTAGCGCCGGCGGGACCTCGACGGCTTTCAATTCCTGGTAACGGACGCCTATCGATGAGGGTGTCCGGCTCATGCGCAATGGCCGTGCTCCCGCAGGCCACGAAATCCAGGTGCTGGGGCCGGCTTGAGGTCGGGCGACCATTGATTGTCAGAGAGGAATTTCAGTCATGACCGACACCCCCCGTCCCGTGCCGGTGGAAATCGGCCCGGATGGTCGGACAAGG
>Ga0164243_10008591_pt1 | contig 15028 bp, 6 predicted proteins | sample OricompcompostOP_FD_108781 | JGI IMG/M metagenome (GOLD analysis project Ga0164243, IMG submission 108781) | Organic Plus compost microbial communities from Emeryville, California, USA - Original compost - Organic plus compost (OP) | ecosystem: Engineered > Solid waste > Mixed feedstock >... | reverse complement strand
GCCGGGCCGCGCGGGAGGCGCCGAGCGTGGTCGCCGGGTTCCTCGCGCTGCTCGCCCACCGCGCCTCCTACGGCATCTCGCTGCTGCTCACCGTCCTGCTGCTGCGCTACAGCTTCACCGACGTGGGCCCGCTCAAGGCGGGGCTGCCGGGGCTGGGCCAGCTCGCCCTGATGGCGGGCGGGGGCATCCTGGTCGCCGGAGCCCTCACGCCCCGGTTGGTCCGCGGGCTGGGTCGCCGTCGAGCCGTCGTCGCCGCACTGGTGACGGCCGCCGCCGCGCAGGCCGGGCTGGGGCTGCCGATGGTGCTGCCGACGGTGCTGGTCGCCGCGTTCCTGATCACCGCCGCCGGCCAGGTCGTGAAGCTGTGCCTGGACTCCTCGATCCAGCACGACGTGCGCGACGAGGCGCGCGGACGCGTCTTCTCCTTGCTGGATACGCTGTTCAACGTGGTTCAGGTGATCGCGGTCTCATTGGCCGCCACGATCGTGCCGCTGGACGGCCGCTCGGTGGCGTTGCTGCTGCTGGCCACCGCGTTGTACCTGCTCGGCGCCGCCGGCTACCTGACGATCAGCCACCGCGCACGTCCCGTATGACGGAATTCGGCCGAGCGGGCCGTCCACGCGCGAGCGGGCAACTAGAGTGTCGGCCGTGAGCACCCCGGGGGACGACCGCGCGCAGAAGGAAGCCCGCAACGCGGCGATGCGCGAGACCGTCGACCAGCTGATGGACAAGTTCAACCGGCAGACGGCACAGCTGCGGGAAGCCCAGCAGGCCGCGTCCGAGCTGTCCGCCGAGCTGTCCTCGCCGGACGGTCTGGTCAAGGTCACGGTCGACGCCCAGGGCACGCTGACCGATCTCACGCTCGCGCAGACCACGTTCGAGCGGACCCGCCCGGAGGCGCTGGCGCGCACGATCAAGGACCTGATCCGGCAGGGGACACTGCAGGTCAAGCAGCAGCAGGCCGAGCTGTTCCGCCCGCTCACCGCCGGCATGCCGGACCTGTCCGAGATCGTCGAGGGCGCGCCGTCGCTGGCCGGGCTGATGCCGGACATCCCGGACTTCACCGAGCCCGAACCGGAGCCGGCACCCGCGCCTGACCCCGAGTCGCAGACCATCATGCGCAGGGACAACCCGGTTCCTCCGCCCGCACCGAAACCGGCACCGCGTCGCCCGCGTCCGAAGGATGACGACGACGAGATGCCGGACAGTTGGATGACGCGGGGTGACCGATGACCGGACCGGGTGCCGGCCATGAGATGGATCCGGACACGGTCCGGAGTGGTGCGGCGAAGTACGGTCCGCTGGCCGACGATCTGACGGACGCGGGCAAGAAGCTCGAGTCGGCCCTCGAGGCGATCGGCGCGTGCTGGGGTGACGACGAGGGCGGCAAGGCGTTCGCCAAGGACTACGAGCCCGCGGCCGAGAACTGCGTCGACGCGTTCGGTGACCTGGCCAAGGCACTGCGCGGCGTGGCGAAGAACGTGAAGGCCGCCGCGGATGCCGTCGACGGCACGCACGAGGACGCCGCCGACGCCATCAAGAAGACGGGGCAGGTCTAGCCATGGGGATGGAGTTCCCCGAGGACGTCAAGTGGCTCCTGCCCATCGTCGTCGGCGAGCACTGGCCCGAGGGCGACGAGGACAAGCTGCGCGAACTGCGAGACGCGTGGCAGGCCGCGGCCGAGGCGCTCGAACCCATCGTGGAAGCGGCCAACGACGCCAGCGGTGAGGTGCTGAGCACCTGGACCGGTCAGTCCGCGATCCAGTTCCAGACGATGTGGGACAAGTTCGTCACGGGCGACGAGGCCTACTTCACCAACCTGCTCAACGCCTGCAACGCGCTGGCGAAGTCGGCGGACTCCACGGCGCTCGACGTCGAGTACACGAAGTACATGATCATCGCGTCGTTGATCATCCTGGCGATCCAGATCGCGGCGATGATCGCGGCCGCGGCCTTCACCTTCGGCGGGTCGACGGCGGGCATCGTGCCCGCGCAGATGGCCACCCGGATGACCGTGCAGATGGTCTTCAAGCAGCTCGTGCAGAAGCTGCTCCAAGAGGGCTTCCGCAAGGTCGCGATGCAGCTGCTGAAGCGGCTCGGCAAAGAAGTCCTGATCAACGTCGCGATGAACCTCGCGCTGGACGTCGGGATCCAGGGGCTGCAGGTCGCGAAGGGTGACCGGCAGATCGGGGACTGGGACTTCACCAAGACCGGTGGCGCGCTCGCCAGTGGTGTCGCGGGCGGTGTGGCCGGCGCGGCGGGGCACGCGATCCCGAAGGGCGCGACGAAGGGCCTGCAGGACAGCGTCGCGGGGCAGGTCGTGGACCGCGCGGCACGGGAAGCCGCGCGCGGGGCGGTCGAGGGCGTCGCGACGACGGTCGGGCAAGCCGCGCTGACCGGCGACCTGGGCCACCTGAAGATGCAGGACCTGGCGATGGGCGCGTCCGCGGGTGCCGTGGACCGCGGGACGGGCGGCGCCAAGGACCAGATCAACACGATCAAGGACTTCAACGCCGACATCGCGGCGGGCAACATCAAGGTCGACAGTCCGCCGGTGGACACCGGGGGCCTGGCGGAGTCCGGCGGGTCGTCGTCGTCGGAGTCCGGCGGTTCGTCGTCGGAGTCGGGGTCGTCGCGGTCGGACTCGGCTGGGTCGTCGGACCCGAGCCCGTCGCGATCCGAGTCCGGTGGATCCTCGTCCGATTCCGCACTGGCGCGTTCGGAATCGAGCGGTTCCGCCGACCCTGGACCGTCCCGTTCGGACTCGGCTGGTTCGTCGTCCGATCCCAGCCCATCGCGTTCGGAGTCGAGTGGCTCGTCCGATCCCAGCCCGTCCCGCTCCGAATCCAGTGTCCCGCCGCCCGAGCGCGTGTCGCACACCGACAGCGCCCCGGCAGCCCACGCGGCAGGCAACGACGGCCCGAGCAGTCACGCCACCTCGACCGAGGCCCCGCGATCGGCCACTCCGGACAGTGCGCCCGCACACCACACGCAGGCCCCGGCGGCGCCGACGGGAACCCACGACACCGACGGTTCCACGACTGGTGGCAGGGACCGCGTCCTCGCCGGCGCAGGCGCAGGCGAGGCACCGGTCCCGCCGGGTGCCGCGCCGGGAGGACCTGTCCCGCCGGGCGGTCACCACGGCGGCCCGACGACGCGACCCGACGGTGTGCAAGCAGCCGGGTACGCCGACGGGTTCGGACCCGCCGGCGGCGCGCCGGCACCGCTCTACGGGGACCGCGGTGCGCAGCAGGCGCCGCAGCAGCAGCCCCAGATGCCTCCTCCCGCGCCGCCGATGCAAGGCGCACCCCCGCCGATGCAGGGCTACGGCGGTGGTGGGCAGCAGCAGTACGCGCCGCAGCGCGGTCAGCAGGGCGGATTCCAGGGCCCTCCGCAGGGACAGCCGCCGCGCGGGCCGATGCCGCCGCAGAACGGGCCACAGGGCGGGATGCCGCCGCAGAACGTCCGGCAGGGCCCGCAGGGGCCGGTGCAGGGAGGGCCGCCGCAAGCCGGGCCGCAGGGACAGCCGCTGCGCGGTCCGGTGCCGCAGAACGGGCCGCAAGGTCCGTTGTGGGGCGGTCAGCAGGGACCGGTGCAGGGTGGGCCGCCGCCGCAGGTCCAAAGCGGTCCGTACGGAGGTCCACAGGGGCCCGCGCAGCGCCCGCCGATGCCGCCGCAGCGGGGTGGTTACGGTGGCGCGCCGCCGCAGCCGCCTCAGCCGTACGGCGGCCAACCACAACAGGGCGGCTACGGCCCCCAACCGCCCCAGCCCTACGGTGGCCAGCCGCAGGCGCGTCCGTTCCAGGGTGCGCCGGAGCAGCCGCGTCAGCCGCAGTCCTACGGGCCTCCGCCGCAGGAGCCGCCGGTGGGCGGCCGCCCCGCGGCGCCCGCCGACCCACGCTGGACACTGGCCAACCCGCCGGAACAGGCCGGCCCGCCGCGGACGGCTGAGCAGAGCCCGGTGGACACGACGGCGCCGCGTGCCGCGGAACCGCCGTCCCCGGCGCGCGAACAGACCCCCGCGGACCGCACCTCGACCGAGGAAACGCCGCGGCCCACCGAGGACGCTCCGACACCGCCCCGCGAGGAATCCCCCGCGGAGACCCCGCAGCGCACCGACGACACCGCAACCCCGGTCCGCGACGAAGCACCCGCGGAAACCCCGCAACGCGCCGAGGACTCTGCGGCGCCCGTTCGCGACCAAACCCCCGCGGACCGTGCTCCGGCCGACGACACGACCACCCGGGACGACACACCTGCGGACCGCACCGCGACGGAAGAACCCCCGCAGCGCACCGACGACACCGCAACCCCGGTCCGCGACGAGACACCCGCCGACCGCACACCGGTCGACGAATCGCCGCAGCGCACCGACAATGCGTCGCCGCAGCACGAGCGGCCCGTGGTCGACGAGCCGTACATCGCCGACCCCGACTTCCGCACCCACGACCGCGCCGACTTCGACGCGCTCGGCGAAGCCCAGATCAACAGCGGCATCGTCGACGAGCGCACCGGCAAGCTCACGCACGAGCACGAGTTCCTGGAAGCGCTGCAGATGCGCGACCTGGACCCGGCGCTGCGGCACATGACCGACAACGGCGCGTACGCGGTGCACAGCTACACCTCCAGCGAGGTGTTCGACGTCATCAACGGGGCACTGCGCACCGGCCAGGACCTCGACGCGATCATGCCGAAGGTCAGGGCACTCGTTTCCGGCCTGAACGAAATGCCGCCCTACCAGGGCGAAACGGTGCGCCGGGTCAACGAGTCCGGTGAGGCCGCGGCGCTCATCGCGAGCCGGTACTCGGTCGGCCAGGTCATGGTCGAATCCCAGTTCCTCAGTTCGAGCCGCGCCGATCTCGATGGTCCCAAGTGGCCCGGCCAGGTCGAGATGATCATCGAGGGCAAGACCGGGCGCTACATCGAGGGACTCGCCTCCAACAAGGCTGAGCACGAGGTTCTGTACAAGCCCGGCACGCAGCTCGTCGTCAAGGAGAAGTTCGAGGTCGACGCTCCCGGCGGGGGCAAGAAGCACGTGATCCGCCTGGAGGAGATCACGCCGGACGACCCGCGGTTCCTGCCGCCGGACGCCGCGAAGCAGCAGATGGACGCCAACCGCGAGCTGGCGGACCAGCAGGCCGCGGAGATCCAGGTCGCGGCCAAGCGCGAGATGTACCGGATGTTCAACGGTTCCGACGAGGGCATGCCGGACTTCACGGCCGAGCCGAGGTCCACAGCGCCGGAACCGCCGAAGATCGGCGAACCCGCGGACGGCTGGGGCGGCATCCACCGGCCGTCGGACGTCGTCGGCGAGCCCGCGATCCACGCGCGCAGCACGGATCCCGTCGATCCGCGCGCCCAGTCCACGGGGCCCGATCCGCTCACCCGCAACGCCCACCAGGAGGTGCGGTTCCTCCGCGAGCACCTCCCGGAGATCGCGGATGTCAACACCCGTGGCTACTACGCGGACGGGATGCCCGAGGCGTATCGGAGCAACTCGGCGGAGTCGGTGCTGGCGTTCGAACAGCGGATGCAGGGCCTGGATGCGCAGGCCGACGCCGCCCGGCTCGACAATCCGCGTGGCCGCGAATTCCTCGCCGGCGCGCTCGGTGGCGAGTTCCGCCAGCTGCCGGACTACGACGGCGCGGTGCGCGAGATGGGCGGGCAACCGGTCGGTTCACGCGCGGTGCTGTCGGTGGACACCCCTGACGGCCAGCGCGCGTTCAGCGTCGTCACCACCGAACACGGCGTGGCGCTGGTCGACCCGATGACGAACCGGCTCGCCGACCTGCCGCCGAACCCGACCGGCGTGCACCTGATGCAGACCCACGTCGGCGACGGCACCCCGCTGTCCAGCAAGAGCGAACCCGCGGCCCCCAAGAGCGAGCCCGCGCACGTCGACACACCGCGCACCAACCGGATCGCGGAGCTGCTCAACACCGGCCCCGAACGCGCCGAACCGGTACACACGCGGCCGGACAGCGACCACATCCGGTCCCGGCTCGACGGTACGGACACGCCGTCGGCGCCGGGCGCGTGGTGGAACCCGTTCCGCCGCTCCTCGGACGACATGCCCGCGGCGCACCAGCAACCACCGCACCCGCAGCAGAACGGTCCGCAGCACGTTCAGCAGCAGGGTGCACCGGTGCACCAGCAGCCTGGGCCGTACCACCAGCAGCAGCCGCACCCGTACCAGCAGGGCGGGCCGTACCACCAGCAGCAACAACCCAACCCGTACCAACAGGGTGCGCCGGTTCATCAGCAGCCTGGCCCCGCGCCGGTGCACCAGCAGCCCAACCCGTACCAGCAGGGCGCGCCGCACCAGCAGCAACCCAACCCGTACCAACAGGGTGCGCCGGTTCATCACCAGCCGAACCCCTACCAACAGGGCGGGGCGGTCCACCAGCAGCCGCATTACGGTCCGGTGCAGCAGAACGTTCCGCTGCTGCAGAACCAGCCCGCTCCCTGGTCGAACCTCGCCAGTTCGACCCCGCTGAACCAACTTCCCGCGATTCACGCGGGCACGGCTGGGCCGCACGTCAACGCCTACGTCGCCGCACGGCACCCGGAGCTGCCGAACGTCAACCCGAACCGCAACCTGCCGAACGCCACGGACCTGGGCTACTGGCACAACTGCTCGCGTTGTGTCGTGGCGTACGCGCAGCGATTGATCGGGATGGACGCCGAGGCCGACCCGGTCCGCCAGGAGGAACTAGCCGGCACCTACCAGTCCCGCATGGATTGGCTGCAGGACCAGCTTGGCGCCAAGTGGATCCACGGCATCGGTTCCTACGACCACTTGATCCACCACGTGTCGACGAAGCCACACGGTTCACACTCCGTGGTCTACGTGGAGTTCAACACGCCCGAAGGACTTGCGGGGCACGTCGCGCTGGCCACGAACACGCCCGAGGGCGTGGTGTTCGTCGACCCGCAAAACGGCGGGCTGATGGCCCTGCCCGAGCAACCCACACAGCTCAAGTTGCTCCCGTTCGGTTCGCTCGCAACGAGCAACGGCCTCGCGGCGGACCCGCAGAACATGCTCCGGAACCCGCAGAACCCGGTGGCGAACACCCCACCCCAGCCGACGTTGCTGACGCCGAACAACCCGAACCCGCCGGTGCAGCAGCAGAACCTGTGGACCCCCAACACGGAGCCGGACATCACCGCGCCGCGCCCTGTGCAGCAGGGCCAGTTCGGGCCTGCGCCGCACGTGTCAAACCCGCCAGTGCAGCAAATCCCGCAGGTCCAGCAACCCGCGCCACCGGTCCAGCCGCCCGCGCCGCAGCCGCCGGTGCAGCAGGGCCAGCACGCGCCCGCACCGCACGTGTCAAACCCGCCGGTACAGCAAATCCCGCAGGTCCAGCAACCCGCGCCACCGGTCCAGCCGCCCGCGCCGCAGCCGCCGGTGCAGCAGGGCCAGCACGCGCCCGCACCGCACGTGTCAAACCCGCCAGTGCAGCAAATCCCGCAGGTCCAGCAACCCGCGCCACCGGTCCAGCCGCCTGCGCCGGTTCAGGATCCGCCGCCCGACATCACCGCGCCACGCCCTGTGCAGCAGGGTCAGCACCCGCCCGTGCAACAGCCGCCGCCGGTGCAGCCGCCGCCTGCGCCGCAGCCGCCTCCGCCCGTGCAGCAGAACCCGTGGACACCCAACACCCAGGCTCAGCAACCGCCCCCGCCGCCGGTGCAGCCACCGCCGCCACCGGTGCAGCCGCCGCCTGCGCCGCAGCCGCCTCCGCCCGTGCAGCAGCCGCCGCAGGTGCAGCGGTTCCCGGAGGTCCAGCAGCCGCCGGTGCCGGTTCAGGATCCGCCGCCGCTGGTGTCGGACACCCCGCAACCGCCGCAGCACACGCAGCCGGACGTCACGGCGCCGGTCGACCCGCGGACGGCCTACGCGCAGCCACCGGCACCGCCGGGCCGGGCTGCCGACGATGTACCGGATCCCGAACATCCGGAACCGGCCCGGCGCGGCGACGCCCCGGACCGGGCATCGGACGAGGCGGGCCACGCCGGTACCGACGCGACCCCTTCCCGGGACGGCGAGCAGACGGAGCCGCGTCACAGCGAGGCCGAGGCAGCTCCCGAACGGCGCAGCGAGGCCGCAACAGGCCCCGAACGACACCACGACCAGGCCGGAGCAGCTCCCGAGCCGCACCGCGATGAGAGCGACACCACCTCCGAGCCGCGCCACAACGGGGCCGAAGCAGCTCCCGAGCCGCGCCGCCACGACGAGGCCGCTCCCGACGAACCTCGCGCCGACCACCTGCCTCCGGGCGAGGACACCGTCGTCGTCGACGGGCAGACCATGCGTGTCGAGGACGCGTTCCAGCGGCTGCTCGACGAGCACCCCGAGCTGCGCGACGTCGTCGCGGACAACCCCAGCTTCCGGCGCATGCTCTTGACCAACCTCGGCCTGCTGGTCAACCTGATCACGTACCCGGACGCGATCCCGGTCGTCGAGGATGCGTGGGACGAGCAGCTGCCGCCGGCGGCCACCCCGGGCCTCCTCACCGGGGACCCCGCCACGCTGCCGCCGGACACCGACCAGCCGCAGTACCCGCGACCGACCGGCGCCACCGGGCCGGGCGCCACCCCCTCGGCCGGCATCGGTGACCTCGCCCAGCCGGGCTTCGCCCCATCGCGGGCCGCGGACCCGGCCTACACCGACGCCTACCTCCGCGACCAGCTCGACAAGGCCGCCGCCGCCCAGCGGGAACTCGACTCGACGCTCGGCGACATCGCCGCCGCCGTCGGTGGCACCCCCATCGCATCCGCCGCGCCCAGCTGGGACGCCGCCCGGCAGCAGCTCGCCGGTTTCGACGGGGACGCGTCCCGCCTGACCGGGCTCGCCTCGGCGGGGATGCAGGTCCCCGGGGCAGACGCCGCGCGCCGCGCCGCGGACCAGCTGGCCGCGACACCCGGCATGGAGGTCCTCGCCAGCGACGACCGTCTCGACCAGGGCGGTGGGCTGAACATGCAGGTCCGCACACCGAACGGCCAAGTCGGCGACGTCGCGATGATGCCGCCGATGCCGGGCGTGCCGGGGACGGGTGCGGCCGGCTCGGGCGGCACGCGCTCGGGCAGGCACCGCAAGGTCGAGGGCCCCCAGGCGCCGCTGGTGGAGGACGTCCAGGACGTGCCGACCCCGCGGTACTTCAAGTGCTTCAACAAGACCTACAAGGTCGACCGGGACGGCGACGGCAACCTCACCGGCTACCTGCTCAACGTGCGAACCGGCGAGTTCGAGGACAACCCGGCCCACCTGGAGAAGGTCCTCGGCGGGGAGCTGCCCTCGAACTTCCGCGAGCTGAGCGAGGCGGAGTTCATCGCTGAGACCGAACGGGAGCGGTCGTTCTACCTCCGCGGCGAAGGCCCGCTGTTCGCGCTTTACGAGACGATCGACGGGATGCGCAAGCAGGCGAAGGCCGAGGGCAGGGCGCTCACCCAGCAGGAGGAGTCGTTCATCGCGTCCCTGCAGCGGCGCACCTTCGCGATGTGGGAGACCGAACTGTCCCGCCGCGCATCCGGTCAGCCCGCCGGTTTCCGGTGCACCTCCATCCTCCCGTGAGCTGGTTACCGTGAGCGGCACGACGGAGATGCGCAGGGAGGGAACGGCAGGCATGGAGCCGCACCGTCCGCTGCTCGTGCGCATCGGCACCCTCGCCAGGGCTGACGCGCCCGCGGGCTGGGAGCGCATCGAGGTGCACTTCCGCCAGGTCGGCCCGCACGCCGAGCTGGAACCGGTCGTGTTCGCCGCCGGCCGCGGGCGCGGCTACCCCGGGTCGCCGGAACTGGCGGTCGCGTTCGCGGAGCTGCGCGCCGCGATGTACTCCCCGGGTTCGGGCACCTGGCTGGAAGCCAGGTTCACACTGCACCCGTCCGGGGAGTTCGACCTCGACGCGGGCAGCGGGCCGCCCTCCTGGCGCACACCGCCGGAAGACCTGGCAGACGCACTGGACGCGGAGCGGAAAGCGTTTCCGCGCGATCCCGAGCACCTGCCCGAGTGGTGGCGCCGCGTGGCCGGACTGCCGCTGGCGATCGAGTTCCGGCACGCCCGTGTCATCGACTCCTACGACGGTGACGCCCGGACGACCGGACGTCCGCCGGTGCCCGACGAGGAGCTGCCCGCCCTGTTGCGGTACCTGGAAAGCCAGCCCGCGATCCTGGTCGGCAGCGGTTTCGGACCGGACATCTTCAGCGCGGGCCACGAGTCCGATGTCCCGGAGAGCTACCACACGGACGGCACTTGGATCTGGCACGCGTCGGTGCCGCACTACCTGCGCAAGTACGCCACTCCACCGGAACCGGACTTCCTCGCACACATCCGCGAGCAGGGTTTCCAACCGCCGTACGTCGACAAGTTGACCCGGCGAACGGCGGCGGCGGACCTGCTCGGCAGGCCCCGCCCCAAGGCCGATCCTGGCGACACCGCGCCGACGATCGGGGACATCGCCGCCGAGCTCGAAACCTCCGCCGAACCGGCGCTGGAAGACGCGGCGATCCTCGTCGTGCTCGCCCAGCGCCTCGCCGAGCACGGTGTCTGGCCCGACGCCTACCGGATCGCCTCGCGCGCCGACGGGGCCTGGTGCCTCAACCCCACCGCCAAGGGCTGGGAAGTCGCGCTCCACACGGACGGCACCGGGGTGTTGCCGCAGTACTTCGAACACGCTCGGGACGCCGCCCAGCACCTGCTCGGTGCGTTGCTGCTGCACCCGGCCCGCATCACCGGCGGCGCGGAAACACCGTTGGAAACCGCCGCCGAACTCGCCGACTGGCCGATCCAGCCCACCGAGGGCGAGCCACCGCTGACCCTGCTGCGCAACAAACGGCTGGTCCGCCTGCCCGCGGGCACGGTGGTCCTGCGTTTCGGCGGCGGGTGGGGCAACGTGGTCCACCACGACGAAACCCGCTTCCCGGCCACGTCCCTCCCGATCGAACGGGAACGCGAGCAACGGCGCTACCGTCTCCGACGGACGCTCGCGGTGGTGCTCGGGGTCGCGATCCCGTGGGCGAACCTGCCCGGCGGTGGCGTCACCTACGTTCTGCCGAAAGCGCTGGACGAGCACGTGGCCGACGGAAGCCTGGAAAGGATCGAGTAGTGGAATCGGCAGAAGCCGTCGCCAAGGTCGAAGAGTGGCTGCGTGAGGTCCACGGGCCGGACTCGGACCTGCGGGTCGACCGCGAGCACGTGTTCCGGCGGCCGGACGGCTGGTTCGTCCCCTACAACGCGGCTGCGTTCCTCGACGGGAGCGACCCCGGCGCGCAAGTGGTCCCGCCGCCCGCGCTCGTCGTCCAGGATCCGGGCGGCGAGCTCAGGGCCACCGCACCGGTTCCCGGCGGCCTCACCATTCCCGCGCAGCACCCGGACCGCGACCACTGGGCCGAGGAGGTCGACCCGGAGTACGCCAACGCGGGTTTCGGGCGCCTCGGAGTGCCTCTCGCGGCGATCATGAGCTGGCGGCGGTACACGCCGGACGGCACCGACACCGGCGAAACGCGGCCCAACCCTGAATACCGGACCGGGCCCGCGCGCCGCGGCTACCCGCTCCCCGTCACCCCCCTCGACAGTTTGCTCGAGTTCCGCACCATCGGATGGCTGGACCAGCGGAAGTTCGTCATCGGGCTGCTGGAGGAGAGCTTCCTCGTGCCGCTGACCGACGGGACGGTCCAGCACCAGTGGGTGCGCGACGGCCGCCGTGTCGTGGAGATCTGGACGTCGACCCGCTTCGTCCCGCCGGGCTGCCGCGAGTGGTTGTGGCTCGACCCGGTCACGTTTCTCGATTACGTGCCGGAGGCCGACCTGATCATCCACGGGCCGTGGCAGTTGCCGGTGGAGGTGACGACCGAGGAGGTCCGGGCGGCCCACGCCGAGTTCCCCCGCTTCAACGACAAGATCGACGTCGCCGGCCACTTCCCCGAGGCCATGCCCGACATGACGCGGTGGGCAGCGGACAACGCCGCCCGCATCGGGCTGCCGGAACCCGTGCCTCCGCCGTTCGACGCCGCGGACAGCGCACGGGCGCACGGGTTCGAACTCACGACGGAGGAGTGCTACCGCGTCGTCACCGCGCGGTCGTGGGTGCGCCGCATGGCGATGGCACTGCCGCCCCGTCCGCCGCAGGACCCGCCCGCGTTCGGACTCGTGCGCGGTTACGACGACGACGGCAACCCCGCGTGGCGGGTGGATTCGCTGGGCAAGTTCGCCGACACCGGGCAGGACACCAACTTCAGCTGGCAGCGGATCCTCGGCGCCTACGTCGGGTTCGCACTCGGCGAAGCGCTGGCCAACACCACCGACCAGCACAACCCGGGTCCCGTGGGCCCGCTGACGCAGCGCCTGCTGTTCCTCACCGAGGCCGTCCTGCGCGGCGGCGTCGCGGCGGTACCCGAGGCGACTCCGCGGTGGCTGCACACCCAGGGCCAGACCGTGCCGGACATCCAGGGCTGGTTGCCGACCCTCGCGGAGCTGCACTCGGTGCGCAACCCCGACCCGGCGGACCTCCGGTCGGGACCGGCGGTGCTGCTCGGTGCCCTGCCGGGCGTGCTCACCCTCGGCGCTCGCGGCGAGGTGCCCTTCGGCGCGTCCGAGGAGGCCGTTCGCGCGTTCAGCGCGCTACCGGACTCCACTGAAGACGATCTGACGTACGCCGCGTTCCTCGGCCTGCTGCTGGAACGCTCGCTGGACCGCCAGTTCTGCCCCGCACTGTGGGTGTCGGCGATCCCCGCGTTGGCCGACCGCGAAGGGCCGCAGTGGGACGCGGTGCGCGACCTCGCGAGCCGGTCCCTCATCGCAGTCCCGGAGCAGGGGATGTTCAGCGTGGTCGAACCGGACAGCATCGGTGACGGGCACGACACGGCTTCCGTGCTGGGACGCGCGCTGGCCGCGGTGTCCGGGTTCGAGAACAACCCCGAGGTGGCGCTGCTGCGCGCGATCAACCACTCCGGTCGCAGTGCGCTGACCGGGGCGATCGCCGGTGCCCTGGTCGGCGCCCGCAACGGTGTTCCCGACCTGCCGCAGAAGTGGGTCCACCAGGTCGAGCTGCGTCCGCTGATCGAACGGGTCGTCACGGACGTGACCCGCAAGTTCGAAGGAATTCCGCAGGAGGCGAAACAGCGATGGCTTCGGCGTTATCCGGCGGTGCGGCCGTGACGGAGCAGCGGTTCACCGATTGGAAAGCCATCCTGGACCCCGAGTTCCGACGCGGTGAGTTCCCCGGGCTCGAGACACCCCGCGCGGCCGTCGTGCGCTGGATCGAGGTCGACGAACGTGAACAACCCACCGGGAACGTGCAGGAGAACCCGGAGCACAGGCCGGGCCCGCTGTGGAAGGGGCTGACGAACGTCACCACTCCCGCCACCAAGGCGGCGGCGATGCGCGTCGTCGGGTGGATCGACGTGGCGACGATGCGGCGGCTGCTCCTCGACTGCGAAGTCCTCGTCCCCCTGCGGGACAACGGTGAGCTCGAGCTGCGGCGATCCGACGGGCGGGACTTCATCCCCGTCCACACCACCACCGTGCCACCCGGCGTTCGCCGATGGCGCCGGATCCGCGTGCGCGACCTGCTCGGCGAGCAGACCCTCATCCGGCTGGACGCGGGCTGGACGATGGCGGAGTTCGTCGACTTCTCCGCCGAGGTCGCGGGCCTCGAACGCGACCCGGACCGCTACGTCGACGAGCAGGCGCCCGAGGTCTCGCCCCGGATCACCGAACTCGCCGCACAGCTGGACCAGGAGTACCGGCTGGAGACCGGTCTCGTGGCGACGCGGCTGAGGGCCGTCGCCGACTGGTCGCGCGCCAACGGTTTCGCGTTGACCGCCGAGGAGTGCGAGCGCTACGCCCGCGGGTACGCCCGCTGGGTCCGCAACCTGCGACTCAACGCCGCGGGTGAACCGGTGGAGTGGCCCGACGACCTGTTCGCGAACGGCCTGATCACGCACTACGACGACGGTGGTGCACCGGCACCGGTCCCGTGGACGCTGGGCAAGTTCGAACACGCGAACACCGGTTCCGGCCGGTTCGCATGGCACCGCGTCCTCGGCGCCTACGTCGGGTTCGCGGTCGGTGAGTGCCTCGCCCTGGGCAACGGGGACACCCTGGGACCAGCGGCCCAGCAGCTGTTGCGGCACTCCGAAACGGTCATGCGCGGGTTGCCGTTCATGAACGTCGACGGCGTGGTGCCCGCCGGCTTCCCGCCGCCGCCGAACCCGGGCAGCTGGCTGTCCACCGCGCTCGGCGAGGGCCCCGGACTGCCGCCGAACCCGCTCGCCGCGGCACTGCCCGTCACGATGGTCGCCGGGTTCGAGCTGGAGAGCGTCGGGCTGCCGCTGCAGCTGGAGATCGCCAGGGCGCTGACGGACGCCGAGGGGGAGGTCGTCACGGCGGTGGACCTTCTCGTGCGGATGTTCACGCCGCTGCTGGCCACGGGTGAGTTCCCGGAACCGATCCACATCCACCTGGAACGGCTGCGCTCGTCGCGGCACTCGCCCGCCAACGAGATCGCCGCGATCGTCCTCGCGATGCGCGAGGGCCGCGACATCCCGGACGCGGAGCAGATCGAAACGCTCGGCGATCCCTCCGACCCGGTGGCGGTGGCCGCCCGCGCGATCTTCGCCGCCGCGAAACGACACTACGACCCGTGGACGGCGCTCCAGACGGCGTGCCGGCAGTCGGCGGATCCGCCGCTGACCGCAGCGCTGACCGGCGCGGTGATCGGCGCCCGGCTCGGCGTGCCCGGGTTTCCCGCCGAACTGGTGACGACCCTGCGACCGCTCGGCGTGGTCGACAACGTCGCCTCCGACATCTACCGGTACTTCAACTTGCACGGCGTCGCGAAAAGCCCGTCGCTGCAGGAACGCTGGGCGCAGCGCTACCCGCGGGACTGACCGTCACCCGGTGCCGGAAGGGGTGACCCCCGATACATTGGACGCGCAGTTCGACGAGCAGGGGGTCCTCGTGCGGTACCGGGTCGAGTTGGCGGAACGGCCGGACGGTCTGTACGCCGTCTGGCAGGGGCGCATCTACGGT
>Ga0164243_10008590_pt1 | contig 15032 bp, 14 predicted proteins | sample OricompcompostOP_FD_108781 | JGI IMG/M metagenome (GOLD analysis project Ga0164243, IMG submission 108781) | Organic Plus compost microbial communities from Emeryville, California, USA - Original compost - Organic plus compost (OP) | ecosystem: Engineered > Solid waste > Mixed feedstock >... | reverse complement strand
GCCGCGAACGAGGATGGGAGCTCTACGATCTCACGAAAGATTTCTCGCAAGCTACGGACGTTGCCGACAAGCATCCGGAAAAAACCAAGGAGCTCGCCCAGATTTGGGAGCGAGAAGCTGAGCGTAACAACGTATTCCCGCTAGAACACCGTTTCGGCGCCGCGCGCGCGATGATGCTCGGGAAGCAACGCAACGCTTTCGAGTTCTGGGGCGCCGACACGAGTATTCCGGCCATGAGCGTACCGAGCTTCGCCGGCAAATCCGTCACGGTCAAAGCCGAGGTGAAGCTAAGCAAGCCTGATGCGTCGGGCGTCGTCCTTGCCGTCGGCAGCCACTTCGCAGGATTCAGCCTATATCTCGACCAGGGCAAACCCACCTTCGTTTATGCGCGGTCCACCCACCCGGACCACATCTTCCGCATCGCGGCGTCACAGCCGGTCGGGGCGGCGAGTTCCACGCTCGAGGTGCGGTTTGAGCCTCAGGGGCGCGGCACGGGCGGATGGGTCACCATCGCAAGCGATGGCAGGGAGCTTGCCAGCGGAGCCATCGCAGAGACCTTTGTGCGGCCGTCAGGCTTGACCGAAACTCTGGATGTCGGCCGTGACCTTGGGGTGACGGTCACGGACTATCCGACGCATCGGGGACGGCTTGAAGGCGAGGTGCCGTACCTGCGGATCGACTTTGCGAAGCCGGGCGGCGAGCGAGGCGGGGGTGAACTCAGCGGGCTATCCCGTGGATCGTCGGGGCCGCATGACGCGCGGGCCAGCCATGCGGCGTCCGCGCATTAAGCGCGCGGACCCTTGAGGTCGAGACCATGTCGCGCTTGCCGCTGCTTCCGAGCTGCTCCCACCGCGCCTTGAACCGGGGCGATGCAAGGACCGCCTCAACAACCGGCTGGAGGTCGGCGGCGCCGCCGCCCGTGATGTGGCACATCGGAAGTCGGTCTGACACAACGAGGACGTAACCCGCGGTCGGCGTGGAATTGATCCGCCAGAAGTGGTTGGCTTTACGAAGCGGCTTCGGCGGAAGGTTCACCTCGTCGACTCTCTTAACCAGAGCTATTTGTTCATTGAGCCCGACGACCTTGAGAAATGGGTCGAGACCCTCAGCCCAACTCGCCGGATTGAGGATCCATTCCTCACACCCCCGAAGCGCACCATCGAAACCCCTCTCAAGCTCGGATTGAGCCTGAGCAGGTGCGGCGATGCTGAGGGTCGCTGCAACAAGTAGCACGTGGCGCATGAACCGAGCTTAGCTGTCCGGCGCTCGGCAAACCACCGTTCTGCGAAGTGAAGGTCAGCTGCCTCGCGAAGGTCGGCTTGCTGGGAGCCGTCGCTCAGCGTTCTCGCCAGACCGACCGGCGGTTCCGCGTTCTCGAACCCCTCACGCCACCGCATGCCGACGTATGAAGGCCGCGGCTTCGTCCAGCGCGCGGCGGCCCTCGGGCATCGGCGCGCAGGGCCAGACATGCATCATCTCCGGGCAGTGATGGTGGACGATCTGCGGGTCGGCGGCGGCCAGGCGCAACGCGTCGGAGTCCAGGACGTCGCGCGTGCCGCTGAAGACGATGGTCGGCGGCAGGCCGGTCACGTCGCCGAACAGCGGGCTCACCCGCGGGTCGGTCGTCGGCAGGTCCTTGGCCCACATCCGCCCCGCGGCTCTGAGGAAGTCGATCGTGAGCACCGGATCACGGCGCTCCAGGGCGGGCTGGTCTTCGCCGGTCACGCTGAGGTCGAGCCAGGGCGAGAACAGCGCCAGGGCCGCCGGCGGCGCTTTTCCGCCGTCGCGCAGGCGCTGGGCGAGCGACAGCGCCAAACCGCCCCCCGCCGAGTCGCCGACGACGACCACCCTTGCGGGTCCGACCTCGGCGGCGACGTCATCGAAAGCGCGCTCGACCGCCGCCAAGCCGTCTTCCCATCCGCTTTCCGGGGCCAGGGGATAGACGGGGGCCATCACCTCGGCCGGGATGCGCTGGACGAGACCGTCGACCAGGTTCCACTGGATGGCCTTGAGGTCCATCACATAGGCCCCGCCGTGCAGGTACAGCAGGCGCAAGGGCAGGACCGAGCCGCTTGCGGGCCTCGCGCGGAAGGCGCGCAGTCCGGCGCACTGGACCTCGTCCACCTTCAGCCGCCTGAGGACCTTGCGCGACGGCATGGCCGGCCCCTGCCTGCGATCCTCCGCGATCGCCGCCTCCAAGGCGCCCGGTCCGCTCCGATCAGGGGCCATCAGTCGGGCGAGGTGAGCGATGATCCTGCCCTGAAGGCTGATCTTCGGTCGCCTGCGGCGCTCGGCTGGAACGCCCGGGTCATGAGCCATGCAGGTTCTCTCCTCCCGCTCAGCTAACTTCGGCGGAATCCATGAGCCGTCGCCCGGCTCAGGCGACGGCGGGCCGACCGGGCCCTGCGCAAGCTGTCGGCCAAGACTCACTCCGGATCAATGTGGGCGTTAAAGTCGGCCGGGGCGCCGCCCTGAGGGCGAGCGGCCAGCCTCACGGTCAGGAGGGATCCGTGGCGAAGCATCGAATCTATTCCGTCAGCGTCGCGAGCGTCTATCCGCACTACGTCGCCAAGGCGGAGAAGAAGGGGCGCAGCAAGGCCGAAGTCGACGAGATCATCGGTTGGCTGACGGGATACAGCCCGGAGGCGCTCGACGCTCAGTTGAGCGGGAGCGTCAATTTCGAAGATTTCTTCGCGCAGGCCCCGCGGATGAACCCGTCGCGCGCCCAGATCACCGGGACGATCTGCGGCGTCCGGGTGGAGGAGATCGAAGAGCCGACGATGCGGGAGATCCGCTACCTGGACAAACTGGTCGACGAGCTCGCCAAGGGCAGGCCGATGGAGAAGATACTGCGGAGCTAGGCGCGGTGCTCAGCGCGGCCGCACGCCGTTGAGGAACATCCGCACGCAGATCTGTATGCGGTCGTCGTAGGCGGTGGTGTCGATCGGCCGGCCGTGCACCGCGGTGCGGATGGGGCCGCCGATCACCATGCTGAGGAAGACGGAGGCGGCGATGTCGGCGTCCTCGATCTGCACCTCGCCCTTGGCGGCGTGGCGCTTCAGGAGGTCGGCGAGATAGGCCAGCGTCGGCCGCGTTCCCTGGTCGAAGGACTGGTCGAAGATCTCCGGGAAGCGGTAGGACTCGGCGTTGACGATCCGCTGCAGCCGCAGTCCGGTCGGGCTGATGGCGTTGGCCAGGCGGATCCGCGCAACCTCGATCAGGGTGGTTTCCAGGTCGTCGGTCTCGACGGCCTGCAGCGTCTCCACCGGCACGATCCAGCGGTCGACCGCGCGCTGCACGGCGGCCTTGAACAGGGCGCGCTTGTCCTCGTAGCGGGCGTAGACGGTGCGCTTGGTCATGCCGACGGCGGCGGCGATGGCCTCCATCGTCACCAGCTCGAAGCCGCGTTCGAGGAACAGTTCGAGCGCCCGGTCGAGCAGCTCCTCGTGGCGCTGTTCGGCCTGCTCGCGGGTGGGGCGGCCGGCGCCGGGGCGGTGATTGCGGGTCAGCTGCTGCATCGCGTCGATTCTCGAAACATTTCTACCGCATCCGCCAGTCTCGGCCTAACCCGGGCGGCGCCTTCATCGGACGTCATGTGGGGCCTTCTGGTCAGGCGAGGGGCTCTTCGCCGAGCAGGGTCGTGCGGTGCATCAGCCGGCCGCTGTCCTCGGCGTAGGGCTCGACCCGGTGCATCGAGCCGGTGTTGTCCCACACCAGCAGGTCCCCGAGAGTCCATTCGTGCCGGTAGACGAACTGCGGCTGGGTCGCCCATGCCTGCAGCTCGTCGAGCAGCGCCCGACCTTCCGCCGGCGGCATGCCGACCACCTCGGCGGCGGTGGAGCCCAGCACCAGCGACTTGCGGCCCGAGCGATGGGTCCAGACCAGCGGATGGACCTTGGGAGCCGTCTGCCGCCAGCGCTGGGCCTGCTCCTCGGTGGCGTTCGGCTGCGCCCGGCGCATGCCGGCCTCGACGCTGTGCACCACCTTCAAGCCTTCCAGGCGCCGCTGCTCGCCGGGCGGAAGGTCCTCCCAGGCGGCGTAGGTGTTGGCGAACTCGGTCTGGCCGCCGTGGGCGGCGAGCCGCCGGGCGCTGAGGATCGAGGCGAAGGTGGGATAGTCCTCGTTGGTCCGGTCGATGTGCCAGACGAACGAGCCGCGGGTGAAGTCGGCGGTCGAGGCCTCGCTCTTCTCGAAGCTGATCTTGAAGACGCCGAGGCCGAGGGTCGGCTGGACCTCGCCGAGGGTGGCGGAGAAGGCGAGCTGCTCCTCGTCGTCGAGGCCGAGCTCGCGGAACACCAGCACCCCGCGGCGCTCGAGCAGCTCGCGAAGCTCGCCGCCGTGCGCGCCGCCGAGCAGCGCCGCCTTGTCCGCCCGCACCTCGGTTCCGATGCGCGGGCGCAGCTCGACGGTGTTGAGCGCCATGCGGTCCTCCCGGGCCCGTCTGCGCGGGCCGCCATCGCGCCTGCCGGCGGACAACCGCAAGGCGTCTTTGGCGAAGGATCAATCTGGCGGGCGCCCAAGGTCAAGCGCCGCGGCTTGCCTCAGCGCGCCAGGCGGATCGGGCTCGCAGCCTCCTCCGGCAGCGGCCGGCGGTCGATCACCCGCAGGCCGAAGCCGTCGAGCACGCTCAGCTTCTGCTGGCTGGAGGTCATCAGGATCATGTTCTGCACCCCGAGGTCGCGGAGGATCTGCGCGCCGATCCCCAGCTCGCGCCGGCGGCGGTTGGCGCCGTAGGCCTCGCTGCCGGCGCTGATCCGTTCGGAGATCGCGTGCGGATTGGGGTCGCGGACGAACACCGCCACCGCCGGGCCGTCGTGCGCCGCCAGCGCGCGCAGCGCGTCCGGCACATGGTCGCGCCGCGACTCGCTCCAGCCGAGCACGTCGGCGGCGAGGTCGGTCTGGTGCACCCGCACCAGGGTCGCGACGCCCGACTGCACGCGGCCGCGCACCAGGGCGGCGTGCTCGCCGCCGTCGATGCGGTTGCGGTAGACGACGATCCGGAAGTCGCCGCCGTAATGGCTGGAGAAGGGGGCCTCGACCACCCGCTCGACGAGCACCTCGGAGCGCCGGCGGTAGGCGATCAGGTCGGCGATCGTGCCGATGTGCAGCTCGTGCTGGCGCGCGAACTCGATCAGCTCCGGCAGGCGGCTCATGGTGCCGTCTTCGTTCATGATCTCGCAGATCACGCCCGCGGGGTTGAGGCCGGCGAGCCGGGAGATGTCGACCGCCGCCTCGGTGTGGCCGGCGCGGACCAGCACCCCGCCTTCGCGCGCCACCAGCGGGAAGACGTGGCCGGGGGAGACGATGTCGTTGCGCCCCTTCGAGGCGTCGACCGCGACGGCGATGGTGTGCGCCCGGTCGTGGGCGGAGATGCCGGTGGTCACGCCCTCGCGGGCTTCGATCGAGGCGGTGAAGGCGGTGCCGTGGCCGGAGCCGTTGCGCGTCACCTGCGGCGCCAGCCCCAGCGTCTGGGCGCGCTCGGCGCTGAGCGCCAGGCAGATCAGGCCGCGCGCATGGGTGGCCATGAAGTTGATCATCTTCGGCGTGACGAACTGCGCCGGCAGGATGACGTCGCCCTCGTTCTCGCGGTCCGGCGCGTCGACCAGGATGTAGGGCAGGCCGTTGCGAGCGTCTTCGATGATCTGCTCGATCGGGGCGATGTCCATGTCCGCCATGGGGGTGCGCCTTTCGCAAAGGAAGGCGGCCGCCCCTTGCGAGACGGCCGCCGGCTGCAAGCCAAGTCGGCCTGCTTCTAGTCCTTTGCGCGTCCGGAGACCATCGCGCAGTCCCCGGAGGCGTCGATGCGCCTCAGCAGCGCGACTTCTTGGAGACTTCGCGGCCGAGCAGGGCGCCGGTGCCGGCGCCGAGGATGGTGCCGGTCATCCGGTCGCGGCCGCCGTCGAGCTCGCGGCCGAGCAGCGCGCCGGCGGCGCCGCCGACGATCATCCCCGTGGTGCCGCTGGTGCGGCAGCTCTCGCGGTGGCGGTAATCGCTGTGATGGTGATCGTGGCGGTGACGGTGGTGACGGCCGCGGTCGTGGGCGTCGGCCACGGCCGGCAGCGCGCTCAGGGTGACGGCGGTCAGGGCGGCGGCGGTGATCAGCTTGCGAGACATTCTCTAAACTCCCCTCAGGTTCGGCGTCCGCCGAGGCGTCCTTGTTGTGCAGACACTTCTCACGGTTGCGCTTGCCCGCACCTGAAGCGTGTCTTCAGGTGCGGTTCATCTTCAGGGATTGCGGCAGGGATCGGGCGGACGCCGGCCTGCGCGCGGGCCAGAACGTCGCAGAGGCGCGGGCTGCGGCGGCGCCCGATCGCCGCCGCAGCAGAGGCCAGTCGGCGCGTGTTACGAGTGCGGCCCGCCGGGGACGGCGATCTGCTGCAGCGCCTCCGCCGCCGGCGGCCGCGCGCCGCCGGTCGCCAGGTCGCTGAGCGAGACGATGCCGATCAGCTGCTTCTCGCGGTCGACGACCGGCAGCCGGCGGACCTTCAGGTCGCCCATGTTGCGCAGCACGTCGTCGGTCTCCTGGTCCTCGAAGCAGTAGAGCACTTCGCGGGTCATCACCTGCTCGACGCGCGTTTCGGGGCCGCGGCCCTGGGCGACGGCGCGCAGGGCGATGTCGCGGTCGGTGACCATGCCGACGAGGCGGTCGATCTCGGCCACGGGCAGGGCGCCCGCGTCGATCTCGGCCATCATCCGCGCCGCCTCGAAGATGGTGTCGTCGGGTCGCGCGAGGTGGACGTCGCGGCTCATGCAGTCGCGCACTTTCATGGCGAAGCTCCTGATTTCGGGTCTGAAATTCTGCGGAAGTCCCGCCGGTGAACCCCGGCGCGGCGCCCCGGTTCCGCCCGCGGCGCTTTTAACATCGGATCGAACCCGGAGCCGGCGGCGGTGGTTGTTCTGGCGCAAGCCCGGCCGAAAGCGACAAGGCCGCCGGCCTCCAGGGCGCACCCTCGCGGAGACGGATCATGGCTCTCGAACCCAGCGCGAAGGCGAAGGAGGTGCGGGTGCACCCGCCCGGCCTGGACGCCTTTCTCGGCGTGCCGCCGGGCGCGAAAGGGATCGTGCTCTTCGCCCACGGCAGCGGCAGCGGCCGGACCAGCCCGCGCAACAACTACGTCGCCGAGCAGTTGCGGCGGGCCGGGATCGCCACCCTGCTGCTGGACCTTCTGACCCGCCGCGAGGAGGGCGACCGGCGGCAGGTCTTCAACATCGAGCTGCTGGCGGCGCGGCTCGAGGCGGCGACCGACTGGGTCGAGCACCGCCGCGACGTCCAGGGTCTTCCGATCGGCTATTTCGGCGCCAGCACCGGGGCCGGAGCGGCGCTGCTGGCGGCGTCGGGACGCTCCGACCTCGCCGCCATCGTCTCGCGCGGCGGGCGGCCGGACCTGGCGGGCGACGCCCTGGCGCATGTGCGCGCGCCGACCCTGCTGATCGTCGGCGGCGAGGACACGCAGGTCATCGACCTCAACCGCCGGGCCCTGGCGCGGATGCGCGTCGAGAGCGACCTGGTGGTCGTCGACGGCGCGGGCCACCTCTTCGAGGAGCCGGGGGCGCTGGACGAGGTGATCCGCCACGCGCGCAACTGGTTCCTGACGCACTTCACGGGCGCGGCCCTACGGGAGACCAGAGATGAACATCGTCCCGCCGATCTTCGCTGACCGCCGCGACGCCGGCCGGAGGCTGGCGGCCGCGCTGCGCCCCTACGTCGACCAGGATCCGGTCGTGCTCGCCCTGCCGCGCGGCGGCGTGCCGGTCGCCTACGAGGTCGCCGTCGAACTGATCGCGCCGCTCGACCTGCTGTTCGTGCGCAAGATCGGCGCGCCGGGACATCCCGAGCTCGGGATCGGCGCGGTGGTCGACGGGGCCGATCCGCAGGTGGTCATGAACCCCGACGTCGCCGGCCTGGTCGAGCCCTCGTCCGAGTACGTCGCCGAGCAGGTGCGCAGGGCGCTGCAGGAGATCGAGCGCCGGCGGGAGGCCTATGTGGGCGGCCGCGAGCCGATCGACGTCCACGGCCGCACGGTGCTGCTGGTCGACGACGGGGTCGCCACCGGCGGCACCCTGCGGGCCGCCCTGCAGGGGCTGGAGAAGGCGGGCGTGGGCCGGCTGGTCTGCGCCCTGCCGGTCGGCCCCCCCGACGTGGTGGTGAGCCTGGCGGAGGAGGCGGACGAGATGGTCTGCCTGGTCACGCCGGAGCCGTTCCGCGCCGTCGGGCTGTGGTATCGCAACTTCCGCCAGACCACCGACGAGGAGGTCGTCGACCTGCTGGACAGCGCGCAGCGGGCGGTGCAGGGCGGCGGCGAGGAGCGGCGCAGCGGCGAGGAGCACGCTTCCGGTCCGTGAGCGCGACAAGCGTCGCCGGCGGCGCCTGACGGGTTCAAGTCGCGTGGAACTAGGCTAGGCTGGCGCCAAAGCCGGCCGCCGCGATGCGCCGGGAACATAGGGGGCGAGGCGCATGGACATCGTCGACAGCCAGCTGCATCTCGGTCCGGGCGGCGCGGCGGAGGCGGTCGCCGCCATGGACGCGCTGGGGATCCGGTCGGCGCTGATCCACGAATACTGGATGGGCACCCCAGGGCACCCGCGCTACGAGCTCGCCGGCGGGGCGTTCCGCACCACCTCGCCCACGGCGGAGCTGGCCGCCTGGAGCTATCCGGGCCGTTTCGCCTACGTCGTTCACGTCGACCGCCGCGATCCCGAGGTGCGCGCGGTTATCCGCATGGCGCGGGACGCGACCCACGCCCTGGCTCTGCGCCTGCTGGTCGGCACCGACCGCGGCGAGCGGGCCGCCTTCGCCGAGGGGGCGTACGAGGAGATCTTCGCCGCGGCGGGCGACTGCGGCCTGCCGATCTTCATCGCCATCTCCGGCCACGCCGACCTGCTGGCGCCGTACCTGAAGAAGTTCCCGGACGTGAAGGTTGTCGTCGACCACTGCGGCATGCCGCCGAGCAAGGCGATCCGGCCGCTGATCGCCGAGATGGAGGGGCTGCCCGACAGCGCGGAATACTGGGCGCGGCTGGGCGAGGCGCCGCTGTCGGAGCAGCTGGGCAAGGTGCTGGAGCTGGCCCACTTCCCGAACGTGGCGCTGAAGTGGGCCCACGCCTCGGCGATCTTCGAGGCGCCGGACTATCCGAACCTCGGCGTGCGCCCGCACCTGCGCCGGACCCTCGACGCCTTCGGCGCCGAGCGGGTGATGTGGGGCAGCGACATCACCGCCCTGCCGACCGGCGAGACCTGGGCGCAGGTGCTGTTCAGCGTGATCGACAATCCCGACCTCGGCCCCGCCGAGCGCGAGCACCTGCTCGGCGGCGCCGCCCGCCGCTGGCTCGACTGGCCGGCTTAGGCCGATCCTCCCCCACAGGGGGAGGTGGCCCGAAGGGCCGGAGGGGGCTTCCACTCAGATGATGATGAAGTCCGCGGCAGGCGTCTGAGCGGAAGCCCCCTCAGTCGCTTCGCGACAGCTCCCCCGAAGGGGAGCATCCCCAAGCCGCGGCGGACCCAGGCGCGGGGCGCGCGGCCGGGCTTTGCGCTAACATCCCGCGGTTATTCGAACGTGTCGCGGAGCGTCCCATGCCGAACCTCAGCCGCCGCCATCTGCTCGCCGCCAGCGGGGCCGCCGCGGCGGCCGTCGCCGCCCCGGCCTGCGCCCAGGAGGGCAAGCCGCTCGCGGGCAAGACCTTCCTGATCACCGGGGCTTCGTCGGGGTTCGGCAACCTCGGCGCGCTGCTCTACGCGCGGCAGGGGGCGAAGGTCTTCGCCACCATGCGCAACCTGCCCCGGCCGGAGGCGGCCGAGCTCGAGCGGATCGCCCGGGCCGAAAAGCTCGACCTGCAGGTGCTGGAGCTCGACGTCCTCTCCGACGCGCAGGTGCAGGCCGCCGTGGCCGAGGCCGAGAAGCGCAGCGGCGGGCCGATCGACGTGCTGGTCAACAACGCCGGCATCGTCATCAGCGGGCCGGTGGAGGTGCAGGACCTGGAGGCGACGCGGCTGGCCTTCGACACCAACGTCTACGGCTATCACCGTCTGGCCCGCGCGGTGCTGCCGGGCATGCGCCAGCGCCGCGCCGGACTGATCGTCAATGTCTCCTCGCAGGTGGGCCGGGTCATCCTGCCGTCGATGGGGCTCTATTCGGCGACCAAGTTCGCCGTGGAGTCGATGAGCGAGCAGCTGGCCTACGAGCTGGCGCCGCACGGGATTGACGTGGTGATCATCCAGCCCGGCGGCTATCCGACCAAGGTCGGGGCCAATCGCGACCGCTACACCGGGGCGCTGCGCGCGCGGGCCGAGGCGCGGCACACCGACGGCTATCCGGAGCAGGTCGCCCGCATGGGCGGCGGCGCGGGCCGCGGCCAGGGAGCCGGCCCCGGCGAGCCCGATCCGATCGACGTGCCGCAGGCGATCGCCGAGCTCGCCGCCATGCCGGCCGGCCAGCGCCCGCTGCGCCGGCCGGTGCACCCCAGCTCGCGGCCGCAGGAGCCGATCAACAAGGTGTCGGCCGAGACGCAGCTGACGCTGCTCGGCGGCACGCCCTACGGTCCCTGGGCCCGGGCGGTGCTGACCTGATCCAGGAGCGCGGCGCGCCATGACGGAGATCGAAGCCACCGGCGACATCGTCAGGCTGTCCTACCTGCGGGCGGTGCTCGCCGACGCGGGCGTCGAGTGCTTCGTGTTCGACGCCAACAGCCCCTGGCCGGGCGCGGTGGTGCAGCGGCTGCTCGTCGCCGACGCCGACGCCGAGCTGGCGCGCCAGGCGATCCGCAGCGCGGAGGGCGGGGAGGGGTAGCGCGGGTCGAACTGGGCAGATCCCCCAACCCGCTCGTCCCGGCGACCGCCGGGATCCTGGTGAACCCCACGAACTGCTCGGGCTGAACCTAGGTCCCGGCGTTCGCCGGGACGAGCGGACGTGGAGACCCGTAGGGCCGAAACAGGCGCCCGGCCTATGCGTTTTCCCGCGCGTCCAGGAGGTCCCATGCAGACCGAGCCCACCCCCTCCGCGGCGGCCGACCGCGACCACCTGATCTCCGAGCAGCGGCTGGCGGCGGCCTTGCGCGAGCTGCTGCAGCAGATCGACATCGGCGACTACCGCGACCATCAGGGCCGCGCCGCGCGCGAGAGCCCGGCGTTCCGCGACGCCCAGGCGCTCGTCGAGCGCCTCGGCCTGACCCACGAGCAGCTCGCCGCGACCCTCGGCGAGGCGGAGCTCTCCGGCGACCTGACCGAGGCGGCGCGCCGCCTGCAGGAGCTGCGCAGGACCGCCAGCCCGGGCGACGTTCCGCCCGAATACAACACCTGGCACACCGGGCCGTGAGCAGCCGCAGGCCAGTCTGAGCCGCGGCTGCGGGGTTCGCCGGATACCGTCGCGGCGACGGTTGAGCCTCTATCGGCCTCCCAGCGAGGAGGCCCAGCTATGCCGCTTTCCGAATACCAGACCGGCCAAGCGTTTCCTGGCGTGATCGGTCGGACCTTCGACGTGTCCAAGCCGGCGTGGCCGGCGCCCAACCGGGCCAAGCCCGGCGCGCCGAACGTGCTGTTCATCGTGCTCGACGACACCGGCTTCGGCCATCTCGGATGCTACGGCAGTCCGATCAGGACGCCGCACCTGGACGCCCTGGCGGCGGACGGCCTGCGCTACAACAACATGCACACCACCGCGCTCTGCTCGCCGTCGCGCTCGTGCATGATCACCGGCCGCAACCATCATTCCAACGCCATGGCCTGCATCACCGAGGGCTCGACCGGCTATCCCGGCGGCAACGGCTACATCCCGTTCGAGAACGGCTTCCTCTCCGAGATCCTGCTGCAGCACGGCTACAACACCTACGCGCTGGGCAAGTGGCACCTGACCCCGGCGGAGGCCAATTCGGCGGCGGGTCCCTACGACCGCTGGCCGCTCGGGCGCGGCTTCGAGCGCTTCTACGGCTTCCTCGGCGGGGACACGCACCAGTATTACCCCGAACTGGTGCGTGACAACTCGCAGACCGAACCCGAAGCCACCCCGGAGCAGGGCTATCACCTGACCCCGGACCTGGTGGAGAAGGCCAAGGCGATGATCGCCGACGCCAAGCAGGTCGCGCCGGACAAGCCGTTCTTCATGTACTTCTGCACCGGCGCCATGCACGCGCCGCATCACGTCCCGAAGGCGTGGGCCGACAGGTACAAGGGGCAGTTCGACGACGGCTGGGACGTCTACCGCCAGAAGGTGTTCGCCCGTCAGAAGGAACTGGGGATCATCCCGAAGAGCACGGCGCTGTCGCGTCACGACCCGGACGTGCAGGACTGGACCAAGCTGCCGGCCGACGAGCGCAGGATCTACGCCCGGATGATGGAGGTGTTCGCCGGCTTCCTCGAGCACACCGACCATTACATCGGCGAGCTGATCGCCTTCCTGAAAGAGCTCGGCGAGTATGAGAACACCCTGATCATGGTGATCTCGGACAACGGCGCCAGCGCCGAGGGCGGGCCGCACGGTTCGGTGAACGAAGGCAAGTTCTTCAACAACGTCCCCGACGACCTGCAGCAGAATCTGGCCGCCATCGACGACATCGGCGGACCGAAGTACTTCAACCACTATCCCTGGGGCTGGACCCACGCCGGCAACACGCCCTTCCGCCGCTGGAAGCGCGAGACCTATCGCGGGGGGACCGCCGATCCGTTCATTGTCTGCTGGCCTAAGGGCATCCGCGCCAAGGGCGAGATCCGCGATCAGTACTGCCACGCCATCGACATGGTCCCGACGGTGCTCGACGCCCTGGGGCTCGAGCCGCCGACGCAGATCCGCGGCGTCACCCAGTCGCCGATCCAGGGCTTCAGCCTGAAGTCTTCGTTCGACAATCCGTCGGCCGCCCCGCTGCACGTCACCCAGTACTTCGAGATGTTCGGCCACCGGTCGCTGTATCACGACGGCTGGCGAGCGGTCTGTCCCTGGCCGGGACCGTCCTTCAGCGAGTCGGGCCTGACCTTCGGCGCGCCGATCGACTACGCCAAGCTCATCGAACTCGATGCCCACGGCTGGGAGCTCTACAACGTCAAGGAGGACTTCGCCGAGACCAAGAACCTCGCCGCCGAGGAGCGCGACCGGCTGATCGCCATGATCGGCATGTGGTACGTCGAGGCCGGCAAGTACGACGTCCTGCCGATCGACAGCCGCGGCGTCGAGCGCATGGCCGACGAGCGGCCGCAGATCGCGGTCGGCCGCCAGAAGTACATCTACTATCCCGGCACGCAGATGGTGCCGGTGAACGCCGCGCCGCGGCTGGTGAACGTGCCGCACGTGGTGACGGTCCACGCCGAGGCGCCCAGGGGTGGGGCCGAAGGCGTCCTGATGTCCATGGGCGGCTGCGACGGCGGCTTCGCCTTCTACGTCAAGGACGGCAAGCTGACCTACGGCTACAACTACTGCGCCGACCAGCGCTTCAAGGTGACCGCCGACAGTCCGATCCCTGACGGCGAGCACGTCTTCAGCTTCGAGTTCACCCCGACCGGCCAGCCCGACATCGCCCACGGCAAGGGCGTGCCGGCGAACATCAAGCTCTATGTCGACGGCAAGCAGGTGGGCCAGGGCGACCTGCCGGTGACCATCCCGCTGTCGCTGGGCCTGGCCGCCGGCGTCTCGATCGGCGCCGACGCCGGATCGCCGGTGATGGACGACGAGTATCCGTCGCCGTTCCGCTTCACCGGCACGATCAAGAAGACGCTGATCGACATCTCCGGCAAGGAGATCACCGACAAGCAGGCCGCCGCCGAGGCCTACCTCAAGCAGGCCATGGCGCGGCAGTAGCGGCGCTGCGGGCCGCCGAGCCCGGCGCGCGAGCGCCACGCCCGGCGGCCTGACGCGTCGGACCTCAGAACGGCAGGTTGTAGAGCTCCGCGGCGTTGCGCTCGAGCACCCGCTTGCGGGTCTCGTAGTCGTAGCCGCCGAGGGTCTCGACGAGCTTGTCCTGCACGCCCGGATAGAGCGAGGTCGGGTGCGGGAAGTCGGTCTCGAACATCACCCGGTCGACGCCGATCGCCTCGAGCATGTGCCGGGGCGCGTAGTCCTCGAACCAGTAGCTGACCCAGAACTGCCGGAAGTACTCCTTCGGCCGGCGCTGCAGCCCGCGGTTCTCGCGCGTGCGGAACTCGTCGAGCTGGTGCTCCATCGCCTCCAGCACGAACGGCACCCAGCCGGAGCCGCTTTCGATCAGGCCGATCTTCAGCTTCGGATACTTGTCCAGCAGACCCGAGACCATGAAGTTGGCCATGGTCGCGCAGGTGCCGATGTGGTGCAGCATGGCGTGGATCGGCAGCCGCTGGTCGAAGCCGAGATTGTCCCAGATCGCCGAGTCCGCATCGAGGGCGGCGTTGAGGTGGAAGTTCAGCGGCGTGCCGCTGGCTTCGCACATCTCGAAGAACTCTTCCCAGAACGGCGAGACCTTGCCGTCGGCGCCGAGGAAGCCGCTGCTCAGCCGCTCCGGCCGGTCCGGCATCACCACGCCGCGCACGCCCATGTCGATGCAGCGCCGGGTCTCGGCGTTCAGCAGGTCCTTGTCCCAGTAGGGCAGGGAGGCCATGCAGAAGATGCGCTCGCCGGACTCCTTCATGCGGTCGGCGCAGGCGTCGTTGTAGATCCGCATGATGGTGATCGCGAGCTCCGGATCGCCCAGGGCGACCAGCGAGCCCGCCTGGGTCACGCCGGAGTTCTGGAAGCAGATCTGCGCCCAGACGCCCATGGCGTCCATCTCCGCCAGCCGCGGCTTCACCGAATAGGCGCCGGGGTTGATGTCGTCGAAGGTCTGGTAGGCGAGGCGGCCGAGCAGCTTGTTGTGATCCTTGCCGATCACGTTGCCGCCGAGCGAACCGAAGTTGCGGTCGCCGATGAACCAGTAGTCGATGCCGTTCACCCGCCGCACCTGGGGCATCTTCTCCCTCAGCCCCGCCGGCGCGTTGGCGGTGAAGAGGTCTGGCGGCTCGGTGAAGTGGGTGTCGCAGTCGACGATCTTGATGCCTTCGAACAGCGGGTCGACCCCGGTCGAGTGCGCGGCGAAGTCGACCTC
>Ga0164243_10008589_pt1 | contig 15033 bp, 36 predicted proteins | sample OricompcompostOP_FD_108781 | JGI IMG/M metagenome (GOLD analysis project Ga0164243, IMG submission 108781) | Organic Plus compost microbial communities from Emeryville, California, USA - Original compost - Organic plus compost (OP) | ecosystem: Engineered > Solid waste > Mixed feedstock >... | reverse complement strand
TTAGGTTCGAGCCAGAGCAGGCCCTGGGTCGTCTCGTTACACTCCGGTCGAGTACGGGACGTGGTGAGGCGAACACCCTCCGCCGCGTCGAGCGTCCCGCTGACGGTGAGGTCGCGCGCCCTCACGTCGGTCGTGTCAGACCCGAGGTTGGCGGCGGTCGCTCCGAGCGGGGCGAGGAAGAAGAAGATCCCTAGCCAGGAGAGGTACTTGTTGTAGATCACGGTCACGGTTCCTCGTCTGAAACGACTCGAGCGCCGAAGCAATCTGCTTGGGCGCCCGGGGCGTCTCGTCACTGGTTCGCTTGCGTCATCGTCCGAATACACGGAGGACGTCCGTAGCGTGCGCCTCCTGCTCCACCACTGCACTCACTGTCAAATCATCCCACGGAGGGTTTGCTCCCAGTATAGGTCACTCGTCCTTGGGCTCGGAGACCAGCTTACCCGCGAGCGCGCCGGAACCCGCAGCGGCTGCCGCCGGCACCCCGAGCCCCGCGGCAAAAGCGATACCCGGGTGGCTTTCTACGAACTTGAAAGCGGGGGTGTTGAAGTTCGGGTTCCGCCCGCTCCGGGCGCTGCGAACACCAACCTGCTCGAGCAACTCCTGGAGCCCCCACTTCGCCGCGGTACCGTAGGCCGGTCTCCCGGTCGGGTTCCTGTTGAAGCGGCGCAGGTGCGCCGTCTCGTGGAGGAACGGCTTGAGCATCAAGCCCGCCGGGACGCCCGCGAGCGCGCCCACCGCGAACCCCTTCCCCTCCTCCCCCTCGGGTGCTGTGTACGCGCCCGCAGCACCTCCCAGGCCCGCCCCTGCAAGGGCGGGGAGGAACCATCCGCCGCGCGCGGAGTTGGTATGCCCCGCGTGCACACCCAGCGACCAGAGGGCCCCTGCTGCGTCACCGACCAAGCTCCCCCGTTTCTCGACCCCAAATGCGCGCAGGGCATCCAGCGCGCCTGCGTTACGGTAAGTACTCATGCCCACCTCCAGTGTCGGAAGTGTAAGCCAAAAAAAGACGCCCCACGGTAGGGCGTCTTTCTGAGGACTTCTGCGCGGCCTTTACCGCGTAAACTGGCAAGGCGGTTCGTTCACCTGTTCAGATCTGTCTCCGACCTTCCGGTAGGCTGTGTGCGTAATCGGACCTACGAGAGTCACTTCTTCGGTGGCGACGGTTCCGCAGCGAGGGCACCAGCGGACGGAGTTATGGTAGGTGATGTTGGCGTTGATCTGGATGAGAACGTAGTCGTGGGCGGGGGTCTGACAGGGCGGCGTCTTGGTGACCATCTCCCCGCCCGGATAGTGGAAGCGGGTGCGGTAGCCGCGCGGCGTGGAGAGCATGGTCTGTCGGAGTCCACATTTGGCGCAGCGCCACTTGCCGCTGCCGCCGTCAGACTCCCACTTGTGCGTGATCCGCTTGGGCTTGGGGTCTACTTTCTTCTTCATTCTCTCCTCGCGGCCTCGGCGTCTAGCTCGTGGAGGGTGCCGGGCGTACGACCACGGATTTCGCAGGCCGCGTATACGCCGTACCTGTCCGCCAGGAGCGCGCACGCTTCCCGCTCGAGTCGGATGGCGCGCTTCTCGTCCTCGTGCTTCTCCGCCATCAGCGCGGCGTAGCCCTCGTTGAGGTCCTCGAGTCCTGAGTCGGAGAGGAGACGGAGAACGCTGTTGGCGACGGTTGGCGAGTGGAAGATCGACGTGTTCGATGCCGTCCGCATCCCGGTGGCAGTGTGCCAGTCGATGCTCTTCTGCGCCTCCTCCTTCAGGTCGGAGAGGGCACGGCGGAGCCTGGCGTTCTCTTCTTCGAGTGCGTAGACGTACTCGTAGTCGCTCATTCGGTCGTATCCTTAGTTCAAGATCCGCCCATTGGCGACACCGCCGCCAGCGAGCCCCATGATTTCTTCGTGCACGGAGACGCAGTCTTCGACGTGGTGAAGGACGAGGAACGTGCTGCTCCCCTCGATATGGATGAAGTCCTTCGCCGCCTCCTCTTCGGACTCCTGGCCGGACGCAGCGACGGAGAAGTGTTCACCAATCTTCCCGAGAGCTTCTTCGATGGAGTCGGCTTCGACGAAAGCGTTGGCGAGCAGGTGGAAGATCATCAGGGCTCCTCGCAGATGCAGGTGACGGGCGGTGCCATCCACTCCCTCGCTACGAGGGTACCACCGGCAAAGAGGATAGCGAAGAGAATGGCGCGCAACTCACATCTCCAACGCGAAGCGCAGGACCTTGGCCGCGCCGGAGTCAACGAGCCCGAAAAACTCGTCGGCGTCGCGGACGCAGATGCGGCCGGTGGAGAGCGAGACATAGACGACGACGGTCTCGCCGGCGTTGGGACGGTGGGCACCCCAAACGAAGATTTCGCCGGTGTCCCGGTCCATCCACACCCAGACCGGCTTGTCGCCGTAGGCGTTGGTGCTCTCCCTGGCGTCCTCCCAGAGAGTGACCGGGTCCCGGTCCCCGCCGGGGTCCCGGGCCTGGACGGTGTACAGTGCGCGGTAACGTCCGCCCCTGTGGTGCTGGTAGACTCCGTTCTTCCATCCACTCATGCTTCCTCCGCGATGGATCACTGATCCACCTTCGCGTTCTTGAGCTTGCGGGTGTTGTGTTCGCGCGCCCGGGGCAGGGACTCGTAGCTCCCCAGCGGCTCCCACTGGGCGCCGTGCCGTTGCTGGAACTCGTCGAAGGAAGCGCACTCGAAGATCTTGCTGGCTACGCCGATTGCGCCGCGCTTGCGGGCTGCGACATACATGATGATCCCCTTGCAGGTAAAAAAGACCGCCCTCGTGAGAAGGCGGTCTGACGACTTACGTGTGCGTCCTACCTTGTACCACGACTACAACGTTTCCTCGTACTCGAGGACGTCCGCTTCATAGGCCGCCGCCCACGCGGCCTGGTGCGCGGCCAGTCCCTCGGCTGCGTACTTCTCGTAGTCGGCGCGGATCTCCTCCTCCAGGCCGTACCTCTTGCCCAGACGCTGCGCCGCCTCCAGCCAGGTCTCGCTCTCTTCCTTGCGAAGTACCAGTGCCATCAGTACGTCCCCCAGTAATTGCGCTCCCCGTCAAGCCAAGGCTTCCACGCCTCGTCGAAGTGGCAGTTGGACGGCGCGGTCTTGAAGAGCGGCGTCATCTCCGCGTCCTTGAATCCGGCCAGGCCGCAGCCGATCCGGGTCACCTGGAAGGTGAGCTCGGGGTGCTGGTGCGCGTAAGCGATGAATGAACCGACGTAGCGCGCGATCGTATCGATCGGCAAGGTGTGGATGTCGAAGTCCTTGGTGGGGATGGCGAAGCTGTTGCCGGTTCGCCCGAAGCCTACGCCCCACTCCGCCCAGTGCTGATCGTAGGCAGCACGGGCCGCGCCGGCTCCGTGGATCCCTGCCTCGTTGCTGCCGAAGACGAACACCATCACGTCTCCCCCTTCTTCTCCGCCTCCCAGAGGCGTTCCGCACGTTCGTAGGCGTCATCGTGGGCGATGTTTCCGTGGGCGGAACCAGGACGGTGGACCCAGCGCGGCTTCTCCGGATCGGTGTAGTCGAGGTCCTCGATGCTCGAGTAGTAGACCTTGCTGCTGTGTTCCGAGACCACGATCCTCGTCGTGTTCTTGGGCGGCACCACGTAGTACGTGTCCCGGGCGAAGCGGTGCTTCTCCATCTCGTTCGCCGGCTCCGCCGGGCACTGGCAGTAGCTGCCGTCGCTGAGGCACTTGAGGCACTTGTTCCTCATCCCTGCTCCATAGTGATCTTGACGGGCTTCTTCTTCTCGAAGGTGACGCCGGGCGGTGCGGTGAAGAGTACCGCGTGCTCGCCGTCCCGGAAGGGGTCGTCGACGAGGACGTAGACGCGCTGAACGATCGTACCCTCCGCATCCTCGGCGGTCCAGATGTCGTCGATTCGGCCTGTCAGCTCGACGGACTTCTTCACGGCTGCCCCTCCAGCCACTCAACGATCACATCGCCATGACACGGTAGAGGGTGACAGAAGCAGCCGAGCCTCTTGCCCCTCAAGCTCAGGACCCGGCGCTTGAATTCGGGGTCGGTGTCGATGCGCTCCAGGAAGTACTCGCGGTAGCGTGCGATCGTCGCCCCGCGCACTTCCTCCGACCCGAGCTGGAAAGGGTTGCCGAAGTAGCCCGACTGCCCTTTGCCCGCCCGGCCGATGTACACCTCGCAGTGGGTGCGGTGAATGTTGACCACTTCGGTTTTCATCCCCGCCACGGCCTCTTCATCACGATCAGTGCTCCGTGGAGCGTGAACGTGCAGGTGACCAGCTCCCAGCCCTTCTTGCCGTAGTCGTCGAGGCCGCACTGGAGCTCATTGACCATGTCAACTTCCTCGACCAGGTATTCCCACCTCATCTTTTCCTCCCCGTCTGCAAGAAATGGTGGAGCTTTCGCGCGTTCTCCTCCGAGAGAAGCGCGGAGATCTTGTACTGTGAGTCGTTCATCGTCGCCTCGCGGCCGGAAGCGAAGTAGAGCTCGCGGACGTAGTCGTAGATTTCCTGGCGGCTCGAATGCTCGTCGAGCTCGATGGTCGTGTGAACGTAGGTGGTGCTGCGGAAGCCTTTGCACTTCATCGGCGTATCCTCGCGGGAGAGGCCGAGGTCTTTTTCGATAGATTCACGCAACTCGGCGTCGAGAACAGCGGGCATGTTGTCTCCTTACTTGAGTCCTTGAATCGCCTCGACGGCCCCGTTGTAGTCGCTTGCCATCTCCAGCGCGAGGGCCTTGGGCGGAAGGACGTAGCATTCGTGTCCGACGGGCTGTTCGGCGTTGGCTTTGGATGTCCGGTCCTGGAACTCGCCGTTCACGTAGACGGCGTAGGTCCGGGCGGTCTCGCGGATCACATCGACCACAGGCGGGTTGGGCGCGATACCCTTGGAGACCTTCACCGCTCCTCCTTCCCGCACTGGACGCAGTAGATGTGCTGGCGGTAGGCGGGTGCACCGTAGACGGAGTGGCCGCAGGACAGCGTGACGTGCGTGGTCGTGCGTCTGACGATCTTGCGACGCACCGCTTGGGCTAGCTCACTGGCTTCGATGTTCCGCAGGGAGAGCTTCTTGTCGCCCCGCTGGAGCTCGCCGCTCTCTACGATTCTGGTTTTCACTTCACTCACCCTCTCGGCGGTCTGACGCTTCGCCGTGAACGAGATGTCCCCGCCGCAGTGGACGCAGAGATATTGCTCCTTCCCGCAGGGCTTGCAGATCTTGTCGGTGCTGGTGCTGCCGAAGACCATCTCCGTTTCACAGAGACCACAGGGCTTGGTGGTGATCGCTTGACCACCGACCCTCCCCTTGATGTAGTAGCAGGTCTTGCACTCCTGCTTCTCGAGCCGCTTCTCCTTGTCCGGATCGGCCTCCAGCTTCTTCGCGGTGGCGATGAACTCGTCGCAGCGCCGTTTCGACATGTGCGTATCGTATTCGATGGTGCGTTCGTTGATCGTGCTCTTCTGTGCGTTCACGGCTGCTTCTCCTTCTTCTCCAGGCGGGCGAGGGCCTTCTCCACGGCGGCGAGACGCTTCTTCGCCCTGGCGATGGCGTCGACGAAGGCACCGTCCCCGAAGCGGCAGTAGTTGCAGAGGCGGTCGCGGACGCGCCTCTTCTCATCGCGGAGCTCCTCCAGGCTCATGGTCTTCACGGCGCGGATCACAGCGTCTCCTCCAGGAACTCGGTGGTCACCCGGCCCACCACGAAGTCCTGGGGGCGGCCTTTGTTGCTGTAGCGGGCACGCCACTCCGCCATGGCTTCTCGCTTGGTGAGGAACGGCCCGTCCCAGTAGTCGTGGGTCACGCCGGGATGCGCCGGGTCTTTGACCTTCTTGAAGACCGCGTATTCGACGAGCTTCTTCTTCACAGTTTACCTCGTAAAAAAGACCGCCCCCTATTTGGAGGCGATCTTCCGTCTACTTGTACCAGCTTCAGAACCAGGTCTTCACAGGGCAGAGGTAGTTGCTGTCCTGCACGTGGTCCCGGCCGCCACAGACGCCACATCGTTCCGCAGGCGCGTCGGGTCCGTCAATCAGGCGGTCGAGCTGGCGGATGCCCCGCCACCAGCTGCCGAGCTGCGAGCCGGGCGGTGTGCGATTGGGATCGTCGAGCCCTGTCGGCCCTCTGTCCCGATAGTGGTGGTCGTAGATGTTCCAGAGCGTGTCGCGGAGCTGGGTGAGTTCCTTGCGGAGCACCCAGGCGCAGAAGCGATGGAGCAGGTTCACGTGCCCATCCGCGTCTGCCCTACGATCGTGCTCTTCTCGGGAAGCAGGCGGATGTTCTCGCTGCGGGCGAAGCCTTCGGAGCAGTGCCCCACCAGACGCACCTTCCAGTCGCTGATCGTGCAGCCCTTGACCAGGCCCTGGCCGAAGACCTCGGTGGCGAACTCGATGGCCTGGAGCTCGTCGTTGGCGAGGACCTGGGTCTCGAGGACCATGTTGAGGTCGACGACCTGCTTGCCCTCGTGGCCCGCCGCCTCGTTGGTGGTCAGGTGTTCGCGGAAGGCGCGGCCGACGACGCGGTACTTGCCGGTGAACTTGTGCGTGTTCTTGACGAACGTGGTCACAGCGTGAACTCCAGATCTGGGTTCTCCTCGAGCAGCTGGCGCTTGGCGTCGTCGATGTTCTTGGCGCGGAGGTAGACGGCGCCCTCGTCGTTCCACATGCAGAACAGCGGGTCCGTGCCGAAGCCGCCGCCCCAGTAGGCCCCGCCTTTGTCGTAGTCCCCGTCGTACATCGTCACCCGCTCGAGGTGCACCGGGCCGGAGAGGTTCGAGGCTTCGAGGCTGCGCCGTCCCATCGGGGCGCCGCGGGAGCAGTCCACCTTGATCTCGAAGGGCTTCAGGTCTTTCTTTTTGGTCATGCTGGTCTCACAGGTCGTTGAGCAGGTCTGCCGCGTGCTGTGCGTGCCACGCGGCCTTGCAGGAGTCGCACCAGTCCTCGACCTGGTCTGCCTCCCAGCGACTGAGAACTGAGTCATCCTCGAAGCAGCGCCCCTCGACATTGGAGCAAGCGTCGAGGAGGTGGCTGGCAATGTGCTCGGCGAGATCGCGGAGCATGTGCTGCGGGTCAGCGAATCGGGGGATCTTCTGGGTTTCGGGCATTTGGTTGCTCACAGTTTCGGCGGGGGCTGGAGCAGCTCGATGGCATCGAAGGCGACGTTCTTCATTTCGCGGATGGCGTCGGTCTGCTCCTTGTTCAGCCGCCCCTTGAGGCCGAGGAGGAGGTGGGTGGCCGTCTCCGCGATGTAGCGGAGACGCTCGCAGGCTTCGTCGGTGGGCGTCATTTCGGGCGTCTTGGGCACGTATTCCTCCCAGGAGGGGCGCAGGCGTTCTCGAGCTCCTTGAGCGTAGCGCGGAGGCACTTCACGCAGGCCCCGCAGGGTCCGTCGCCGTCCTCGTTGCAGCCGACCCCGCGGAGCATCTCCACTTCGGCGCGGGCGTTGTTCAGGGCTTCGACCAGGCAGTGGGCGCAGAACGCCTTCTCGTCGACGACACCAACGAGGTCGACGACCTGCATGCAGAAGGGGCGCTCGCACTTGTAGAGCGCGGGGCGTGCGGCGTTGATACGCTCCTGAAGGTTTGCCGAGAGCGTCTTCTCCGCCTCGAGCTCATGCGAGAGTCGGACGATCTCCTCGTCCCGGGAGGCGACGCTGTGCCGGCGGCTGTCCCGCTCCGACTCCAGGGCGAGCTCCAGCGCCCGCCGCACGTCGAAGGCGTGCAGAGCCAGCTCTTCAGCGGTGACGGTGGAGGGCTCGACGCACGCCGGGTCTTCGCTGCCCAGGGCCTTCAGCACCGCCGGGACCGCCTCCGCCCACTTCCGCTCCAGCTCGACCACCTCGATCGACAGCTTGTTCAAGTCGCCGGCTTCGAGCGCCTTGATTTCGGCCTCGAGCTCGGCGATGCGCTTCTCCAGCGGGGCGGTGATGCCGCCGAGGATCTCTGCAATCTGCTCGTGGATGCTCACTTCATTCTCCAATTCTCCGGCTGGAGAGAGGCCGCCGTCAGTGCTGCGTCGACGGTGCGGGCAAGGGCCTGGTCGAAAGGCTGTCCGTAGTTGGGGCCGGAGAACCAGTACCGGTAGCCGTCCCCGGGGATGTACGTGTTCACGAAGGCGGCGCCGTGCTTCGAGGCGACGGCGTGGATCTTCTTGGCGATCGACGCAGGGATCTTCCCACGCCCGACGCCGAAATGGTATTCCGACATTACTTCCTCCGTTCCGTGGCAATGTTGTTGCAGGCCGCCCAGAGCATCTCCATCCACTCCGCGATCCAGCAGCGGAGGGTATTCATGTCGATGAGCATGGCGCGGTCGCGGCTATTGCGATCTGCGGTGTCGAGGGCGAAGGCTTCTTTGGCATTGAGCTCGGCGGCGTCGGTGCGTTTGGACGCTTCCTCGGCTTCGTCGTAGCTCCCGGTGGCGAGGAGTTTGCGTTCGGCAGCCCAGAGGGCGTCGTATTCAGCGAGGGCGTGGGCGGTTCTGGACAGATCGGGCCAGTCGTGGATGGTCATGTGTACTTGTACCCGGAATCAGGCTGGATGGTCGAAACGAGGATCTGCTGGGCGGTATAAGCGATAAACGGAAAACCGGAGGCTATCATGATGAAGATTACCCGGCGCAAGAACGGTTCGGTGAAGCGGGTCACCTTCCCCGAAATGGTGAACGGAGTCTCCTACATCGACACCACCTTCACGATGTTCTACGCGCCCGACGTGCTCGAGTCGGTGGAACAGGTGTGGCGCTCGGTCGAGGATCGAGTCGCGCTCAAGGACGTGGTGGAGCAGTGCGTGGCGTGCGTGAAGAGCTTCGAGATTCGGGACGAACGGGACAAGCGGGACGTCGAAGACGCGCTCGCCCGCGCAGCGAGGCTGAACTGACATGAACAAGCACATTCTGACTGGCGACCACACCCCGGCGTTCGGGGGCGGCGCGTGGCACGCGGCCCACTGCGGCTTCAGGCTCACCTCGAAGGAGGTCAAGCGGTACGGCGTGGCGCGGGAGGAGGCGGACTGCGAGGTCTGCTGCGGTGAGTACGACCGCAAGAAGGCTCCCGTCACCCCGCGCTTCGGCCGGACCTAAAAGAAAGGGCGCACCGGAAGGTGCGCGCCTTTTTTTGGCTTCCTACTCGTCGCACGGCGGCGGATCGCTGTACTCGACGTTCTTCTTGCCGTAGCGCAGGGAGATGGTTTCGCCGTCCCGCGTCTCCTCCACGCGCATCGTCTTGCAGTGGGGGCAGGTGTGCAGGTTGATCACCCGTCCGTGGGGGCGGGGAACCGACCGCGGATCCTGCCAGGAGTGGACCGGCGGCGTCACCGTCTCCGCGGAGATCTTTACCGCGTAAACGCTGGACTCCTTCTTCAGCGAGAGGATGTCGGCGAGCTCGTAGACGCTCAGCTTTCTGGCGTCGATGGGCTCGTAGGACTCGATGTCGAGGACGACGCGGGTCTTGTGGTTGGTCTGCTGTTTCATCCGATCCCCTTGACCGCCTGGAGGCGCTGACTGGGTTTGTACATCTTCGGGCCGTCACGCAGGGACAGCGGGTCGTAGAGCTCGAGGAGGCGGCGGCCCTCGGCGTAGCTCACCTTGTGAGACCGGGCGTAGGATCGGATCCGGTCGCACGGCCAGCAGTACGAGCCGTAGTACGCCTTCTCCTTGACCGTAGTGGGCGGGAAGAGATCGATCCCTTTGAGCTGGTGGCAGATGCGGCACTTCTTCCGCACCCCGTAGAGATAGGCGTAGGCAGTAGCGTAGGGGTTGTCGAAGCTGGCGTCGGTCTGCCGCGAGGCGCGGTTGTCCTTGTGGCGCATGTGCTTCACGGCTTCCTCAGATAGATGATCCGTGTACCCGGTAGTCCCGCTCGCGCACGTCGGTGATGACGGCGGAGAACTCTCGCCTCTCTGCGGCGATGAGGATGTTGATGAGATCGGGGAGGTTGAAGCTGTTCCCCGACATCGGCAGCGGGAACGCCGATCCCACCGAGACGGTGAACTCGGTGACGTAGGGCGCGTCCACCGCTTCCCCGCCAGGGCAGCGCCGGCCCCGCCGGTGCGCCGCTTCGCCGAGAGCGATGGTGACACGGTCCAGGGATTCGGCGGTACTGCTGAGCTTGCGGGCGTATTCGTTGCAGACCTTGCATTCCTTCAAGGGGCACTCTCCCTCTCTTCGATGGTGATGCTGTCGCAGCAGCTGTCGATCTCTTCGGACGCAGGGTACAGACTCTCGTCGGAGTCGTCGCTCTCGAAGTAGCGCGCGAGCTTCTCCTCACAGCTCTTGCGCAGCGCTTCGAGCCGTTCTTTCGCTTCCCTCGCTCCCTCCGGACTCAGGTGGATCGAGGCCAGGTCTCGCCCCTCTTGATCGTGGCACTTCCATACCAGCCAGAGCTTCGGGAGCGCCGAGATCGGGATGGGCTTGTAGATGTCACGCACCAGGCATTTGCACGGGACCTTGCTCTTGCACTGAGGGCAGGGCATTACGGCGTCTCCTTCGTCGACGAGCATCCTTCCCCGCCCAGCTCCGGCGCTGGGGTGGGAGGCGCCAGCTTCTTCCGCTGCTCGCACATCTGGCACACGCAGTAGGCCGGGTGCTGCTCCGACGCGGGGGTGGGGAGGGTTGAGCGAATGCACGGGCACGGGTTCGCCGTACCGCCGCTGCGCCGCGTGCAAGCGCCGAGGTGCGGCGGATGCGGGCAGCCGATGCCGCACCTCTCCCCCGCCATGCCGTCGATGGTGACGGGCTCGGTCGTGGTGGCCGGGGAGGTGAGGAGGGCTCGGGCGATTCTCCTGGCGGCCTGCAAAGTGGAGACCTGTTCGATCTCCCCCAGCGCCGCCTCCAGCGCGGCGATGCGGGCGCGCTGCCGTTCATTCCACTGCTGCACCTCGCGAGCGCAGCGCTCCCACTCGTCGGCGCGGCTCTCAGCTTCGTGGCGCGCGTCGGCGTAGCGGCGATCCGTTTCAATGGCGCGGACGATGGAGTCCACGTCGCCCGGCTCGTCCGGCAGGCCGTCCGCCTCGTAAACGATGCCGGCGGCCTGCGCGATGCGGAGCAGCCATCCACCCATCTCCCGCACGCGAGCCTCGGCCTTCTCCGCGCGTGCACGCTGCTGGTACTCGGTGGCACCGCACCCCTCCCCCGCCGTGGTGGCCGGGGAGGTGAGGAGGGTGTCGATGCGCTCGCACACGGCGCACGTGCACGGCAGCGGGCCGGACGTGATGCAGTGCACCTGCCGCACCTCCCCCAGCGCCGCCTCCAGCGCGGCGATGCGCGCCGCAGCCTGTTCTGCCCGAGCACGCTCCTTCGCGTTCTCCTGCATCCAGCCTTCGGTTGCTTCATCGAGAGCCGCAGCGTAACGCTGGTCGTGGGTATCACAGCACAACTCAAGCTCCCGCACGCGAGCCTCGGCCTTCTCCGCACGTGCGCGCTGCTGGTCCACGCCAGAGATGGCATCGGCGGCAAGAGCTTCGGCGGCGGTGGCGCAGCACCCGATGCAGTCCGTCGTTCCCGTGCGCTCGTCTCCCGGCACCGCCAGCACTTCGATGCGGTAGGCGTAGGGGTGGCCGCAGGGCATGTCGCTGGCCTGCTTCGCCCTCTCTCGCTCCACGTCGGCGAGGCGGGCGCGGAGGGCGGTGACGCACGCAGGGCAGGCGATGGGACCGTTGCACTTGATGATCTCGGGGCAGCTCACGCAGCACCTCCGGCGCGAGTGCGAATGGTGCAGGCCAGGCATGTCTTCACGGCTTCTTCTCCCCCCAGCGGATAGATGTCGATCTCCGCACGAAACGTCTTCGCGCGCTCCTCTTCGGCGTGACGGGCAGCGGCAGCAATGGCTCCTGCCGGGACAGGGACGTAGGTCATGATCATTCCTTTCGGTGAAACTACGGCTTCACGCCTTCCTTGTACCAACGTTTGCGCCGGACTGCGGTGTTCCGCAGGCACCAGGGCGAGTTCACGTACGCGGCCCATCCGTGCTGGAGAGCGTAGTCGAAGCCCAGAGCGTCGATGCGGCGGAGGATACTGATGCGGGAGCGGCCCAGCAGGCGGCCGTAGAGCATCTCCCACTCGTACTTCTCGATCTTGCGCACCCCGTGCGGACGGGAGAGGATGAACTCGCGCAGCACCTGGTCTTCCTGCGTGGTGAAGCGCCCCAGCTTCTGGCGCTCGCCCCGCTGCACCTCACCGATGCGTTTGCCCAGCGTCTCGTCGAAGCGCAGGGCGTTGAACTTCTTGGCGTCGAAGCTCGTGTCGAATTGGATCAGCCACTCGGCGTAGTGCGGGGCCGTCGGGTAGACGTGGTGTCCGTACTTGTCGAGCGCGGTGGCGTGGCGGTTCACGCCCCGCGGGGTCCAGAACACCTCGGGCCCTACCTTCACGCTCACCCCGTGACGGTGCTTCTCCAGGAGATCGACGGAATCGAGGGCGTAGGGAACGGTGTAGTAGCTGCGTACCTGGTCGTAGACGTTGCGCTGGCCGTGCAGGGTCGTCGGCTTCCGGCGGACGATGCGGATCTCGTGGGTCACGCCGGCTTCGTCGGTGTAGTAGGTGGTGGCGATCTTCGGGGTCCGCGCCTTTGGCTGCACCTTCGGGCGCCGCGGCCCCTCCAGACTCGCCTTCGCCCGCTTGTTCGCGTGCTCGAGGACGCGGTAGATCCGCTCCGCGCTGTAGAGTCCGTAGGGCAGATCCAGCGTCTGCTGCGCTCCCTCGCGCCACTCCCATCCCGCCGCCTTGACCAGCGTCTCGAGCGACTCCGTGCGGGGGGCGATGACCTGCGGGAACCGCCGCTCGAAGGCGTCACGCGCGGCGTAGCCCCGCATCCAGTAGTCCATCGAGGCCACCGCCAGGTAGGGACGTAGGAGCGGCGAGTCCTTGCGCTCCTGCGACTCCGCCATCCGCACCAGTCCAGCGAAGTCCACCAGCACCAGATCTTCGCCTTCCCGACGGACACCGTCGGCAGGCAGCGACGCCAGCAGGAACTCGAGCTCCTTCAGCCACGCGTTCGTGGTGTGCCCGAAGTGCTCCGGTGCGTGCAGGACCAGCTTCACCCGCATCAGGAAGTCGTGGCTGCCGAGGACGCTGGGGCGGAGCAGCGAGGTGTTCCGCTTCGCCCAGCGCCGCCACGAGCACTCGTCGCAGGTGACTCCGCGAGGATGCCGCCCCACCGGACATGCGCCGAGACGCCGCTGCGCCGAGACCGCCGTGGCCCCGTGCAGGGTGGCCCGCATCGTTTCCTGGAGGTGGCGCCGGAAGTCCCTGTTGCCGAGGAGGGTCTTCAGGTGCCGGTCGAAGCGCTCCTCGTCGGCCCCGTCGACCTGGCCGTAGAAGCCCGGCCGCTCCCGGAGCTCCACCGGGGCGCGGGTCCACCGCTCCTCGAAGCGGGCGAGGTCCCAGGCGAGGACGGCGTCGTACTGCGCCACGAGGCCCTGGAGGCGCCACAGGAGGCCGTGAGCGACCAGGGCAAGGTCGGGGCCCCACCGCAGCGAGAACATCGCTCTGGAGAGCAGCTGGGGCCAATGGACGAGGTATGTGACGGCGTGCTCGTCGAAGAGCGGGGCGTGCCGGCCGTTACGGGCCGCCTCCTGCTGCGCCAGGACGGCCGGCTGGGTGCGGGAGAACCACGAAGCACGGTCCTCGCGGCGCCCGCCGGGCTCGACGACGTAGGCGAGGCCGTGGGGTCGCACCGAGGCGGCGGTGAGGTCGTAGACGGGGAAGGTGGCGCCGGGGCGCTGGAGGATGCTGTTCAGGCGAGAGAGGAGCTGCCGGAGGTTCATGGAGGCGGGCCTGCGGAGTAGGGTGTTTTCTGTCCGCGGGGTAACACAGTCAAAATAAAACGTCGAGTCCTTGACAGTCGCTTCTGCCCAGCGAGACCCCTGAAGAGGTGTGGCCGCGGCCGGCACTATGACTATACCGGGACCGCCGACCCAGGATTGGGCGCAGTTTACGAGGTAAATCAACGGGTTAGGTACAGGAGTCTGGCGCCTGACGCCCGCATCAGTCGCGCCGTAACCGCCGGTAATCACAGGTAAAGAGAGCAACTGTGGCGCACACCATCCCCGCCTCTCGCCAACGGGGTGTGTGCGCGCGTGATGTGAGAGGCGAAAGAGGTGTAGGTGTAGAACCTACAGTGCTGTTTCGTTCAGGGGTGGACAATTGTTCAGGTGGGATATCAAAGTCAGCGCAGTTCCGCGTGCGCGTACCTCATTGGCGAGAGGCGGGGATACGCGACGACACAGAGAGCGGATACCTATGTGTATACAAGTACTTACGTATCTACTCACCTACTCACCTATCCCCTGGGGAATCGCCGTCACCTCTAGTGATTTCGCCTACTTACGCCACCAGTTCTGGGTCGGCGGTCCCGGCGTGACCGTAGTGACGGCCCCGGCCATCCTTCCTGGCGAGCCCGGCGGACCCGGCGGAACCGCCGCCACTCTCTCACACTTTCTGCCTTGTGACCTCTAGACGCTAAAAACGTCGATTCCGACGGGGGAGGGCCCGGCGAGCCCCTCGCACCCGTCGAAACCGGCGTTTCACCGCACCTTTGTTCAGTACTTCGACGGGGACCAGACCCTCACACTGCCCTGTCCCTGCGAATTGCCGAGTCGATACGCACCAACGACCTCCCAGGAATCCTTCTCGTCTCCCTTTTCGTAGGAGAGGGACCCCTCAAAGCTGTCCTTCTCCTGCACCCGCTTCTTGATGTCGTCGAGAACAGCGACCAGCTCCTCCGTGGTCATCTTCATTTCGCAGTCCCTTCCTTACGCCACACTTCGACGATCCCGGCGGGACCGGCGATTCCCGCCGCCTTCAACTTCTCTTCGTAGACGAGGCGGGCGCCGGTCTCGTCGACAGCCTTCCCCCACACGTACAGGTGTTCAGTGCCTACCTCGGCCACCCCAAGCCCGGCCTGGGCGTAGAGGCGGGCGAGGCCGGTGGTGTTGACGGGCCCGACGTGGACCTTGAGGCGGTAGTCGTGCAGTCTTTCTTTCGCCGCGTCGAGGAAGAGCTGCCGCTCCTTGTCCGGGGACAGGTAGCTCAGGAACTCGCCGACCGACTTCGCCATCCGGTACTTCGAGTAG
>Ga0164243_10008588_pt1 | contig 15035 bp, 12 predicted proteins | sample OricompcompostOP_FD_108781 | JGI IMG/M metagenome (GOLD analysis project Ga0164243, IMG submission 108781) | Organic Plus compost microbial communities from Emeryville, California, USA - Original compost - Organic plus compost (OP) | ecosystem: Engineered > Solid waste > Mixed feedstock >... | reverse complement strand
TAGCCGTTCTCCATGTGCAGAATCAGCTCGTGCGCTCCGACAACCTTTGCAGCAGCCTCAACCTCTTCATCGGTCGCCTCCAGGCGGCCATAGCGAATATTCTCGCGAATCGTGCCGGTGAACAGGAAGGGCTCCTGAGGCACGACGCCGACCTGTTTACGCAGCGACTCCTGCGTGACATCGCGTATGTCATGTCCATCAATCAGGATGCTCCCACCCTTGATGTCATAGAAGCGCGTCAGCAGGCTGATGATAGTGCTTTTACCGGCTCCGGTCGGCCCTACAATGGCCGCCGTCTGACCGGCTTTCACCTCCAGCGTCAGGCCGCGCAGCACAGGATGCTCCTCGCTGTAGTGGAAGACGACATTCTCAAACTTCACATCGCCGCGAACCTGAGGCAACGCATAGGCGTCTTCCTTATCCTTGATCTCAATGGGTACGCTCAGGATATGGTAAATGCGCTCGGCAGCAACACCAGCACGCTGCAACTGGTTGTACTGCATGCTCAGATCACGAATCGGATCAAAGAAGCGGTTAATGTAGAGCGTGAACGCAACCAGCGTACCAATCGCCAGCGAGCCCTGCGCCGCCTGAATGCCACCGAAGACCACGACCAGCACAGTCGCCACCGCAGCTACGACCTCAACCAGCGGCAAGATCAGCGACGAGATAGCGGTTGCATGCTGGTTCGTGTCGAGGTTATAGCGGTTGAGCTCGTCGAACTCCTCGCTATTGCGCCCCTCACGCACCAGACTTTGAATCACGCGGATACCAGAAATGTTCTCCTGAAGCGTCGCGTTCACCAGCGAGATTGCCGAGCGTGTCAGGCGGAACGAGCGCTGAGAGTAGCGAGCCCAGAAGAAGGCAATCACAAACATAACCGGAATCACGGTAAAGCAGAGCAAGGCCAGATTGACGTTCATCGCTAGCATGGTTCCGATGATACCGATCAACGCAACCAGCGAAGCAAGCATTGAGAGCAAGCCAGAGCTCAGAATGGATTCAAGCACATCAATATCGCTCTGGAGACGCGACATCACACGCCCGATCTGGGTATGATCGTAAAAGCTCAGAGAGAGCCGCTGTAGATGCCGATACATGTGCGAGCTGATCTTATACAGTGCCTGCTGTCCGGCCCACGACATACTCCAGATCTGCCAGTACTGCGCCTGCCACATCGCCACATTGAGAACCAGCAGCAGGCCGCTCATCCAGCCCAGACCCGCAAGGTCACGCTTCTGAATGTAGTCGTCAATCAGCAGACCGATCAGAAACGGGTTCGCGATATTGAGGCCGGTATAAATGAGCATCAATATGACGCTGGCGATCGCCTGAAACTTGTACTCGGCAACAAACGGGATAAAAACACCCAGTGATTTCCATTGAAACTTTGAATTGATATCTTCGTCTGAACTTGCCAGACTGTTTTCTTTCCAGGTGTGGCGGGCTGCCAGCTTTTCATATAACTCGGATCGTTTGACTGCGCGGGTGCTCACCGTGTCACCTCCCTCTGCCTGATCTGCTCACGCTCGGGAAACTCATGCTCCTCCCGGGCAGCTCTGGTAAACTGGGTCCCATCATGCTGGACCATACGCTCTTCAAACTCTTCCTGATCGCGCAACTGAAGATCATACAGGCGGGCGTAGCGCCCCTTCAGCGCAATCAGCGAATCGTGGGTGCCGCGCTCCACAATGTGCCCATTTTCCAGCACAAGAATCTGATCGGCATGTTTGATCGTGCGCAAGCGCGAGGCGACAACAAACGTAGTGCGTCCCTTCATCACTGCATCGAGCGCCTGCTGAATCAGGTACTCGGTCTCCATATCCACGCTGGACGTTGAGTCGTCAAGCACCAGAATGCGCGGGTTCAGCATCAGCGTACGGGCAATGGCGATACGCTGCTTCTGACCGCCAGAAAGCGTCACACCACGCTCACCAACCCAGGTTTCGTAACCATCGGGCAGAGTCATAATAAAGTCATGGATACGGGCAATTTTGGCCGCCTCAATGACCTGCTCACGGGTCGCGTCATCCACACCGAAGGCGATATTATCGTGAATGGTCGCGTTAAACAGGAAGACATCCTGAAGCACCAGCCCGATATTGCGACGCAGGGATGACAGCGTCACATCGCGCACATCATGACCATCAACAGTGATTCGACCCTCGGAGACGTCGTAGAAGCGCGGTAACAGATGCAGCAGCGTGCTCTTACCACTCCCGGTGAGACCAAGCAACGCAACCATCTGACCGGCCTTTGCATCAACATTGATATCGTGCAGAACCTCAGGTCCTTTTTGATAAGAGAACGAAACATGCTCAAATTTGATGTCGCCTCTTACCTCTTTGAGTTCAACAGCATTGGGAGCATCTTGAATTTTCGGCTTCGTATCCAGAATATTAAAGATACGCTCACCACAGGCCAGACCACGCATGAGCCAGTTAATCATAAAGCCGAAGGTACGAATTGGGGTTGCCATTAACAGGGCGTACTGCACAACCGCAGCCAGCACACCAATCGTGAGCTTGTGATCAATAACGGCAATACCACCAACCCAGACCACAATGACAGTAATGACGTTCAGCGCAAAGAGCAACAGCGGCTGGTTCCAGGCCATAAAGCGCATGGCCTTCAGGCTATAATTGCGCAGCAGTTGATTCTGCTTATCGAATTTATCAATTTCAAACTCTTCGCGCGCAAACGATTTGACGACACGAACACCGCTCAGACTCTCCTGCATCACTGTACTCAGGATACCATTTTCCCTCTGAACCGCGAGCCAGACCGGCCTGATGTGGACACCAACGCGGCTTGTGAAGAAGATCATGAATGGAATAAAAGCCATCATGACCAGCGCTAGCCGCCAGTCCAGAAGAAAGAGAATCACGGTAATCGCAACAAAGTAGACAAGCGCCAGGATGGCCCGCAACAGACCAAATGGAATAAAGTTGCGTACGCCTTCGATGTCAACCGTCATGTTTGACATCAACTGACCGGTTTCTGAGTCGTCATGAAAGGCAAAGTCCAGGAGTTGCAGGTGATTGTACAGCTTATCGCGTAGATCATACCCGACCAGGTTTGAGAGACCCTGCGAGTAGTACCCCTGCCCATAGGAGAAGACACCACGCAAAATACTGACCACCAGAATTGCTCCGGCGGCCAGCAAGAGATCACTCATGTTGCCAGTTCTCAGACCTACGTCAATCACCCATTCCAGCAACTTTGGGACCGCCAATGAAGCGCCCGTAGCCAGCAGCAAACAGAGTACAGCCGCCACCGCCCACAACCAGTAAGGGCGCAAAAGACCTACAATACGAAAAAGAATACGAATGTTGAATCGAAATGCACTAAGATACCAGGATAACGACTTTCGGGCTTCTCTTGAAGGCATTGCGTGCTAAATCCTTTCTTGACGCGCCGGTAGAAAACCTTTACTCTACAACCATTCATCTTCCCCGATAAAGTGTAGCGAGAAAAGGGTGACAGAATGTTGTCAGTCATTCGCAAGATTTTTTACGCGGCGATCAATTCTGTACTATTGGACAGGATACCAGAACAAAAAATAGCCCTTTCGGGCCTGTACGCCCGTCACGCCAGTACAGAAAGGCACGCATCTCACTCAAGAGGAGCGGCGTCGCAAGAACTGGTACGTAACCCATATTGCGCCCAAAAACAACTCAACCAGACACGCGATCACAAGTATAGCCGATCCCACTGTAATCATCCGCTGAGCCAACACCAGCTCACTCATAAAGAGAGCGCCGTTCATGACTGTTAGCAACGTCATCAGAAACATCAGAATGAGGATCGCCAGGCGCTGAAGAAAAGAAGGCTCAGAGCGAGGGGGCTCAATCACCTTGCCATCGCGCATCTGGATCGCCGATTGATATTCGGCATCCTGCCGACGCTCAGCATAGAAACCGAGCCAGCCAAACACGCCGATCACGGCCCCAAACACGACCAGATACAACAGAGGAGAGAGGACAGGCGTCAGAGTATAGGAAGAGGCAGCAGCACCTACAAAAGAAAGAAAATAGACAGAGATAAACACACTGAGGACCAGAAGCACGAGGAGGGAACCAAGAGCGATGAGGAAACGATTGCGAGGCCAGCGAAACGATGGTTGCATGACAGGCTGCTGTACAGATTGTTGGGTAGCGGTGGGTTCTACCACTTCTGCCGCCTGTTCCTGATAGCCTTCCTCATAAAACTGCTGCATTCATTTTCTCCTTGCATAGACATCATCGATGATAGAGTAGATATACCCTGTTACTCATCATCATCCCACGCGGTCAGCTCGCACCGCATAGAGTCACAGATCCTTCTTTTGAAGAAATAGCACGCACACTAAGCTTACGGTCTCATAGCGAAAAAGAAAAGCTTTCTAGTAGCATTTTCCTACTCAATCCATTCAGCTCCATCGAAAAAATACCTGAAAAATCAGCACGCTGAAAAAGATACCCGGAAGATTCCTTGCAGCGCTCTCATTTCGAGATAAAACGGGGTGGAACACGAAATATTGAGAAAGCTCTACCTTGTTTTTATCCCGGCCTTGACGCATAATATAGGCTATGCAAAAGATAGAGCGCCTTGTTGCCATTACACTCTTGCTTCAGGCACGCGGAAAAATGACGGCTCAACGCCTCGCAAATATTTTAGGTACTTCTACCCGAACTATTTATCGAGACATCAATACCCTCTCGCTGGCACATGTCCCCATTTCTATGGATTATGGCCCGGGCGGCGGATACTATCTGCCCGAGGATTATCAGTTTGACTCGACGATTTTCACCCGAGAGGAAGCCGTCTCCCTGATCCTCAGCACCGACATCGCAGGCAATTATAGCCTCTTCGCCGGAGATGACGGGCTCCATCGAGCGCTCATCAAGCTGGAAGCAACGCTCCCGGAGGAATATCGTTCCGACGTTCGCGCCGCCCGGGAACGCATTCTCTTTGATACCAGCGCATGGTGTAGTGGCCCAAATAAAACAACCTATCTGGAAAGCATACGCTCGGCCCTGCTTGGAACCGTACAGATCGAGATTCGCTATCCCTGCATCTCCTGCGTGGATGGTGCGGGCGTCAAGTGGCGGCGCGTCGATCCCATCGGGCTGGTATTTAAAGGGGTTTCGCTGCGCCATATTCGCACGGGCGTCTGGTATCTCGTCGCATACTGCCACACCTGCAAGAAGTACCAGACCTTTCGCGTTGGCAATATCGAAAATTTGAAAGTTCTCGAACTACGAGCCGATCCACACCCCGATTTTGACCTGCAAACCTACTGGAAAAGTGAACGCGCCCTGATTGAAGGGTTTCAACAGCCGCTGACCATGCGCCTTGAGATCACGCCCGAGGCCAGGCAACGCCTTGAAGGTCGCTATACCATCCTCACCACCCAACCCAACGGAAGCATTGTGGTGCAGGTGCAGGCATCCTCAATCGAGTCAGCGGTTTCGTATGTCCTCTCGTTCGGTACTGATGCAACCGTGTTGGCCCCCGAAGAGGTCCGTGCGGCAGTCTCGCTCACCGCCCGCGCCATCGCCGAGAAATATCACTCGGCTGCCAAACGCAACGCCTCTTAATCTCCTCTTCCAGCGCACCACTTCCAGACGGACTGAACCTGAGCCCTGGAACATCCGTATTACTGAGAGAAGCAGCGCTCTTCTAGCTGCTTTTTCGTGCTTTCCCTGAAAAGCAGAAAAAATGATAGACTGTGATACATGAGCGCGCTACGGAAACGTGACTCAAAAGAACGTTGGAATGTCCTCAGTGGCACTCCTATCTGATATTTGTGCTTGCTCCGGCCCGTTCTGCCAGGAGAAAGATATGTCTGGAGATCAGGAATGGAATACCCGAGCGGAAAAAGAGCTTCATTCGGTCAACTATCAGTCACCCTTCTTTCCCTCTTCAGGGCGCTTGTTGTCTGGCTGCGCACCCACACCGCAAGCCCTCCCTGGCTCCCTGCCGTGTTTCAACGTCCACAAAGTGCCTGCTGCATTGCTCTGGGAGTGACAGCGGGCTCTTATTGCCTGCTTTCGCTTTTCTTTCCCGACTTCTCTCTTCTCTCTCTACTCCTTTTTCTGCTTCCCCCCGGGGGCACGCTCTTTCTCTGGGGAACAGGGCCCGCGCTGCTTGCCATCGTCACCGGAGAAATAACGCTCTTTCTCTGTTTCACCTGCCTGTTTCGTCCAGAAGCGTTCTATCAACTTGCTGAAAGCACAACGCTGCTGCTCTTGCTTGGTGGTATCGCGCTGGCCCAGAGCGAGGCGGAACGTCAGCAACTTGCGCAGAAGATCCAGCCTGCCCACACTGATGAGACGCAGACCCCCGACGAAGATACACTGACGATGATCAGCCATCGCCTGCGCTCCCTGCTGACCTCGTTGTCACTGAACACGCAGGTGCTTCAGGAAAGTCTGCAAGCGCCACCCAGTGCGCGCACGCTCCGTTTGTTGCAGCAGCGATGCACTCGCTCCCTTGCACACATCAGCGCGTTGACGCTCACGCTGGACAATCTGGTTGAGACAATCCGCATCCAGACCGGCCAGCTGACGTACGATTTCACCGAATGTGATCTGACCGAGCTGCTGCGCTCTCTCCTTGAGGAACAGAGCAGGCTCCACCCTGATCATCATTTCCTGCTGTCCCTTGAACCCGAGTGCGATCAATTGCCCCTGTTCATTGATGAGGCGCGCATTTCGCTGGTCGTCCTGAACCTGCTCTCGAACGCGCTGCGCTTTGCTCCTGCCGATCAGCCAATCACGCTTTCGTTACACCGCGTTGAAACGGATCAGGTACACGTACAGGTGCATGACGAGGGGCCCGGGCTACCGGGCTTCGAGCAGGAACGGATCTGGGAGCGCTTTTATTGCTCGGAATACATCCAGGCACTCCCCGGTTTCTCGCATGGTCTGGGTCTGGGATTGTATGTCACTCGTGTGATTATTGAAGGGCATGGTGGACAGGTTGGGGTTGAGAGCACCCCCGGCAAAGGGGCTACCTTCTGGTTTCAGCTCCCTCTTCATGCGCTATAATCTTGAACAGGAGAGCATATGTACCTGCTCAAGTGCATTCATGAAACCTGTCCCTGTCTCTTTCCCTCCAAAAAAGAAACAAGGGCCCTTTTGCTCTGTCATCTCAAGCCAACAATGGATAACATCAAAAACTCTTGATGGATGTTTGTATGAAGAAACAGCACCAATCGCGTGGGCGGCTTCCGCGCTTTCTCTTATGGTCACATGCACTGGGAGTCGCGGGATTCTATCTCTATAACTGGTGGCGCACCCTGCCGGGCAAAAATGACCATGTCTACCCGTTGCCCGCAGGCAAGCAGCCCGCACAACAGCCCTTTGTCTCGATTATCGTGCCAGCTCGCAACGAAGAGCTCAATATCCGTCGCTGCGTCGAATCGCTGCTTGAGCAGGATTATGAGCATTTTGAGGTCATCGTGGTGAATGACGGCTCGACCGACGCTACAGGCAAAATTCTTGAGGATATCGGGCGAAACCATCCGGCAGCAGCCGACCGGCTCTATGTCCTGCAATTGCGTGATCTGCCTGCCGGATGGACAGGCAAGCCGCACGCCATGCACAGCGGCGCCCAGGAGGCTCGCGGCGAATGGCTGCTCTTTACCGACGCCGATACCTATCATCAGTCATACGCGCTGCGAACCGCAGTGAACCAGGCGCTCAAGGAACGCATCGACCTCTACACGCTTGGTGTGGCACAGGAACTCCCGACGTTCTGGGAGAAAACGCTGATGCCCCTCGCCTATATGGGGATCAGTATGCTGTACCCGCCACGCAAGGTCAACAATCCAGGCAGCCCTATCGCGCTGGCAGCAGGACCATTTATCCTGATTCGGCGCAAGGTCTATGAGACGCTTGGCGGCTTTGCCCGGCCCGAACTCTGCAACACACTGGTTGATGATCTGATGCTGGCCCGCACCGTAAAAGAGAATGGCTACCGCATTCGTTTTCTAGATGGCCGGCAGCTTGTCAGTGTGCGCATGTATCGGAGCTTCCGGGAGATCTGGCGCGGCTGGCTGAAGAACTCCTATCTGGGCAATCGGGGCGGCGTCCCGTTCTTCTTTGTTCAGATTGTGGGGCTCTTTATGGTCACGGTGATGCCGTTCCTGTTGCCGCTGCTGCTCCTCTCGCGACGCTGGCGCAAGACGGCTCTGGCGGTCAGCCTCTGTGAGTTGTTGCCTCTGGGGCTCTATCGAAGCTGGCTCAATCAAAACACGGGCATTCCCGAACGCTACACCCTGACGCACCCGCTGGCAGGGCTGATCTTTATGGGAATTCTGGGACAATCGGGACTACGCATTCTGACGGGCAAGGGCGTTGAGTGGCGAGGACGCCGCTATCATGCCACACCGGAAGCGGAGCCCGTTCATCGATAGAAGAGAGCCTGTGGCACCTGTTTCGTGCCACGGCTCTTTTTTGTTAGTGACGAGAGCGCAATAGCTCATCCTCCGCTTTGTAATCAAACAGGCGTGGGTCAAGTCCCTGTGGTGGATTCGCGCGTTCCCAGGCTACAGTACGCCGAAGCGCCTCATCCAGCCCCACCGGCTCCTGATAGCCAAGTTCCACTCGAATACGCGAGGTATCGGTCACAATATCCTGATCGGTATTGACCGGGAAAAGCAATTGTGGTGGCATACTCTCTCGGGGGAACGTGACAATATCGCCCTGCCAGCCAACCACCTTCGCAAGCGTCTGGATCCAGTCGGCAAACGAAAGCGTGAACGGCTCACCAACGTTGTAGATACGCCCGGCTGCCTGGTCTGAGGTGACAGCGAGCGCGATCGCCTCGGCCACATTCTCGACATACCCGCGCGTCCAGTGCCAGCGAGCAAGGCCCTTATCAAGCAGAATAGCGGGGCGCTGGTCATCCATCCGCTTCAAATGGAGATAGAGCCTGTGCTGCGTATCTCGCTCACCATAAACCATCGGCAGCCGCAGAATCGTACCCGCAAGCTCTGAAGCGCCCATCAGGACCCGCTCGGCAAGAATCTTGTCATATGCTCCCATATCAAACAAAGGATACTCTGTCTGCTTGCTGTTCGGGTCGCGATAGGGGTACAGCTTCTCGCGCAATGGCGAATCCTCGGTCAGGGGAACCGGCTCGATTGGTCCCGGCTCCGTCCCATGCAGCCGACCGTACGCACGGTACACATCCTGACTGCTGATCCCGACGACACGCCGGGCTATTCCGCGAATCGTCTCAACAAGGATACGGCTATCTCGGTCGGACCACGGCACCATATATAGCACGACATCGGGTGCCAGCTCGCGCAAGGTCTCGCGATACTCCGGGAGAGCCTCTACCGGCTGCCTGGTTGGATCACAATGAATATGTCGAACCTCTGCCGGGGTCTCGATCTCATGCTGTCCCCGATGGAAAAGGGTCAGTTCGTGACCGCGCTCATATAAACGACGTACCACAGACGGCCCAATAAAACCTGTACCGCCCAGGATCAATACACGCATGAAGGCGCTTCCTTTCAACTCTGGTAGTGTGATTCGATCACCTGACAGGTAGTATAAAGAGTGCCCAAAACGAACAGCAAGGGATCAGCTATGCTTGTAGCATAGGTCGCCCTTAAACTCGCTCATATGCGGAGTAAAGCCGCCATGCCGCTGTTACCATTTCTTCATTACTTCGTACCTGTCGCCTGCCTGGCAGCAACAGCGTGTGGGAAGGCATGTACACAGGGCAAGCAGGGTGCATAGAAAATCTGTCGGATATAATATCCGAGGAGTGCCTTTTTGCTCCCTGGTCAGCCCCTGAGAGAAGGTGGGTTAGCAATGGCTCAACAACCACACTCATCTGAGATAATGCACGGTGTTCCCGCAACGCTTGAGGCTTTTGAGCGCCTTATCAGCGGTGAGCAACCATATCGTTACGAACTGATCAATTACGATCCCCGAACACGATCCGGGATCATTATCGATATGACCGGCTCCAGTTGGAGTCATGGCGAGCTAACGAGTCACTTTTTAGTTGACCTTGCCAGTCAGCTCCGCCGCGGCGGTCCCTGCTCTGTACAGGCAGGGCGACATGTTTTTATCCCCGATAACCAGCCGCCCGTCATTCCCGATGTGGTCGTCACCTGTGATCTGGGGGATCGCAAGCCCGGAAAGAAGGGCATTTCTCCGCTCATCGTCATTGAGGTGCTCTCTCCAAGCACGGAGCACTACGACAGAACCGAGAAGTTCGAGCGGTATAAACGCTGTGCCAGCCTGCAAGTCTTCATCCTGGCAAGTCAGGGCAAGCAGCAAATCGAGGTCTATCGCCGCGACACTGATTGGAAGCAGGAAATATATGAAGCCGGGACCATACAGCTTGAGGTCCTTGATCTGGAACTGGACGTTGACATGCTGTATCAGGGAGTGCTTTAACACTCCCTGCCACAAGTGCCCATTGCTCTACAGGCTCTTCAGAACAAAAGGCTCTCTTTCAGCAGATGCCTTATTCATATGGAGCACAAAGCCGCCGTGCCGCTGTTACCATCTCTTCATTACTTCGTGCCTGTCGCCCATCTGGCAGCAACAGCGTATCCTCAAGCCCGATGCGCGAGGCCAACCCCCGCCGCGCCGCCTCTTCGAGCAGTGGCCAGGCCGTTCGCTCAAATCCGTGCAACAGAATCTGACAGGTCACGCTGCCCGCTTCCAGCAGCCGCAACATCTCCGAGGTCACATGCAGCGCCTCGGGAAGCTCCTGTTCCTCCGGTTCCAGCAACACACGTACCGAACTCGAGGCCAATCCCGAGCGTAGCAGCAATCGAGCATCCTCACTGCTCCCCAGGCCTGGCTCGATTCCGATACCCCGTTCAAGCAGCGTCATGCAGAGCTCGACCGCTCCCGGCTCCACGAAATTGACCGAGGCAAAATCAGGCAGGACCGTCCAGGAACGAACGAGCTCCAGACGCCGCGCCGGGTCCGGCTCTATCCAGCTTGCGGTACTGATTCCAAGAGGAACCCCAGGACAACGAGCGCGAATCGTGGTCAACGTGCGAGCAACGTCGTCAGGATCGAGCGTCTGTGTGCCATCTGCCGCACGCACATGCAGATGCACTGCCTGTACCCCTGCTGCTACCGTCTGTATAGTATCCTGCGCAAGCTGCTCAGGCGTCAGCGGGACCGTGGGATGTTCCCCCGCAGTCCGGCTTCCGTTCAAACAGGCTTTGAGAAACATATGATTTCTACGTCCTTTCTTCATAGAATACTGATTGCGAGTTCGCTATCCTATACGTTATACTAGCAGCAAATCAGGACAAAATAGAGCACATTTTTACCCAATAGAAGGAGAGGGCAGACGGGTACAGAAGATGAAGAGAGGAATCGTTATTCATAGCCCCCGTTCGGGCCGTTCAGCACAACTGAATCAGGCTCTTGAGGCGCTCCAACAGAACAACATCGACGTCGTAGACCACTTTCCCATAACTGAGCTGGACACGCTTCCAAAGCAGGGCCAGAAATGGCAGGAAGAGGGAATTGAGCTTGTCATTGCAGCCGGAGGGGATGGTCTGGTAGGCGGCGTGACGGCTCACCTGGTCAACACGCAGCTCCCGCTCGGGATTATCCCGCTTGGCACCGCCAACGATGTCGCGCGCACGGTTGGCATTCCTATTGATCCGGTTCGTGCCGCAGAAGTGGTTGCAACAGGCATTATCAAAAAGATTGATCTGGGCGTGGCACAGCCCGCAGAGCAACAGCCGCACCCCACAGAGAACATCGTCATCCCCCCGCAGGAGAAGATGTACTTCACTCACGCGTTAACCGTCGGGCTGAATGTCGCATTTGCTCGGCTGGCAACCAACCGCGATATACGTCAGCAGTTCGGCCCGATGACCTATCCCGTCGCCGTGATGGAGGCAGTGCGCAACTACTCGCCGATCAATGTGGTGATACAGTTGAAAGGTGTAGCCTACCATCCCACGCCGGGCGCACCGCTCGAAATCTACAGCAAACCCGTCATGCTCCGCTGTCGGGCCGCACAGGCAACCGTCGTCAACGCCCCCATTTTCTGGGGCATGTTGCAAGCAACCGTGCCCGGAGTCAGCCTGCAAGATCGCTTGCTTGATGTCGTGGTAGTCGAAGATATCAGCCTCGATCAATTGATGTTCCGTGTGGCTCGCTTCTTCACCCGGCAGGACCATCAGCCCCCCAATGAACAGAGCTGGCATGCACAATACCCCGAACTGCTGGCAGCCGAATTGACCGACGTTCCTGGCATTCACCACTTCAAGGCAAAGAGCGTGACCATCGACGTTGAGGGAGCGCCACATGACGCCACACTTGACGGGGAAGTACGTGGACAGACCCCCATTTTTGCCCGGGTCGCCGATGAAAATATCTCATTAATCGTGCCGGCCACAGCGACTATTCAATAATGAGCTGGGAGGAGAGGAAGCGGTTATCTTCCTCTCCACACCTGTTCAGGAGACCAATTCACGCTCGGCCAGCAGATCCGCGAGTTCCTGGACGGTCTCCACAATATAGGTGGGCCGGGCTGACTCAAGTTCCTGGGCCGTGCCATACCCATACTTAACCGCGATCGAGTCCAGGCCGTTTTTCTGCGCTCCCACAATATCGAACTCTCGGTCTCCAATCATAACAATCTCGGTCTTGTCATACAGTGAACGTTCTGTCAGGACATGCTCTATGACCTCACTCTTCTTGACTCGTGAGCCATCAAGCTCGCTTCCCGCAATATACTCGAAATACGGAGAAAGCTGGAAGTGATCCAGAATGCGCAGTGCAAACGTCGTCGGTTTTGAGGTTGCCACCATCAGACGCGTTCCCTGCATCTGGAGCTCTTGCAGCAACTCGACAATACCAGGGAAAACCGCGTTCTCAAACAATCCGCGCACAGCAAAGTATTCACGGTAGAACTCGACAGCCTGTCGCGCCTGTCTATCGTCCATTCCATAAAAGTATTGAAATGAATCGCTCAAAGGAGGCCCAATAGGGGACTAACGAATCAAGATCATTTTCAACAATCCCCATGCGTTTCAGAGCATGCTGAACAGAACGAGTAATGCCCGGTTTGGGATCAGTCAACGTTCCATCGAGGTCAAAGAGAAGCACTCGGTATGGCTTCATAGCAGGTAAATCCTTTCCTCGCCTATCTTCAAAACATCCGGGTAGTGCCTGCGTGAAGTTGAGGAACCCCCTCCGCCATACCCACCAGAAAAAAAGTATGTCCTCATTGCCGGCTTGCTCGATTTGGCAAGTCAAACCATGCGGGCAGTCTAGCACCCTGTTTCACCGCGCCGCCACAGCAAAGCATTCACGCAGCAAAGCTAGAGCCAAAGCGTGTATTCTATGGCACATACAAGGCCACATTGTAGCACCAGCCTCTACACCGACGCAAACATGATGTTCCCCTCCCTCTTTCCTGTCATATAATTCCCGTCAGTATAAGTATACCCTATTTTTCTTCTCTATTACAGTATTTATCTCTTCTTGATCGCTCTCAAGCCAGATGAGCAGCGTTGTTATTGCCCCTAAAAATTTCTAATCCCGATAGAGAGGTATTTACCTTTCTGTTGATCAGCGAGCGCTGGCGCAAGCCAGGCTAAAGCTGTGAGTTTTGCAGTATTTATAGAACAGGAAACCACAAAAAAGCGACGAAGAAAGCCTTCGCCGCTTCTCTACCTGCTTGCTTAAAGCTCGGTTGTCAGCCGCATGACCGGGCGCGGCCGTGGAGTTTGCTCATCAGAGAAGTGGTAAGCAACGCCGCGCTCTGCCGCCAGCTTGCGCCAGTGAGAAACCAACTCGTGTAGCTCCATCAGCCGGGTCTCAGCATTCTCGCACCAGGGACGTAAGCGCTGATACGGGAAATCAGGCGAGCTCCAGACCTCCCGGAACAGTTGACGCATCTCATCCTCATGCATTGCCTCATTCATCGCGGACAGATTCTGCTCAAGCTGCGCCATAAGCACCTGGAAGCGCACCCAACGATGCTGCTCCATATCGAACTCAGTAAGCAACTGACCGGCCCGGCGCCCCTTCTCCACAATCGCCTTGATGGTTGCCGGAGGCATATTCAGATTCATGCCGCCCTCATCGTCGCTCAATCTGATCTGTACGATACGCTCACGGTAGCTTGGAAGCGCTGCTTGCAGGGTATCACGATAGCCAAGCCCGGTACCGATCACCGCCGACAGAAACGAGTCGATGCCTTCGAGCTCGTTCCATTCAGGATCCTGAAGCTCCTGTGGATGCGGCAGATGCACATCATCGCGCTCGTCAAGCAGGGTTTTCCGATTCGGTCGATGGTCAAGGGCAGAGAACAACTGCCTGCGCAGGCGCCTGCGTGGGCTCCCCTGATCCATCTTGACAAAGTGCTCTTTTGAGAGTGAGAGCAGATTAATACCAAACGTGGGATAATGCGGGAACCAGGAATCAAAAAACTCAATTGGGAAATTGCTACAGATACCGCCATCACTGAACCAGTTCTGCTGCAAATCGGCAGGCTCAAGCCGGTCTCTGTCACCCCGCAACAGCTCTTGCAGGGCAGATGAACGGATGGTATAGAAGGGCAACGCGCTGAGCAGCAATGGGAAGCTCAGACTCAGACGCATGGCAACCAGCACCGGAAGCTGCTCTTTTTCAGGCAGAAAGTGGTAGCCCTCAGGGAGCGCCAGCGCCGAAAGCTCGTTATCGCCGTCAAAGCGGCCCGCATACTGCACCATATGCGCAACGATAGGTTCCGGGAAGTAGCGCCGCATCTCATCAGCACAGAAGATGAAGCCCTTCAGTTCGTTGGGCAACACATAGGGTCGGCCCTGGCTCAGGTTGGTTGTGACCATGCTTAATTCAATGCTCTCTGGCTTGCCGGCCTCGTCACGACGGCCCCGATTGCGTTTGAGATCGCCAAAGGTCAGCACCGTCTCGCGTCCCCCGGCAAGCATACCATCCAGACAGCGGGCAAGCCAGTTCATCAGCACCCGCTCGTCGCCGGAAGGGGAGTAGCCGGAACAGATGCCATACCCATGTTGTGGAAGCTGCCGCAATGCGTGG